>CAJIBI010000475.1_pt1 | contig 32914 bp, 33 predicted proteins | sample 9199321 | NCBI WGS metagenome assembly CAJIBI01 (sample SAMEA7708294, study PRJEB35096) | sediment metagenome | biome: marine neritic benthic zone biome [ENVO:01000025]; feature: sediment [ENVO:00002007]; material: shallow marine sediment [ENVO:03000034] sea grass bed [ENVO_01000059] ... | reverse complement strand
GCCCAACGCCACGCGACCAAAGGGGACAGCGTTGGCGTCAAAGATCAACGCTACCTGCGCATTCACCGCGCGGGCGTCGCGAAAGCCGCGCTGGACCGGGTTGTCGTGGGCGATCCCCGCGGCGCCGGTGGCGGCCTGGAGTCGATCGCAGGCGCGCATGCAGATCAGCGCGGCATACGAAACGTCGCGCCGATAGCGGACGCGAAACTCCATCGGCAGCGCTTCGCCGGCGCGTCCGGCGAGCCGCTGCTCAGCGCCGCGCCAACGCATCCCGCGCCGCGTGGCTTCCGGCGGCGCGGCCCAACACGGCGCCGGCGGTGAGACCGGAGCCACCGGGGTATCCCGTCGCAAACAAGCCGCCGACGATCTCGCCCGCCGCGAAAAGGCCTGGGATCGCCGAGCCGTCCGCAGCGAGCACGGCCGCGCTGGGGTCGACGCGGAGCCCGCCGTAGCTGAAGGTGACACCGCAGGTCACCCGGTACGCCACAAAGGGAGGCGCGGCGAGCGCCAGCGCCCAGTTCGTCTTGGGCGGGGTGACCCCGCGCGCGGACCGTCCATCCTTCACGGTGGGGTCGAAAGGCGTCGCGTCGTCGACCGCCGCGTTGTAGGCGCGGATCGTCTCGAGGGCACGGCCCGGGTCGACACCATCGAGGGCGGCGACCAAGCCCTCCAAGCTGTCGGCCTCGACGCGGGTCGCCGTCTCCATCGCGTACTCTTCGTACAGGAGCTTCGCGACCTGGGCGTCGAACACCTGCCAGGCGAAGCCGCCGGGTTGACGCAGCACCTCGCGGCCGTACTGGGCGTAGGTGTAGTTGCGGAAGTCCGCCCCTTCATCGACAAAGCGCTCGCCCCGCGCGCTGAGCATCAGTCCAAAGGGATAACTGATCTTCCGGAAGTTCTTGCGATCGCGGTGGGGGATCGAGGAGTGTTCGAAACTCGGCGTCGCGACGTCCATGCACACGGCGTGACAGCCCGCGAAGTTGCCGCAGGTCGCGGCGCCAACCTCGATCGCCATTTCGAGACCATCACCGCGGTTGTGGGGAGTGCCGCGCACGACGGCGTGCCGCCACTCCGGGCCGAGGTGGGCGGCGCGCAGATCTGCGTTGGCTTCGAAGCCACCCGAGGCCAAGACCACACAGCGGGCCTCGATGGCCTCACCGGTCGAGAGCGCGACACCCGTCACGCGCGCGCCCCCGCGCAGCAGCCGCGCTGCCCGCGCGTTCAGGCGAAGCGACGCGCCCGCGCGCGCCGCGATCTCGTGTTCGACCGCCACGAGCCCCTCACCCTCGCCCTCTGCGCAGAGCGTCAACCCGCCCCAGAAGCGGTGGCGGCCGCCCTGGCGAAACGATTGGCGGTCGTAGATCGGCACAAAACGCACACCGCGGGCGGCGAGCCAGGCGAGAGTCTCGTAGCTCGCCGCGACCACCGAGCGCTGTAGCGCGCTCAGCTGCGCGTCGTCGTGGAAGCGCAGCAGGTCGGCCTCGAACTGCGCGGCCGGATACGCGCCGAAGTCGCTCGCCGCCGCGCGCGGGTCATCGCGCTCGGCGAGCAGTGCCCGCACGGCGTCCCCGTCGTCGTAGGCAAAGCGCATCGCGCCGGCGGTGTAGCGACTGTTGCCGCCAACATGGTCCTCGCCGCCGGCTTCGAGGATCAGGACGTCGGCGCCCTCCTCTGCGGCGGCAATGGCGGCGCAGAGGGCGGCGTTGCCGCTCCCCACGACGACGACGTCGCGCGTGGCACCCACCGCGCTACAGAGACGGGTTGTCCAGGGGCAGGCCCAGCCGGACGCGTCCGTCGAGGCCGCCGTTTAGGTCCCAGCTGTGGGTCATGTGGCGCGTCGCGGTGCACAGGTCGCGGTAGCTTCGCGCGACCGGGTTCTTCATGTAGACGCCGCGGCCGCCCTCCGCGTCCCAGATGAGCTGCGCGGCGTCAAAAGCCAACGAACCTGCCATCGCCCCCGCCGCCCGGAACTTGGTGCGTTCCCCATCGGTCGGCAGGCGTTCGCTGGCGAGGATCTCCATGATCTCGTCGCAGTTGCGGTGGAGGACCGCCTCGGCCGCCTCCACCGCCATCGCCGCCTTCGACAACCGCACGTGCTGGATAGGCTGATCGAGGTGCGCCTGGCCCGACATCAGCGCGACGCGCGTTTTGGCGTGCTCGGTGTAGTCGCGCACCATGCCCGCGGCCATTCCGACCGACGCGCTGGTGATCAAGAGCCCGAAGGTCATGTAGCTCGGCGAACGGTAGAGCGCGGCGCGGTGCAGCTTGCGCCCGGGGCTCTCACCCCCCTTGAGGTGCCGGATCGGCAGCGTCATGTGGCTGGGCACAAACAGGTCGTCGGCGCGGATGTCGTGGCTCCCCGACCCGCGCAGCCCCACGGCGTCCCAAGTGCCGAGGATTTCGTAGTCGCGCTTGGGGACGAGGAAGTAGCGCTCCTCGGGTTCGCGGTCGCCGCGGTCGACGAGTCCGGACAAAATCGTCCAGTCGCAGGCGTCGACACCGCTCACAAAGGGCCACTGCCCGGTGATGCGGTAGCCGCCGCGCACCTTGTGGACCCGCCCCAGGTGGGGAATCAAGATGCCGGCGATGAGGCTCTTCGGGTCCTCGCCCCAGATCGTCTCCTGTGCGCGCTCGGGCCACTGCGCGACCATGAAGTTGTGCCCGATGTATTGGGCGAGACACCACGCCGTAGACCCGCAACCGCTCCCGATCGCGGTGAGGATGTCGATCATCCCCGAGAAGTGAGCCTGGGCACCGCCGTAGCGCGCCGGCTGCAAGATGCGTGCGACCCCGCTCTCGCGCAGATCGTCGCGCGTTTCATCGGGCAGATGCCCCAGCTCGTCGCAACGCGCCGCCCGCCCCCGCAACACGGGGATCAGCTTGTGCGCGCGTTCCACCAACGTGGCTCGGTCCATGTTGCCTCCGTCCACGCGAGGGTACCGGAGGGACAGCGCACGTCGCTCTAGGGTTCGGCGGGTTTCGGGGGTTCGCTCGCCTCGGGCTGCTGGGCAAGCTGGCGCGGAGCGTCCGCGACATCGACGGCGATGACGCCGACCCCCAACGCGACCAGCGCCGCCAACGCCAGCATCGCGATCCAACGCCGCGAAACGCCGCGTGCGGAGGGCGCGGGGGAAACGGCCACGACCTCGGTCTGGCCGGCGCCGGCTGCAAACACCTGGCGAGCGGCGAGCCATTCGGCCACCCCGCGCTCCAGCGCGTCCGAGGAAGGTGACCCCAGCCAGCGCTCGAGCTCCGCGCGCACGGCGCCGGCGTCGGCCGGCCGGCGGCGCGGCTTTGGCCGCAGGCAACGCGTGACGATCCGCGCCAGCGCCCGCGGGCAGCCCGGGGCGGCACGCCGCACGGGCGTAAACTCGCCCGCCTCGACGCGTCCCAGGAGCGAGCTTCCCTCCTCCTCGGTGCCGGTGTCGAAGGGCAGGTGGCCCGCGAGCATTTCGTAGACGAGCACCCCCCAGGCAAACAGGTCGCTGCGGGGGTCGGGTCGCTCGCCGCGCAGCTGCTCCGGCGACATATAGGGCGGCGTGCCCACCGCGTGTCCGACCTCGGTGAGGGCCGGCCCGCCGGCGGCATCGAGGGCGATGCCGAAGTCGGTGATCTTCACCTCGCCGAGGCGGCTGATCAACACGTTGGCGGGTTTGAGATCGCGGTGCACAATGCCGCGCTTGTGGATCGCCTCCACCCCGCTGATGATCTGCAGCGCGATCTCGGCCGCTACGCGGGGCTCGAGCGGAGCGGCGCGCGCAATCACCTGGGCCAGGTCGCCACCGTTCACGAACTCCTGTGCGATATAGCGGTCGCCGCGCCAGTCAAAGCAGTCGTACACCGTGACGACGTTCTGGTGGTGCACCTCACCGGCGCTCTGGGCTTCGCGCACAAAGCGCTCGGCGGCGTTGGCGTCCCGGCTGAGATCGCGGTGGAGGCGTTTGAGCACGACCTCGCGCCCGAGCGCCGGCTGCAGCGCGAGAAAGAGCACACCCATCCCGCCTTCCCCGAGCTCGGAGTGGATCTCGTAGGAACCGATCGTCTTCGGTAGGCGAGTGCTCATCCGGCGTCGCCGGTGGGTCAGGCGTCGTCGACGACGTAGGTCTTGGGAGCGGTCTTGCGTTTCTCGATGACGAGCTGCAGACCGAACTCGCCGAGCTCGAGACGATCTCCGTGCTTGAGCTCCACCGACTGCACCTGGCTACCGTTGACAAACATGCCATTGGTGCTGCCGAGGTCGGTGACCCGAAAGCCGTCCTTCACAAAATCGATCACGGCGTGCTGACGCGACATCGAGGAATCGTCGATCGTGATGTCGACACCGGGCCCGCGCCCGATCGTCATGCTCTCCGACTCGAGGGCAAATTCGCTGCCTTGGGCGGCGCCGCCCAACGCGATGAGCACCGCTTGGTTGCGCGCCAGGAAACCCGCGAAGTCGATCGCCTCACCGGTCCGCTCGACGCGCCGCGTACGGTTGTCGTCCATTTCATCCTCCCGAAGCCGACCGCGTTGCGACCGCGCCCCTCCTGTGTGGCCGCGCCGCGGCCGCGCCTCCTCTTTACGGCGCGCGCGCCTCCGCGGTTGATCGGCAACCCGGATGCGGCCGACCGGCAAGCGGCGGCGCCAAGGGTCCGGAATCCGGAGTCCAGCGCGGCGCTGTTGACCTACCCTCGGCGGATGCAAAAGGGAGTCGCCATGCGTTGGTTTCTTTCCCTGTTCCTGATGGCGTTGGGTGCGGGCTGCGGCGCGGCACCCATCGAGCCCATCGCGGGCTGCGACGCGAACGACGCGATCACCCCGATCTGCGCGTTTCAATCGCCCGAGGACCTCGAGCTCCTCCCGGGACAAGACGCGCTTCTGGTCGGGGAGTACGGGGGCCTGCAGGGCGTGCTCCCGGGGACCCTCAAGGTGCTGTGGCTCGAAGACCACAGGGTGGAAGTGCTCTACCCACGCGTCGGAGGCGACGCAGCCGGCGTCGCGGGACAACTCTGGGGAGACGCGTCTTGCCCCGGCCCGCCGGGCGACGCCTTCGCCGCCCACGGAATCCACCTCTCCCCGCGCCCCGACGGCACGGACCAGCTCCTGGTGGTGAACCATGTCGGGAGGGAGGCGATCGAGTTCTTCGAACTCAGCAGCGAGGGCGACGCCTACACGCTGGTGTGGCGGGGCTGCGTCGTCGCGCCGGACGACCTCTGGCTGAACGACGTCGTGGCGCTTCCCGAGGGCGGCTTTGTCGCCACCCACATGGTGCCGCGGGGCACCGGGGTCTGGACGATCCGCTTCAACGAATGGAGCGGTCGGAAAACCGGACACGTGGTCGAGTGGCGCGCCGATTCGGGCTGGCGCGAGCTTCCGGGCACCGCGGGGGTGCTGCCAAACGGGATCGCGATCTCGGGTGACGGGCAGACGCTCTTTGTGAACGACTACCTCGGCGACCGTGTGTTCGCGGTCGACCGCGCGAGCGGCGTGCGGCGTTGGGAAACCGAAGTCTCAAAGCCCGACAACTCGAGCTGGTCGCCCGGTGGCCGGCTGCTCGTGGCGGGCCACACGACGCCGATCGCCGAGACCTTGCGCTACAGCGAGCTCGAGGGGGCGGGCTGCCCCCTGCCCTTCACCATCGTGGCGCTCGACCCGACCGACGGGTCGCGGGAGGTGGTGTTCGAGGGGGAGGGCCCGCCGATGGGCGGTGTCACGACCGCCGTCCAGGTGGGGGACACACTGTATTTCGGGAGCTTCACCGGCGACCGCATGGGCCGCGCCACCCTCGGCGGGCGCGACAACTAGGTCCACAGCCGGCGCCGGGCGAGCTCCGTATCCATGTATTCGGTGAGCGCCGCGATCTTTCCGTCTCGGAAGCGCCAGACGCGACAGTAGACGTTGTCGTAGTCGTTGCCGTCGACGGTGCGAGCCCGTCCGCGGGCCTGCTCCACGACGAAGTCGCCCTCTGCGATCAGGTTCTCCACGGTCATGGCAATCGCCCCGCCCTCGAGCTTGCTGCCAAACAGCGCCTTGATGGCATCGACCATGGCTTGCTTGCCGCGCGCGGTGCCACCGCCCGGCGGGTTGCCGGCCAGCGTGAACTCGAAATCGTCGGTGGCTTCGGCAAAGACGGCGTCGATGTCGCCGGCGCCAAAGGCCTCGGCCACCCGCCGGATTGCGGCTTTGTGTTCTTCGGCGTCCATGGCTTGGGTCCCCTCAACCGATCGGGTTCAAAACGCGGCCCGCGACGGCGTCGAGGCGCGCGAGGGCCTCGGGGTCGCGCGCCTCCGGCGCGGTGATCAACGCGTAATCGAGCACGCGGTCGCAACCCGCCGCGCAGGGTGCCTGCCGCACGGCCAGGTATCGCGCCACGTTGCGCACCAACGCTCGGCCGCGCTCGGCGTTGTCCTGCAGCACCCGGACGATGTCGGCGACCTCGACATCTTGTTCGTGGGGATGCCAGCAGTCGTAGTCGGTCACCATCGAGACGCTCGCGTAACAGAGCTCGGCCTCGCGCGCGAGGTACGCCTCGGGAAGATTGGTCATCCCGATGACGTCACAGCCCCAGCTGCGGTAGAGCTCGGACTCGGCACGGGTGGAAAACTGCGGCCCTTCCATCGCGAGGTAGGTGCCGCCGCGCACCAAGCCAATCCCCGCATCGCCGCCCGCCGCCTCGAGCGCGTCGCACAAGCGCGCGCAGGTCGGGTCGGCCATCGAGACGTGCGCAACCACCCCCGACTCAAAGAACGTCTTTGCGCGGCGGGTTCGATCGACGAATTGGTCGACGAGCACGAAGGTGCCGGGGGACAGCGCCTCGCGCAGCGAACCGCAGGCGCTCAGCGAGATGAGGTCGGTGACCCCGGCGCGCTTCATCGCGTCGATATTCGCGCGGTAGTTGATCGCACTCGGGGACAGGGTGTGGCCGCGACCGTGGCGCGGGAGAAACACAAAGGGTGTCCCGTCGATCTCGCCGCGTATCAGGTCGTCGGAGACACGGCCAAACGGGCTCTCCACCGCTTCGAGGCGCGGACGCTCGAGCCCGTCGAACGCGTAGACCCCACTTCCGCCGATCACCCCGACGACCGCGCCGTGCGCCTCCATGCGTCGCCCCCCCACTCGCTCCAGCCGGAGCGCGCAAGGTAGCAGGGGCACGCGCGCCGCTGCGCCGTCAGCGGCTACTTCGGCGCAGCGTGTTGATCCCGGTGCGCACGCCCGACGTCCGCGACATCGACGTGCGGCTCGCGGTCGGTGCGCCGAGCACGGTCGCTCGATGCTGGGAGGAACGGGGACGGGTCCGGATGGCGGGGCCGCTTTCCCAGCTGCGATCGGGTGTGGCGTAGATCGTCTTTCCTTCGGGCAGCGAGCCCTTGGCGCGCCCCTCGGGCAGGACGAGGCGGGGGACGCTCGAACCGGACCCGGTCCATCGCGGATAGCGCGTCTGCATGTGCGAGTCGTCCCAGGCGCTGGGCGCCCGCGCCGGCCCGGAGGCCGCGTCGTCGACCTCACCGGCCCAGCTGGCATCGGTCAACCCGAGCACCGGCAACGAGACGAGGGCCAGCAACGAGAGCGTAGGGAGAGCAATCCGCAGGGAGTAGAACATCGGCATCTTCCGCTTCGCGAGGGGCCCGCTCGGGCCGTTTTGGAGTATGTGCCCTGCGTCACAAAACGGGTGTCATGCCGGGTCGTGCGGCCCCTCGCGCGTAGGGGGAGCGCGGATTTACATCTCTTTACAGCCGCGCAACAGGGGCGCAAAGCCCATCTGCCAACTTTCTCCTGGTAGCACCCGAAAGCCGGCGCCGACGCGCCGGCACAAGGAGAAATCAGATGACCGACTCCAAGCGTGAAGAGACTTCTCGGAACGAGCAACCGCACGGCAAGCAGACCGGACAACCGGCAAAGGGCGGGTGGGGCCGCAGGCTCGGGCGGCGCGCCGCCCTTCTCGGCGGCGTGTCTGCGCTGGGGCTCGGCCTCGCCTTGTCGGTGCCCGTCTGGGCCCGCCACGGCGGCCCCGGCTGGCACGGCGACGGGGAGTTCGTCGAGTTCGTCCTGGAGCGCAAGCTCCGCCGCATCGACGCCACCGAGTCGCAGCGCGAGCAGATCCTTGCGATCGCCGCGGACACCCGGGAGGCCATCCTCACCTTGCGCGACGCGGAAGCGTCCCCCCACGAGGCCTTCGTCGCGCAGCTGGTCGCGGACCCGGGCAACACCCCGGAGCTCGAGTCGTTGCGCGTCGCGCAGATCGACCGCGTCGACGAGGGCTCGCGGATCGTCGTGAGCGCTCTGGCACGGATCGCGGCCGTGTTGACGCCCGAGCAACGCGAGGATCTCGCCGCGATGCATCGGGAACGCCACGAGCGCTGGCACCACTAGCTACCTACCGTCCTGCGGATGGTGCGGATGAGTGCGAACCGCGTGCTCCTCGTCGAAGACGATACCCGGCTCGCCGAGATGCTGATCGAGTATCTCGGCGAGCACGGCTTTTCGGTGTCCCACGCCGAGCGCGTCGGCGAGGCCTGGACGCTGCTCGAAGAGTCCACGCCAGACGCCGTGCTCCTCGACGTCATGCTCCCGGATGGAGACGGCTTCGAGCTCTGCCGGCGCATCCGCGCCGCGTCCGACCTCCCCGTCGTGATGATCACGGCGCGGGGAGACGAAACGGACCGCATCGTCGGCCTCGAGCTCGGCGCCGACGACTACCTGCCCAAACCCTTCAACCCCCGCGAGCTCCTGGCCCGGCTGCGCGCCGTGCTGCGCCGCGCCGTCGGCGCCCGCACCCAGGAGGGCGAGGTGCTCCGTTTTGGCCCGCTCCTGATCGACCGCGGGGAGCGCGTCGCGCGACTCCGGGGCGCGCGCTGCGAGCTCACCGGACACCAGTTCGAACTCCTCCGCGTGCTCGCGGAAAACGCCGGCCGCGCACTCTCCCGAGAGCAGCTTTCGGAGGCGGTACGCGGCGAGGCCTACGGCCCCTTCGACCGCAGCATCGACGTCCATGTCTCGCGCATCCGCGCAGCGATCGAAGACGACCCGAAGCGGCCCAAACGCATCCAGACGGTACGCGGCGTGGGGTATCTGTTCGCACGTCTCGCGGGCGACGAAGGCACGCCGTGAGGCGTCTCTATCTGCAGATCTACCTGGGTTTTCTGGCGATCCTCGTCGCGATCGTCGTCGCCGCGGCCGTACTCGGTTCGTTGCTGCGCGACGCGGAGCCGCCCGGGATCGCGTGGGCGGAGGGCTTTGCGGCCATCCTCGCGGAGGATCTTCCGCCCGACCAGAGCGCCGCGGAATCGCGCGCGACGCTCTCGCGGCGCGCCGAGACGATGCAGCTCGACCTCGCGCTGTGGGACGCGTCGGGGCGCCCGATCGCGTCGACCGGCCCGCCGTGGGCGGAGCTTTCGGCGGAGCCCGGCACGGCGCGCCGGCGCCGCATGGGGCCGCCGCGTCTCGTGGTAACCCTCGCCGACGGCCGCTTTCTCGGGCTGCGCATCCGGCACTCGCGCGCGCGCCACCTCGGCTTTCTGGCGTCGCTGCTTGCGGTGGCGGCCGTGGTGGCGGCGGGCGCCTATCCGCTCGCGCGGCGTCTCACGCGGCGCCTCGAGGACACTCGACGGGGCGTCGAGGCCTTTGGCGCCGGCGACCTCAGGGCGCGCGTCCCGGTGCGCGGCCGTGACGAGGTCGCGGCCCTCGCACGGAGCTTCAACGCGGCCGCGGAGCAGATTGAATCGCTCGTCGCGAGCGAACGGCGCCTGGTCGCCAACGCCTCCCACGAGCTCCGCTCCCCGCTGGCCCGGCTACGCGTTGCGCTCCATTTGATGCAAGCGAGCGAGCGAGACGAGCGGTTCCGCGAAGAGGCGGAGCGCAACATCGACGAGCTCGACGCGCTGGTGGGCGACCTGCTGCTCGGGAGCCGCCTCGAAGCGCAGCGCGGGCAGGGCAGCGACCCCGAGGTGGATCTGCGCGCGCTGACCGAAGAAGTCTGCGGACGCGAGGGGGTACCCGCGCATTGCGACGACGCCCGCTTGCGCGGCGACGCCAACGCGCTGACGCGGATGCTCGGCAACCTGATCGAGAACGCGCGCCGCCACGGCGGCGGCGCCGACGAGGTCACGCTCACACGGGACGGGACGCGCGCCGTTCTCCGCGTCTTCGACCGCGGCCCGGGCCTCGGCGACGCCGACCCGGAGCGTCTCTTTGAGGCCTTCTACCGGAGCCCGCGCTCCACGGAACCGGAAGCCGACGCGGACGGGGCGGGGCTCGGCCTGGCCCTCGTGCGGCAGATCGCGCGCTACCACGGAGGCGAGGCACGACTTTGTCCCCGCGAAGGCGGCGGCTGCATCGCGGAAGTCGAGCTCCCGGCCGAGGTGCCGGCCTAAGCGGGGGAGTCAGGCCTCCGGACGCAGCAGCGGCGCCTTTGCCTTCGCGTAGGTCGCTTTGCGCACGATCTTGCCCGCGGCGTCGAACACCAGAATGTCGAGGCCCCGCCAACCGGCGCGGCCTTCCTTTGTGTCCAGGCTGCACACCCAAGAGATCAGGGTCTTGCGCGACTCCGCGTCGACAAAGAAGTCCTCTTCGGCAAAGCGCATGTCGCCAAAGGCGCCCTTGAACTGCGGTTCGAAGGCCGCGCGAATCGCCGCCGCCCCCTCGGCGGCACGGTCGTCGAACTGATCGTACACCCCGTCCGGCGCGAAATAGGACATCACGCGGTCGAGGTCGTTGTCGTTGAACGCCTGGGTGAAGTCGCGCGTCCATCGCTCGAGGTCGCTGCGGGTCGTCTGCGCCATGAAGGCCTCCGTGCGCATGGGCTGCGCTCGCCTAGCCCTCGCGATGCGGCGGCCGGTCGAGCAATGCGATCACCGGCTCGAGGGATTCGGTGGTCCGGCCGGCGAGCTCGCGTTCGGCGAATTCCTCGAGGGCCCGCTCGTGGGCGGTCACCCGGGCAAGGAGCTCCCGGTCTTCGGCCCGCGCGTCGAGCTCGAGCTTCTCGAAATACTGCACATAGCGAGGCAGCTCGGCACGGAACCACTCCATGATTTCGCCCCACGACTGCTGCGCCCACTTGGCGGCGATCTTCTCGCCCTCCTCGAAGCGGTCCGGGTTCTCGGCGACGTCTCCGCCGAGCTCCGCGACGAGCGGCTTCAGACGCTCCTTGGTCTCGCGCTCGAGCTGCTCGAGCGCCCGCCACTTGTAGGTCTCTTCCGGGTCGCTGCTGCGCGCGCCCATTTCGCGGAAGATCCTCTCGCCAAAGACCTCTCCCTGATACGACTTGATCACTCGGTCCAGATAGCTCTCTGCCATGATTCCTCCTGGCCGCCCCGGTCCGTCGACGGCGTCGTCGTCACGGTCGCCATGGTAACCGGGGATTGCCCGCCCTCTGCTACTTTCCCGGCCCATTCTATAGGAGACCAGCCATGCACGACCTTCTGATTCGCGGCGGCCGCATCGTGGACGGGACCGGACGGGACGCCTTCAGCGGCGACGTGGCCATCACCGAAGGCCGTGTGAGCGGTGTCGGCAGCGACCTCGGCGCTGCCGATCGCGTCGTCGACGCGGACGGGCTGCTGGTGACCCCAGGCTGGGTCGACATCCACACCCACTACGATGGGCAGGCCACGTGGGACGCCGAGATGCAGCCGTCGCTGTGGCACGGCGTCTCGACGGTCGTGATGGGCAACTGCGGTGTGGGCTTTGCCCCGGCCACCCCCGAGCGCCACGACTGGCTGATCGGCCTGATGGAAGGGGTGGAGGACATCCCGGCCAAGGCGCTCGCCGAGGGGATGCCCTGGGGCTGGGAGAGCTTTCCCGAGTACCTCGACGCCCTCGCTCAGCTGCCCCGCACCATGGATGTCGGGGCCCTGATCGCCCACGGCGCGGTCCGCGCGTACGTCATGGGCGAGCGCGGTGCGAACAACGAAGAGGCCACCGCCCAAGACATCGCTCAGATGGCCGCCCTGGTGAAGGAGGCGATCCGCGCCGGCGCCGTCGGGTTCTCCACCTCGCGCACGATGATCCACTGCAGCGTCGACGGCGAACCGGTTCCGGGCACCTACGCCCCCGAGACCGAGCTCCTCGCCTTCGCGAACGCCGTCAAGGAAAGCGGCGGTCTGATGGAGATGGTGCTGAGCGGCGTCGCCGGCGAGGTGCCCGACACCCTGCTCGGCGAAACGCGGATGATGGAACGCATCGCCCGCCAGAGCGGCGCCCGCTTGCTGTTCCTGCTGCTGCAAAACCACGCGGCTTCGAAGGAGTGGCGCGAGCAGCTCGACATCTGCGAAGCGGCGCAGCGCGACGGGGTGCAGCTGATCCCCCAGGTGGCCGCGCGTCCGCCCTCGGTGCTCTTCAGCTTTCAGGGCGACAACCCCTTCGAGTACCTGCCGAGCTTTGCGCCGCTCAAAGGGCTGCCGCTCGAGCAGAAGATCGCGCGGCTGCGCGACCCCGAGCTGCGCCGAACGCTCCTGTCCGAGAAGGACCCCAACACCACGGGCATGTCGGTGATCTACAACAGCCCCACGGTGTGGGACAGCACCTACGAGATGGGGACCCCGCTCAGCTACACCCCGGACCCCGCCGCCTCGATCGCCAAACGCGCGGCGCACGAAAACCGCGACCCGCGCGAGCTGGTGTACGACCTGATGCTCGAGAACGACGGCCACACCTTCCTGATGTACACCGTGGTGAACTACGCCGACGGGAACTCGGACGCGATGGCCGAGATGATCCGCAGCCCAGCCGCGGTGCTGGGGCTCTCCGATGCGGGCGCGCACGTGCGGCAGATCATCGACGCGAGCATCCATACCTACATGCTCACCCACTGGGTGCGGGGTTTTGAGAAGGGGCACCCCTATCACATGCCCCTCGAGTTCGCGGTCAAGAAGCTCACCGGCGACAACGCCAAGCTCTTTGGCTTCGACGATCGCGGCACCCTGACGCCGGGGGCGAAAGCCGACCTCAACCTGATCGACTACGAGAATCTCAAGGTCGAGCACCCCGCGATCGTGCACGACCTGCCGGCGGGTATGCCGCGGCTGATGCAAAAGGCGCAGGGCTACGTCGCGACCTATGTATCGGGGGAGGCGGTCCAGGAGAACGGCAAGGCGACCGGCGCGCGGCCGGGCCGGGTCGTGCGCGGCGGTAGCGCGAGCGCCTGAGCCGAGGCGCCTCGACGCGACGCCTCCAGATCTTCGAAGAACGGAGCTCGGTCCGCATCCGCGTGTGGCTATGCTTTGCGGCAGTGCCCGAAAACATCGAGCTCGAGGAGACACCCCATGACCGCGATCGACGTCGGGAAGCAACTCGTGGCGCTCTGCCGCGAGGGCAAGTTCGAAGAGGCGATGAACAGCTTGTACGCAGACAAGATCGTCAGCATCGAAGCCCAGGATATGGAGCAGATGCCCGCACGTATCGAAGGCATCGAGGCCGTCCGCAAAAAATCCGAGTGGTGGGAGGCCAACCACGACGTGCATCGGATCGAGGTGCGCGGGCCGTTTTGCGGCTACAAGCCTGACCAGTTTGCGGTCGACTTCGAGATCGAGACCACCTTCAAGCCCACTGGAGAGCGCAGCACCATGAAGGAGGTGGCGCTCTACACGGTCGCCGAGGGCAAAGTGGTGCAAGAGGAGTTCCTCTACCAAATCGACTGAGACGCAGCGCTCGCTGCTAGCGTCTCCTCGTGTCACGCCGCGGCGACGATCTCGAGCGGGGCCGGGACGCCTACGGCCGCCGAGACTGGGCCACGGCGTTTGAGGCACTTGAGCGCGCGAACCAGAAGACGCGTCTCGAGGACGCCGACGTGGAGCGGTTGGCCTGGTCCGCCGCGCTCTGCGGTCGAGACGAGGCGTTTCTGGCCGCTTTGGAGCGCCTGCACAACTGCCTTCTCGAGGCGGGAGACGAGACGCGGGCGGCGCGCATGGCGTTCTGGCTCGGTTTTCGCTGGATCTCGCTCGGGGAGATGGGGCGGGGAGGCGGCTGGTTCGCCCGCGCCGGGCGGCTGGTCGAGACACGCGACTGCGTCGAGCGCGGCTACCTCCTGATTCCACAGATCCACCGCCACCTCCTCGCCGGCGACTGGGAAGCGGCGCGCGCCCTGGCCGGGAGCGCCGCCGCACTCGGGATGCGCTTCGGCGACGCCGACCTCGTCGCGTTCACACGCCAGCTCGAAGGCGCGGCCGCGCTGCGCCTGGGTCGGGTGGAGGACGGCTTGGCGCTGATCGACGAAGCCATGGTCTCGGTGATGGCGGGAGAGGTGTCTCCGTTGATGGCCGGCCTCGTCTATTGCAGCACGATTGCGAGCTGCCACGAGGTATTTGCCCTCGACCGCGCGCGCGAGTGGACGCAGGCACTCAGCGATTGGTGCGATACGCAACCCGAGCTCGTGACCTTTACGGGACGCTGTATGGTGCACCGGGCGGAGCTCATGCTGCTCGGCGGCGCGTGGTCGGAGGCCGCAGAACAAGCCCAGCGCGCGTGCGAACGCTTCGTCGACGCCCTCGATCCCGAAGCCGTCGGAGCGGGCTATTACCAGCAGGCGGAGATCCACCGGCTCCGCGGCGAGCGCGCACGCGCCGAACACGCCTACGCGGAGGCGAGCCGCTTTGGGTTCGAGCCGCAACCCGGTCTCGCGCTGCTTCGTCTGCAGGAAGGGCGCATCGGCGACGCCACAAGCGCGTTGCAACGGCTCCTCGGCTCCACCCCCGACCCCCTCAAACGAGCGCGGTACCTACCCGCCCTGATCGAGATTCTCCTCGAATTGGGCGAACTCGAGCAGGCGCAGGGCGCGTGCGATGAGCTCGACGGGGTCGCGGAGCGCTTCGCAACCGACGTGCTCCAGGCGATGGCTGCACGCGCTCGCGGCGCGCTTCGGCTCGCACGTGGCGCACCGCAAGACGCTGTGGAGCCGCTGCGTCTGGCGTTTCGAACCTGGCGGCGGATCGGCGCGCACTACACCGCGGCGCGCATCCGCGTGCTCCTGGCAAACGCGTACCGGGCGCTCGGCGATCGCGACGGCGCGCACCTCGAGGAAGCCGCGGCGCGCCGCGTATTCGGCGAGCTCGGCGCGACGCGCGACCTCGAGGGCACGGCGGACGGCGATGTGCGGGGCGTCTCGGCGTCGCGACACGGGCTCACCGACCGCCAAATCGAGGTGCTCCGCCTGGTCGCGCGCGGAAACACCAACAAAGAGATTGCCCGGGCGCTGGGATTGAGCGAGAAAACGGTCGATCGCCACCTGAGCAACATCTTCTCGAAGATCGACGTCTCGTCTCGAAGCGCCGCGACCGCGTTCGCCTACGAGCACCAGCTCATCTAGCGCGTGCGTGGGGAGTCCTCCCCACGCAAAAAAACTCAATGGGTTGGGGGATCCTCCCGAAGCGGCGGGCCGCGTCCTCGCCGAGCCTTGCGACTCGGCTCGACGCCGAACCGGTGACCGAGTGGAGGAGCGAGCGATGCGGTCTGTTTCGACTTCCGGCCCTGCGAACACCCGCCCGGAGCATTTCGACGCCATCGTGATTGGCGGGGGTCAGGCGGGCCTGTCGGTGGGGCACTTCTTGGCCCGCCACGGTGTGGATTTTGTCATTCTCGACGCGCACTCACGGGTGGGGGACTCGTGGCGGGCGCGCTGGGACTCGCTCCGCCTCTTCACCCCGGCGCGCTTCGACGGCTTGCCGGGCATGCCGTTTCCGGGGCCACGCAACGGATTTCCCACCAAGGACGCGATGGCCGACTACCTAGAGGCCTACGCCGCGCACTTTGACCTCCCGGTGCGAAGCGGCCAGCGCGCGGAGCACCTCGCGCGACGCGACGGGCGGTACTGCGTGCGCGCGGGCGGTCGCGAGCTCACGGCGGATCACGTCGTCGTCGCGATGGCGAACTATCAGCGTCCGCGGGTTCCCCGCTTTGCAGGCGAGCTCCGTCCCGACCTCCGACAGCTCCACTCCGCCGACTATCGCAACCCGTCGCAGCTCCAGCGCGGGGACGTGCTGATCGTCGGCGCGGGAAATTCGGGCTCTGAACTCGCCGTGGAGCTCGCGTCCCAGCACCGCGACCAACGCGCCCGCCGCCCCGACCGCCCCGCCCGTGTCTGGATGGCGGGCCGCGATACCGGCCACCTCCCCTTTCGCGTCGACGGGCTCGCGGGGCGTCTGCTCTTGGTGAACTTCGTACTGCGGGTGGCGTTCCACCGGATCCTCACGGTGCGGACACCGCTTGGCCGCCGCCTGCGACCCCGGGTGCTCTCCATCGGGGGCCCTTTGATCCGCGTGCAGCCGCGCGACCTCGAGGCCCTCGGTGTCGAGCGCGTGCCGAAGGTCGCCGGGGTCGAAGACGGTCTGCCCCAGCTCGCGGATGGCCGCGTGCTGAACGTCGCGAACGTGATCTGGTGCACGGGCTTTGCGCCCGGCTTCGAATGGATCGACCTCCCGGTCTTTGGAGAGGACGGTCGCCCCCGGCACCGCAGCGGCGTGGCAGAAAGCGAGGCCGGCCTCTATTTCGTGGGCCTTCACTTCCTGCACGCGCTCTCGTCGGCGATGATCCACGGGGTGGGCCGCGACGCCAAGCGCATCGCATCCACGATCGCGACGCGTGTCGCGGCATCCCGAGACCGCTAGTCGAAGCTACACGCGAGCACGCGGCTGAGGGCGCAGAGCGGGAGGCCGCTCTCTTCGTGCCACAGGTTGAAAGCGGCCTGGGCCTTTGCGAGCCCGGCCTTGCTGCTCGCCGACGACACCGCGACGCGCGCCTTCTTCATCCCTTTGAGCACGTCCGGAGTCAAGATGAAGGTGTCCTTGCCAAGCGCGCGGAGCACACGGGGGCCCGTGGCACCCCCCAGGCGATTGCCGTGCTGTTTGAGCTCGAGCCAAAGCCCGGTGATCTCGTCGACCGGCCACGCGGCGAGAAACTTCGCCGCGCTCCCGTGCTCGGCGGCCAGCGCCACGCAATACGCCGCGTTTTCCCGCAGTGAGGCGAGCTTGGTGCGGTTGCGGATCAGGCGTTTGTCCTGGGCGAGGGCGTCGAGCTCCCGGTCGCTGAGGGCCGCCACCCGTGCGGGCTCAAAGCCGTGGAACGCTTCGACAAAGGCGGGCCACTTCTGCTCCACGACCCGCCACACAAAGCCCGCCCGGAAGACGGCCTTCCCCATCTCCGAGAGCACCTCGCCATCGGGTCGCCGCGCGAGTGCGGCGCGGGTTCGGGGCTTCGCGAACGACTCTTCGAGCTCCCGCTTGCCCTTGCGCTTCACCGCGCGGGCGTAGATCGCGTCAAAGGATTCCGGCATTCCGCTGTCCTTTCCGGGGCCCGGCGCGGCTCGCGCACGGCTCCTGCGATCAAGAGAGAACGGTCTCCGCGATCGCGCGCTGGTACGCCGCTGTGGCGTCCGGCTTGAGTCCGGCCACGGGCGGGACCAGGGTGAGCGCGTCGGCGACCTCCCAGTAGCCCTCGATCCTCTTCGAGACCGCCTCGGGAGTTCCCGCGACGGCAAAGGTCGACACCATGTCGTCGGGAATCGCCGCCGCCATCCCGCGCCCGTCGCCTTTGGCGGCGGCCGCGGCGGCGTTCTGCGCGGCATCGCGAAAGCCGTGGGCGGCGAAGTAGCGCTCGTACTGCGGGATCGAGGCATAGAACGCGACCTGGGCCCGGGCGTCGCGAAGCGCCTGTGCAGCGTCTTCGTGAATCGCGACGTAGGCCCAGAGGTTGAGGTCAAGATCTGCCCGGGGGCGGTCCTGGTCCGCCAGCGCCCGCTCGAGGTTGGGCATCACCGTCTCTTCGATCCAGCGGAGCGACCAGACCGGATGCCCGGCCAACCCCTCGGCGAGCGCTGCCGCCATGCGCACCGCCCGCGGAAAGAGCGCGGGCAGGTAGATCGGGATCTTGGGTCGCACCGGCTTGGGGAGCAGGTTGAATCCCCGGAGATCCACCTTGTAGTAGGCGCCTTCGTGCAGGCCCAGCTCGCGGGTGTGTCCGCGCTCGATGATCTCGCGGACCAGCGTCACGAGTTCCTGCAGCCGGTCGAGAGGTTCCTCGTAGGCGACGCCGTGCCAGCCTTCGTTGATGCCGCGGATGCTGGGGCCCAGGCCCAGAACGGTGCGGCCCCCGCTGATGACGTCGAGGTCGAGAGCCGACGTCGCGGTTTCGAGCGGCGTGCGCGTGAAGGCGAGCGCGACGCCGGTGCCGAGCTGCAGGGTCTCGGTCGCTGCGGCGGCGGTGGCCAGCGGCAGAAAGGCCGGGCCCGGAAGCTGGACGCCCCAGGCGCCTTCGTAGCCCCAGTCTTCGAGTTGCTTCGCGGTCGCACAGAGCTCGGCGGCGGGCCGCAGCGGCAAGAGGGCCCAATAGCGTCGGTCCGTCATTCCGTCCTTCCTCCAAACACGCGGGCCAGTGTACCCTTGGCTCCGCGCATCTCGCTGAACTTCGCGAAGGCTCTGACCTCGCGGCGCGCTCCGCGGCTCACGCCGCTCCACTTGCCGAAACGCGGCCCAGGCCCGCGCGAGGAGCTTCTCATGGCGACGACCTCTGAGGAAATCGCAACCCAGTATCCCGCGGAGAAACGGCGCGTCTCGGTCCACGGGCTCGAGATGGCCTACGTCGAGATCGGCAGCGGAGCGCCGATCGTCTTCCTCCATGGCAACCCCACCTCGTCCTATCTGTGGCGCAACATCATGCCGCACCTCGCCGACCGCGGGCGCTGCATTGCGCCCGACCTGATCGGGATGGGCGACTCGGAGAAGCTCCCCGAGCCGGCGGTGTTCTCCTACACCTACGCCCAGCACCGGCGCTATCTCGACGGCTTCCTCGACGCCGTGGTCGCCGACGGCGCCGTCACCTTGGTGATCCACGACTGGGGCTCGGCGCTGGGTTTCGATTGGGCACGCCGCCATGCCGAACGCGTGGCGGGCATCGCGTACCTGGAGGCGGTGGTCGCCCCGCTCGAATGGTCCGACTTCCCCGAGGCGTTTGAGCCGGTTTTTCGGGGCCTACGCTCGCCCGCTGGAGAAGCGATGGTGCTCGAGCAGAACCTTTTCATCGAGCAGATCCTTCCCGCGTCCATCCAGCGAAAGCTCAGTGAAGAGGAGATGAATGTCTATCGGGCCCCCTACACCGAGGCCGGCGAGGCCCGGCGCCCCACGCTCACGTGGCCGCGGCAGATCCCCCTCGCAGGCGAGCCCGCCGACGTCGTCGAATCGGTCGAAGCCAACGGCGCCTTCATGGCGGCGGCGTCGTTTCCAAAGCTCTTTATCAACGCGGACCCTGGCGCCATCTTGGTGGGCAAGCCGCGGGAGTTCTGCCGCAGCTGGCCGAACCAGAAGGAGGGGACACGCCCGGGGATCCACTTCCTCCAGGAAGACTGTCCCCACGACATCGGCCGCGCCATTCGCGAATGGCGCGACGAAACCCAGTAAACACAATCAGGAGACTTTCCCATGGTTGATTTTGGCGTCATCGGATTTCCCACGGACCAGAGCATCACCCCCCTCGAGCTGGGGCCGGAGCTCGAGCAGCGCGGCTACGAATCGTTGTTCTACGCCGAGCACACCCACATTCCCACCAGCCGGAAGACGCCCTTTCTCGTGGGCGGCGAGCTCCCGGAGATGTACTGGCGGAGCCACGACCAATTCGTGGCTCTCTCCATGGTGGCCTCGGTCACGCAGACCCTGAAGCTCGGCACCGGCATTACGCTCGTGACCGAACACGACCCGATCAATCTCGCCAAACGGGTGGCCTCACTCGATGCGCTGAGCGGCGGCCGCGTGATCTTTGGCATCGGTGCGGGCTGGAACGCCGAGGAGATGGAAGACCACGGCGTCGCCTTCGCCGATCGGTGGAAGGTGACCCGCGAGCGGGTCCTGGCGATGCGGGAGATCTGGAACCAGGACGAGCCCGAGTTCCACGGCGACTTTGTCGACTTCCCGTCGATGTGGTCGTGGCCAAAGCCGGCGCAGCGGGGGGGCCCGCCCGTCCTGATGGGCGCGTGGTCCAAGTGGGCCCCCAAGCGGATCGCCGAGTACTGCGACGGCTGGATGCCGATCGACGGACAGGGGGATCTCGAAGCCTCGCTGCGCGAGATCCGCAGCGCGCTGAAAGACGCGGGGCGTGCGGAGGAGCCCTTCGATATTACGCTGCTCGCGTCCTCGACCCCTGACCGCGGACCGGATCTGGACCAGCTCGGTCGCTACGTCGAGCTCGGGGTCAACCGCGTCGTGCTCCCCATCCCCAACGAGAAGCGCGACGGAACGCTCAAGGCCCTCGATTCCTATGCCGAGGTGGTCGAACGCCTGCGTTGAGCGGGTGACGCGCGGGGCTCAGATCGGGTCGGGCCCCGCGCTCCCCGCCCATCCTTTGCCGAGCGGCGTGAAGTAGAACATCTCGACGCGCCGTCGGGTGAACTTCCAATCGCCGTCGACGCGCGCGTACTCGTCGTAGAGACGCCCCGCGCCGATCAGACTCTCGCCGTCGCGCGTGGCGTAGTTCTCGAGGCTGCAGGTGCCAGTGGCCCGGTCGCCGTCGATCTCGATGATGTGGTTCGAGAAGAAGGGCTTCACCTCGAGGGGCCACGTGGTGCGGTAGAACGCGCGGAGGGCCTCTCGCCCTCGAATCACACCGCGTCCGAGCTGGCTGAAGTCCGCCTCTCCGTGTTCGGTGAAGAGCCCAGCCATCCGGTCTTCGTCCTGGAGCTCGATCGCTATGCCGTATTGATGGGTGAGCTCTTTGATCTTCTCGCGGTCCCAGAGCTCCTGCACCATGGCCTCGATGCTGCGGTCCATTTGCGTGCCCTCCCCGGGTTCGTGGGCCGATTGTATCGGAGTGCGCGCCTTCGTTGCCCTTCCCGACCCGATCGAGCACACTTCTCGCCGCCGACCGACCGACCGAGGGAGCGCCGCCGTGCAGATCGGATACCTGAGCTTTTGGAACAACTTCCGCAGCGAGCTGAGCGACGCCGAGTTCTTCAAGAAGGAACACGCCGTCAACCTGCTCGCGGAGCCGCTGGGCTTCGACACCTTCTTTTGTGTCGAGCACCACTTCAACGCCTACTCGATGTCGCCGGACAACTTCCAATACCTGAGCTATCTGGCCGGTCTTACGAGCCGGATCCGGCTCGCGACGATGGGCGCGATCCTCCCCTGGCACGACCCGATCCGCGTCGCCGAAAAGGCCATCCTGCTCGACCACATCTCCGACGGCCGCGCGGTCCTGGGGATGGCGCGCGGGTTGGCGAAGCGCGAGTACCACGCGTTCCGACAAGACCTCGAAGAGTCGCGCGAGCGTTTTGACGAGTCGGCCTACATGATCTGCGATGCGGTTGAGACCGGCGTCATGGAGGGGAACGGCAAGTACTACCCCCAGCCGCGCACCGAGATTCGACCCGGTCCGCTCAAGAGCTTCGCGGGGCGCAAGTACATGGTGGCGATGAGCCCGGACACCGTGCCCGTGTGCGCCAAGGTGGGCGCGACCCAGGGGATGTTCGCTTACAAGCCCTGGCCCGATGTGTTGCCCGACATCCAGCAGCACCGTCGGCTCTTCAAGGAGCACCACGGCATCGAGGCCCCGCCCGTCGCGACGGCCGACCTCACCTTCTGTGGCATGGACGAAGAGCGCGCCCGCGACCTGGTGGGCAAATACTTCGGCAGCTTTGCCGAGCACTACGAGATCTTTGGCGACCACCTCACAAACTCGAAGAGCTACGAGGCCTACAGCGGGATGGGCGCCGCGCAGAAAGAATTCGGCGACGACGCCCTGGTCGAGGCCTTCATCCAGTCGAACGTGTGGGGCACGCCCCAACAGATGCTCGAGAAATACGAGGAGCGCCGCCGCATCATCGGCGACTTCCAGCCGATCGTGATCTTCAGCTACTCGGGAGCCACCTACGAGGAAGCGGCGGCGAGCGCCCAGCTCTTCGCCAAAGAGGTGATGCCCGAGCTGCGCAGCTGGGGCATGGGAGACGCGGCGACCCGCGCCGCCTAGCCGCCCCGCCGACCGGCCCGTGGAACGAGTGGCCGATGCGTGATCGCGACGCGGCGAACCACCGCGTCGCGATCGGCTTCTCCAACGCCGGGCACACGTTCACGCATCTCTTCACCATCCTGTACGCCACGGCGGTGCTGCACCTGCCGCAGGTGTTCGACCGTCCCTACGGCGAGCTCCTCGGGCTTTCGAGTCTGGGGCTCGTGCTCTTTGGCGTCGCCGCCCTCCCGGCCGGTTGGCTCGGCGACCGCTGGAGCCAGGTCGGCATGATGGTGCTGCTCTTTCTGGGCATGGGCGTCGGGTCGCTGCTCACCGGCTTTGCCGAAGCGCCGCGCGGTCTCTTCCTGGGGCTCAGCGTGATCGGCCTTTTCGCGGCGATCTACCACCCGGTCGGGATCGCGTGGATCGTCGCTTCGGCCCGCCGGCAGGGGATGGCGCTTGGGATCAACGGCGTGTTTGGCAACCTGGGCGCAGCCGCGGCGCCGGTGTTCGTGGGCCTGATGGTGGACCACGTGTCGTGGCGAGCGGCGTTTGTCGCCCCGGGCGCTCTTTCGGTGGTCGTCGGCCTCGCCCTCTTCGCGACCTGGAAGCTCGGCTGGATCCGCGACGCGACCCGCGACCGGGTCCGCCCGGCCCGCGCCTCGGCGGAAGCGGTGAAGCGCGTCTTTCTCATCCTGACCCTGACGATGGCGTGCAGCGGATTTGTGTACACCGGGTTGACGAACACCATGCCAAAGCTGTTCGAGGTGGGTCTCGGTGCCGAGCTCGCGGGCAACTACACCCGAATCGGCTTTTTTGTGAGCGCGGTCACCGCGGTCTCTTCGGCGAGCAGTGTGCTGGGCGGCTACCTCGCCGACCGCTACTCGGCGCGGCGCATCTATCTCCTGTTCTGGTCGTTCCAGATTCCGCTGCTCGCCGTGGTCGCGTCGACGAGCGGCCCGGCCCTGCTACTGCTGGTCGGGCTCGCGCTGAGCTCGGGGATCACGTTCACCGCGGCCGAGAATTTGCTGATCGCCCACTACACGCCGTTTCGTTGGCGCTCCCTGGCCTACGGCGCCAAGTTCGTGCTGGCCCTGGGTGTGGGGGGGGTGACCGTGCTCTTGGCCGGGCGTCTCTACGACGCCTTCGAGAGTATGGCCCCCGTCTACCTCGCGTTTTGCGCGGCGGCGGCGCTCGCGACCGGGGCCGCGCTGCTGCTTCCCGGTGGCCGCCCCAGCGGCGCAGTCCCCGCTCCGCAAAAGCCGTGGAATCCGCCGATCGAATCGGAGTAGAGTGCGCTCGAGGAGGAAGCGATGAGCCCCGACCACACGATTTGTGTCGGCACCGTCGGCAGCGGTGTCTGGTACAGCTCCGACAGCGGGGCCCATTGGCGCCAGGCGCGGATGGACGTCCCCTTCGAGGCGCAACCCGGCGAGATCCAGGTGCGCGCACTGGCCGCGGCCCCCTCCAACCCCTCGCTCCTTTTCGCGGGCTCGGAGGCCGGCCTCTACCGCAGCGAGGACGCCGGCGCGCACTGGGCGCACATCGATTCTCCCGTGGACGGCGCCCAGGTGTGGTCGATCGGCGTGCACCCAGACGACCCCGATACCCTGCTGGTGGGAGCCAAACCGCCGGCGCTTTTCCGGACCCGCGACGGCGGCAAACACTGGCAGGAGCTGCCGCTCCACGCCTCGCCCCAGTGCCTCGCCGGCCCCCCGAAGATTACGAGCATCGTCTTTGACCCGCGCGATCTCGAGACGATTTGGCTGAGCGTCGAGATCGACGGCGTCTACCGGAGCCGCGACGGCGGGGACCACTGGGAGCACCTTCCCGCGCGCGGCAGCAACGAGATCAACGAGGACGTGCACTGCCTGGCGCTCTCGCTGACGGAGCGGGCGAAGGTGTTGACCGCCACCCCCGACGGCATCTGGACCAGCGAGGACGAGGGCCAGACCTGGTCGCTACACGAATTCCCGCGCTTTTTTGAAAACCGCGGCATCTCCTATTGCCGCGGCGTGGGGCTCAAGGCGGACGACCCGAATGTGATCTTTGTCGCGAACGGCAATATGGTGCCCGGGCGCACCGGCGCGATCCAGCGTTCGAGCGACGGCGGGGTGAGCTGGGACGCCGCCAAGCTCAGCCACGAGCCCAATTCGACGATGTACTGGTTCGCCACCCACCCGGCGGACCCGGACTTCATCGTCGCCAACAGCCTCTTTGGGTACGTCTACATCAGCCGTGACGCCGGCCAAAGCTGGGACAAGGTCGAGCGCGAGTTCGGCGAAGTCCGCGCGCTCGCCTGGGTGCCTACGCCCGAGGCGTCGTAGCGCCGAGGGGCGCGCGCACGGCGTGCCTCAGCACAGGGTGCTGAGCTGGCGCATGCTCCGGCGTCCCCCCGATTTCCACGCGTCGCGTCGGTGCATCGTGCCGAGCGCGTCGAACATCACGAGATCCCCGACCTCCCATGCGTGTCCGTAGATCCCCTCGTCGCGGGTCGCGTGTTGATGGAGCTCTTTGAGGAGCGCGTTGCTCTCCTCCCGCGGCATCCCGATCACGTAGCGCGTGATGCCCTTGCTTACGTACACGAGCTCGCGACCCGACTCCGGGTGCTTCACGATCACGGGGTGCTCCGCTTCGGGAATCGGCGGGCGCTCGATGCCGCGGCGTTCATCGCGGCGGCGCTTGGCCTCGAAGTCGGACGTGAGTTTCTCCACCCCGCTCTTGGCGCGCGGGTCGGTGGGATCGACGTACTCGGTAATGCTGTGGTAGGCGCGAAGCCCGCGGAGCGTCGTCGCGAGCTCGGCGGGCAATGTCTCGAGCGCGATGTATTGGCTGCAGAAATAGGTTTTGGGCGAATCTGCCGGCAGATCCACCGCCTCGAGAAAGCTCTCCTTCGCCGGCCGCGCCGAGTACGAGTAGTCCGCGTGCCACTCGAGCGCGCCCGCACCCCCCGTCCCGAGGGGAATCCCGTCGGTGCCGACCGCGTTCGTCACCGGGAGGATCTCCGGGAGGTCACCCGCGTCGCGGAACCACTCGGAGCCTCTGATCAACTCGCCAAAGGAGCCGGCGAACCCGACCAGCTCCGCGTCGCTCGGCGTCCGGTGGCCCCGGAACACCAGCACGAGGTATCGGCGCAGGGCGCGCAGGACGCGAGCGCGGTCCGCGTCGTCGAGCGGCTGGCCGGGTTCCCAACCCGAGACGCAGGCGCCGAGCGGCTCGGCGAGCGGTTGAACTTCCAGACTCATCTCTTTCTCCTCGCTGCGGTCGGCGGTGAGGATAGCAACAGCGTTTTGGGCATCGGGTTTGGACGGTGCGAGCGCACCGCGCGGCACCTCCCGTCCTCTACGCCTGCGCGATTCAGGCGTCGCGCCAGCGCACGAGATCGGGCGTGCATTCCGCCACGCTGCGCGCCCCGGCAAGCGCCATGCTTCGGCGCATTCCTTCACGAAGCCAGCCGAGCGAGAGGTCCACGCCGCGCTCGCCCCCGGCGGCCAATGCGTAGGCGTACGCCCGCCCGGCCATACAGGCCGTCGCGCCGAGTGCCAACGCCTTCACGATGTCGCTGCCGCGGCGCACGCCGCCGTCGCAGATGATTTCTACGCGGTCGCCGACCGCCTCGGCGACCGGGGCCACCAGCTCGAGGGAGGGCGGCGCGTCGTCGAGCTGACGCCCGCCGTGGTTCGAGAGCGCGATGGCCTGCACTCCGGCCTCCGCCGCGAGCACGGCGTCTTCGACCCGCTGGATGCCCTTCAGCACGATCGGGCCCTCCCAGATCGAGCGCAGCCACTCGACGTCGCGCCAGTTGAGGTGGGGGTCGAACTGGCTGCCGATGTAGTCCGAGAGCGAGACCGGGTCGGCCCCGGAGGCGGCCGCACCCGCGTGGCCGACGACATTCGAGAAGACGATGGGGTCGGCGCGCAGGAAATCGAGGGTCCAACCCGGGTGGAGGGCGCCGTCGATCAGGGTGTCGAGCCCGAGCGCGGGCGGCATCGTGAAGCCGTTGCGCACGTCGCGCTCGCGCCGTCCGAGCACGGCGGTGTCCACCGTGAGCATGATCGCCTCGTAGTGCGCGGCCGCGGCGCGCTCGACCAGCTCCTTGATGAGACCGCGGTCGCGCCACGCGTAGACCTGGAACCACTTTGGCCCCCCGCTGACTGCCGCCACCTCCTCGATCGAACGGGTGCTCAGAGTCGAGAGGCTGTACGGGATGCCCACCTTTTGGGCGGCGCGCGCGACGGCGAGCTCGCCTTGGGAATGCGCCACCCGGGTAAAGCCCACCGGCGCGAGCACCAGGGGAAACGGAAGGCTGCGGCCGAGGAGCGTGGTGGAGGGGTCGACTTCCCCCACGTCGGCGAGGATGCGCGGGCGGAACTCGAGACGCCCAAAGGCGTCGCAGTTGCGGTGCTGGGTGCGCTCGTCTTCCGCTGCGCCATCGATGTAGTCGAAGCAACCGCGCGGCAGCCGCCTGCGGGCGACGCGCCGCAGGTCGTCGACACTCGCACAACGCGCGAGCCGGCGCGCCGTCGGGTCGAGCTCAAATTTGCGGAAGCGCAGAACGGACCGGAGCGTGTCCCACATTGCGATCTCCTTCCGGCGAGAGCCGGTAGACCCCGAGTATACGGCCGGGCGTGACCCGCGCTGGACCGAGACCTGCCCACGCGGCGCACGCGCGTGCGCGCGCGGATCGGGCGACCAAATGCGCGGTGGCGCTGGGGATTGTGTTGCGCTCGCTCGCTCCGCGCCGATCCGGCGCTATCGAAGCCGCGGGATCCGGCCGAGAAGAAAAAGCAAGGATGGCGCTTTTCCAACGCAAAGAATCCTACGACCGACGCCGCCTGCTGGACCGCGCGGCGCGCGCCGCGCGTGGGCGCAGCCGGCGTCAGCGACGCAAGGCCGTCGCGCTCTACCGCCGCGTGCTCGCGGTCGAGCCCGACAACCCCGACCTGCTGCGAAAGCTCGCGCCGCTGCTGGCCCAAACCGACGAAGCGGCCGACGCCTGCGCGAGCTACCGCCGTGCGGCCCAGGAGTTCGTCGAGCGCGGCTTCTTCGACCGCGCCGTGGGCGTCTATCGAGACGCCGTGCGCGCGCTTCCCCACGAAGTATCGATGTGGAAGGAGATGGCCGCGCTCGAGCTGCAGCGGGGACGACGCACCGACGCCGTGGCAGCGCTGCTCACCGGCCGGCGCGGCTGCCGGCGCCGCAAGCACCGCGATCAGGCCCTCGCCCTGCTCTGGGCGGCGCGCAAGATCGAGCCCACGCACCTCGAGCTCAACCTCGACCTGGCCGGCCTTCTCGCCCGCAGCGGTGCCCGGCCGCGCGCGCTCGCGCTCCTCGACGAAATTCTGCCTGCCCTTCCCGAGAGCGAAAAGCGGATCCGCGCCCGGCAATTCCGCGTCGCGCCGGGGCCGGGAACCGCGTGGCGGTGGCTGCGCAGCGCGCTCGGCTCGCGCTGAGGGTGCGCCCGGACCCACCGCGGGGAGGGCGCCGCGGGGTCACGACGGCACCCGAATGCGCTCCACGAGTTGCCGAACCTCTGCCGGCGGAGCGGGCGTCGCCGCGCTTACGCCGATGGCGACCGCAAAATTCAACAACGCCCCGAGCGCCCCGATTCCCTCGGGCGAGATCCCGAACCACCAGTTCTCGGCCACGTTCTCGGCGAACGGCGTCACGATCACGCCCTTGAAGTAGATGATGTACCCGAGCGTAAAGGCCAAGCCGGTGAGCATCCCGGCGATCGCCCCCTGTTTGTTCACCCGAAAGCTGAAGATTCCGAGCAAGATCGCCGGGAACAGCGATGCCGCGGCGAGCCCAAAGGCGAGCGCCACCACCTGGGCGACGAACCCGGGTGGGTTGTACCCGAGATATCCCGCCAACACGATCGCGAAGGCCGCGCTCACCCGCCCGGCGCGGAGCTCGGTGCGCTCGCTGATCTGCCGCGCGAAGACACTCTTGAGAAGATCGTGGGACACCGCCGCCGAGATCACGAGGAGCAGCCCCGCCGCGGTCGAGAGCGCCGCCGCGATGCCCCCAGCGGCGACCAGCGCCACGACCCAATCGGGCAGCCCGGCGATCTCCGGGTTGGCGAGCACGATGATGTCCCGGTCGACGCGCAGCTCGTTGCCCTGCCAGCCGTAGGCCGCGGCGGCCGCCGCGAACGCGGCGTTGCCGTCGTCGTAGTACTGGATGCGGCCGTCGCCGTTTTTGTCTTCGAAGCGCAGCAGGCCGGTGTCTTCCCAGGTGCGAAACCAGTCGGGGCGATCTCGGTAGCGGAGGTTGGCCTCGGGCTCGCCGACCGGGCCGGTCTGGATGGTTTCGGTGAGGTTGAGGCGGGCGAGCGCCCCGACCGCGGGCGCCGTGGTGTACAGGATCGCGATAAAAAAGAGCGCGTAGCCCGCGGACATGCGCGCGTCTCGCACCCGCGGCACGGTGAAGAAGCGCACGATCACGTGGGGCAACCCAGCGGTACCGATCATCAACGCCAGGGTGGTGAAAAAGACGTCGACGCGACCCTTCGCGCTCTCGGTGTAGGCGGAGAACCCCAGGTCGATGACGATCTGATCGAGCTTTTCCAGCAAGAACCCACCGCCGTCGGCGACGCTGCTGCCAAAGGCGAACTGGGGGATCGGCATCCCGGTCACCTGCAGCGAGATGAACACCGCAGGCACCGTATAGGCGAAGATCAGCACGCAGTACTGAGCGACCTGCGTATAGGTGATGCCCCGCATGCCCCCCAACACGGCGTAGAAGAAGACGATCGCCATCCCCACCAGGAGACCGACCGAGATGTCGACATTGAGAAAACGCGAGAACACGATGCCCACCCCGCGCATCTGCCCGGCGACATACGTGAACGAGATCACGATCAGACACAACACCGCGACGAGACGGGCGCCTTGGGACGCGTAGCGTTCGCCGATGAACTCCGGGACGGTGAACTTGCCGAACTTCCGCAGGTAGGGGGCGAGCAGCAGGGCCAGCAGCACGTAGCCCCCGGTCCACCCCATCAGGTAGACGGCCCCGTCGTAGCCGAGAAAGGCGATGAGGCCCGCCATCGAGATAAAGGAGGCGGCCGACATCCAGTCGGCGGCGGTCGCCATACCGTTGGCCACCGGGTGCACGTGCTTGCCCGCGACGTAGAACTCGCCCGTGCTCCGGGCCCTCGAGGTTAGGGCGATCGCGATGTAGAGCGCGAAGGAGGCCCCCACGACCAGGTAGGTGAGCGTTTGGAGCTCCACGCTCAGTCCTCGTCGACGTCGTGCCGCTTGTCGATCGCGGCCATGCGCTTCGCGTAGAAAAAAATGAGGGCGACAAAGACATAGATGCTGCCCTGTTGGGCGAACCAGAAGCCCAACCCGACGCCGCCGATCTGGATCCGGTTCAGCAGATCGCGCAACAAAATGCCGAACCCGAACGAAACGAGGAACCAGATGGCCAGGCACAGGGCCACCAGGCGGAGGTTCTCCTCCCAGTACGTTCGCCGCTTCACGTCCCCCCCAACGCCGATCGCGCCTCTCGGCGCGCAGGGAATTCTATCGAGCTTTTGGGGGCGGAGCCGCGGATACCCGGGCCAGGTAACCGAACCGCGTCACGACGCGCGGCCCGGGCTATGCGATTTGGTCGCGAAGAACACGCCGCAGTAGCTTCCCGGTGGGGTTGCGCGGCACCTCCTCGGCGAAGCGGAATTCCTTGGGCACCTTGAAGCCGGCGAGCCGCTCGCGGCAGTGCCGCTCGAGCTTGTCGACATCGACCTCGGCCGGCCCTTCGGCGACGACAAAGGCCACCACCCGCTCGCCCCAGTGCACGTCGGGCGCGCCCACCGCGACGGCGTCGCGCACACCCGGGTAGGCCTGGATCACCTCCTCGATCTCGCGCGGGTAGATGTTGATCCCCCCCGACAAGATCATGTCTTTCGTCCGCCCTTCGATATAGAGGTAGCCGTCGTCATCGCGGTGGCCCAGGTCGCCGGCGGTCACCCACGCGCCGCGACGCGCTGCGGCGCTCTCCTCGGGCCGGCGCCAGTAACCGTTGAAGTGGAAGGGCGAGCGCGAGTAGACGACCCCGGTCTCCCCGGCCGCCAGCGGGGTGCCCTCCTCGTCGAGGATGGCGATCTCGGTGCAGGGAAAGGGCTGGCCGACACACTGGATCTTGCGGAGCTGGTCGGCCGGGCGCAGGTTGCTCACGATGCCGGCCTCGGTCGAGCCGTAGCACTCAAAGAGCCGCCCTTCGCCAAAGTGGGCCACCACCCGCTCTTTGGCGGATTGCGCCAGCGGCGCGGCGTTCGAGATGATCGTCCGCAGCGCGGGAAAGGCGTAGCGCTCGAGCGTCGCCGCGGGCAACGCGAAGATCGCATTCACGTGGGTGGGGACGACAAAGACGTTGCTCGCGGCGCTCCGGGCGAGGGCCGCCAGCAGCGCCTCGGGGTCGAACTTTGCCATCAGGTCGACACTCCCGCCAAAAAAGAGCGGCGCCACACCAAAGGCAAAGCCCCCGCCGTGGTAGAGCGGCGCGACGGCGAGCGCGCGGTCGTCGGGGCCAAAACAACCGTACTCGGCCGCCATCGCGAAAAAGGTCAGAACCCGGGAGCGGTGCGAGAGCATCACGCCCTTGGGGCGTCCTGTGGTCCCCGAGGTGTAGGAGATGGCGAAGGTCTGTTGCTCGGGAACTTCGGGGAGCCGCCCGGACGAGGGCGCCGCGTCCCGCCATCGCTCGTAGCTCGTCCCGATCACAAAGACCCGCTCCGGGTCGAGCTGCGCGGCGCTACGCGCCACGTCCTCACAGTCGGGGTGCGCAAAGACCGCAACGGAGCCGCTGTCTTCCAGCACGGTCGCGAGCTCGGGGGCGGTGAGGTGGGGGCTCGCGGTCACCACCGCGAGGCCGGCCTCGGACAGACCCGCCACAAGCTCCACGTACTCGAGACAGTTGGGTGCCACGAGCGTCACGTGGTCGCCGCGGCCCAGGCCGGTCGCGGCGGCGGCGGTCGCAACCGCATCGATGCGCTTCGCGAGGGCGTCGTAACGCAGCCCAGCGTCCCCACAGCGGAGCGCCACCTTCTCCGGCGCGCGCCGCGCCGCGTCGCGAAGCCCGCTCCCGATCGTGATCGGCGCGCTGCTCACAGCGCGGGTCGCGGCAACCGGAAGACCCGCATGGCGTTCTCCCAGAGCAGACGGCTCCGCGTCTCGGGGCGGAGGTCGAGCTCGCCGATCTCCTTCATCGCCCGCTCCGGGTCGATCACCGGCCAATCGGTGCCGAACATCACCTTGTCGCGCCCCCAGGAATCGAGAAAACGCACAAAGGCCTCCGGCCAGTGACGCGGGGCGTGGGCGTCGCCACCGATAAAGACGTTCTCGTGTTTCCACGCCATCGCGATCATTTCCTCGGTCCAGGGGATCCCGATATGGATCCCGATGCACCGGAGCTCGGGGAAGTCGCACGCCACCGGGTCGAGGCAGATCGGGCGGCCGACGCTTTGCAAGCGACGCTCGCGCTGGTAGATCAGGCTCTGTCCTACCTGCATCATGATCGGGATGTCGAGCTCGCAACACTTCGCGTAGTAGGGGTAGACGCGGGCGTGGTCGGGCGGGAGCTCGAACCAGTGCGGGTAGAAATGCGCGCCGACAAAGCCGTGCTCGCGCACCGCGACCTCGAGGTCTCGCAGCCCCGCCATGCCCCGGGTCGGGTCGACACCCGCCAGCCCGGAGAAGCGGTCGGGGTAGCGTCGACACACCTCCGCCACGTACTCGTAGGGCACCTCGAAGGAGCCGCGCACACGCATGTCGCCGCCGCGCACGGCGATCAGCAGCGAGCGCTCCACGCCGGCGCGGTCCATGCGTGCGAGGTAGTCGTCGATCGACACGCCGCGGCGCAACTCCGCGGGGAAGCGGATCTGGTCGAGGAACTCGGGCCCGATGCCGGTGCGGCCCTCATCGATTTCGCGCTGGGTAAAGAGATTGCAGACGATGTCGATCGCACCCATGCCGGCATCATAGCCGTGTCGGCCCGGGCGGCTTCACCGAGAGCGTCCTTTTAGGTCTTGGGAAAGCGCTCGGCGGCCGGGGCCTTCCCCTCCAGGATCGCCTCAAAGCGCGCGCGGATCAGCACGTCCCAGTGCGGGTGGGTCAGCAGGTAGAAGCGCTCTTGCTGGATCCCGTCTGCCACCAGACGTCCGACCTCGTCGGGGTCGACCCCCGAGTCGAGAAAGCGTTGGAAACGGGCGCGATCTTCGCGCGCTTTGGCGCTCAGCGCGGGCGCGTCGGGCCGGTTCCGATCCGAGTCCACGATCTCGGTACGCACGGGCCCCGGACAGAGCACCGAGACACCGATCGGGACGCCCTTCGCCACGAGCTCGTTCTGGATGCACTCGGAGATCGACACCACGGCGTGCTTGCTCGCGTAGTAGATCGCGTTGGCGGTGCCCGACATCAGGCCCGCCATCGAGGCGGTGTTCACGATGTGCCCGGGCGCGCCGCCGGCGATCATCCTCGGGACAAAGGCGTGGATCCCGTGGGCGACGCCCATCAGGTTCACCCCCAACACCCAGTTCCACTCCTCGACGCTGCTCTCCCAGGTGGGAACGTTGTCGTTGAGCACGCCGGCGTTGTTGCACAGGACGTGCACAGCCTCGAATGCATCGAAGCTCTGCGCGGCGAGGGCTTCGACCGCGGCGGGGTCGGAGACGTCGGTCACCACGGCGATCGCCTCGACGCCCCTGTCGCGCATCTCCTCCGCCACGGCGTCGAGGGACGACTTCGCGACGTCGGCCAACACCAGCGCCATGCCCTCGCTGGCAAAGGCGCGCGCCATCCCGCGCCCGATCCCGCTGGCGGCCCCCGTGACGACCGCCACGCGACCCTGTAGCTGCTGCATCCCGGCCCCCTTCCTGCTCTGGGTAGAACCTGCCTGGTGTACCATGCCCCGCGAAACGGAGCGCAAAAATTCGCCCAAGGGAGCAGCGATGCAGCTCGGCATCTACGCCACCACCCACGGGATCGGGTACCGAGACCGAGAGAACTTTTTCATC
>CAJIBI010000064.1_pt1 | contig 33016 bp, 30 predicted proteins | sample 9199321 | NCBI WGS metagenome assembly CAJIBI01 (sample SAMEA7708294, study PRJEB35096) | sediment metagenome | biome: marine neritic benthic zone biome [ENVO:01000025]; feature: sediment [ENVO:00002007]; material: shallow marine sediment [ENVO:03000034] sea grass bed [ENVO_01000059] ... | reverse complement strand
GATAGGGTCAGGAAACGCGAGCGGCGTTCGGTGGCGCTGAGCTGCACCGCCCCGATGCTTTCGCCAAAAGCCGCGGCGATCTGCGCGTCGGGCGCCTCACCGGCCCTCGCGATCGCGGACCAGAGCGGCGGTGCGTCGGGCTCGAGCAGCTTGGCGCGGACGCCTTGCCGCGCAAGCTCGAGGTCATCGAGGCTATCCCCCACCAGCAGGTGGAGGCTTGCGAGACGGTTTTGCAGCGCGAGAACCGCGTCGCGGCGCCGGGAATGGACCGCGCGCACAGTGTCGATGTCGGCGAGTGCGCTCCGAATCGCAGCGCTGAGCTCCGCAGGCGCCTCCCCGGCCGCGTTTTCTTGCGTCGCCGACCACAACGCGCGTCGTTGTTTGAGCCCTAGCGAGAGGGTCTCCAGGGTCTCGGCGCGTCGGGTGAGCGAGCGGCGCCATTCGAGAAGCTCGTCCTCACGGACCCGCCAGTCGCGCTCGAGCCGGTTGACCGCTGCGAGCCCCGGCCGCGCCTCCAGCCGAGCCGTCGTCTCTCTGTGCGCCGCCCGAACGGCCTCCGCCCGGTCGTCCAGATTTGCGGCGATGGCCTCCACCGCCGCCGCGGCGGTGAGCTGGTCGCGGATCTCGCGAAGCGCCCGCGATAGTTCTTCGAGGCGATTTGCCACCTCGGGCACGGGAATCGGCTCGATCGCCGGGGCCGCAGCGGGGGAGTCCTGCGCGAGCGCCTGCGGCGCCGCGAGGAGCAGCGACCAGGCGATCGCCACCGCGCGAGCGGAGGTCCCGACGTAGCCGAAACAGAGCGACCCGCTAGCCAAAATCGATGAGCTCGAGGATGGTGCCGTCGGGGTCTTTGAAGCAGCAGAAGCGGGTTCCGTTCATGTCTACCGGCTCCGAAAGGAACTCGACGCCCTGGGCGCGCAGCCGCTGGTACTCCGCTTCGATGCCCTTGGTCCACAGCGCGATGCGAGCGGCCCCGACATGGGTGAGATCGGGCATCGCCTGGCCCGCCGTCGGCGGCTCGGTCCATTCGATCAGGTCGAGCCGGGTCGAACGCGGCAGGTCGGGGTCGAGCATCATGATCACCGCCCGGGCCTTCGCGCTGGGCGGAAGACCGAGGCCGCGCAGCATCTCGCCCTTCCCGCCCTCGGGGAGGTCCAGCACCCCCTGGAAGCCCAGCGATTCGTAGAATGCGCGCGAGCGGTCGAGGTCTCGGCAGTTGACGTTGATGTGAAAAATGCTCTTGATCGCCATGAGGCCTCCCCTCGCCGTATGCTCCCGCGATGGCCGAACTCCACGAATGGTCCCTCTGCGAAGCGCAGGCGCGGCTGCGGGCGCGTGAAGTATCCGCGGTCGAGCTGACGGAGCATACGCTGCGTCGCATCGAGGCGCTGGACCCCACGCTGCACGCGTTCGCGACCCCGACCCCGGAGCTCGCGCTCCAGCAGGCACGCCGAGCGGACGAGGCGCTTGCCCGGGGCACGGCCCGGAGCCCCGTGCACGGAATCCCGATCGGGCTCAAGGACCTCTGCGCGACCCGCGATGCCCCGACCCATGCCGGGACCGTGGCGTGCGCCAACTGGAACCCCGGCGCGGAATCGACGGTCGCGAGGCGCCTGCGCGAGGCGGGCGCCGTACTGATCGGAAAACTCACGACCACCGAAGGTGCCAGCGGAGTGCACCACCCGAGTATCACCCCGCCGGTGAACCCGTGGAATCCGAACTACTGGACCGGGGCCTCGTCGAGCGGCTCGGGCGCCGCGACCGCCGCGGGCCTCTGCTTCGCTTCGCTGGGATCCGACACCGGGGGTTCGATCCGTTTCCCAAGCCAGTGTTGCGGCCTGGTCGGCATCAAGGCCACCTGGGGTCGCGTGAGTCGCTACGGCGTCTTCCCACTCGCGCCGTCGCTGGACCACGTAGGGCCGATGGCCCGGCGCGTCGAGGACGCCGCCGCCGTGCTCGAGGTGATCGCCGGGCGCGACGCCGACGACCCCACCACCTTTCACCAGCCGGTGCCGGCGTTCGCGGAGGCCGCGGGTCGCCCGGTGCGGGGCCTCCGGATCGGCTACGACGAGCGCTTCTGCACGAGCGACGTCGCACCGCTCATCGCCGGCGCGATCGAGCGCGCCGTCTCGCAGCTGGTGGCGCGCGGCGCGGAGCTCTACCGCGTCGAGATCCCCCGCCGGCCGGAAGCGATCCCGGCCTGGCTCGTGCTGTGCGCGGTCGAGGCCGCCGCCGCCCACGCACCCTACTACCCGGAGCGTTCGGCCGACTACGGCCCCGCGCTCGCGGCTCTGCTCGACTACGGCCTCCGCCAACCGCACGACGCGATCGCCAGGGCCCAGATCGACCGCATCGCGGTGCTCCGCGACTGGGAGGCGCTCTTCGGGCAGGTCGACCTGGTGGTGTCGCCGGCGAGCCACGACACGCCCCCGACCCTCGAGGAAGGCCGCACCCAGATGCGGGGGGACGGGATGCGGCGGCTGGTCTCGTTCACGGCATCCGCCGACCTCACCGGCGCTCCGACGATCTCGCTGCCGGCAGGGCTCACCGAGGCCGGTGTTCCCTATGGATTCCAATTGGTCGGGCGCCCGCTTGCGGAGGCTTCGCTCATCCGCGCCGGAAGCGCCCTGCAGGAAGACGGGGATTGGCCCGCTACCATGCCCCCCTTGAGCGAAACCGCACGCTTGTAGCCAGGAGGGCCCAGCCATGACCGCTTTGAAATGGAAAGTCGGCGACACGACCATCACCAAGCTCGAAGAGATCACCTATCCGGAATTCTCGGACGTGATCCCGGCAGCGACCCCAGAGGTGGTCAAGCAAATCCAGTGGTTGTTCCCCCACTTCGTCACGGAAGAGGGCCTGCTCAGCCTCAGTATCCACTCGCTGATCGTCGAGACCCCGAGCGCCAAGCTCATCGTCGACACCTGCATCGGCAACGACCGCGACCGCAACCCCTTCGAAGTGATGCACATGCTCTCGACCAATTATCTCGAGGATATGAAGTCGCTCGGCTATCAACCCGAGGGCATCGACTACGTCCTGTGCACGCACCTGCACCTCGACCACGTCGGGTGGAACACGCAGCTCGTGAATGGCAAGTGGGTCCCGACCTTCCCGAACGCGTCGTACCTGATGGGCAAGCAGGACCTCGAGTTCTGGGGCTCTGTGGACGCGAACTCGGAGGAGGAGTTCTTCCAAATCCAGAGCCGCGTGTTTGAGGACTCGCTGCAGCCGATCCTCGACGCCGGCCTCGCCAAGCCCGTGGAAGGGCCGGCGCCGGTGTGCGAAGGCGTGCGCTTGGTACCGACGCCGGGTCACACCCCGGGTCACTGTTCGGTGTTGATCGAGTCGCGGGGTGAGTCGGCGTTGATCACCGGCGATTTCATCCATCACCCGATCCAGTTTCACGATCCCGGCCTGGTGAGCCCCTTTGACATCGACAACGACGCCGCCGTCGCGACGCGCCGAAAGGTCTTTGCGGAGTACGCCGACAGCCCGACGTTGATCATCGGCACCCATTTTGCCGGGCCGACCGCGGGCAAGCTGGTGCGGGACGGCGACGGCTACCGCTTGGACGTGTGAGCGAGCCCGACAAAACGATCGTCGGCTACGGGGATCGTCTGAGCGCGGCGCCGGGCGACCGCGTCGCGATCAAGGTGAGCGCCTGGGGAGGGCCGCGCTACCGGGCCGACCTGGTCCGGCTGATCTGCGGGGACGCCCGAGACCGCGGGTCGCGATTTCGCGAAGAGCCGGTGGAAACCGCGTTCGAGGGGGACTACCCGGCGCGGCGCCAGCACAGTCAACCGGGCTCCTACGGCTGGGTGGACCGGTTCCCGGCGCTGTCCTCCTTTGCGGTGGTGGGCGCGATCTGGCCCACCGCAGCCGGGCCGGACGAGCGCGCGATCGTGGGGACCTGGTCGGCCTCCGATCGCCGCGGCTTCGTCCTGGCACTCGACCCAGACGGCGCTCCGGTGCTGCGTATCGGCGGCGGGGGCGAGCCACAGGAACTCCGCGGCGACCGGCCGGTGGCGTTGCGACGCTGGACCCTGGTGGGAGCCAGCTACGACACTGCCAGCGGTCGCGCCCAGCTCTTTGCTTTTCCCCGACCCAACTCGCCCGGCGCGGATCTCGTCGCGAGCTCGACACTCGTCGAAGCGGAGCTCCCGCCCGGCATCGCCGTCGAGGAGCGCACCCTCCGCGTCGCCGCGTGTCGCGACGCCACCGAGACGACGAGGTGCTACGACGGGAAAATCGGAGCCCTCCGCATCGCGCGCGAAGCGCTCGCGCCCGCACGGCTGGCGGAGCTCGCCGAGGCCGAGACGCCCCCGGGCGCCGCTCCCGGCTCCTTGCTGGCTTTTTGGGATTTCGCCGAGGAGCTCGAGAGCGAGCGCGTCGTGGACCGGGGCCCCCACGGCCTGCATCTCGCGCTCGAGCAACTGCCCACCCGCGCCGTCACCGGCCACCGCTGGAACGGGGAGTCTCAGAACTGGCGGATCGCGCCGAGCCACTACGACGCGGTCCACTTTCACTCCGACGATCTCGCCGATGCGGGGTGGGACACGGACTTCGAATGGCGCGTCCCCGCCGCACTCCGGAGCGGCGTGTACGCCGTTCGCCTGCGGCAGGGGGACGCGCTCGACTACGTCACGATCTTTGTCCGCCCGCCGCGCGGGCGGGCCACCGCGGAGGTCGCTTTTCTCGCGCCGACCGCGAGCTATCTGGCCTACGCCAACCATCGCTTGATGCTGCGGCCCTCGGCGATTTTTCCCGAAGGCGGTGCGCGCAGTGCGAACGCCCGTCACCTCGCGGAACACTTCGCGTCCTACGGGGGCTCGCTCTACGAAACCCACTCCGACCGCAGCGGGGTCCACTACAGCTCCGCGCACCGGCCCATCCTGAACCTCAAGCCACGCGGCGAAATGTGGGCTTTCAACGCGGACCTCAACATCATCGCCTGGCTCGAGTGGACCGGACGGCCCTACGACGTCATTAGCGATGAAGACCTGCACCACGAGGGGAGTGAGCTCCTCGAGCGCTACCGCGTGGTCATCACCGGTACCCATCCAGAGTACTACTCCACGCCGATGCTCGACGGCGTGGAGAGCTATCTCCGTTCCGGCGGCCGATTGATGTATCTCGGGGGCAACGGTTTCTATTGGCGCATCGCGTTCTCGCCCACGCGCCCGGGCGTCATCGAGGTGCGCCGTGCCGAAGACGGCACCCGCGCGTGGGCCTCGGAGGTCGGCGAGTCGTATCACTCCTTCACGGGAGAATACGGCGGCCTGTGGCGCCGCCTGGGCCGCCCGCCCCAGCGTACCGTGGGGGTCGGCTTTATCGCCCAGGGGTTTGACGGGGCGCGTCCCTATCTCCGGCAACCGGGCGGCCGCGACCCCCGCGCCGCCTTCGCGTTCGAGGGGCTCGGGGACCTCGAGGTCCTGGGAGACTTCGGGACGATCAGCGGCGGCGCGGCCGGAGAGGAAATCGATCGGTGCGATTTCGCCTTGGGCTCGCCGCCCCACACCCTGGTACTCGCCTCTTGTCTCGAGCACGCGCCGGGGATGTTGCGCACCAAGGAGGAATTCCTGGTGACGATGCCGGCCCGCGCCACGGACCCCAAGGTGCGCGCGGATATGGTGTTCTTTGAGTGCCCCAAGGGAGGCGCCGTATTTTCCACCGGGTCGATCGCGTTCGCCGGCTCCTTGGCCCACGACGACTATGACAACTCGATCTGCCGCCTCACCACAAATGTGTTGCGGCGGTTCTCTGACCCCAAACCCTTTCCCGAGCCAGGAGACCCCCATGAGTGACGAACAAGCCCTGCGCGAACTCCTCGACCGCGAGGCGATCCGCGACCTCCCGTTGCGCTACTGCGACTGCGTCTGGCGTGACGACGTCGACGGCATCGTCGACCTCTTTACCGAGGACGGAGCATTCATCATCAAGCTCACCGACGGCGGCGAGAGCTCGGCGAAAGGGCGCGAGCACCTCCACAAGTTCTACTCCGGCGGTCTGGACATGCAACCCAGGCCCTACATCCACAACCACGTCATCGACCTCGTCGACGCGGAGCGCGCCACGGGACGCTGCTATCTCGACCTGCGGAGCGCCAAGAACGAGATGGCCTGGCTGGGAGCCGGCTACTACAACGACGAGTATCAGAAAGTTGCGGGGCGCTGGAAGTTCGCCTCGCGCACCTTCACGATCGTCCGGATGCTCGAGGACCCGACCGCGCACAACCGCTAGGCGCGATCGCTACTTCTGGCGGATCTTCGCCGCGACCGACTGGCGCACCACCTTTGAATCGCGGATGAGAAAGGTGTCGGTGCCGAGCTCGAACTCGAGCTTCTCGGTTTCGGCCGTCCAGGTGATAAAGACCAGATCATCGGCGATCTGCACGTGGTCGAGGTCGAAACGACAGCCGGGCGGCAGCAGCTGGTCGAGCCAGTGCTCAAAGAACGCGCGAATCTCGTCTAGACCGCGGGCCACCCGGTCGTCGTACACGACGATCGTCTCATCGCTGTAGTCCTTGAGAATCTCGTCGACGTCGCCGGCGGCAAAGGCCTCGAGGTGGTGTTGAAAGACTTCCTGGGTGGTGGCCATGGGGGCTCCCGATAGCGATTCACGCGAGAGTATGCGTTACTGCGACGAACATGTCGTTTGGCGACCTGGACGCGACGGCGCAGGGTGAGCTCGTTCGCTCGGGCGAGGTCACGCCCCTGGAGCTGGTGGACGACGCGATCGCGCGCTGTGAGCGGGTTAACGGGGAGCTGAACGCGGTCATCCTGGAGCGCTTTGAGGCCGCCCGCGACGAGGCACGCGCGTTCCCGCGGAAGACGGACGGCGCGCCGTTTCCGGGCGTCCCCTTCCTGATGAAGGACTTTGTCGCGGAAGTCCGGGGGATGCCGTTCCGCGAGGGAAGCACTTTTCTCGACGGCTACGTCCCGGCGCTGGACAGCGAGCTCACGACGCGTTTTCGGCGCGCCGGTCTCATCACGATCGGGAAGACCAACCTCCCCGAGATGGCCATCGGGACGACCACCGAGCCCCGGCTCTACGGGCCGACCCGCAACCCCTGGCAACTCGACCGCACGCCGGGGGGTTCAAGTGGCGGTTCGGGTGCAGCGGTCGCAGCCCGCGTGGTGCCGATGGCGCACGGCAACGACGTCGGGGGGTCGATCCGGATCCCCGCTTCGTGCTGCGGGCTGGTGGGCCTGAAACCCACGCGCGGCCGGGTGAGCCTCGCGCCCCACTACGGCGAGCTTTTTTCCGGTCTCTTTGTCGAGAACGCCGTGACCCGCTCGGTGCGGGACACCGCCGCTCTCCTCGACGCGATCGCCGGGCCGGGGGTCGGCGAACCCTACCAGCCGCGACCGCCGGCGCGCCCCTACCGCGAAGAGGTGGGGCGCAACCCGGGGCGCCTGCGAATTGGGTTCTCCGCCGAGACCCCGCTCGGCGACCCGCTCGACCCCGAGTGCGTACACGCGGTGCGCAACACCGCCGCGCTGCTGGAGTCGTTGGGCCACGAGGTGGTCGAGGCCGCGCCGCGCTTCGACGCGATGGCGCTTTGGCAGCCCTACACCACTCTCCTCGCGGCGGGCGTCGCCTGGGCGATCGCCGACTGGGCGCGGCGCCTGGATCGCACGCCGCGGGAAGCGGATTTCGAGCCCTTTGTGTGGGCGTTCGCCGAACGCGGTCGCGCGGTGAGTGCGCCCGAATATCTCCTCGCCCTGCAAGACGTCCAGCGCGAAGTGCGAACACTCTGTCTCTTCTACGAGGACCACGACGTCTGGCTCACCACGACCCTCGGCGAGCCCCCGGTCCCGCTGGGCACCCTGGTCTATCGCGACGACCCCTTCGAGCTGCGTCGTCGCACGGCGCGTTTTTCCCCCTACACCTACCTCGCCAACGCCACGGGCCAGCCCGCCATCTCGTTGCCCCTCCACTGGAGCGACGCCGGCGTGCCGATCGGCCTGCACTTCACGGCGCGGGACAGCGAGGAAGGGCTGCTGCTTGGCCTCGCCGCGCAGCTCGAGGCCGCGCGCCTCGAGAACGCGAACAGGCCGCCGGTGTCGGCCGACGCCGGCTAGACGCCCTCCATCACCTTGATCCAGTCCTGCAAGACGTCTTCTTCGCCGGGGTGCACCAAGAAGATCGCCTGGTCGTAGCCCTGCCGCGCGAGCTCCTGGAAGCGCTCGCGGAGCTCGTCGACCTCGCCGGTCATGGTGGTCTGGCGGATCAGGTCGCCCGTGATCAGGTGCCGCTCGTCGTCGCGCAGGAACACCGCGTGACCCCGGTGCAGGCTGAGATAACGCGCGTCGGCGGGCTCGTAGCCTTCGTAGAGTTCGCGGTATCCACCGATGTAGGGGTTGTCGTCGAGGCCCTCGGGTGGGTTGAGCCCCTGGCCCAGCGCAATGGCCTCCGATTCGACAATGCTGTGCATATAGCAGGCGGCGAGCGGCCCGCCCCGCGCCATCGCCTTGGGGCTGTCGGCGGGCTCCCCGGGGTCGAGCGGCGTTCCACCCATGAGAATCGCCGAGCGGAAGGCTCCCGGGTCCTGGCCGAGCGCCTTGCGCGCGCGCCGCATATCCACCATGTCGGTGCCCGCGATCTCCGGCTGCGTATAGAGCGCCATCCAGTGGGCTGCCACTTCGGCGGTCAGCTCGCGCATCTTGGGGCCTTGCGCCGCGACGTAGACGTCAACCGGGTCGGTGGTGTTGACCAGATTCTTGTCGGGGTGGACGAACGCGATCTTGCGGCGGCGTCCCTCGAATTCCCACTCGACGATCTCGCGGCGCATGAGCGCGTTGAAGGTCTCGACGTAGGTCTTGAGGGCGCGGCGCGTCATCGGGGGATGCCCCATCGCGCGGCGACCCGAAAAACCCGTCCCGACCCCCATCACGATCCGGCCCGGCGCGAGGTTGTTGAGCGTGGCAAAGCTGTTCGCCGCCTGCGGCGCGATGCGATTCGAGGGGATCAGCACGCCCGTGCCGATCGTCACCCGGCTCGTATTCACTGCGGCGAGGGTCATCATGGCGATCGGGTCGGCCGCGACCATCTGGCTGTCTTCGAACCAGACCGAGCTGTAGCCCAGTTGCTCGGCACGAACGGCGGTCTTCCAACCCTCGGTTCCTTCTGCGATCACAACACCCAGTTCCATCGTCTCCTCCTCGCCCAACGGACGCGCTGTGTGCAAGTCTTACTGTACCATCGCCTCCGGCGTCGCTTTGCGACGGCGGAGGCACCCGTCAACGATGGGCGGCAATCGGGCCACCGGGCAATCCGGCCACCGGGCGCCAAGCGAGGAGAGTCAAGTGGAGAACGTGGATACGCAGGACGCCAACAACCTCTGGCGACGCGAGACCCCCGGTCACGCGGGCTGGGCGCGCTCGCCCCACCCCGGCGCCCCCAACAAGTACTACATGGTCTCGGCCGACTGTCATGCCAACGAGCCCACCGACCTCTGGCTCACGCGCATCGACAAGCAATATGTCGACCGGCTCCCCCACTACGAAGAGCGGCCCGACGGCCTGGTGCAGGTCACCGAGGGCTTCCGCCCGCTGAGCATCCGGCCGGTGCCCCTGGACGGGGAAGACCTCGAGCGCGGCAAGGCGGGGCGCGACCCGGAAGACCGGGTGCGCGACCACGACCGAGACGGCATCGACGTCGAGGTCCTGTTCGCCAACAAGGGGATTCAGATGTGGGCCACCCCCGACGGCGCCTTTGCCAACGCGATGTGCCGCTGTTGGAACGACTGGGCCTGGGAGACCTTCAGTGCCTACCAGGATCGCATCGCACCGATGGCCTGCGTCGCGACGTCCGACCTCGACGGCGCGATCGACGAGATCAAGCGGGTGGCCAAGCTCGGCTTCCGCGGGATCAACCTGCCCACCAAGCCGATCTTTGGCCCCGGCGATGCCGATCACGAGAACTACAACCTCCCGACCTTTGATCCCTTGTGGGCGGTGGTCCAGGACCACGACCTCCCGGTGACCTTTCACATCGGCACCGGCAAAGACCCCCGCGGTGCCCGTGGCCACGGCGGCGCGCTCATCAACTACGCGGTGCACGCACTCACGCCCGCGATCGAACCGATCGCCAACCTCTGTTGCTCGGGCGTGCTCGAGCGTTTCCCGAAGCTCCGCTTTGGAACCATCGAGGCGGGCATTGGCTGGGTGCCCTGGGCGCTCGAGGCGATGGACGAGGCCCACAAGAAGCACCACATGTGGGCACGGCCCCGGCTGAAGAAGCTGCCGAGCGACTATTTCCGGGAGCAGGGCTTTGCGTCGTTCCAAGAAGATCCCGCCGGTCTGGGCCTCGCCCGCGAGCACGACCTCGTCGACAACTTCCTCTGGGCCAACGACTACCCGCACCACGAAGGCACCTGGCCGCACTCGGCGGCGGCCATCGAGCGCACGATGGGCGACCTCGACGAGGACGCACGCGCGAAGATGCTGGGGCTCAACGCGGCCCGCATCTTCAAGTTCGAGGTGACGCGGTGAGCGGCTCGCTGCTCTGGATCGCTCGCGTCGAGTAGGGAAAGAGTGTTTACCACTGTGTAGATCTCGGTGGTCGCGGGATCATTAAAAAATTAATCTTCCAGCCGTCGGCCTCCTTCACATACTCCTCGTGGTAGTGGCCCCAACCCCTGAAGGCACAGCTGGGCAGACGCACGTAGTCAAACATCGACCAGATCCCGGTCGCCGTGGTGTCGCTCGTGAACGTGATCTCCGGCATGAAGCCCTGGTGCATCGACTTCCCCTGCTCGAGCAGGCCCTTGATCCCCCCCACCAGGGTCGAGCGGCCGTTGCAGGTGAAGACCTTGGGGTCGTCGTCTTTGCTGAGACGCGGCGGCCCTTCGTAGGTGGCGACCACGTCCTCGCTAAAGAGGCCCTCCATCAGCTCCCACTGTTTGGTATCCATCAAACGGAAATAGCGGGCCTTGAGCTGGCGGATCTGCTCGAGGTCGTCGTGCGGGGTGCCCATCTTCGGGGTCTCCTTTCGGTCGCGGCCCGTCGGGCCAGAAAGGCGCAATGCTATCTGTCTGGGAAGCCGCCAAACAGGGGAGAACGCGATGCCGCTATCGAGCCCGAGCCTCGCCGAGCTGCGAGCCGCCGCCACGCACCTGGGATTCTCGCTGAGTGACGAGGAGCTGGAAGACCAGCGAGGCGTGGTCGCTGCGGCGCTGCAGGGGTTCGGCGCCCTCGACAGCGCCGACGACACGCTCCCCGCGGTGCGCTACCCGCGGGACGGCGGGCGCAAACCGACCCCCGAAGAGAATCCCCTCGGCGCGTGGCAGGTGCGCGCGGAGATCCGTGGCGCCGAAGCCGGCCCTCTTGCCGGACGCAGCGTCGCCGTCAAAGACAACGTGATGGTCGCGGGCCTGCCGATCGAGAACGGCACGCCCTTCTTCGAGGGATACCGGCCCCCCCTCGACGCCACCGTTGTCACCCGCATCCTCGACGCCGGCGGCACGATCACCGGGAAATCCGTGTGCGAGTTCTTCTGCTTCTCGGGCGGGAGCCACACGAGCTACCCCGGTGCGGTGCGCAATCCGCACAATCACGACCACGTTGCCGGGGGCTCCTCATCGGGGAGCGCCGCGCTGGTGGCGGCGGGCGAGGTGGACATGGCGGTCGGCGGGGACCAGGGGGGGTCGATCCGGATCCCCGCTTCCGCCTGCGGCATCGTGGGCATGAAGCCGACCCACGGGCTCGTGCCCTACACGGGCGCGCTCCCGCTGATGGCCGACGTCGATCACCTGGGCCCGATGACGACCAACGTCGAGGACAACGCGCTCTTGCTCGAGGTCCTCGCCGGCCCGGACGGCTACGACGAGCGCCAGCACAGCGCCCAAGTCAAGTCCTATCGGCAGGGCCTCGAGGCCGGCGTCGACGGGCTCCGGGTCGGCGTGCTCGGCGAGGCGTTCGGGGTCGAGGGCCAGATGCCCGAGGTGGAAGCCAAGGTCCGCGGCGCGGCCGATGCACTGGCCGACCTCGGCGCGAGCGTCAAGGTCGTGAGCGCGCCGCTCCACCCGCTCTCCGGCGCGATCGCCTTCGGCACGATGCAGGCGCTGATGGTCGACGCGTTCCACGGGGGCGGCTTTGGTTTCAGCTCGACGGACCTGCAAGTGCCGAGCTTCGTCGAGCGGACCCGTACACTCTGGGACCACGCCGACCAGTTCCCCGCGAACGTAAAAAGCCTGCTCCTCCTCACCGAGGTCGTGCGGCGCCAAGCCGGGTTCCGCTATCTGGCCAAAGCGCGCAATCTGCGCCGCGAACTCCGCGCCGACTACGACCGTCTCCTCGGCGAGCTCGACGTCTTGCTGCTGCCGACGGCACCGGTGACCGCACCGCGGATCCCCAGGGACGGGGCGACCGCCGCCGAGGTGTACCACGCGGCCTACGCGATGCTCGCCCACACCTTCGCGTTCAACCTGACCCAGCACCCGGCCCTGAGCGTGCCCTGCGGCCTGGTGAACGGACTGCCGGTGGGGCTGATGCTGGTCGGCCGCCACTGGGACGAGCCCACGCTCTACCGCGCCGCCTATGCATTCCAGGAAGACCGCGACTGGCGCACGCGCTAGCGACCGTCGAGCACCTCGCGGATGCGGCGCAGCGCCTCCATGTGCCCCACCGCGTCGAGCTCGCCCCCCAAGGTCCGCATGCACAGATGCGTGACCCCGGACGCCTCCCGGGCGGCGACGATCCCGGTCCACTCCGCTTCGCTGCGTCCGTGGATCCCCACCCCGGACTCGGCGCCGATCGCGGCAGGGTCACGCCCCGCCTGCTCGGCGAGCTTGCAGATCCTGGCATGGGCGGCGGGAAACTCCTCCGGGTCGCACAGCGCGAACCAGCCGTCAGCGTGGCGACCGATGCGTTCTATGACGGGCTCGGGCGGCACACCGACGCTTCCGCCGATCCACATCGGAATCGGCCGTTGTACCGGCAACGGGTCGATGCCGACGCCGTGAACGGAGTCGAACTCGCCGTCAAAGTCGACAGATTTGCGGGTCCACAACAAACGCAGCAGTTGCATTTGCTCGGAACACCGCTTGCCGCGCCGATGGAAGTCCTTTCCGAGCGCTTCGTACTCCTCCTCGCTGGCACCGACCCCTACCCCGAGACGCAGACGCCCACCGCTCAGGCAGTCCACGCCGGCGGCGAGTTTTGCGAGCCAGACCGTTTGTCGGGCGGGGAGCACCAACACCGACGGAACCAGTTCGATCTCGTCGGTGCACGCGGCCAGGTAGCCGAGCAGGGTAAGCGGTTCGTGAAGGTGTCCCGATTCCGGGCGCGCGATCTGGTCGGGAATTCGGAGGTGGGTGAAGCCGAGCGCTTCGGCGAGCTGGGCGAAGTCGCGGATTGCGACAAGATCGTCGCGGAGTTCGCGCACCGGAAGCGAGACACCAATCTTCATGCCTTTAGCCAATCCCTTTTCTTTACGAATAGTTAGCGACAATCTCGGTGGCAAATTCTACGGTGCTTTCCGCTACGAAATCCCAGGCGGGGGAGATCGCGAAATCCGTGAGCCCGGCGCTTTCCAGGTCGTGCAGACGCTCGAGGATTTGGTCACGCGTTCCCGAGAGGCTCATTCCACGGATTGCGTCGGCGGAGATAAACACGTCTTCGCCCGGCTGAAGCGTGCGAGAGTGAGTGGTGTGGATCACGTCCCAGCGCGAGTCGAGGTAGCGCCGGTAGTCCGGGGTGAGAAATGCCTCCATAAAGGGCGGCACCTGGCGGCCCTGCTTCACCTGCTCGTAGGCGTAGTGGAGCGCCACGGCGATCCGGGGCCCGACGCGCGCTTTCACCCGGGCGCTGTCGATCTCCTCGCCCGCTCGCAGCACGCAGGAGATGCCGAGGGTGGAGACGGCGTAGTCCCGCGGCTTGCCACCGCGCGTCTCCCACCCCCGCGCGACTTCGCCCAGGTTGGCGGCGAGCACCTTGGGGTCGAGCAAGCTGATCGTGATGATTCCATCCCCCAATTCGCCGGCGAGCGCCTGGGCTCTCGGGTGCGAAGCGGCGAGATAGATCGGCACTCGATCGCGGACGTTGATGTAGCCGTGCTCGACGTCTTGAAAGCGGATCTCGGCGCTCCGCCCCCGCGCCCGAAACTCCACCGCGCGGCCCTGTAGCAACCCGCCGCAGACCTCCACCGCGTGCCGAAACGAGGCGATTGTGGCCGGCGGGATCCCCATCGTGCGCCACGCCGTGTGCCCCGCGCCGATTCCCAAGACCACGCGGCCGGGCGCGAGCTGATTGATCGTCGCGATCGAGTGCGCGATGACCGGCGCGATTCGGGTGTCCACCACAGTCACCGCCGTGCCGAGGGTGATCCGCCGGGTGTGCTCCGCGGCCAGCGTCATGCAGGCGTAGACGTCGGATGCGATCAGCTGTGAGTCGACAAACCACGCGTTGTCGAAGCCCATTTGCTCCGCCAAGACGGCGTGTTTCCAGCTTCGTTCGATGTGTGACTGGAAGCCGACACCAAAACGCATCCCGCGGTCCCCCTCGCTTTCACCCTACCCTACCATCTCGGTCGCGAATTCTTCGGGAGGTTCGTCGTGCTCAAACTCGATTCCGCGGTGGCCCTGGTTGTGGTCGCCGGTCTCGGCCTTGGCGTCGGCGCAGCGGGAGAATCCAAGCTCCCGACCAAACCGGTGCTCGACCTCGCGGCGGCCGAGGCCGCCGCCGACGCCTGCGAAGCCCTCGCGCGCAAGAACAACTGGAAGCTCAACATCGCGATCGTCGACGACGGCGCGCACCTCGTGCTCTTCCGCCACATGCGCGGGAGCGCCCTGATCAGTCGCGACATCGCGATCCGTAAGGCCGAGACCGCCGTAAAGATCCCGCGCCCGACAAGGGCGCTGGGAGAGCGCGCCTACGGAACCAAAGACAAGCCCGCCGGAGCCCCGGGGTTGGCCGCGATCGGCGGCCTGACGCTCTTTCCCGGCGGCCTTCCGATCAAGGCGGGAGCGGTCCCGATCGGTGGGATTGGCGTGAGTGGGGTCACGGCCGACCAGGACGAAGAGTGCGCCCAGGCGGGCATCGACGCCATCGCGGGCCTCCTGAGCCCCTGAGCTCATCCCCAAGATTCTAAAACCTTCGCGTAATTGACACGCTCCGTGCGGGGCCTGCGCGCGCGTTGCGCGCGGAAGGCCGGCCTCCGCCGTCACCCATTCGACGCCGCCCCCACCTACCTCCAGGGCCTCTAGCGAGACCGTCGCACCCGGCCCCGAGAGGAGACGAGCGCTTGATGCCCCGATTGCTGCTCATCGGTCTCGACGCCGGTGACCTCGATTTCATCCGAGCGCACCAGGGCGCGTTGCCGACACTGGAGCGTTTTCTGCTGGACGGCCGCTGTTTCGAGACCCAATCGCCCAAGGGCCTCAGCGGCTCGGTCTGGCCCACGTTCTATACCGGCAGCCCTCCCGGCGAACACGGCATCTACCAGCACCTGGTCTGGGATGCCGACAAGATGGGATTGCGTCTGATCGCTCCCGACTGGTGCCACCAGCGCCCCTTCTGGGCCGATCTGGAGGAGCGAGGGCGTCGGGTCGTCGTGATGGACGTGCCCTACTCGTTTGCCGGCCACCTCCAGCACGGCATCGAGATCGTGGATTGGGGAACCCAGGGCCAGACCCAGCCCTTCTATTGCAACCATCCGGGGATCCACGCGCGCATCCGCCGTGAGTTTGGACCCAGCCCGATCGGCCGCGAGACCCCGGTGCACAAGAACCCGCGCCAGCTGGGTGAAGTGCGCCGCACCCTGATCGCCAGCGCCGAACGAAAAGCCGCGCTCACCGAAATGCTGATGCGCGAAACGGAATGGGACGTCTTTCTGTCCGTGTTCGCCGAGACGCACCGCGGGGGCCACGCGCTCTTTCCCGGGGAGGACAACGCCCGGGCAGACGCGACGACGCCGCTTCTAGAGGTCTACCAGGCCGTCGACCGCGGCGTGGCGCGCCTGATCGAGGGCGTCGACCTCGAAGAGACCACGGTGATGTTGTTTGCGGTTCACGGCATGACCCGCGACGACAACCAGGCGCACGTGGTGCGACCGCTGCTCGAGCGTCTCAACGACCGCTTTATGCAGGAACATTTTGGTGTGGCTCCCAAAACGCGCCACCGCAGCGGCTGGATCCGCCGGCTGCGGAGCGCCGTCCCGCCGAGCCTGCAACTCGCGGTCGGAGCGCGCGTGCCGGACGCCGTGCGCCAGTGGGTGGTCGAACGCGAAATCGTCGGCGGTCTCGACTGGTCCCGCACCCCGGGCTTTGCCCTCCGTACGGACATTCGCTCCGAGCTGCGTCTCAACCTGCGGGGCCGCGAAGCAAAGGGAATCCTCGAGCCGGGGTCGCGGCTCCATCGCGCCTATATCGAGGCCGTCCGCGAGACCTTTGTCCCGCTGCGTGACGAGGACACGGGCGCGTCGCTCGTCGACGAGCTCGTCGATATCCGGGAGCTGTACCCAGGCGGGGCGACAGAGGCCCTCCCCGATCTGGTGATCACGTGGAACCGCGAGCCCGCCGCGCGGCGGGTGAGCGCTCCCGGGATCGGGCAGATCGAATTCAATCCCGTGATCGCGCGCGGGGGCGACCACACCGATTTTGGCTTCGCGCTGCTCCTCGGCCCAAACGCCGAGAACGGAGAGCTGCCGCCGCTCAAAGAGACCCACGACTTTGCGGGCTTCGTCGCCGGTCTGGTCGGGCGGGCGTAGGCCGGTTACCCAAGGCCCCCGAGCCAAAGCCAACCCCCCGCTCCGGCCAGGGCCGCACCGGGAATCCGGGCGACCCAGGGCCCTCCAGGAAGCACCCGTTCGGCGATGATGAACGCGCTCAGGGCTGCCATCCAGAGTACGCTCATCGCGCCCCCGGCAAACATCAACAGCATCAACAGCCAGCAGCACCCGACGCAGTAGAGGCCGTGGCGTATTCCCATGCGGAGCGCGCCCCCGCGCCCGGGCTGCCAGTGCTCGAGCACAAAACGAAGCGGGCCGCGGCAATGCGTGAGGCAGGCCTCCTTGAGCGGTGTCAGCTGGTAGATGCCCGCACAGAGCAGCACCCCACCACCGACCGCAGGGCTGAGCGAGAGCGCATGGCCGTGCAGCCAGCCACTGCGGTGCAGGCACCACTGGAGGCCCGCAGCCAGGAGCGCGAAGGCCGACCACGCGACGAGATACCCGCCTGCAAAAAACAGCGGCCCACCCGTCTTCCCGTAGCCGCGCCCGATCCGCTCGACGGCGCGCGCCATCGGCACGACCGCGGGAACCATCATCGCGATCATCATGACGAGCCACATGACGCTCGTCGTCGCGAGGTAGGGGACGACGTCCGCGGGCCGCATCGCGCGGTGCATGAACGCCCCGAGAACGCCCGCCTCCCCCATGCTCCGCTCGCCCAGGATCAGAAACACCCACGCGAGCGACGCGATCAAGAGCAGAGCGATCCAAGGCAGAGCGGCGAGCAGGGCTCCGGTTCCAGGGGAACCGCCGCGCGTCACGCAGTTTCACCCCGCCAGTCGAAGGGAGCGAAGTGCCCGTTGGTTTGCCCGGGCGGGCCGTCCCACTCGATGCCAAAGGCACGGATCACGTTGCGGAGCGCGGTCGCCAGGTTGAGGCGGGGGGTCACCGGGTGCGCGGTGTTGTCGAGCACGATGCACTCGCCCGGCGCGCTCAGGCTCTCCACACCTTCAACGCTCTGGTCGAGGAGGCCTTCGATTTTGACGCTGCAGCGGTGACCGTCTTTCTCAAACACGATCGGGTGGCGTTCGACGCCGCGGAACTCGGAGATCAGCGGTACGAGATGGGCGGGCGGCCCGCCCGCCTGCCCGCTGGCGCTGGCGGTGAGCGCCTCGGCCTGGGCGTCACTCGCGTTCGCGTCCACCACAAGGCCAGCGACCCAATCGCCCTCGGACATCACCGCTTTCGACTGGGCAAAGAGGACGTAGCGGAGGCCGTCGAGGGGTACCGAGTCGTAGCGACCCGACTCGATCTCAAAGGCGAGCGCGACCTTGCAGAACTCGTAGGTCGCCGGGGTCGTGGAATTCTTGGGGATGCACGGACACAGAAAGTCGCAGCTGCACGCCTCCATGTACTCGCCGCGAATCGCCCACGTGCTCGCCATGGCCATCTACCTCCGTCGCCAGAGGATACCGGGCGTGAGCACCGCGAGCACCGTGGCCGGATTTGTAGGCCCTCGGCGGGCACCCGTATACTCGGGGCTCACCCACCGGAGGAAGCGCGATGACGACGGCCACAGACGCCGAGATTCTGCTCCAGACCGAGGACCTCGACTGGCAAACCATGGGCGAGGGGGTCGGCATCAAAGTGCTCCGCGTCAGCGAAGAGACCGGCCAATGGACCGCTCTGATTCGGATGGACGCGGGCGCGACCTTCGCCGCGCACAAGCATCTGGGCGCCGCCGAGGGATACATCCTGAAGGGGCGCCTCGACTACCGGGTCGGCAGTGCCGAGGCGGGCAGCTACCTCTATGAGCCGCTCGGCGCCGTCCACGAGGCGACGACCTGTTCCGACGAGACGCTGATTCTCTTCAACGCCTACGGACCGATCGTCTTTCACGCCGAGGACGGTGCCGTCACCCAGATCCTGAGCTACGAGACCGCCCTCGCGTTGCGCGGCGGGGCGAAGCAACACTTCACCGCCGACCGAACCAAGCCGGCCGCGTAGCCGCCGGCGCCTACGAACTTCCAGCGTTGGCGGGTTTTGTCCAACGCTGGACAAAGGCGTCCGTGGGCGCGTCCATCTTGAAAAACGCCTCCTCGCGGGGGTCGTCGGCGTTGCGCAAAAAATCCGCGGTGCCGTCGAGCTCAAAGCCGACGGACTCGAGCTCGCGCCGGACGACCGCGGCGTCGATCCGGTGGAGGGTCTCGGCGGTCTCCTCGACCGGGGCGCCCGCTTTGGCGTGGTGGTCGACGATCACCAGCGTCCCGCCGGGTCGTAGCGCGCGGAAGAGCCGCTCGTTCATCGTCGCGCGGTCGACCGAATAGAGCGGCGTGTCGTGGTAGACAAAGATCATCGTGATCGCATCGAGGTCCGTCACCTCCGCGGGGAGCGGGTCGCCGAACCCGCGGTCGACCCGGACGACGTTGCCGTTGATCGGCTTTGCGAGGCGTGCGGGCCAAGACTCGCCGACGAATTTTTCGATCACCGCGGGCTCGTTGTGCCCGTACACCACGCCCTCGGGCCCGACGGCGCGCGCGAGGAGCTCGGTGGTGTAGCCGCTGCCGGCGCCAATGTCCGCAACGCGCGCGCCCTCGCGGACGCCGATAAACGCGAGAAGCTCGGCGGGTCGACGTCGCGCGTCCCGCTCGCGATCGGCTTCACTGCGGTCGGCCGCGGCCACGATCGCCGCTGCGTCCGCCGCGCTGAGAGCGCCGCCCCCCGCACCGGTCGGCGTCTCGGAAGTCGGTGAGCACGCCAACATCATGGCGGCCAACAAAGCGAAACTGCGAAGTGCCATGCGATTCCCCCTTGAGGGCCCCGACGCTAGCGCGTCGCGCGACGGCGATCCGCGAGGAAAGGCGCCCTGGGGCTCGCGCTACCATGCCACTCTGCGCTCAAAAAGGGGACAAACGCCATGGGACGCCGCTTTGTCGACCTCTCGGTCTATCTCGAAAACGACGTGCAGTCCGACCCGCCGGGCTACGGGCCGCAGATCGAGTACCTGAGCCACCAAGATACGGCGAGTCACGTCGCTTCGTTCTTTCCCGGACTCCGCGAAGAGCAGCTTCCGGGCGGCGAGGGCTGGGCGCTCGAATGGATCCGCTTGATGACCCACAATGGCACCCATCTCGACGCCCCGTATCACTTCCACTCGACGATGGACGGCGGCAAGCGCGCCATCACGATCGACGAGGTGCCCCTCGAATGGTGCTTCAACCCCGGGGTCAGGCTCGACTTCCGCCATTTCGAAAACGGCTACGTCGTCACCCCCGAAGATGTCGAAGGCGAGCTGAAGCGCATCGGCCACGACCTCGCGCCGCTCGAGATCGTGGTGGTGAACACCGCTGCCGGAGCGGCGTACGGCCGCGACGACTACGTCAGTAGCGGCTGTGGCATGGGCAAGGCGGCCACCCTCTATCTGCTCGAACGCGGTGTGCGAGTGACCGGGACCGATGGCTGGAGCTGGGACGCGCCCTTCGTCCACACCAAAGAGAAGTTCGCGGAGAGCGGCGACGCGGGTCTCATCTGGGAGGGCCACCGCGCGGGTATGGAGATCGGGTACTGCCACCTCGAAAAGCTGCACAATCTCGAGGCGCTGCCCGCCACGGGATTTACCATCGCTTGCTTTCCCTTCAAGATCCGCGCGGCCTCGGCGGGCTTTACACGGGCGGTCGCGATCTTCGACGAGTGAGCGCGCCGCGGCGCCGATGGCCAACGCCCTGATCCTCCACCACTACGACTTCTCGAACTTCTCGGAGAAGGTGCGTCTCGTGCTGGGCTTGAAGCGGCTCGCCTGGGACTCGGTCGAGATTCCAGCGACGCACCCCAAACCAGACTACACGCCGCTTACCGGGGGCTACCGCCGCACCCCGGCGCTCCAGATCGACGCCGATGTCTACTGCGACACCCGCCTGATCGCGAACCTGCTCGAGGAGCGCCAGCCCATGCCGTCGCTCTTCCCGGGCGACGCCTCGCGTGCGCGCGCACTCACCGAGGCCGTCTCTCCGTGGGCGGAGTCTCAGCTGTTGTGGCCCCTCGCGATCTATGTCACCGGTATCAACGCCGAGCGCTTCCCCGCGTCGTTCCACCGCGACCGCGCGATACTCCACGGCAAAGCGCCACCGAGTCTGGACCAGGTGCGCCGCGCCGCGCGCAAGAACCTCGACCAGCTCCGCCCGCAGCTCGTCTGGATCGACGGACTCCTGGCGGGCGATCGCGGCTTTGTGCTCGGCGACGCCCCGGGGCTGATCGACTTCGTCGTCTACCACCCGCTGTTTCTGCTCGAAAAGATCGGCGGGGCGCCCGCCCTCGCCGAGCTTTCGGCGCGCGTTCGCGCGTGGATGGCGCGGGTCGCCGCAATCGGCGCCGGGGATGCGCACGAGATCACCGCCGCGGAGGCGCTCGCGCGCGCGAGGCGCGCGACTCCCCTGCCCTGCGCCCCCACGGTCGTGGCGGCCGGCGACGTCGCGGTTGGCGACAGGGTGAGCGTGTCTCCGCTCGACGACAGCTCGGCGCCCAGCGTGGGCGAGCTGCTCGCCGCGGACACGCAGCGCATCAGCGTTCGCCACCAGAACGAACACGTCGGGGAGGTCGCCGTCCACTTCCCCCGCGTCGGCTACCGGCTGCGGCGGATCGACTCCTAGGTCCGCGGTAGTCCAAAATGCGTCTTGAAGTGCCGATGCAGCGCCGTGGAGGGCCGCTCGTGTCTCGCTTAGCGCCCCGGTTCCTCGGGTGCACCCTGCACCGGATGGGAGCGCCGGTCCGGGCGCCGCTCCAAAAACGTCGGGTCGAGCATCATGCCGAGCGGCGGCAGGCCCAAGAGCATCCGGCCGCCGTCCTCGATGTGCTGCGGCGCGACCGTGATGTGGGAGCGCACCACCCGGACGTCGCGGACGATGCGCTCGAGCGGTTGCCCGGTGAAATTCGGGGTCGTCCCCGCGGCCTCGGCGATCGTGTCCACCGCGTCCACACAGGCTCTCGCCGCGTCGGAGCAAGCGATCTGGAACACGGCGCGCCAGCGATCTTCGATCCGCCGCGATGCCACCACCGTCTCCCACAGCTCCTCGACCAGCTCAAACACCAGGGCGCGGGCCGAGCGCAGCCGCACCTCGGCCTCCGCGATCGCGCGTTGGGCAAAGGAACGCTCGCGGAGTTTTTCGCTGCCAAAGCGCGGGCGCTTCTCGGTCGCGAGCTGGACGAAGGCATCGAGACCGGCGCGCGCGATCCCAAGACACACACCGACTTTGTTGTACGACAGCTTCACACCCAGCGGGACGCGCTGCAGCGGAGTGCGCTCCTTGAGCGCCACCTCAGCAGGAACGACGAGCCGATCCTCCGGCAACCAAAGATCGTCCAGGCGGAGGTCGTGCGAGCCCGAGCCCCGCATCCCGTTCACGTGCCAGGTGTCGAGAATCTCGTACTCGTCGTCCCGCGCGACCGCGAAGGCCGGTGGGCCGTCGACTTGGACACCATTTTCGTAGCGCATGACGGTACCCGCAAAGAGGCTCGCGTTGTGACAGCCGCTCACAAACTGCCATTGCCCGTTCACGCGGTAACCGCCGTTCTCACGGTCCGCGCGACCCATCGCCGAGGTCGCTCCGCACATGACGACCATCGGGTCTTCGAGCAAGGCCTGCGTGTTCCCGAGAAACGGCGCGATCTGGCCAAACACCTCGATTCCGATCATCAGGTTCCACCCGGCGCTGCCGTCCGCCTGGGAGACTGCCTCGATCACCTCGATCTGGGTGGCGGGATCGGCGTCGGCGCCCTGCAGCGCGGGCGGCGCGCCCACGCGGTAGAGACCTTGCGCGGCCAGAGCTTTGGCGACGACCTCGGGCAGGCGTCGCGCCTGCTCGGCGCGGTCGGCGTGCTCGCGGATCAGCGGGGCCAGCGCGCGGGCGCGCTCGACGTAGACGGGCTGAAGGCCACGGATGCGCATCTGCGGATTGTAGTCGCCCCCGTCTCAAAGCTCGAATCGCCGGCCGCCGCGAACCCGGTCTCGGCCCCGGCGACACGGAGCCACGCTGCGTCGCTACCCGCTGACGGGCTCCCGGCCGCGCACCCGAGATCGGGTACCCTCCCGCGCGATGAAACCCCTCTTGGTCGCCTCGTGTTTAGCCGCGCTGCTGACCGCCGCTGCGGCGTGCCAAAGCGCCACGGAGCGCCGGGCCGAACGGGCGGCGGAAACCGCCCGCGAGGTCCTGGCCACCGACGGCGTGGATTCCTTTGATCGGATCGCGGCCGCCGGGGTTCTGATGAGCAGTGGGTCGGACGAGGCCAACGAGGTCATCGTCGGTGCGCTCACCAGCGGGGCGACGCTCGCCGAACAGGCGGCGATCGGCGCCCTGCTCAGCGTGCCGGGCGACGAGCCCATCCGACGCATCGAGACCTTTGCCGAGCAAGACGAGGCCCACCTGAACGCGGTCCTCCAGGCCCTGCGTTGGGCACCGCGCGTCGACGCGCGCGAATTCGTGCTGGAGGGAATCCGCGACGCCGCGGACGGCACCCGGGTGGCGGCTTTCGATGCCGCGGCCCTCACCGGCGACCCCGACCTGCTCCCGGCGGTGGTCGCCGCGGTGACGGAGGCGCGCGAGGAGCACGTGCGCGGCTACGGCATCTACGCCGCCGCGGCGCTCGGCTCGAGCGAGGCCTTTCTGCTGATCGAGCCCCTCACGGTGGGCACCGTCTTTGAGCGCGAGATTGCTGCGGCGAGCCTCGGCCACGTCGAGACCGAGCAAGCGCGGGCCCTCCTGGAGTCGCTGACGGAGGATTCCTATATCGGCGTACGGATTGCCGCCTGGGCGAGCCTCTCCAATTTTGGGGACGAGGCGGCGATCGATCGCCTCTACGCCGCGTTGACCCAGCCGGACCCGCGCCTGGCGGCCCTCGCAGCGGGCGCCCTGCGGCGCGCATCGCCAGAAGCTCTACACGCGATCTCGGTGCGCGCCGGAGACTGGAGCGAGATCGACGTCTTCGCCGCGGGTCGCGTCCTCGAGGCGATCGGTTGGAACCCGGAGGCAGAGGCCCAGCCCGCCCTCGAACACGCGCTGGCGAGCGACCAGGACGAGCTCCTCAAGCTCCAGAGCCTCTGGGCGGTCGGATGGCGGGGCCGCAACGAAGAGCTGGTCCTGGCCGAGTCCCATCTCGACGACGAGAATGCCGCGGTCCGGGTGATGGCCGCGTGGGCGGTGATGCGGAACCAGCACGGCGGCGGGCCCGCGCTTCTCGTGCCCTGAGAACGCGGCGCCTACGCCTCCCACCACCGCGACGCCAGGACGACGCACAGCGCCAGGAATGCGCCATAGGCGATCCCGGCTGCAAACCGGTAGGGCCAGGGCGGGACACGGCGGGCGCTTGCCATGGCTGTAGGTGGCAGGAGCGACCCGATCCGTGACGTCGCCTCCCCGCTACAGCAGGCGCTCGCTGTAGAGGCCCTCGTTGAAGCCCACCACGATCGACTTCCCCAGGCGCAGGCAGGGCGCGCGCAAGTTCCCGGTGGGCCCGAGCATGGCGTCCACCGCGGCGCTCGGAATGCTGCCCGCGACCGAGAACTCGTCGTGCTTTTTGCCCTTCGCCACGTAGAGCTTGCTCGCCGTCTTCAGCATCGCGCGGGCGTCGCTCTTCCCGAGCTTCTGGCTCGCCGAAGCTTTTTCTTTGACCGCGATCCCGTGGGCGTCCATGAACTTGGACGCTCGGGTGCAGCTCGTTCAGCCGTTGCGGTGGTAATACCAATCGACTCGTTTCGCCATCGCTCTCTCCTTTGCTGCCGCGCCGCATCCTACCATTCCGCGGGCCCTGCACGGGCACTCGGAGGGCGCGACGGCGGCGTCGCATTCCCCGTCGAGGTCGACGCGTTCGCCGTCATCCAATCCGCGCGGACTGTCCCCCATCGACAGGAAGTAGCACGCCAGTAATGAAACGCGCCTCCTCGGAAGCCAAAAACAGCGCCGCGTTCGCCACGTCCCAGGCGGTCCCCATCTTCCGGCCGAGCGGCACCTGCGCGTCGCGCTCGTCGATCACCGTCTGTCGGTCGAGGCCGCGCGCGGTCACGTTGCCCTCGATGGCCATCGGAGTCTCCATCAGACCGGGCAGAATCGCGTTCACGCGGATCCCGTACTTTGCGTTGCCCAACGCGATCGAATGGGTGAGCGCGTTGACCCCGGCCTTCGACGTCTTGTAGGCGAGCATCCCGACGGAACACAGCGAAGCGATCGAGGAGATGTTGATGATCGAGCCCGCGCGCTGCTCGCGCATGGGCGGAAGCGCGTGCTTGCAGGTCAGGAACATGCTCTTCAGGTTGACGTCGAAGATGCGGTCCCAGACCTCTTCCTTGAGGTGAACCGGCCCGCGGTCGCCGGCACCGATCCCGACGTTGTTGTGCAGGATGTCGATCCTCCCGAAGGTCTGGAGGGCGGCGGCGCACATCGCTTGGCAATCCTCCTCCCGGGAGACGTCCGCCTCGAAGACCTCCGCCTCGCCTCCCTCGGCCCGGATCCGCTCCCGCGTCTCCTCGGCGGACGCCAGATCGCGGTCGACGAGCAGCACGCGCGCCCCCTCGCGGGCGAACAGTACGGCCGTCGCCCTGCCGTTGCCGATGGTGTCGCCGGGGGTCTGCCCCGCCCCCGTCACGATCGCGACCTTGCCTTCGATTCTTCCGGCCATGCGGGTCTCCTCTAGAACGCGCTCTCCCACGGGATCGAGAGACGCATCGCCGAGTTGATGAGCCCCACCATCGAGTAGGTCTGGGGGAAGTTTCCCCACAGCTCGCCGGTCTCGGGGTCGATGTCTTCGGAGAGCAAACCCAACGGATTGCGGCGGCCGAGCATCTCCTGAAACAGCTCGCGCGCCTCCTCGGTCCGCCCCACCGCCACGAGGGCGTCGATGTACCAGAACGTGCACACCGTGAACGCGTTTTGCGGGCGGCCAAAATCGTCCTCGTTGGTGTAGCGGAAGATGAGGTTGCCGCGGCGCAGCTCTTCCTCGATCGACCGAAGCGTCGCGCCAAAACGCGGGTCTCCGGCGTCGATAAAGCCAAGCTCGGGCAAGAGCAACATGCTGGCGTCGAGCGCGTCGCCACCGAAACTCACCGTGAAGGCGTTGCGTTTGTCGCTCCAGGCCCGGTCGAGGATCTCGGCGCGCATGCGCTCGGCGTGGCGGCCCCAGGTCGACGCCTCGCCGCGGCGACCGAGCCGCAGAGCGATCTTCGCGAGCCGGTCACACGCGGCCCAGGAGAGCACCGAGGAGTAGGTGTGGACCGCGCTTTGCGTCCGCAGCTCCCACAGCCCGGCGTCGGGCTGGTTCCAGCGCTCGACGGCGCCCTCCCCCACCCGCACCAAGCGCTCGTAGAGGACGGGCCCGCCCGGGTTTCGCAGACGCTGATCAAAGAAGGCCTGTGAGGCCGCCAAGACCACGCTGCCGTACACGTCGTTCTGCACGTGCTCGTAGGCCTGATTTCCGGCGCGGACCGGGCCCATGCCCCGGTACCCCGCAAGATCGGACGCCACCTGCTCGGTGAGCTGCGCCTCAAGGGCAATCCCGTAGACCGGCTGCAACGCGCCATCCAGCCCCGCGACCAGATTCGTGATGTAGCCGAGATAATCCTCGAGCGTCTTGGTGGCTCCAAGCCGGTTGAGCGCATGGATCACAAAAAATGCATCGCGAAGCCAGCAGAAGCGGTAGTCCCAGTTGCGACCGCTGTGGGCGGCCTCGGGGATCGACGTCGTGAGGGCGGCGATCACCGCTCCCGTCTCCTCAAAGCTGCACAGTTTCAGCGCAATCGCGGCGCGGATCACCGCCTCTTGCCACTCGAAGGGGATCGAAAGGGTGCGCGACCACTCCGTCCAGTACTCGTGGGTCCGGTCGTAGAAGTCGCGAGCGGTCGCCTCGAGCGGGCCCGACAGGCTCTCGTCGGGCCCGAGCACGAGGTGAAGCGGCCGTTCGAGCACAAAGGGGACGCTCTCGGCGACGTAGGCGATCGGCGCGTCGGTCGTGAGACGCAGGGTCAGATCGGGCATCACGAAGCGCAGGTGGTTGCTTCCGCGCGTCATCTCCGGGCGGCCCGAGCCATACCCGGTGCGCGGCCGCACCACGACCCGAATTCGCGGCGCGCCGCGCAGCGGCCGGACGCGGCGCACCAGGGTGGTCGGCCGAAACATCCGCCGAAAATTGACAAAGCGGGGGGCAAAATCGCGGATCTCGACGGCGTTGCCGGCGTCGTCCTCCAGCGTGGTGACGACAATCGCCGTATTGCCGTCGTAGCGCTGCTCGCTGCGAATCGCGCCTTCGAGCTCGATCGCGAACACGCCGTCGTCCGGGGGCGAATCGTCGAGCAGGGCGGGAAAAATCGGGTCGCTGTCAAAACGCGGCAGACAGGCCCACACCAGACGGCCCCGGCCGTCAAGCAGACCGGCCCAGGTGCCGTTTCCCACCGCTGCGAGATCGAGAGTCGACATGAGTCCAACGGTAGCGGGCGGCGAACGTCCCACCACGAGCGTTAAGCTGACGGTATGCCGACCGGCGCTAACAGCTCCCTGGTGGTGCTGAGCAACCGCCTGCCGATCACCTTGCGCCGCGAGCGGGGAGCGCTGCGCGCCGAGGCGTCCTCGGGCGGGCTTGTGAGTGCGCTGCGGCCAGCCCTCCAACGCCAGGGGGGGACCTGGATCGGGTGGCCCGGTGCGCAGCTCCGAGGCAAGGAGGCCCTGCCACAGGTCGATCCGGCGGTCGAGCTGGTGCCGGTGCCGCTGAGCCCGACCGAGGTCAAGCGCTACTACCACGGGTTTTCAAACCGCACGCTGTGGCCGCTGTTTCACTCGCTCCCCGAGCGGGCGCTGTTCGACCGGCTGGAGTGGGACACCTACGAGACGGTCAACCGCCGCTTCGCCGACGCCGCCGAGCCCGCGTGTCGCCGGGGACAATTGGTGTGGATCCATGACTATCATCTGCTGCGTACGGCGGCACCGCTGCGCGAACGCGTGCCCGACGCCCGTTTGGCGTTTTTTCTCCACATCCCGTTTCCGCCCTTCGATCTGTTCCGCGTGCTGCCGTGGTCGCGAGCGCTCCTCGAGGGTGTGCTCGCCTGCAACTTGCTCGGTTTTCACAGCCCGGGCTATGTGACCAATTTCCTCGATTCCGCCGAGCGCCTGCTGGGCGCCCGCGTGGACCACGCGACCGGCCATGTCGAGCTCGGCGAGCACACCACCCGGGTCGCCGCCTTTCCCCTCGGCATCGATTACGGCGCCTACGAGAGGCTCGCTCACGGGGCGCCGCGCAAGGTCCCTTCGGACCAGGTCATCCTGGGCGTCGACCGTCTCGACTACACGAAGGGCATTCCCGAGCGCATCGATGCTTTCGAGCGCTTTCTCGAGCTATTCCCTGAACACCGCGAAAAGGTGGTGTTTATTCAGCTCGCAGTACCCAGTCGAGACCAGGTGAAGGAGTACCAGGAGCAGAAGCGCGCCATCGACGAGCGGGTCGGGCGGGTCAACGGGCGCTTCGGCACGAGTACCTGGACGCCGATCCGGTATCTGTATCGCTCGGTGTCGGCCGAGCGGCTGGCCTCACTCTATCGCGATGCAGATGTTGCCCTGGTGACGCCGCTCCGCGACGGCATGAACCTCGTCGCCAAAGAATATGTCGCGTGCCAAGTGGACGATCCGGGAGTGTTGGTCCTCTCGCGCCTGGCGGGTGCTGCCGAAACGATGCGCGAAGCCCTCCAGGTCAATCCCTACGACACCGACAGCGTGGCCCTCAAGCTGCACCAGGCGCTCACGATGCCGGTCGCGGACCGGCGCGACCGGATCGCGGCGCTGCAGGCCCGCGAGCGTCGCCGCGACGTCAATCAATGGCTCGACGGGTTCCTGGCCGCAGCCCGCGAGCCGCGCCTGCGCTTTCGACCGACGACCGAGGCGGAATTCGATGCCTGGCTCGGCGACTATCTGCGCGCCCACCCTCTCGCACTCTTCTTGGACTACGACGGAACCCTCGCGCCCATCGTGCGGCGCCCCGAAGAGGCGGCGATCCCCGACGCAACCCTCGAGGCGCTGCGCCGCTGCGCAGCCCGCGGCGACACCGACATCACGGTCGTAAGCGGTCGCTCGATCGATGATATCGGCAAACGCGTCGGCCTCGACGCGATTACCTACGCGGGAAACCACGGCCTCGAGATCCACGGCCCCGGGATCCCCGACTTCGTGCACCCCGATGTCCGTCACTTTCAGGATCAGGCACAGACGATCGCCAAGACGCTGCGCTCGCTCCGGGTGACCGGTTCACAGGTCGAGGAAAAAGGGGCCTCCCTCACCTTCCACTACCGGCGGGTCCCCAAGCCGCGCTGGCCCGACACCATCGCTCGGGTCGAGGGCTGCATCCGCGAGGCGGGGTTTCAGGCGCGCAGCGCGCACTGTGCCATCGAAGCGCGGCCGCCGATTGGGTGGGACAAAGGTCACGCGGTGCTCCATATCCTCCGCACCCGTTACGGGCCGGATTGGTCCCAAGCGTGGCGGGTCATCTACGCGGGCGATGACAGCACCGATGAGGACGCCTTTCGCTCGCTCCAGGGCCTCGGCGTGAGCTTTCGGGTGGGGAGCGCGGCGGGAAGTACGCGCGCCACCCGCCGGCTCCCCAACCCCGAGGCGATTTACACGCTGCTCCAATGGCTGGCGGAGCGGCCGCCCGCGTAGCTCAGTTGCCCGCGATGGTGACGCCGCCATCGACCGCGATCGTTTGCCCCGTCGTCCAGGCCCCGGCGCGGGAGGCGAGATAGACGGCGATACCGGCGCAGTCGATGCTCTCGCCGAGGCGTCGCAGCGGGGTTTCGGCGATCCGCGTCGCGGAGAGCGTGGGGTCTTCCCAGAGCACCCGAGCGAAGTCGGTCTTCACCAGACCCGGCGCAACGCAGTTCACGCGGATGTTGTCGGGCCCGAACTCGGTTGCGAGGTTTCGGGTGAGCTGCATCATGGCGGCCTTGGACGCGGCGTAGGCGCCGAGCTTGGTGCTCCCCCGGATCCCGCCGATCGACGCCACCAGAATGATCGCCCCGTCGCGCCGCTCGCGCATTTCCGGAATCACCAGCTGACAGAGCCAATGGGGGCTTTGGACGTTGGATCTCATGATTTTTTCAAAGGCGGAATCGGGAATCTCCAGACTGGACCCGTGAAAGGGGTTGATCCCGGCGTTGCACACCGCGATGTCGATGTGCCCGCACGCCTCGCGGGTTGCGGCCACCAGGGCCTCGAGCTCTTCACGGCGCGAGATGTTGCACGGAATCGGGATCGCGCGTTCACCGCGCGCCTCGAACTCTTTGGCCACGCGTTGGCACGCCTCTTCTTTGCGACTCGAGATCACCACGGTTGCGCCCGCCGCGGCGAGTGCTTCGGCCATCGCTTTGCCGATGCCCTTGGTGGACCCCGTGACGATCGCGACCTTGCCATCGAGTCTAAAGAGATCGTTCATCGACCGCTCCCATCGCCTCGCGTGGGGCAGCGATGCTATCGAATCTGTGAGCCGGTCGGTCTGCGCTAGGCGCTGCGGAGGCGGTTCAACAGGCTGCGAACCGGCCCGCCGCGGCGGCGCTCCTGCAGGATGCGGAGCTCTCGCATGGCTTCCGTGCATTTGGGGTCGCACTGCATCGCGCGCAGCAGCGATTGCTCGGCCTGCGCAAAACGCTCCATCGCGGCGTACACCCGACCCAGCAGCAGCCACGCCTTGGCGTTGCGCGGCGCCAGCTTGGCGCCCTGCTTGGTGTGACGCAGCGCCTTGCGGAGCGCCTCCTCGCTTTGACCGTGCACGAGGTAGTACGTCCATCCGTAGTGGCTCTGGTACTCGCCCTCGTGCGGATAGAGCTGAATCGCCTGTCGAAAGGCGTCGAAGGCGGGCTTCCAGCGATGCTGGTTCAGCATGTGGACACCCGACTGGAAGACGCGCTCGGCCTGTAGCGCGCGCTGCACCTCCTCCTCGGCCTCCTCTTGGTGAAGGTCGTGGAGCGGGTCCTTCCGGTAGCGTTCGAGCTGTTGCGGGTCGCTGAGCGCTTCGTAGGTTCGCTGAAGACCCTGGAATACCTTGCGCGCGAGCTGGCGGACCGCCGCGGGGGCCTTCACGTAGCGATCGGGATGTGTCTCGCAGGCGAGGTCGCGCCACCGGGCCTCGATCTCGGCCGCCGAAGCGCGTACCTCGAGCCCGAGGCGCTCAAAGGGGTTTGTGGCCCGGAGCTCGCGGGCCAGGGCCTCGAGGCGCTGCGTCGCGCGCCGCGCCGCTTCCGCGTTGGCCCGCGTGTTTGCGGGGCTCGGCGGCGCCTCTTTCTCGAGCTGGTGATCGGGTTGATAGGCCTCGGGCTCGGTAATCGAGAGCAGCCCGCAGTGGAAGAAGGCGTAGGCGGCGCGCCGCTGCTCCTCCTCCAGCCGCAGCACGCTGGCGATCGGCGCGCCGGCGCCGAGCGACTCGAGCCAGGCGGCGTCGCCCGGCCCGATATCGACCTCGTGAAACTGCTCGTAGGGCTCGGGGTTCAGCAGCAGCACGCCTCGCGGAAATCGCTTCCAAAAGGTGTCGATTACCTGGATGGACATGCGCTCCCCGACGCCCCGGGCGATCAGCCGAGCGGGCGGCGACACCACGGCGATGCGGGTGCTGCGGCGGAGCTGCTGGCCCGGGAAGAAGCGAAAGCGACCTTTCTCCCACGAAAAGATCTCAAGCAGCTTCTCGTCGGCCTGCTCCCCCAACGCGATGGCCAGGTCGTCCTCACTGATGTACTCGAGGGCGATCAGGATCTCGCCGAGGAGCTGGCCGTTTCGGGTGAGCTGTCGGTTGGCCTCGTCGAGTGCACCCCGCTCGAGCCGCCCCGCCGCCGCCAAACGCTCGTCCAAGCGCTCACTGGAGAGATTCGACCAGATCGCGAGAGGAAAGCCCTCACCGAACTCGATGGCCTTTTGCTTCCCGCCGGTCTTGAGCTTGAGCACCCCGCAGGCCCGCGCCACGTAGAGCTTGTGAAGCAGCATGGGGATAGGGCACTCGAGGATCGAGCCTTCGTTGACTGCTGTTCGGCCGATTCGATATTGGGTCAAGGGCAGCTCGCGTTCGGGGTTCAATGACGCCGTTCGGCGGGGGGCATCGGGGCGTATCGAACCAACGACCGCGGGGATTTAGCCTCAAATCGGTTCGACGCTCGATTTGCCTGCTTGCTGCCGGCCCGCCGCGAGAGCGGCACGCGTTGGCTGCGTGGGTGGCGCTCAACTCGTCGAGTCGTCGAGGAACCGTCGTTCCTTCGCCGCCCCCGCCGACGATCGTGTGAAATCGATGAACCGTTTCTCGTCTCCCGGCGTAGCGCGAAGTTCAAACGAATCCTCGGACACCTCCGCCCGCCATCCCACTCGAGCGCGGCGCCGCGCCTAATCTTTTGCGCTTCCGGTCGTCTCGCAGACCGCGTACGGTTGGCCGATGGCACTCTCTGCGCTGAGCCGATCGATCGCGGGACGCTGTGCGCTGATCACCGGCGCCGCCAGCGGGATGGGGCGGGCGACCGCGTTTCTTTTTGCCGACGAGGGCGCGAGGCTCGCCCTCGCCGATCGGGAGGCAGTAGGCCTCGAGGACACGGCGGCGATCATTGGGGACGCCGGCGGTGAAGCCCACCCCTTTTGCGTCGATCTCGGCAAAGACGGCGCAGCGGCGCGCCTCGTCGCGGACAGCGTCGCGGCGCTCGGCGGCCTCGACATCCTGATCAACAACGCGGGCATCGCGCCCCTCGCGGCCCTCGACGCGAGCGACTACGACACCGCGTGGGACGCCACGCTCCAGGTCAACCTCAAGGCCTTGGCGTTGCTCACGCGTGCCGCCCTGCCCCAGCTCGAAGCGAGTGACGCCGCACGGGTGGTGAACATCGCATCCACCGAAGGGCTTGGCGCCACGCCGGGGATCAGCCCCTACACCGCCGCCAAGCACGGCGTCATCGGATTGACCCGCAGCCTCGCCGTAGAACTCGGTGGCCGCGGCATCAACGTCAACTGCGTCTGCCCGGGTCCGATCCACACCGGCTTGACCCAAGACATCCCGGACGAACACAAGGCCAAGTTCGCCCGGCGCCGAGTGCCGCTGCGGCGCTACGGCGACCCCGAGGAGGTCGCGCACGGCACCCTGAGCCTGGTGCTCCCGGCGGCCTCATACATCAACGGCGCCGTGTTGGTGGTCGACGGCGGGATGACCGCCCAGAATGTGTGAAGAGCCGGCAGAGCGTCTCGCCTACCAGGTCTTCTTCGCGGGGTCGCCCTTGTAGAGCGTGCGGATGAACGCGATGAGCTGCCACGCTTCCTCTTCGCCGATCACGTTCTTGTAGGGCGGCATCGCGGCGCGGCCT
>CAJIBI010000123.1_pt1 | contig 33411 bp, 27 predicted proteins | sample 9199321 | NCBI WGS metagenome assembly CAJIBI01 (sample SAMEA7708294, study PRJEB35096) | sediment metagenome | biome: marine neritic benthic zone biome [ENVO:01000025]; feature: sediment [ENVO:00002007]; material: shallow marine sediment [ENVO:03000034] sea grass bed [ENVO_01000059] ... | reverse complement strand
TCGAGAGCCACCGGGCTCAGCGAGGGCGGAGCGATCCGCGGCGGTGGCCGCATTGAACGCGGTGCGCTCCGTGCCGGTGCGCGCGGCGCCGCCGCGAGCAGGGGCTTCTCGGGCGCGACCGGGTCGAGCGCGATCGGCGGCGGCGGTGCGATCTTGGGCATCTGGGGTTTGGGCTCCACCCGCTCAGCTCGCGCCACAACCGGAGGCTTCCGCTCGGGGCGCGACGGCACCGGATCGATACGCACCTTGGGAGGGGCTGGTTTGCGAACCACCCGCGTGGGCCGCGGCGGTGGCTTGGGCTTGGGCGGCTCGACGCGCTTCGGAGGCGCCGGCGGCGGTTTCGGCGGCTCGGGGACGCGCTTGGGCGGCGGCGGAGGGAGTTTGGGCGCGACCGGGGCCGGCGGCGGAGGCTCAACCTCGGCGACCTGCACGGGCTCCGGCTCGGGCTCCACCTCGACCACTTCCGGTAGGGGCTCCGGCTCGACCACCTCCGGTTCGGGGAGCAGCACGGGTTCGAACTGCACAATTTCGATGTCACTTTGATCGATTTGGTCACGCGTGATCGTGGCGAGCAGCGCGAACAGCAGGGTCAGCACAAATCCGAGCGCCGGGACGGCGCGGACCACAAAGCGAAGATTGCCCGCCCAGCCCTGCCCGTGGAACTCGTCCCCGAGCGCCTTGAGACCGGCGGCGAGGGTCGGCTCCGGCTGACGACGCGAAACCAGCTCCGGGCCCAGGGGCACGAGCCCCGCGCCGTAGCCGTAGCGCTGGTGGATCCGCCAATCGCTCATTGGCGAGCAAAAACCGGAGACACCGTGGCGCGACGACGACTCGGCCAGAGCGCCTCCATCGCGCCGATCGCGTCGAGCATGTCTTGGCTACGGGAGTCGGCGTGGGGCGCGAGCAGCGGTTTTTTCGCGTCGGTGGCGTGCAGCGCGGCGAGCTGCTCGTGCAACTCATCGATCGTCAGCCGGGCTCGGTAGGTCTCGTCGCCGCTCTCGTTCTGGGTCGGCAGCGCGAGCTCAAAGGGTCGTCCGAGATCCTCGACGACCTCTCCCTCTACGGCGACCGGCAGCTCGTCGGCATCTCGTGGGAAGACCCGGAGCTGCCAACGCTCGGTCGCCTGACTCGGGAGATCGGTCGTCGCGCCGGCCTGGATCTTGGGCACGATCACCTCGCCCAGCTCGATCCCCATACCGGTCCGGTCTCCGCCGACCTGCGTCATCGCGATGATCATCAAAAACGCGAGGTCTACAAAGGAGAAAAGCCATGCGGGTGCGTTGTCGTCCGAGTTCATGGTCTTTCTACAACGGACGCAACGTCCTGAAAAAAGGTGATGGTCATCACACAGCGCGGAAAGAAAGCGATCGATAGAAAGACACCGACAGGAGAGGCCTCGGAAGGTGGGACGCACCTGGCGTCTCAGGGCTGTCGAACGCCCCGACTACGGAGAGCACACAGCATGGCGCGAAGCGGAATCCGGATGGCGACATGGGCGATGTGTGCGGGGCTTTTCCTGGCACACGCCCTCGGGCCTTCGGTCGGGAACGCCGCGGATCTCTACGTGTCCGGCGCGCTGTTGAACTCCTTTACGACGGGGACCGGCGACGGCGACATCGTCCTGGGTGGGGTGACGCCTCTGTTCACGATCGAGGGCGAAGACAAGGACTCGTCGCCGGCGTTTGGCGGCACCTTGGGCTTCGGGTTCGGGGTGGACGAGCTGCGCGCCGATGTCCGCGGCTTCGAGATGCCCCACTGGAAGGTTCGCCTCGAGCTCGAGGGTATTTTTGGGCGCGAGTACGATTTTCGCTTCGACGCCCAAAGCGTCGCCGGCGGGGGCGGTGGCGGCGTGACCAACACGTTCTTTTCGGAGGTCGACGCCTGGACGGTGATGACCAACGTCTGGCTCGACGTTCCGGTGCAGCGCCCTGTCTCGTATCTGTTTGGACGCGTCCCGATCCTGAACCCGCTGTCGGTGTACGTCGGCGGCGGGATGGGGTTGGCGCGCGCCGAGTTCAAAACCACGGACAACATCTCGCAGGGCAACGACGAGATCAATCGCTTCTCCTGGCAGGCCGGTGCGGGGATTGGCTACCAGCTGAACCAGTGGGCGACGCTGAATATCGGCTACCGCTACTGGGACCTCGGCAAGGTCGAAGCGAAGGTGCTGTTTGGCGATAACACGCTGACGGGTCGGCAGAGCCTGGACCTGACCTCGCAGGAATTCGTCACCAATATCCGCATTGCCTTCTACCAGGCGCCCCTGGAAGAGATGGCGCCCCGCAAGTGGGACTGGCCCAACTGGGAAGGCCCGCGTTGGTGGCAGCGCAGCAAGCGGCGGATGTCGCGCTGGCAATTGCGCCGGCCACGCTGGCTCGGCGGCGACGGCTTCTAACGCATCTCTCGTTCGACGGCCCGACACGGTTCGGGCATTTCCGGGACGTCTGGGTACTCTTGGGCCGCCTTGGCACCCTTGCGGCGGAAATTCGCGGGCGTCCTCGCGATGGCGTTGCTCTGCGGCCTCTCTGGAGAGGCGAGCGCACAGCGTGGTACCGATGCCCCCGCGCGTGTCTACGGGCTCGAGATGGAGGCCCGTGGAGGGCGCGAGCGCGTCCTGATCTTCGCGGACAAGGAGCTCGCGCGGATTGTGGAGGCGCCGCGGAGCGGGACGCTCCGGGTGCGGCTCTCCGGAAGCGTGCTTGCGGACAGCGCCCCGCGTGATGTGGTGCCGGCGATCGAAGGGGCGATTCGAGAGGTGCGCGCCCGCGAGGTGGTCGTCGACGGCCTCCAGGCGGTGGAGGTGGAGATCGACCACGCGCCGGGTCTCCAGGCGCGCGTCTCCAACCAAGGTGCCATCGTCGCGGTCGAGTTCCCCCAGTTCGTGCGACCCGACACCCGGGGGTTCGCGCTCCACTTCGAGAACGAGCCCCTCGCCAAGGTGGTCGACGCCCTCGCCCGGGAAACCGGGGAGCGGTACCTGTACGACGACCGACTGGCCGGGAACGTGACGATCCTCGCACCGGATCGGGTGAGCGCCGAAGAGGCGTTGGCGCTGCTCGACGCCGCGCTTTTTCTGCGCCGCTTTGCCGCGGTGAAGGGACCGGGCGAGTTCCGCAAGATCGTGCCGATCGACCAGGTGCCGGCGATGGCGCCGTGGGACCCGGAGACTCCCGGCCCGGAGCGGGAGGCGCCGGTCACCACGCTCGTGCGGCTGGAGCGGGCCGACGTCGAGGAAGTCGTGCGCACCCTCGCACCCGCCGTCGGCAACACCGGCCTGGCGGTTCCGCTCTACGAGAGCCGGAGTGTGATCCTCGCCGGGAACGAGGCGCAGCTTCATCGCTGGCTCGTGATGGCGCAGGCCCTCGACCGTGCCGACGTCGACGAAATCCGAATTCTGCGTCTGCGCCACCGCACGGCGAGCGAAGTGGCTCCGCTCCTGCTGGACCTCACCCGCGACAACCAAAACCCCGCGGACGACGTATCGATCTGGGTGGACGAACGCAGCAACGCGCTCGTCGTCCGCGCACGCCCGTCGCGCTTCGGGGACATCCGCTATTGGGTGGATGCCCTGGACCAACGGGAGGAGGGCGGTGGGGTGATGCAGGTGATCCGCCTGCGCAACGCCGACCCCGAGGATCTCGCCGAACATCTCCGCGCGCTCGGGAGCTCAGCCGCGGCGGGCGGTGGCGAGCGGGAACCCGGTCGGAACGCCCTCGAGGGGCTCGCCGTGGCCGCCCACGAGCCCACGAGCTCGCTGGTCGTGCGGGCGACACCCGAGGGCCACGCCCTGGTGCGCGACGTGGTGAACGACCTCGACCTCCGTCCGCCGCAGGTGGCCATCGAGGTCGCCGTCCTCGAGATCCGGGTCGGCGAGGAGCGGGAGCTCGGGCTCAACTATTTCCTCACCATCGGCGACCCGGAATCCAACCCGGACGACGTCTTTGGCTTTGTGAGCCGCGTGCCCGAAGGCGGCTTTCCCGACATCGTGGAAACCCCGACCATCGATGCAGACTTCGCGGGTCGGGTCCGCCAGGAGGTGATGATCCCGATCTTCGGGCCCGGGGGAGAAACAGAGGTTCTGTTCCCCCTCTACCAGGTCTTGCTGACCGCCGACGAGGGTGAGGTCGAATCGCGCATCTTGATGCGCCCCCATTTTGTCGCAACCAACGGGGAGGAGCAGGAGTTCTTTGTCGGGGAGAACATCCCGATCCCCGTCGAGGCCGCCGAGACCGACACCCCCAGCGATCCCTTCAACCTCCGCACCAACATCGAACGCGAGGACGTGGGTCTCCAGCTCCGGGTCAAGCCGACGATCGGGCAGGCGGGGGGCGTCGGGCTGGAGATCGAGCTCGACGTCACCCAGGTCGGTGCGACCGGCGATTCCCCTGAGGAGATCGTGCTTCTGCAGCGGCGGCTCAGCGCGCAGGCCCAGCTCCGCGACGGCGAGTACGCGGTGATCGGCTTTACGTCCCGAGAGCGCGAGCTCCTCACCGACGAGCGGACGCCCTTTTTCAGCGACATTCCCTTTCTTGGCTGGCTCTTCCGCAGCGAGACCAAGCGAAAGGTCCAGCTCTACTTCCTGGTGACCGCGCAAGCCTCGATCCAGCGCGATCCAGACGACCTGCTGGCCTCCTCGGTCCGCGCGCGTCTGGCCATGCAGCGCTCGCTCGCCCGCGTCGGCGACCTACGCGATGCGGGTCGTGTGCGCTACGCGGTGTTGATGGCGACACGCGCCGACCCCGAGCAGGCGGCGGCGATCGCACAGCGGCTACCGCTGGTGTCCGGGGAGGACGCGGTGGTGCGGGGTTGGCAATGGGAGGGGCGAAGCCGCTTCGACGTGCTCGTCACCGGCTTCCGCAGCCTGGCGCGCGCGGGGCTCGCCGCCACGCGTCTCCGCGAGACCGGCTATCACCCGCAGGTCATCGCGATTCCGGATCCCGAGGACGAAAACTAAACCGGGGGGTCGCCGCGGCCCACCGCCGCGGCTACCTGCGGCTGGAGGGTTCCCTCCAACGCGCCGTTCCACGTCTGGCGGAGGTGGGGTAGGCCGAGGCCGTCCAGCCAGGCGGCACCGTCTTCACGGCCGCGGAGCATCGCGATCGTCGAAGCGCTGCCCGCTACGAGGCAGTGCCCCGCTACGACGCTCACGCTCGCAAAGCTCTCGACGGGCCACCCCGTCGCAGGGCTCAAGATGTGACCGTAGCGCTTGCCGTCGACGATCATGAAACGCTCGTAGTCACCGCTGGTCGCGAGCGCGCCGCGCAGCACCGGGATGTTCGCAATCGCGCGTTCGGGTTGGTGGGCGTCGCGGATCCCGATCCACCACGGTTCGCCGTCCGGGTGCGGGCCCACGATCGAGAGGTCCCCACCCAGATCGACGATTCCGTGACAGGCTCCCCGTTTGCGGCAGAGTTCGGCGACCCGGTCGGCCGCGTACTCCTTCACATAACCGCCAAAGTCGAGCTCCATCCCGACTTCCGGCAACCTCACCCGGGGGTGTTTCCAGTCCACGCGGCCCCACCCGACGCGGCCGCGCAACGCGTCGATCACGTCGCGGTCGGGAAGCCGGTCCGATTTGAAGTCCCACGCGCGGCGCAGGATACCCGACGTGATGTCGAAGAGTCCGTCGCTCTGCTCGTAGGCGGTTTGCGCGTAGTCTAGAAGCGACGCGGTCTCGGGATCGACCTGGATGCCGCCCGCGTCACCGGCGCTCCGGTTGATCGCGCTGGTCAAGCTCCCGTCTCGAAAGCGCGAGTACTTGGCCTCGAGACGCGCGACCTCGGCAATTCCCGCCTCCGCGGTTGCGTCCACGTCAAAGCCGGCGCCCGGATACAGCTGGATCTCGCACGGGCACCCCATCGCGTGGAAGGGATAGCGCCGCGCCTCCATGACTAGAACTTGGTCTTTAGCTGAAGACTGAACATGTTGAAGCTCACGAGGCCCGGGTTCTCGACCTCGACCTTCTTGAGCGAGAAGTCCGCGTCGCTGATGTAGCGCTCCCAGCTCAACGCCAACAGCCAGTCGCGGTGGATCAGGTTGAATAGATCAAACTCGGCCTTCGCCTTCCACGAGATCGCGCCGTAGGGGGAGAGGCGGTAGTCGCTCGAGAGATGCCCGTCCGCCGGCACCCCCAGGAAGAAGGGCTTGTAGAAGTCGGCCTGGGTCTGGGTGTAATAGCGCGCGGACGGGATCAGCCGCACGAAGTCAAAGAGGGTCTGGTGCCAGGCAATCTCGGCGGTGTGGGCAAAGACGCCCCAGTTGTCCCGGTAGAAGTTGTAGTCGGCGTGCAGCGAGCCGTTGACTTCTTCGAAGTGTTGGCGATAGCGGGTGAGGATTGCGATCTGCTTGCGTTCGTCCGGTCGCTCGTCGGCTACGTTGACACCGCCCGCCGAAACCAGCTTGTAGGGATCCGAGAGAAAGCCCCGGTGCAGCTTGTAGGTGAGGCCGGTTTGGATCATCGCGGTGCGCGTCAAGACCTGGGTGGCGCCGATCGCGAAGGAGTAGGCCTGCTTTGACTCCTTGTCGGGACGGGTCGCGAAGAGATCCGAGTCGGTCGGCTCGAGCGTATCGAACGAGAAACCCAGCCCCGTCGTGATCGTGGTGTTGTTGTCGTTGAGGTCGAAGCTCGCCTCAAAGGCGCCGTTGCCGGAGAAATAGTCGCGTTCGGTGGAGATCCCGCCGGCGACCGAGAAGCCGCCGTTGTCGAGGTTGTAGTTGTAGCGGGCGAGGACGTCGGTGCGCTCTTCCTCGATCGTCGCGCCGCTCATGATCTGCACGGGGTCGCCGTTGAGGTCGCGCTCGACAAACCAGGGGCTCGCCCCGGACATCCGCTCGTGCAGGACGTCGATCGAGATATCGGTGCGCCGGGTGAACGGCGCCTTGATCTGGAACTGATAGGACTGGATCTCGTAACGCTCTTCGTCCTCGCCCGACGCGCTCTTGTCCCCGGCAAGGTCGTCCTCGATATAGAACGAGGGCTGCATGCTGATCGTGACCGTCTCCACCTCCTGGGCAGAGGCGCTCCCGGCAAGACCGGGCAGGGCCAGGGCGCTCGAGGTGAGCGCCGCCACGGCCGCACCCCCTTTTGTCGCGCAGGCGCGGCTCGTCCGCTTCGCTTTGGCGCGAGCGGCCGATCGCTGTAGGCGTCGGGCTCCCCTCATTCGCCGGTCGTCCCTATCGCCCGGGCCCGACGAGGCGGTTCGTCGCCACGGGGGTAGGATCAGTTGCAGCCACAGCCGCCTCCACCGGCGGCGCCACCCTTGAGGGCCGCCTCCTTCGAGAAGTGCACGTGGTTTCGGATCGCCGCTTCGAGCTCGTCGGGGTCAAACCCCATGTCGCGACGCGCGAGGATGTCGCGTTCCCAGGCCTGCACGGGTGCGCATCCCGCGGCCAGCGCACTGCTGGCGACGAGCAGAGCGAGCGCGGCCCAACGCAGCGCCCGCATTATTTCTTGCCCTTTCGCAGTAGCTTGTCGATCTCGGCGCGGAGCTCCTTCTCGTCGCCCCGTCGAAATCCCTCGTGCACGTACCGCACGACCCCGTTGCGGTCGAGCAAATAGGAAGTGGGCATCGTCTTGACCTGGTAGCGCTTCGGGAGGGCGCCCTTCGGGTCGCTCCCGCTCACGTAGCCCACCGGTGTCTTGGCGAGCACCTTCTTTGCCTTTTTGAGGCTGCTGTCCACGTTGACCGCCACCACCGCGAACTCCTCGGGCGAGTAGGACTTGCGCAGCTTCTCGATCTCCGGCATCGCCTTGCGGCAAGGCGGACACCACGAGGCCCAGAAGTCGAGGTAGACGACCTTGCCGCGGTACGCTTCGAGGTTGACCTTGCCAGAGCCGTCGACCGCGGAGAGGCTGAACTTTGGCGCGCGCTGTCCCACCTCGACGGCGAACGCCGACGGGGCACCAAGCACGAGCAACAGGGCTACCAACCCAGCGATTTTGTTACGAGAACGCATCGTCCTTTGTCTCCTTTTGCGCGCACGCCTCGCGTCCCCTGCCGCTTTCTACATCGGCGAGACACCGCTGCGGCGTGTGACGTCGATCACCAGCGCGCCACGAGGCGTCGTTTGGGCGGACGCTGTCTAGACGCGCTCGTCGTCGGTCATTGGGCATCAGACGTCGAAAGGGCCGCGAAGAGTCGGTCAGCGCTCAAGAGCTCTGGGAGGACGATGGGTTCGGAAGGCGATTGCGGGTGACGGACGACGTACACCGGCACCCCGGCCTTTCCATAACGCGCAAGTTCTGCGCGGATCGCGTCGTCGCGATGGGTCCAGTCGCCGCGGAACACCGCGATGTCGCGGCGCTCGAGCTCGGCGCGCACCTCGGGCCGCGCGAGTACGCGCTTCTCGTTCACCTTACAGGTGATGCACCAATCCGCCGTGAAGTACGCGAACACACTCCGTCCCCCGGCGAGCTCGGCCTCGATCTCCGCCGGGTCGTAGGCCGCGCCCAGCGTGGTGGCGGCAACGCCCGCCCCGGCGTCGACGTCGACCTGTGCGGCGGCCAGCGCGCCGCCGGCGACCAGCAGACACGCGAGACCCAGGGGCGCCCACAGCGGACGTTGTTCGGGGAGGTTTCCGTACACCCAGGCGAGAAAGGCCACGCCCAACAAAAAGGCGAGGAGCGTGGTGACGGCGTCGAGGCCGGCGCTGCGGCCGAGGATCCACACCAGCCACACCGCACTCCCGAGCAAGAGAAAGCCCAGGCCCGCGCGAAGCTTCACCATCCACGGACCGGGGCGCGGGATGATGTGGCTCCAGGCCGGAATCGCCGTCACCAATGCGTAGGGTGCCGCCAAGCCGACACCGATCGCGACGAAGACCCCGAAGATCTCGAGCGGAGAGCTTGAAAACGCGAACCCGACCGCGGTGCCCAGAAAGGGGGCAGAGCAGGGCGTCGCGAGAATGACCGCGAGCAGGCCTTCGAAAAAGCTGCGGCGCAGGCCGGTGGCCTCTGCTCCGACCGCCGCGAGCCGGCCCGGATTGAAATGGATCTCGAAGACCCCGAGCAGGTTCAGCGCAAAGACGACCACGACCGAACAGACAAAGGCCACAAAGAGCGGCTCTTGAAACTGGAAGCCCCAGCCCACCGAGTGACCGGCGCTGCGCAGGGCGATCACGGCGCCCGCGAGCGCGCTCATGGTGAGGAGGATGCCCGCGCTGTACGCGGCGCCGTGGGCCAACACCTCGCCGCGTCGCCGGTGCGCGAGATCGGCCACCGAAAAGACCTTGATCGCAAGGATGGGGAGGACACAGGGCATGAGGTTGAGGATGAGCCCACCGAGAAACGCGAACCAAAGCACCGCTGCGAGACCGAGTCGGTCCGCGCCCGGAGCGTCGTCGGGGGCCCCTATCCAGGGCAGCGCGACGCGTTCCACGGGGCTCTGCGCCGGCGCCGTCGGGAGCGGCAGGTCGACCTCGAGGCCGCGGCGACGGCCTTCGGGGTCGAGCGCTATAAGCACGCCCCGCAACCGCGCGGGGGCTTCGGCCTCCGCGGAGGCTTGCAACGCGAGCACGTCGACGTGGTCGCCCGCCCCACGAAGCTTGCGTCGTCCCATTTCTTTCAGAGCCAAGCCGTCGCTCACCTCGGGGAAAAAGCGGATCGCCGAAGCGCCGAGCTCCAGGGGGACACAATCGGGTTGGACGCAGGAGGTGAGCGCGATCCCTCCCTCGGCCTGGTCGCCGGGCCGGATAGCGCTCTGCGACCAGAGCATCTCGACCCGCGCGCCCAGCGCGTCGGGGGTCTCCGGGAGGGCGTCGGCAAAGTGGACAAACAGCGCCCGCGCCCGCGTCGCGTCCTCGGGGCTCCGCGTGCCGGGAATCTCGCGCGCTAACGACAGCGACGCTGGGATGCACTGTCGCTCGCACACCAGGGCGGTGACCTCCGCGGACACCCGCTCGCCCGCGCTCAGGGGCTCCGGGAAACGCGTGGTCAGCAGGACCCGGCCGCTGTAGCCGTAGGTGATGAGCTCCTCTCCCTCGCCGTCCGATTCCCCAAACGAGAAGGGCGTGGGCCACGCGAGGGCGTCCGTTGTTTGGGTCGGCGCCCCCTCCACCCGGAACTCGATCTCGGTGGCGAGCCCCGAGTCGCCGGGGTTTCGCCAGTAGAGATGCCAGCCGGGGTCGACCTCCAGGAGGACGCCGGCGGCATTGGGATCGTCCGGATGCACGAGCAGGCGACCGCGAAGCCGTGCGGTGTCCCGGTCCAACGCCCCCTCGTCGTAGCTCTCGCCGGGAAGATCCGTCGGCAGCGCGAGAGATGCCGCGCCGGAAGCGGTCGGAGCGGCTTCGACCTGGGGCGCCAGCATCCCCGCCAGCCCCAGCGCGATGGCCACACCCAGGCGAAGCGCCGCGTCCCGCAACGGGGACCAGGGCGGTCCGGTCCCCGCGCGCAGACCCGCGTTCTTCTTTGGGTCTGTCGTGTGCGGTGCGGCGCTCACGCTCTCTCCTTTCGCTCGGAAAAACTCCGAGAGGGTCCGCCCGCGCCGCAGGGATGGGCCGCAGCGCTCTCGAACCTCATCGACCAGCGATGTGGAAACCGTGTGATGGGGAACACCTACGAGCGTCAGCGCCCCGTGGAAGCGGGGCCTTCGGATCGGGGTGAGGTGCAACAGACCCGCAGTAAGCGGCCTCTTTTGTCAAAAGACCTGGATGAATCTTTGGAGCGCCGCACCCGCATCCGGCCGCAAAACCGAGGTGTAAGTCACTCGACCGAAAGGTGTTTTTCTTCGGTGATGCGTCTCACAAGGAAGCCCGAGGTAACCGCCGATGAGACCAAGGCAACGAACGCGGTGTGTAGCCGCACGTGTATGACGATCGAGCCCCTGGGAGGCTTTCCATGAGTCGAAAAGGCCTCATGCAATTCGCAAGTGTCGCAGTTTTCGTGTCGCTCGGATTGTTCTTGGTGTCCCCCGCGTCCGCCGCCCCGGCAGACCGTGAGCGCGCCAAGAAGATTCACGACCGCCTGGTCGGGGCCCCCCCCGATCCGGGCACGTTGAATCTGATGGAGACCGATGTGATGAACGGGGATCTCATGGGTGCGGCTGCCCGCGCCATGACGCATCCCGACTTCTACCGCGTGTCGCTGAAGAACTGGGTGACGCCGTGGACCAATGTCGATCGGACGGCGATTGCGCCGCTGAACGACTACAGCGCGACCGTGATCGGGATGATCCGCGATGACGTGCCTTTCAACGAGGTGCTCACCGCGGACCTGGTCTACGTCGGGCAAAACGTCCCGGGGTTGACCGCCTATTCGCACACCGACAACCAGCACTACGAAGAGCTCGAGAACGGGGCGGTCGATCTGAGCGACCCGAATGTCTTCACCGGCGTGACCCAATCGGGGTTGCCCGGTGCGCAGCTCTTTGACACCGAGACGGGTGGCGTGGTCACGACGCGTGCCGCCGGCGAAGCCTTCTTCAGTATGGGCACCAACCGGCGCATGTGGCGCTATACCGCGATCAACTTTCTGTGTCGCGATATGGAAGACCTGCGCGACAACACCCGCCCGGCGGACCGCATCCGTCAGGACCTCACCCGCAGTCCGGGTGGCGACAGCCTGCTCTATCACAACGAGTGCTCGGCTTGTCACACCGGGATGGACCCGCTGTCCGGCGCCTACGCGTTCTACGACTACGACATGGCCCAGGGTCGCGTGGTCTACACCCGCGGCATGGTGCAACCCAAGATGGTCATGAACGCCAACATCGCGCCCTTTGGGTACGAGACCGTCGACGACCGCTGGGACAACTTCTGGCGTGAGGGCTCGAACGCGCTGCTCGACTGGCGCGCGCCCGCCTCCGGTGGCTTTGGTGTCAAGAGCATGGGCGCCGAGGTGGCCGGGAGCTACGCGTTCTCGGTGTGTCAGGTCGAGAAGGCTTTCGAACACGTCTGCTTCCGGCCGCCCAACGACATGGCCGACGTCGCGCAGGTCGACCTGGTGGCGACCGAGTTCGAAGCCGAGAACTACAACATGAAAAACGTGTTCGCAAAGCTCGCAGTGTACTGCACCGCCCCGTAGTCGAGAGGAAGCGAAACGATGTGGAAACAATCTTCTCGAGAGGGGTTTGAGGTACGTCGCATGACTACGACCAACCGACAACAGCAAGCGTGTCTCGCGCGCGCTCGCAGGGTGGGCACGCTCCAGGCGCTGCTCCTCGCGACCGCGGTCTCCGCACTCGTCGCCTGCGGGAGCTCGGGCGGCGGTGGCGAAAGCGTCGCCGGTGGCGCGATCCCCGGCGGTGGCGGTGGTGGCGCCAGCGCCGAGGCGATGGCGGCATTTGGCGCCGGCGTCTTCCCGCTGGTGCGCAACAACTGCGCCACCTGCCACGCAGGTGCCGGCCCCGGTACGCCGTCGATCGCGCATCCGGACGTCAGCACGGCGTACTCGGTGATCTTGAGCAACCAGAAGGTGAACTTCGCCAACCCCGGCCAGTCGCGACTGGTCCGGCGTCTCGTGTCGGACTTCCACTACTGCTGGACCGACTGCGTCATGAACGGCGCCGAGATGCAGGCCGCCGTCGATGCCTGGGCGCTCGCCGTGGCTTCGGACCCCGGCGGCGGAGGCCAGCAGGTCACGGGTCTCGTGAGTGCGAGCCAGGCCTTCACCGATGGCTTCGAGCCACAGGGAAACGATCGCTACGAAGACAACGTGCTCGCCAAGTGGAGCTTCCGGGAAGAAACCGGAACCACCGCGATGGACGAGAGCGGCGTGGCGCCGTTGATGGACCTAACGCTCGAGGGCGACGCCACCTTCCTATCCCAGTACGGAATCACGATGACCGACGGTCGCGCGGAAGCGACGGCGACGACGAGCCGCAAGCTCTACGACGCCATCGCCAACCCCACCGGTGGCTCGCAGCAATACTCGCTCGAACTGTGGGTACAGCCGGCGAACATCGATCAGGGTGACAACAACGCGGCGCGGATCGCCACCTACTCGCTCGGCACGGGCCAGCGCAACTTCTCGCTGGACCAGCGCGAATACGTGTACGAAATCCGCAACCGCAACCTCGATCCCGCGCTCAGCGACAACGGGTCGCCCGAGATGCGCACCAACGACGCCGACGAAGATGCACAGGCTGCGCTGCAGCATGTGGTCCTCACCTACGACCAGTACCGCGGGCGCCGCATCTACATCGACGGCCAGTTCAGCGACGACGTCGATACCGACCCGTCGCAGCGGTTGTGGAACTGGGACCCGAACTTTCGGTTCGCGCTCGGGAACGAGACGAGCAACAACCGCGACTGGGAGGGCCAGGTTCGCTTCGCGGCCGTCTATCCCTTCGTGCTCACCGATGCCCAGATCGAGCAGAACTTCAACGCGGGTGTCGGGAAACGGCTGCTGATCCGCTTTGACGTGTCGCAGTGGGCGGGCCCCGGCTCCTACGTGGAGTTCATCGTGAGCGAGCTCGACGCGGCGAGCTACCTGTTCTGCAGCCCGACCTTTGTGAGCCCGAACCCCACCGGGTTCCGGGTCTCGAACCTGCGGGTCTCCGTCAACGGGCAGGTCCCGGTATCGGGCCAGGCGTTCCGCAACGTCGACACCCTCATCACGGGCAGCAGCCAGGTGCTGTCGGACGGGTGCTCGGTGGTGCTGAAAGATCTGGGGCCGGCGAGCGATATCTTTACGATCGCCTTCGAGTTCCTCTCGGGGTTCCAGGACCCGGTGATTCCGCCGGATCCGGGCGTTCCGCCCCCGCCGGTCTTTGACCCGCCGTTCCCCTCCGAGGGCTTCCGCGACTTTGGTCGTCTGAACGCGACCTTCGCCGAGGTCACCGGTGTGGACCGCACCACCGGTTCGGTGCAAAGCACCTACCAGGGCATCATCGATGCGCTGCCCAACGGCCCGGATCTGCGCCAGTTCAGCTCGGCCACCGAGGTGAACATCATGAAGCTGGCCCTGGAGTACTGCAGCGCGCTCGTCGACGACACGACGGCGCGGGCGGCCTACTTCCCGGGCTTCCCCTTCGGCGACCCGGCGGCCTTCAACGGCGCGGCGAACCAGCAGATGTTCGTACAGGCGTTGATCGACAACATGCTGGGGCAGAACGTCCCCAACCAGCCGACGATGGCCGAAGTGTTGGCGATCTTGCAGGGGCCCGGCGGGTTCTTGGATGTCGTCACCCCGCCGACCTGTGTGGCGAACTGCCCCACGACGGTGCCGATCGCCAAGGTGACCTGCGCGTCGGTGCTCTCGAGCGCCGCCGTATCGGTGCACTAAGGGCTCACGTACGAAACGAATCGAACCACGGCAAGGAAAAAAGCAATGGAACGACGTGAATTCGAAGAACTGAAACGGGAATGGTGGGCCCGCAACCAACCGCTCAAGCATCCCGACCACCCGCGACCCGTGACGAGACGGCAAATGTTGGCCCAGGGCTTCATCGCCAGCGCCGCGATGATCGCATCGCCAAACATTTTCCGATTCCTGGGGCACAAGAACGACGCGATGGCCCAGTTCGTGTGCAGCGGGGCCGGCGCTGGAGGGACGATTCCCTTCATCTGCGTCGACCTCGGCGGGGGCGCGAACATCGCCGGGTCAAACGTGCTCGTGGGTGGGGCCGGCGGTCAGCTCGATCTGCTGAGCGACAACGCCTACGAGACGGTCGGGCTGCCGGCGAACCAACGTCCGCAGATCGTGGGAAGCGACGCCCAGATGGGGGTCCTGTTTCACCCGGACAGCGCGCTCCTGAAGGGCATCGTTGCGATGGCCCAGCCGAGCACCTTGGCACAGTGCGAGGGCTCGATCGTGTGCGCGCGGTCGGACAACGACACCCAGAACAACCCCCACAATCCGCTCTACGGTATCAACAAGGCCGGAGCCAACGGGGCGTTGGTGCCGCTCGTCGGAACCCGGAACTCGGATTCCGGTGGGCGTTCCGTGGCCCCCATGATGCAGATCGATCCGAGCGTGCGGCCCGTGCGCACCTCGGAGCCGGATCAGGCGATGGGTCTCGTGGACACGGGGTTGCTCTCGACCCTGCTGCCCGATCCCAACCACAGCACCGCGGCCGTCGCCGCCGTGGGCGGGATCACGGACAACAAGCTGGCCAAGATGAACGAGGCGTTCGCCACCGAGCAGCTGATCCACTGCGCCGTCGAGGACGCACAGAGCTTGGCAGCCGTGAGCCCGAACAGCGTCAACCCGTTGGCGGACCCGGTGATCGTCGGGAACGACAACCTGACGCCGGGGCAGGGGAGCATCTTCCTCAACGCCGATATGGCCAACGGCAAGTTCGAGTCGACCGCGACCGTGATGAAGATGGTGGTCGATGGCTTTGCCGGTGCGGGTTGCGTCGCCTTTGGTGGCTATGACTACCACGGCGGCGGACGCGTCGAGGGCGAAGGTAAGGACTTCGAGGCCGGGATGGCGATCGGGGCGATGCTCGAGTACGCCGCGGCCACCGCGACGCCGCTGATGCTGTATATATTCAGCGACGGCTCGGTGTCCTCGAACGGCACGATCGACAACACGGCCGATCAGACCGTCAACGGGCGCACGGTGCCCGGCGGCGGCGGCAAGGGAGAGTGGAGAAGCGACAACTCGGGCCGGTCGGCGAGCCTCTATTTGGTCTTCGACCCGACCGTCCCGACGGTGCGCCCGCCGCTCCGCGGGGGTGACCTCGCACGCCGCCAGATGGGCTTCTACCGGATCGGCCAGGGCTCGATCGAGACAAGCGCGCTGCAGATCAGCGACAACGTCGACGCCCTCGCCGAATCGGTCGTGCTCAACTTTCTCGCGATCCACGGACGCGAGAACGAGCTCGACACGGTGCTCCCGGGCCACACGCTCGGGACGCCGGCGCAGCGGGAGGCGCTGATCTCCTTCAACAAGCTGGCCGCGGTGCCCTAGGCCCGACGCCCGATTCCCGATCCAGACGGGCCCGCTCCGAGATCTCGGAGCGGGCCCCTTTTTTTGTGAAGCGGGCTCAGCCACGCCCGCGTATTCGCCGATAGGCAGCTCATGGCGGGCAAGACCAAGGCGCAAAAAGACCCGCTGCCTCGGCTGCTTGCCTGCCCGCGCTGCGTGAAAGCGCGGCTCGACGCCGTCAAGGACGGCCTGCGCTGCCGACGCTGCGAGACCGCGTTCCCCGAGCTCGACGGGATCCCCTGGCTCTTTGCCAACCCCGCGGTCGCGTGGGGAGCGTGGCGCGACCGCCTCGACTTCGCGCTGAAGACGCTGCGCCGGGAGGCCGACTCGCTCTCTGCCTCCCTGGAACGCGAGGGCCTGCACCGCGACACCGCGGATCGGCTCGAGACGCTCCGCCGCGCCAAGCGGGAGCAGGCCGATGCGCTCGAAACGCTGATGGCGCCGCTCGAGCTCGGGGGCCTCGAAGCGAACCACACCACCCACCTCGCCCTGCGGACCCGGTTGCCCTCGGACCAGGGCCTCAATACCTACTACCCAAACGTCCACCGCGACTGGTGCTGGGGAGACGAGGAAAACAGCGCTTCCGCGTCCCTTGTGCGCGAGTCCCTCGGCGAGCCCCGGGAGTCCGTCCTGGTGTTGGGAAGCGGCGCGTCGCGTCTCGCCTACGACCTCCACCAGGACGGGGAATCCAAGGTCAGCGTCGCGATGGATTTCAACCCGATGCTGCTGCTGCTGGCGAAGAAGATGATCGCCGGCGACCGCCTGGAGCTCTACGAATTTCCCATCGCGCCCAAGCGCGCCGCCGACTGCGCCGTGTTGCAGACCCTCGCGGCGCCCCGCGCCGCGCGTCGGGGGCTGCGTCTCGTGGCGGGTGACGCCCTCCGCGCCCCCTTCGCTGCGGGCAGCTTTGACAGCGTCGTGACGCCGTGGTTTGTGGACGTCATTCCCGAGGATTTCGCGACGCTCTGTGTACGTATCAACCACCTGCTCAAGCCGGGCGGGCGGTGGGTGAACTTTGGCTCGCTGGCGTTTTCCAATCAGGACGCCGCATTGAACTACAGCTTGGAGGAAGCCGTCGCCCGGATCGCCGCCGCCGGCTTTGAAGAGCCCGCGCTCCGCGAGGCCACGCTCCCCTACATGGCGTCGCCGCACAGCCGGCATAGCCGGCGCGAGACCGTCGTCACCACCTCGGCGGTCAAGGTGGCGGAGGCGTCCGCCCCACCGCGCTTTCAGGCGCTTCCCGAGTTCCTCGTCGGCGGCGACACACCGGTCCCGCTGCTCCAGTCGTTCCAGGTCCAGGCGATGACGACCCGGATCCACGCGTTCATGATGACCCTGATCGACGGGCAGCGTTCGATCCTGGATATGGCGAAGCTGATGGAAGAACACAAGCTCATGCCGCGGGACCAGGCCGAGGCCAGCGTTCGGAGTTTCCTGATCAAGATGTTCGACGAGAGCCAGCGGCAGACGGGGATCTAGTTCACTCCCCAGCGAACCCGCACCCCCCCGTAGGCCCCGATCCCCGGTGCGTTGAAACCAAAGACCTCCTCGTAATCCTCGTCGAGGAGGTTGTCGATGCGTCCCATCAGCTCGACGGAGTCGTTGATCCGGAATGAGCCCCCCAGGTTGATCAGCGTGTAGTCGTCGAGCGCCGTTCTCACCGGGCTAAACCCCTGGGTGAAGTCGTTGTCGTACTGGCGTCCGTTGTACAGCACGGTCAGATCGAGGAGCGCTCGCTCGCGCAGAAATCGGTGGCTGAGGTTCAGGCTGGCGATGTGCCGGGCGCGACGGAGCTCCCGCGTGTACCCCGCCCCGTCGTTCTCTTTGGACCGCGCGTAGGTGTATGACAGGTGGGCGTCGAGGTTGTCGAGCAGGCGAGCGCTGACCTCGAGCTCGACACCGCGTCGCTTGCTGCGGTCTCGGTTGTTGACCGTTGTGGACAGAAAGAAGGGCGGGAACGGGACCGAGATGAAGCGCGTCCCGATTTCATTGCGCAAGTCTGCCTGGAAATAGGTCAGGGCCCCGGTCACCCGGCCCTCAAACAGCGTCTGATCCACCCCGATGTCGAATCCCTTGGAGGTCTCGGCTTGGAGGTCGGGGTTTCCGATGAACTGGCCGGGGGCGAAGCCAAAGAGATCAAAGAACCCGGGGTTCTTGTCCGCCTTGCCGCCGCTGGCGCGCAGACGGGTGGTCTTCCAGGGGAGGATCGCGCTCAGCTCGCCGCGGTAAAGCACCTCGTCCTGAAAGTCCTGGTTGCCGTCGTAGCGAACGCTCGCGGAAGCAAAGAAGCGATCGTCCCAGCCGAGGCGATACTCGGCGATCCCGCTGTTTTGGTTGTTCTTTTTTCGCGAAGGGTCGCCGCCCGCGAAGAGGTTTCGAAACTGCACCCACTCCCGCTCAAAGCGGAGCGTCAGGCGATTGTCAAAGCTCTCCCTGAACACCCGCGCGTAGCTGGTCTGGACGTCGAGCTTGACGCGGCGGCCGCGGCTGCCGCCAAAGCCAAACGCCGGCGATCGCGTTCGCAAATGCGTGTCGGTGATGGCCACGCCACCGCGCGCCGTCCAGTCGGGAAGGAGCTCGACGGCGCCCTGCAGACGCCCGTAGAGCTTGCGCGGGTCGGTCTCGTTGAGCGCATCGAACACGGCGGGGGGGACACCGAAGTTCGTCGCGTCGTCCTGGCTCTCGTCGTCGTCCCAGCGAAACACGCCGTCGAAACGCAGCGTCGAGAGCGGCGTCCAAGAGCCTTTGGTGGTGACCGAGAGATTCTCGTAGCCGTCGTGCTCCGAGCCGTTTCGGGCCGCGTTCACCCCGTGGGTGCGCAGGTAGGCCCCCGAGGCAAAAAGCCGCGTCGATTCGGTCGCCGCGGACAGCGAAGCCGCAAAGCGCCCGGTGCGGAAGCTTCCGCCCTCCGCCGACGCGTCTCCGCCGACACCGGGTGTTTCGGCCTCGCGTGTGATGATGTTGATGACGGCGCCGATCGACTCGCTGCCGTAGAGCGCACTCTGGGGGCCGCGCATGACTTCGATGCGCTCGATCCCCGTCGTCATCAAGCTGTTAAAATTGAACTCCGCGTCGCTCGCCGGGTCGTTGGCCTCGACGCCGTCGATCAGCACCAGCGTGTGGTTGCCTTCGGCTCCGCGGACCCGTACCTGGGTGACCCCGCCCACCGGGCCGGTGCGGCTCACGCTCACGCCCGGAACCTCGCGCAGCAGGTCGGTGACGAGCGGCTGCCCGCGGGCTTCGATCTGCTCGCGGGTGATGACGCTCACGGTGCCTCCGACCGATCGCAGCGGCACCGGCTCGAGGGAGCCGATCGAGACCCAGTCCTCGTCGGCAGCCGCGCCGGCCGGGGCGCTCGCGTGGAGGCAACAACACAACAGAACGGCGGCCACCCGGAGTCCGCGCATGGCGGTCCCTCCCATCGTCAGGTGTCGCCACGGCGGAGATCCGCTCCCTGGGCACACTCCGACCCGGGGAAGGACGACGAACGGGCGGCAGGCTTCCGGGCTCGCGGGTCGTGGTCGGGAGCGCGCCTTCCCAGGGCCTCCGCCCCAGTGACGTTCGATGTGCTCCGTTCTCGCCGTTTACCGTTGCGGAGACAGCCCCGGATTTTCACCGGGTTTCCTACACCACCCGCGGTTTCGGTTGGCGGCCATGGTACTGAGAATCCCCCTTGCCGCCAAAGAGCGCGCGGGGCGGGGAGGCTCAGCGGTCGCAGCGCACCATCGCCACCTCGGAGTAGAGCGCAAAGCCGTCGTCGCGTTCGACCTCGAGACGCTCGTCGTAGCCGCACTCCGTCGGGATCAGCCGCTTGCGCGCGCGGGTCGCGCGGTCCCCGTGACCGGGCGCGCGATCGTCGAAGCAGAGGGTTCCGTCGCTCTCGACCTGGTAGCGGTAGTCCCGCTGGCCGCCGCCGTCGGCGAATGCGTGGCCGACAAAACCGCGCTCGTCGCGGCGGATCAGCACGAGCGCCTCGTGGCGATCGCGGCGCCCGTCGCGGAGCGGGAACCCCACGGCCATGCGGAGCGACAGCACCTGGGCGCCCGCGTCCCAGCTCCCCACGAGCTCCTTGAAAAAGCGCCCCTCCGCGCCCGGATAGCCGCCGACCCCGCGAAAGTGACCCACGAGAAAGGCAAAGGGTGCGAGCGGCAACTCCGCAGGGGCTGCCCCCGGCGCGTCGTGGACCGGATCGATCCGCTGCGCCTCCGCGCCCGCGACCCAAAAATGCCCGGCGGCGGCGACGGCGCGGAGCGCGTCGCCAAAGGCTCGGGTCGGTCCTGCGAAACCCGCGTAGGTCTCGCAACGCGTTCCCACCCGGAGCACCCCCACCGGAGCGCGTTCGCAGCGTCCTTGGCAGCCTGTAACGGTCTCGACGCACGGGCTTCCCGCGCCGAGACCCGAAGGGCCCGGGAACACGCGGCACGCCTCGCCGCCACAGCGGAACCAGTGGGCGTCTCCGATCGCGAAACGATCGCGCGCCCGCGCGATGGCCCCCGACTCCGCGGCCGCGCCGTCGAGCCCGCTGGCGAGCGCTTCGTCGCTTGCGTCCGGTGCCGACGCGAGCCTCCCCAGCGCGGTTGCGGCGGCGTCGTCGAGGGGTTGTCCGTCCACTGCTGACTCCCGGTTCAAGCTCGCTCGCGGAGCGGAGCGACGTTTGCGATCGAGACGAGATCCCGTTCGACCCGCACCTCGGCGCGAACCCCGAACCAAGCGGCCAGCCGCTCCGGCGTGAGGATTTCGGCCGGCCGCCCGGCAGCGGCCACGCGGTGCTCCGCGAGGATGATCAGACGATCGCACCAGCGGGCGGCCTGTGACAAGTCGTGCAGCGAGGCCACCACGCAGCGACCCTCTCGCGCGAGTGAGCGGAGCAGCTCGAGCACCTCGAGCTGGTGCGCCAGGTCGAGGCTCGCCGTGGGCTCGTCGAGGAGCAGAAGCTCGGTCTCTTGGGCGAGCGCTCGCGCGATCAGCACCCGCCGCCACTCACCGCCCGACAACTCGGTGATCGGCCGCTCGGCGAGCTCTGCGAGGTCGGTCGCCGCGAGAGCGGCTTCGATCTGGTCGCGATCGTGGGGCCCCGCTGGTGCGAAGCGGCCGAGGTAGGGGTTTCGACCCATCGCGACGACCTCGCGCACGCGAAACGCAAAGGCGCGCCCGGCCTCTTGGGGCACCCACGCGACGGACTGGGCGATCTGCCGACGCCGCAGACCGTCGAGCGGACGCCCGGCGAGGGAGACCGCGCCACCTTGCTCGGGGACCAGACCCAGCAGCGCTCGTAGCAGTGTGGTCTTCCCAGAACCGTTGCGCCCGAGGAGGCCGACGAACTCGCCCGCTTCGCAGCGAAGGTCGACCCCTTCGAGCACCGGGCCGCGGCCATAGTCGACCCGCAGACCGCTCGTCTCAATGCCGCCACTCACTCGAAGAGCGCCTCGCGCCGCCGACGCACCAGAAGCGCCAAAAAGAAGGGGCCGCCGAGGGCGGCGGTAATCAGCCCGAGCCGCAGCTCCTTTGGGGCGATCGCGGTGCGCGCGACCACATCCGCCCCCACCACGAGCACCGCGCCGCCCAACATCGACAGCACCAACAGGCTCCGATGGCGGGGCCCCGCCAGAAGCCGGAGAAGGTGCGGCACGACGAGGCCGACAAAACCAATGACACCCGACACGGCCACCGCCGCCGCCACCAGCAGCGCGCAGGCCGAGATCAACACCCCGCGCACCCGAGCGACGTCGACGCCGATCGCGACGGCGTGCGATTCGCCGAGGAGCAACGCGTCGAGATCCGAAGCGTGCAGCAGCAAGACCGCACTCGCGATCAGGATGGCCGGCGCCGCGAGGGTGACGTGGTCCCAGCTGCGGCCGTCGAGCCCGCCGAGGGTCCAGAAGACGATCTGGCGGCCGACTTCGTACTCGGCGAGCGAAAGAAACAACACGAAGGAGGTCAGTGCCTGCATCACCGCGCCGATCGCGATGCCCGCGAGCAGCAGGGTCGCCACCGGCACTTCGCCGCGGTGGCTCGCGATGCGGTAGACCAGAAAAGCGGTGAGGGCGGCGCCGGCAAACGCACAGAGGGGCAGCGCCCACACGGTGCGCGCGGCCAGGCCGAGATAGAGCGCGACGACGGCGCCGAGCGAAGCGCCCGAAGAAAGGCCCAGCACCCCGGGGTCCGCGAGGGGGTTGCGAAACATCCCCTGCAGCGCGCAGCCGGCGACCCCCAACCCGGCGCCGGCCAGAGCGCCCACGACGACCCGCGGTAGGCGTACCTCGCGCACCACGACCCCCACCCAGCTCGGCAGATCGCGGTCGCCGAACAGCGCGCGCAAGGTTTCGTATACGCCGATGTCGGCGCTGCCGAGGCCGATACCGGCGAATAGCGTGCCCGCCAACAGCAGCGACAACCCGCCGATTGCGAGAGCCGGGGGCGCTGCTTTCACCCCGCATCTCCTCTGGGCCGCGCGGCGTACACTGTGCGGTGCACCGCTTCGAGCGCGTCGACGACGTGGTGGGTCACCGAGAGCAACAGCGCGCTGTGCATGACCACGACGCGGTGGTCCCGCACGGCCGGCACGTCGCGCCAGCGCGGATCGCCCCGCAGCCGCTCGGCCAGCGCGCGACCGTGGGCCGGGTTCCAGCCGGTCATCAGCACCATCTCGGGTTGCAACGCGATGGCCACCTCGGTGGCGATTGGCACCGAGCCCTCCAGCCCCACGTCGCGCGCGCAATTGTGGGCGCCAGCGCGGGTGAGGATCTCGTCGACCAGGCTGCCGCGGCCGGCGGTGTAGGTGCCGCCCGCCAGGTAGAGCACCCGGGGCGGCGGCGCGGCGGCGCTGCGATCTTCGATCCGGTGAACGCGCTCGCGCAGCGTGCGGATCCAGCGTTCGGCCTTGGTTTCGGTCCCCGTCGCCGCCGCGAGGCGGCGGATGTTGGCAAACACGTCCTCGAAAGAGGTGAAGGCGCCGAGACGCAGCAGTGGGACACCGGCGGCCTGGGTGATGTGCACGGTTTCCGCGCGGGTGAAATTGGCGACCACGGCGAGATCCGGAGAGAGCGGAAGCAAGCGCTCGGCGCGCGCCTCGATGCGGGGGATTGCGGCGGGTGCCGCGCCGGCGTCGAGGCTCAGGTGGGGGTCGTCGATGAAGCGGGTCACGCCCACGAGCGCTTCCGCTCCGACCAGCTCGAGCAGGATCTCGTCCGACGCCAAGGTCGCCGACGCAATGCGCCGCGGCGGCTGGCGCAGCAGGGTGGAGCCGCCCACCGGGTCGACCAGACGCTTCGGGAAGGCCCCGTGCGGTCGGTCGGGGCCGTGCGTTGCGCTTTCCACTCGGGTCGGTTGGAGCGCAGCGTCCGGAAGCGTCAGCCGCAGATCGACACGGCCCCCAAGCGCGATGGCCGCGGCCGCGAGCACAAAAGCGTAGGCGAGGAGGCGGCTGCTCACGGCCGCGACGATAGCTTTGCTCGCCGCGCCGCCCGACTCGTACAACCGCTGTCCGCGGACCGGCCCGCGATGTCCGGACGGGATCGGATGAAGGTGGGTGCCGATGTGTCAAGATCAGCCAAAGTCACCGATCCCAAAGGAGTTCCGCGCAAAACGCGGGTCGGCAACGGGCGGGCACGGGTGCTGAAAACGCCACGAGCACCTACCCGAGGGAGGATTTGAAGATGAGGTGGTGCCTCGACACCGCGATCCGCGCGCTCGCGAGGCTGCTGCTCGGCGTGTTTTACCGCCAGGTGGACATCGTGGGGTCAGAGAGAATCCCCATGGCGGGCCCGGTGCTCCTGGTGGCCAACCACGGGAACGCTCTGGTCGACCCGGCCCTCGTGCTCGCGTACGCGCCGCGCCCGCCGCGATTTTTGGCCAAGCACCTGCTCTTTGCGCATCCCCTGGTGCGTCCGCTCCTGTCCTGGGCCGGGGCCATCCCGGTCTATCGAAGGCAAGACGGGGTCGACCCGCGGGCAAATCTCGACACCTTTGCCCGCTGCCACGACGAGTTGGCGGCGGGAGGTGTGATCGCTCTGTTTCCCGAGGGCATCTCGCATCACGAACCCCGGCTCCAACCGCTCAAGACCGGGGCCGCCCGAATCGCCCTCGGCGCAGAGCGCGCGCGCGGTCCGCTCGGGGTACAGATCGTCCCGGTTGGCCTCGTCTTTGAGGAGAAGGAGCGCTTCCGATCGCGAGCGCTTGTGGTGGTGGGTGAACCGTTCGGCGTCGAGGCGGAGGTGCGGGCGTCGCGGGCGTCTGAGGCCGACGCGCAGGCCGCCGTCCGACGGCTCACCCGTCGCATCGCCGACGCGCTCGAGGCCGTGACGATCAACACCGATAGCTGGGAGGACCAACGCCTCGCGTCTCGCGCGACCGAGATCGTCGCGCGTGAGGAGGGTGTGCACGGGCCCGCTGACCCGGAGCGCGATTTCTCCCTGCGCCGCGAGGTGATCGCGGCCTACGAGCGGCTGCGCGAGACCGAACCGGGCAAGGCGAAAGCGCTGCGCGAGCGGCTCACGACGTATGAACGCGACCTCGCAGCGCACGGCTTCCGCGACCACCACGTCAGTGTGGCCAAACCGTCCTTTTTGACCCGCTACGCGCTTCCACAGGTCATCCTGCTGGCGTTGTGGGCGCCGGTCGCCGCGATCGGGACGGCGGTGAATTGGCTTCCGTATCGAATCGTGGGCTTCATCGCGTCGCGGGTCGAGGACACACCCGACCAACCGGCGACACACAAAGTGATGGCGGGGCTCGTGCTTTTCCCGGTGTGCTGGGCGCTCGCCGCTCTCTGGATGGGCGGGCGGGCCGGCGCCGACGCCGGATGGGTGACCGCCGCGATCATGCCTGTGTGCGCGTGGTTTGCGCTCGCCTTCCACGAAGGGGGGATCGATTGGTTTCGCGAGACGCGGGCCTACTTGAAGACGCGGCGAGACGCTGGGGCCGTCGCCGCGCTGCAGCAAGAGCGGCGATCGCTTCGGGAGGCGCTCCGGGCCTCACGCCCTTCGCAAGAGGTCGATCGCGCGCAGCGTGCTGCGGAAGGCGAGCTCGGGTAACGCGTCGAGCGTGAAGAAGCGCGCGTCCGCTGCATCGTCGGCCGCGCGCAGCGAGCCGCCGGTTCGCGTGGCGCGGTAAGCGATCACGAGGGTGGCGCCGCCGAGCGCCGGTGGCTCCGACCACACGTCGATGAGCTCCGCGATCTCGACCCGGAGCGCGGTTTCTTCCCGCATCTCGCGCACCGCGGCCTCGCGGGGGTCTTCGCCGGAGTCGAGAAAGCCGCCGGGGAGCGCCCAATGCCCCCGCGCCGGTTCGTGCCGCCGCTTTACCAGCAGCAGCCGATCGGCCTCCGCGAGCATCACGACCACCGCGACCTTGGGGTCTTCGAACACGACGTGGTCGCAGCGTCGACACGCGGGGCGTGCCTTGCCGCCGACGACACGCGAACTGAGCTCCCCGCCGCAGCGTGCGCAAAAACGCGGCATCCCGGTGCCGTGGCTCACGAAGACTCGAGGTGGTGCGCCATCTCGAGGATGCGCCGAGCGCGTGTGATGTGCGGCACGTCGACCATCTGACCCCGGAAGGTGAAGGCGCCCCGGCCCGCCGCGCGGTTTTCCTCGTAGGCGTCGAGCAGCTCGCGGCTCTCCTCGATCTCTTCTGCGCTTGGGGAAAACGCGTCGTTCACGATCTCGATCTGGCTGGGGTGGATCGTGATCTTTCCGGTGTAGCCCATCGCAGCGGACTCCAGCGCCTCGCGCCGCAGGCCCTTCGGGTCGTTGAAGTCGATGTAGACGGTGTCGAGGGGCTGCACGCGGGCCGCACAGGCCGCCACCAGGGTCATGACACGGGCGTGCGCGAAGACCGGCAGGTACGCCCCATGCTCGTCGCGGTTTCGTTTGGCACCGAGCGCCGCCGAGAGGTCCTCGGCCCCCCAACTCAATGCGTCGACCCGCGGATGCAGCGGGAGTTCGCGGATCGAGAGCAACCCTTCGGGCGTCTCGGTACCGAGGAGCAGAAGCTTCACGCCGCCTTCGGGATGGCCGTGTTCGCGCTCCGCCGCGCTGATGATGCGGTCGACCTCGGCGACGTCCGCCGCGCTGTTCACCTTGGGGACCAGATAGCCGTCCGGTGGGTCGACCATCGTGGTGGCGAGGTCGTCTCGTCCCCACGCCGTGTCGAGGGGGTTCATCCGGATCACGCGCTCCTGGCGCCCGAAGTCGACTTCTCGGAGCCACCCCGCCACGATCTTGCGCGCGTCCTCCTTGTTCTCGGGGAGCACAGCGTCCTCGAGATCGAGGATCAGCGTGTCGGCGGGGAGCGTCAGCGCCTTCGACAGCATCTTTTCGTTGGCGCCCGGCACGAAATGAGCCGCGCGTCGGATCCGGGCCATCTGCTAGGCCTGGGGCTTTTTCAGCATCATGCCGTTGCGCACGCAGGTACAGACCACTTCATCGCGCTGGTTCTTGCCGATGTGCTTGAAGGTCACGATGCCCCACTCCGGGCGCGACTTCGATTCGCGTTTGGCGGTGACCTCGGTTTCGGTCGTGATCGTGTCGCCGATAAAGACCGGGTTGGGGAAGCGGGTCTCCTCGAACCCCAGGTTGCCCACGGTGGTGCCGAGAGTCGTGTCCTTGACCGAGACACCGACCACGACGGCGAGGGTGAACATGCTGTTCACCAGGATCTGGCCAAATTGGGCTTTCTTGGCGAACTCCGCGTCGATGTGGAGCGGCTGCATGTTGAGCGACATCGTCGAAAACAGCAGGTTGTCGGTTTCGGTCACGGTACGGCCCGGTTCGTGCCGGTAGACCTGGCCCACCTCGAGTTCTTCGAAATATTTTCCGCCCACGCGTTTCCCCTGTGCTTAGCGTTCTGGAGATGCGGCCGGCTTCTTCTTTCCGAGCCGCTCGTAGTATTTCTCCGGGATCTTCTCCGGGTCCTTGTAGATCAAGAACCGACAATGCTCGCGTTTGAGATCCGCGGCCGGTTCGATCACCACAAAGGGCCGGCCGCGCTCGTCGATCTCGAGCGCCTCCATCGCCGGCTCGTGTGCGCAATACACCGGGAAGTCGTCGCGCCCATAAGTGAGGAACTGGGGCCCCTCAAGAGTCAGGAAGGCTTCGGGGCCCTCGTACTTCCCCTCGCGCACCAGGCGGCCGCCGCTTCCACAGGGAAGCATCTTGATGACGACCTTTTCGTCGTCCTCCTCGATGTCCATCGGCTGGAGGTGGCCGCGCAGGCCGGCGACAAACATCCGGATCCGTTTGGCCAGGGGTTGCTCGAGATCGCCGAGCCGGGCGGAAGCGGGGCCCCACCAGGCCTTCACGCCGTCCTTCATTACCTCCTCGAGGGCGCCGTCGCCAAAACGGCGGCCTACCGAGGACAGCGTGGCGGCCGCCCAGTCCCGGTAGAGATCGTGCATCGCCTCAAACTCGTTGTACATCCGTTGGGCGATCCGTTTGGCGCCTTCGGTGTCGCCGGCGTCGATGGCCTCTTGGAGCCGGTCGACGCTGCGTTTCTCCATCTCGCGGAGGTCTTCGTCGCGGAAGAGCGGTTCGGGCATTGGCGTTCTCCTGGCAGGGCTGCGGCGCATCATATCGAGTCTGTGGGCCCCGCGACAAAGGCCCTAGCCACGCCCCGTAACGAGAAATTGGGGTAGCACCATCAAGAAGGTCTCCTCCTCGATCGCGCTGCGAAGATCGCGCTCGAAGCGGGCGATCTCGCCCGTCTCGAGACGAGCCGAGGCGCGCGCGTAGCTCGCCATGTTCAAGAGGGCGGGGAGCAGAAGACCGCGGGTGTCCGCCATCGCCAGGATCTTGACCTTCGGGTCCGAAAATCCCGCGCCGCGGAACAAGCCGTACAGTCGCCGGCCAATCTCGGGCGTCCGGTAGGCCATCTTGGCGGCCTCAAAGATCGCAGCGCAGCGGGCGCTGCCGATGGGCTCCACCGCGAGCAGCCCCCAGTCGCTGTCGATCACGTGGGCGATGCCGCCAGGGCGAAGCACGCGTCGGAACTCCGAAAGGGTCTCGGCGGGGTCAGTGACGTACTCGAGGACGTTCTTGCACACGACACGATCGACGCTCGCGTCGGCCAGCGGAATGCGTTCGTTCTCGCTGTGGTGGAGTTCGAGACGTACGCTCTCCCGTGCGGCGCGCGCGGCCGCCCGGTCGAGGAGTTCCTTGTTGAGGTCCACGCCGTGTACCCTGCCGCCTGGCGCGACGCGCCGCGCCAGCTCGACCGCCAGGCCGCCCGGCCCACAACCAAAGTCGACGACCTCCTGACCGGGCGCCAACTCGGCGGCTTCGAGGAGCGGCGCCATCTGCGGTCGCCACGCGAACAGGTCCTCGTAGGCCTCGATCCGCTCGGGCTCGATCTCGACCCAATGGTCGCGGTAGAAGGTCTCCGGGTCGGAGGGCGTGCGGCTCACCGGCCCGCGGCGACCTCACGGCTGATCAGCATGCGCTGCACGTCGCTGGTGCCCTCGTAGATCTGGCACACTCGGACGTCGCGGTAGATCCGCTCCACCGGGTAGTCGCGCAGGTAGCCATAGCCGCCGTGGATTTGGATCGCGTCGGAGCACACCCGCTCGGCCATTTCCGAGGCGAAGAGCTTGGCCATCGACGCCTCTTTCAGGCACGGCTCGCCGGCGTCCTTCAGCGCGGCCGCGTGGAGCACTGACTGCCGCGCGACCTCGACCTGGGTCGCCATGTCCGCGAGCCGGAACGCCACCGCTTGATGCTCGACGATCGGCTTTCCGAACGTCACCCGCTCTTTGGCGTACGCCGTCGCCGCGTCGAGCGCCGCTTGCGCCATGCCCACCGCCTGGGCCGCGATCCCGATCCGCCCGATCGAGAGGTTGGCGAGCGCGATCTTGTAGCCCTGACCCGGAGCGCCCAGCATCGCGCCGGCCGGCACGCGCAGGCCGTCGAGCACGACCTGGCAGGTGTCCGAGGCCCGCTGTCCGAGCTTTTCCTCGTCGCGATGGACGACATAGCCGGGTGCGTCGGTGCGGGTCAGGAAGCAGCTGATGCCCCGCTTGCCCGCGTCGGCGTCGGTGACGGCGAAGATCATCGCCACACTCGCGATCCGCGCCGAGGTGATGAACTGCTTGGTGCCGTCGAGGAGATAGCCGTCGCCGTCGGCGCGCGCCCGGCACAGCAAATTGGACGCCTCCGAACCCGCCTGCGGTTCGGTGAGCAAGAAGGCGCCGATCTCTTCTCCACGCGCGAGCGGCGGGAGGATCTCGCGTTTTTGGCTTTCGCTTCCGTAGGCCATGAGCGCGGCGCAGATCGGCGAGTTGTTGACGCTCATCACCGTGGAGGTCGCGCCGTCGCCCGCGGCGATCTCCATCAGGGCGAGGACGTACGAGACCGCTTCGGCGCCGGCGCCGCCGTACGCCTCGGGAACGCACATGCCGAGGAACCCGAGCTCCCCGAGCTTTGCGAGGACCTCGCCCGGGATCTTCGCGTCGCGCTCCCACGCGGCGGCGTAGGGGGCGATTTCCGCCCGGGCGAAGTCGCGTGCCGTATCGCGGATCAGACGTTGTTCGTCACTGAGCAGCATGATCTCCTCGCTCCTGGGCACCGACGGGTACTCGGGGCCCCATGATATCCCCCCGCCATGCGTTTGGCGCTTGCCCTTCTGCGCAGGCCCGCGGCAACTCTGCAAAGGGAGCGAAACGCTCAGGGTGCGCCGCCGGAAAGCCGACCCAAGAGAGATGGCGATGCCGCCGGTCTCGCAGCGAAACGCGCTTCTCGCCGCCTGCGCCGCGCTCGCGCTGGCGCTCGCCGCGCTGCCGGCGGCCGGGGAGATCTACCGCTGGACCGACGACGCCGGCCGCCAGCACTTCACCCAGGATCTGAATCAGGTGCCGGCGCGTCATCGCGACGCGGCGCGCAAAGCGGCCGCGGCGCCCGCTGGCCCCGACCCGCTCCAGACCTACGCCACGCCGCCACGTGCGCGCGCCCCTGGCCGGGCCCGCGGGCCCCACGGCACACACGAAATTCGATTCGAGCGCTACGGGACGTTGATGATGGTGCAGGTGCAGCTCAACGATCAGGTCGTCGCGCCCTTCCTGGCCGACACGGGGGCGAGTGGGATCTCGATCCCCCACGCCGTCGCGCAGGAGCTGGGCATCCGGATTGACGCCAGCACGCCAACCGTGGCCGTCGGCACGGCCAACGGCACCGTGGTGGAGCCCCTGGTGGAGCTGGATTCCGTGCAGGTGGGCAGTGCTCGGGTGGAAGGGCTTCACGCCAACGTGAGCAGCACGATGCGCTTTGGCCTGCTGGGGGGCGCGTTCTTCAACAACTTTGTCTACCAGGTCGACGCCGCGGCGGGGTTGATCACCTTGGCACCCAACGATTCGGTGCGAGGCGGATTCACCCGCATGCAATGGCGCGAGCGTTTCGTCCAGGTGCGCGCCCCCCTGGCCGCGGTCGAGGAGCGCCTCGACGCCGGCGTGGATCGGCGCCCGGGTCGGGTTGCAGACCTGGAAGCGCGCCGCCGCGCGCTGCGTGGTGAGCTCGCGAGACTCGAGGACATGGCGGACCGGGCCTCGGTTCCGCAAGGCTGGCGGGAGTGATCGCGCTTCGTCTCGCACTTCTGGGTGCAGTGCTGGCGTTCCCCACGTCCGCGACCGCCGAGCTCTACCGGTGCACCGACGCCCAGGGTAACGTGAGCTACACCGGTAGCCCGCACGATTGCCGCGGCAAGGCGACTCCGCACCAGACGCGCCGCGAAATTCAAGGTTCGGGCGCGCCGACTCACCCCCCCGCGAAGCCGCCGCGTTTCCGGGGCAAGCCAGCGTCGCGAGCGCCGAGTGCGGACGAGAGCGCGGCCGCGACCTGGCGGCAAAAGAAACTGAACGCCCAAGCCGAGCTCTCCAAGATCCAGTCGGAGCTGCCGCGCTGGGAACGGTTGCAGACCAACTGCAACCGCGGGGCCGACACCTGGTACACCGACGAAGCCGGCATCAAGCACACTGTCACGTGTGCTCAAATCGCCTCGTTGCGAGCCGGCGCGGAAGCCCATCGCGAACGCCTCCGCGCCTATCTCGACCACGGTCTCGAAGAAGAGTGCCGCCGCGCCGGCTGCCTGCCCGGCTGGATCCGCTGAGGCAAGCTCCGCGGCCAAAGGCCGCGGAGCGCGCAGCGAAGGCAAAGCCTTCGCGAAGTTCATCAAGGCCGGAATCGCGCCGGCTCCGCACCTCGTTGAAGCACCGCGGCGTGAGCCGCGGAGCGCGCAGCGATGCAAAGCCTTCGCGAAGTTCATCAAGGCCGGAATCGCGCCAGCTCCGCAGCTCGTCGAAGCACCCCGGAGGTTCACCAAGGCCTAGGCAGGTAGCATCGACGAGGGCTAGCTTGCGGCCATGGCTTCCGTCGTCACCCGCTTTGCGCCGTCGCCGACGGGGCACCTCCACGTGGGCGGCGCCCGGACCGCGCTGTTCAACTGGGCGATGGCGCGGGCGCGGGGCGGGTCGTTTGTCTTGCGGATCGAGGACACCGACCGCGCGCGCTCCACCGAGGCTGCGGCGTCGGGCATCGTCGAAGATCTGGCATGGCTGGGCATTCTCTGGGATGAGGGGCCGCCCGCCGATACCGCCAGCGGACGCGCCGGCGGCGACCCTCGCGGGGTGGGGCCCTTCTATCAATCGGAACGCGCCGACCGCTACCGAGCCGCCGCCGAAACGCTGATCGCCGCGGATCTTGCTTATCCCGCCTTCGAGACGCCGGAAGAGCTCGATGCACTGCGCAGGGACGCGCAGCGCGAAAAACGCGCGTTTCACTATCGAAGGGGTCCGGACTTCGACCGGGAGGCGGCCCTTGCGCGCTGCGCGACGGAGCCGCACGTCGTCCGGTTTCGGATGCCCGAAGAGCCGGTCCGCGTCGTCGACGCCGTGCTCGGCGAGGTCGAGTTCGGTGAGGATCACCTCGACGATTTCGTGATCTTGAAACGGGACGGGCTTCCGACCTATCACCTGGCGGTCGTGGTCGATGACGCCGCGATGGGAGTCACCCACGTGCTGCGCGGGCAGGAGCACCTCAACAACACCCCCCGTCACGTGGCGCTGCAGCGCGCCCTCGGCCTCCCCGAGCCCGTGTTCGTACATTTGCCGCTGATCTTCAACCTCGACGGTTCAAAGATGTCGAAGCGCGACAAAGACAAGGCCGCGCGCCAACGCGTCAAGGAGACGCCGGCGATCGCCGACAGCCTCGATTTCCCGATCGACAAATGGGTCCGCGACAAACGCTCTCAGCTCGATCCACCCCTGCTTGGCGCGCTGGCCGCGGCGTTGGGGCTCGAGCTGCCGAGCATCGAGGTCGAGGACTTCCGGCGTGCCGGTTATCTCCCTGAGGTGCTCTGCAATTTTCTCGCGCTGCTCGGCTGGAATCCGGGCGAAAAAGACCTGGATGGCAGAGACCTCGAGCGCTTTGACCTCGACTTTCTCGCCACGCGTTTCGACCTGACGCGGGTCGGGAAATCCAACGCCAAATTCGACCGGGCGAAGCTCGAGGCGTTCAACGCCGACACGATCGCGGCGATGCCCGAAGCGGTCTTCGCGTCGAGGTGGACTGCGTGGTGCGAACGCTATGACCCCGAGGCCCTCGCGGTTCTCGGTGACCGCGCCGCGGGTTTTGCAGCGGCGATGAAGCCGCGGAGCAAGACGCTGGCCGATCCGACCCGCCGCGAGGGGCCCGGGCGCTTCGCATTGGTGGGAGACGACGAACTCGACTGGGATCCGGGCGCGGTGGCGAAGGTCCTCCACAAGGGCGAGCCCTCCGGCCTCGCGCGGCTGCGAGAGCTCGAGACCCTGCTCGGCGCGCTGGAGGGCTTTAGCGCCGAAGCGATCGAAGACGCCGTGGGACGCTATTGCGAGGCGCAGGACATCGGCATGGGCAAAGCCGCCCAACCGCTGCGGGTGGCCGTCGCGGGGCGCACCGCGAGCCCCGGGCTGGGCGAAACCCTCGCGATCCTCGGGCGCGACTCGGTGTTGGGCCGCATCTCCCGCTGCGTGGAGCGGTTTGGGGCAGCGGGTTAGGCGCTACGGGCTAGCCGGGGCGCAGCGCGACGATCGCCTTTCGCGTCGCGGCCAAGCGGTCTTCGTTCACCGGGCTGACCGCGAGGACGGGCACGTCCGCCCCTGCCTCGCGAAACGCCTGGAGCTGCTCGCGGCAGCGTTCCGGGCTCCCGAACACACACACCTCATCCACAAGCGCGTCGGGGATCTGCGCCGCGGCCTCACGGCGATTGCCCGACTCCCACACTTTTTGCACTGCGTTCATGGCGTCGACAAAGCCCGCGCGACGCCATTGGCGCCGGTAGTTCGGGAGCTGTGCAAAGAAGGCCAGGTTGTAGCGCGCGGCCGAGCGCGCTTCCGCCTCGTCCTCGCTCACAAAGGCGGGGATGCTGAGAATGCAGCCAAAGCCTTCCACGTCGCGTCCCGCGTTGGCGGCCGCCTCCTTGGCGGTCGACACCAGCGTAGGGAGATACGAGATCGGCGACAGGAAGGGCATGATGCCGTCACCGACTTCGCCCGCGACCACGGCGCTCTCGACCGTGTT
>CAJIBI010000504.1_pt1 | contig 33435 bp, 31 predicted proteins | sample 9199321 | NCBI WGS metagenome assembly CAJIBI01 (sample SAMEA7708294, study PRJEB35096) | sediment metagenome | biome: marine neritic benthic zone biome [ENVO:01000025]; feature: sediment [ENVO:00002007]; material: shallow marine sediment [ENVO:03000034] sea grass bed [ENVO_01000059] ... | reverse complement strand
TTGTGGTCGACAGCTCCGGGCGTGTGACGCGCTCCCTCCCGCTCTTCGAGGAGGCCCTCGAGGTCGTCGACCTCGAGGCTCCCGGTGACCAGCTCGCCGACGAAACTCGCGGCGCCGCCCAACTGGCCGCAGGTCTCGCCTTGGGGATCGGCGACTACTTTCACAAGCAGGCGCTTCCTCCCGGCGCGGTAATCGGCCTCTCCGGTGGCATCGACTCGGCGGTCACCGCGTTTCTCGCGGTGGAAGCGCTCGGCGCGCAGAACGTCCTGGGGATTCTGATGCCGGGGCCCTTTTCCTCCGAGCACAGCGTGGCGGATGCCGAAGCCCTCGCGAGGAACCTCGGGATCGAAACGCGCACGGTGGACATCAACCCCGTGTATGAGCGCTACCGCGATCTGTTTGCGGATCTCTTTGGTGCCAAAGATGACTACGGTCTCGCCCAGCAGAACATCCAGTCGCGTATCCGTGGCGCCCTGTTGATGGCGATCTCAAACGCCGAGCAGCGATTGGTGCTGGCGACCGGCAACAAGAGCGAGCTCTCGGTGGGCTACTGCACCCTGTACGGTGACACCGTGGGCGGGCTCGCCGTACTCGGCGACGTGTACAAGCGCGATGTATACGCCCTCGCACGTTACGCGAATACGACGCGCGAAATCATCCCCGAGCACTGCATCAGCAAGCCCCCCTCGGCAGAGCTCGCCCCCGACCAACGGGACGAGGACGATCTCCCGCCCTACTCGGTGCTCGACGCCGTGCTCGAGCAGGCGATCGAGGGTGGGCGGGGGGCGGATTCCATCGAGCCGCCGCCGGGCGCAACGCAGGAGCAGGTGACACAGATCGTGAGGCGCCTTGACCGCAACGAGTACAAGCGACGCCAGTCACCGCTCGTCTTGCGGACCTCGCCGAAGGCCTTTGGCACGGGCAGGCGTCTGCCGATCGTGCACCGCTACGAGGGATAGGGTCCGCGTGAAGCGGCCCGGCGTCAGGTGGCGGCGGCGTCACTCGCGGGAGCGGTGACCTCGGCGGTCGCGCTCACCGCGCGGACGTTCTCCGCGCGCGCGCCGCGGGGACCTTCCTGGATCACGTACTCGACCGAGTCGCCCTCGTTGAGGGCGTCGTAGTCACCCGCGTTCAAGCCCGAGCGGTGAAAGAACACTTCTTTGCCGTCGTCGCCCCGGATAAAACCAAAGCCCCGGTCGCGCACCATCTTTTTGATGCGTCCGCGCGCCTTGGGCCCAGTGGGAGGCCGCGCCTGGGCACCCCGGCCGCGCCCTCGTCCGCCCCGCCGCACCCGGTTGGTGCTGTAGCGATCCGCGCTGATGAATTCCTGCAGAAAGAGCTCCATGGGAGCGATCAGGTCCTGGAAGCCCTCTTTTTCGGGCGCGAGCAGCACCTCTTCCTCGCCGAACTCGACGACGGTGTAGCGGAGGCCCGTGTTCTTGTGTGTCACCTGGAGCCCGGAATCGATATCTTCGATCGACAGCATTTCGCGCCTCCAGGATTGCGGGCCAGAATTGGGTCCTGGGCTCCTCGCCTCACTCCCGCGGACGGCAATCGGTCCGATCGGGAGGAGCTTGCCCCAGAGGGCAAGGCCGGCAGAAACGCCCGGGCGACACCCATGGGCCGGGAAGGCGAGGAACATAATCGACGCCGACGGGGTGTCAAATGAGCGACTATCGGGGCGAAGAGGGTGCGTTGCTGCGAAGCGGGACAAGCGGCTTCAGCTACGACGCGTGGAAGGGCCCCTTCTATCCGGAGGACCTTCCGGCTCGGCGGCGCCTCGAATACTACGCCTCAAAGCTCCCGGCGGTGGAGATCAACAACACCTTCTACCGGATGCCCAAACCGGACATGCTGCGGGGCTGGGCGCGGCAGGTGCCCGAAACCTTTCGCTTCGTGTTGAAGGCGCCCCGGCGAATCACGCACCGGGAACGCCTGCGCGAAAGCGGAGAGAGCGCGAGCTATTTCGTCGAATGCGCCACGGTCCTCGGGAAACGACTCGGCGCGCTCTTTTTTCAGCTACCGCCCTCACTGCGCTGTGATCTCGAGCTCCTGAACACGTTCTTGGACGAGGTGCCGGCAGGCCCGCGTCTCGCATTTGAGTTTAGGCACCCCTCGTGGCGAGCCGCGGAGGTCGACGCCCTGCTCCGCGAGCGAAACGTCGCGCGTGTGGTGGTCGACACCGGTGAAGGCAACAGCGACTCGCTGGTGACCACCGCCGCCTTCACCATGCTGCGTCTGCGCGCACCGGGTTACACCGACGCCGAGCTCGTCCGCTGGATCGAGGCGGTGCGCGGCGCCGGAGTCGGGGAGGCGTTTGTGTTCTTCAAGCACGAAGACGAGGGCGTGGCGCCTCGGCTCGCGCGCCGCGCGCTGGCGCTATGGGGTTCGGCTCAGCCCGGTGCAACCCGGTAGAACCAGCGTGCCACCAACCCGATCAGCACGGGGACCGTGAGACAGAGCGCGAAGCGGAGCATCGCCATCCGGATACCGAGCAGCGGGATCTCCCACGCGATCAGACGGTGCACCGAAATCAGGCCCCAAGCGCTGACGTAGGCGATGACGATTGCACCGCTGGCGCCGGCGCGCAGCATCGTCACCGCCAAGGGAATCGCGATGAAAGGTCCCGAAGGCGTGATCATCCCCGCGCCGCTCGCGAGCGCGAAGCCCTTGAGCCCGGCGCCCGCTCCCAGCTGGTCGCGAATCCACTCGCGAGGAACGAGCGTGTCGATCAATCCAGCCGCGAGAAACGAGACGGCGATCAACAGGCCAAAACGAAGCATCATGTCCACGCCCCGCATGAGACCGCGCCCGAGCTGCTCCCCGCCGCCGCGGCTCCACGCGACCGCCGCGAGGACCGCCACGATGGCGACCATCACGACGAGCACCCCGTTGATCACCCGGCTCTTCTCCTTTCCCGGTTTCGCCATGCGTCTCCGCTAGTAGAACGCGCAGCGCGTGCGATGCCGCGGACGCGCTTTGTAGGCTCCCCCCTGCCCGCGTGTCCAGAGCCACGCGTCGAGTTCGCGGGGAGCAATGCTATCCCCGTCGCTCGACAGGTGCCGGCACATGGTTTCGACGCAGTGCACCGCCGACGCGCGGATCTCGATTTCCTCGGGGCTCCCGTTTGGGATCTCCTCGCCCCGCTCGATCTTTCCGGCCAGCGCCGAGTCGTAGTGGAGCACGCCCTCGCAGCGAAGTACGTGGGGAAGCGTGTTGTCGGCAAACGCGGTGAGTTGATCGAGGTCGCGAAAACGCCCGAAGTCGTGGTCCGGAAACGCCGTGGCGAGATCCGAGGCGGCGATCTGCGCGCGTTTGTAGAAAGGGAGCGCGAGCCCGGTGGCGGTGTGAGCCACGTCGCGAAACAGTGGCATTCGCGCGAGCCGCGCAACCAGGTCGGCGGCCGAGCGTCCCGCGGCCCGCCGCAGCGCCGCAAAGCTTCCGTCGTACTCGAGTTCGAGGAGAGTCCCGAGGTCGCGCAGCGCTCGCGCCGACAACTCGAGAAACTCGGCGAGCTCGCTCGTCAAGGCTTCGGCTGGCTGGCCGTAGAGCCGCGCGACCGCCGCGGGTTCGAACACGCTGAGACGGCGCGGCGGGAAGGGGCCTTCCGACTCAAAAGCCTCTTTCAACCCCATGCTGAGGGCGAAGTAGCCCGAGCGTCCCGGACGCTTTCGAAGCGCCGGGAACCACCCCGAGCCGAAGTTGAGCGTATCCAGGGTAAGGACGTAGGCGAGCGTTGCTTCGACGTCACCGGCGAAGTGCGTCGCTCGATCCCACGTGGTCGCGACCCCGTCGGAGCGGGCCGCCTCCGCCAGCCCGCGCGCCCTGGCCGGATCGATCCGTACAAAGCGAGCGTCTCTGCAGAGGGTGGCGCAGGCCGCCCGCAGTTCGGCAAAGGGCGTCATCCGCTGCGCGGCACGAGGACCCGCAAGGCGCCGGGCAGCAGCGCAAAGCGAACCGGCGCGCGCCCGGCCGGCTCGCCGTCGAGCTCCACTCGGGGCGCGTGCTCCTCCGCACCGCGCCATGCCACCTCGATCTCGCGACCTCGGAAGTGGACCACCTCGTCGAGAGCCAGGTGACGACCGCTGTAGACGAGGGGGATCCGCCGGAGCCATTGCGCGGTCCCCATCGCGCGCACCGCGATGACTTCGAAGACTCCGTCGTCCCATCGCGCCGTCGGCGCGAGCTGCATGCCGCCCCCAAAAAAGCGGCCGTTCGCGACCGCGACGATGTCGAGCTTCTCGTCCATCACGGGCCGGCCGTCGACCGCGAGCCCGAGGCGCGTGGGACAGCGGCCCCGCAAGCTGCGCAGAAAGCCGGCGGCAAAGGCGAGACGGCCGCCGAAGACCTTGCCCCGGCCGGCGACGTCGTCGACGACCACCGCCGCGAGCCCCACGCTTCCCACGTTCAGGAAGTGGCGCTGGCGCTCGCGTCCGGCGGCGTCGTGCAGCGTCACCCGCCCCGCGTCGACGTCGCGGACCCGGCCGCTGGTGAGGGCGTCGAGCGCCGGCTGCAGGCCGCCCCGAATCCCGAGCCCCCGCGCCCAGTCGCATCCGGTTCCGAAGGGGAGAAATGCGAGCTCCACCGCGCGCCCCAGCGAAGCCGACAACAAACCGGATGCGACCTCGCTGGCCGTACCGTCGCCACCGGCGACGACGATTCGCTCGGCGCCGCCCCGCACTCCCTCGCACGCGAGCCGCTCGGCATCGCGGGGCCCGGTGGTATGCACGACCTCCATCTTGTCCAACCGCGCGCGGAGCGCCCGCTCGACGGCGGGCCAGCGCCCCGCGCGACGGCCTCCTCGGCTCTTCGGATTGACGATCACCAGAGTTCGCTGCGACACGGCCGCCGCATCATACGCAGGCCTCGGCGCTTCGCACAGCCCTATCAAACCCGATACCTTGAGGCGCATGGGAAGCGATGACACGGCTCGCGCGACTTCGATTCGGGTCGAGGGCGCCCACGGGCTCACGCTCCACGCCCTGGAGTGGAGCCGGGAGGGTGTCCCCTTGGTGCTGCTGCACGGCTTTAGCAACGAGGCGCACGTCTGGGACGACATCGCACCGGCGATCGCACCCTACTACCGCACCCTGGCCTTCGACCTCCGCGGACACGGCGACTCGGACTGGGATCCGGAGCGCCGCTACGACTACGAATCCCATGTCGCCGACCTCGAAGCAGCCACGGAGGCGCTCGGGATCGAACGCATGGTGCTGTTCGGACACTCGTTTGGCGGGCGGGTGGCAATGTTCTTTGCGGGTCGGCATCCCGAGCGGATCGCCGGCCTCGTGGTCGTCGACTCCGGCCCGGAGCACGACCCGCGCGGGGCGCTGCGCATCCGGCTGGAGACCGAGTCGCGCGGAGACGGAAGCTTCGAGAGCCGCGCGGACTACCGCGCCCTCATGGCGCGAAATTATCCGGCGGCTTCGGCGGCGGTCGTCGATCGTTTGGCCGCCCACGCGTTGCGCGAGCGAGAGGACGGCCGTTTCGAACCGAAACTCGATCCGTCATTTCTCAAGGCTACCGCGGACCGCGCGCCTGCCGAGCAGGAACGCGAATCCAAAGCGACGACCGAGGCCCTGTGGAAGGCGCTCGAGCGCCTTCCCGCGCCCACCTTGGTGATCCGCGGTGCGGCGTCGGACGTGCTCTCGGCCGACATCGCCGACCGAATGGTGGAGGTGCTCCCCGCCGGACAGCTGGCCGTCGTCGGGCAGGCGAGCCATTCGGTCATGACCGACAACCCGGCGGGCACCCTCGAGGCGATTACGGCTTTTGCGTTGAGCGACTCGTAGCCCGCCTGACGAGGGCCTGCAGCGCGGGGAGCAGCACCAGGTTGACCGCGAGCAGCCACGCCACACCCAGGGCGAGCAACCGGCCGAGGGACGCCAGCCCGGGGTGACTCGAGAATGCCAGGCAGCCAAAGCTCGCCAACGTGGTCAGCCCGCTCAGCAGCACCGCTCGGTGGACCGCCGGCGTCGGCGGGCTTTCTCCGTGAAGCAGGTGGATGGCGCTGTCAACGCCAATTCCCACGAGGAGCGGCAGCACCACCACGTTTGCGAAGTTGATCGGGATGCCGAGCCAACGTGACGACGCCGCAGTCAACAGCGACGCCAGCGACACCAACCCCAGCAACACGAGCACCCGGAGCGGCCGCCGCCACACCAGGAGCAACAGTAGGGAGACCGCCCCCGCGGCGTAGAGAAACGCCACGCGGAGAGCGCGCGTGACCGTACGACCGGCCTCGACAATCCGCACGGCACTCCCGGAGGCCTCGGGCACCTCGGGGCGGAGCGCGTCGACAAAGGCTTCCATCGCGCCCGCTTCACCGAGGTCGCTCGACGCGAAAAGCTGGACCCGAGCTCGCCCGCTATCGCTCTGGTAGCGCGCTTGCAGCGCATCCGGCAGGTCCTCGAGCCCGAGCGTGGCCGCCTGGAGCGAAAGAGAGAGGCGCGAGAGCCAGTCGGGAAGCTCACCGAGCACCCGCCGCTGGAGCCGCTCGACATCGGCGTAATCGTCCGGCGAGAGCGAGAACTCCGCCAAGGCGGCCTCGGTAGCGTCGAGGAGGTTGCGCAGCGCGGGCGCGACGGCGGGCGCCGCACCCTCGAGCAGCCAGTGATCCAATGCATCGGCCAACGAGCGCAGCGCCCGCTGCGCCTCCTCAGGATCGACCGGTTTGGGCTCGCGCGGCGCAATATCTCCGAGGAGCAGCGAAAGGTCCGCGAGAAGGGCAAGCTTCTCGGTCTGCTCGGAGGGCACAAAGCTCTCGAGGGTGATCGCCTCACCGACCTCGGGGACATCGCGCAGTGCCGCCGCGCGCCCCGCGGCCGTCTCGAGATCGGGTGCCACGAACTCGACCGTCCACAGCGACGCGGGGCCCGCCTCGATCAGCTCCCGAAAGGCCTGCACCGACTCCGAACGCGGGTCGCGAAGTTTGATCGGGTCCGGGTCGAAGTGAAGTCCGCGGAGGGTCGGCACCGCGACCACCACGAGCAAGGCTGCGACGGCAGCGACGCTGCGCGGGTAACGCGCCCCGAGCGAGAGTTCGAATGTGCCGACTCGCGAGGCCGGTCGCGTGGGATCGCGACCCAGGCTCAGGGCGATCGCGGGAAATACGAATAGCGTGGCGGCGAGGCTGAAAAACATCCCGCTTCCCGCGATCCAGCCGAGTTCGGCGATCCCCCGGTATCCGGTCGGAAGGAACGCGTAGAAGGCCATCGCCGTGGTGGAGGCGCACAGGAGCAGTGGCGCAGCGCTCGCACGCGCCGCAACCGCGAGTGCGCGGGCGGGACTCGTCTCGCTGCCGCCGAGCGCGATCAGCCGCGTGGCGTAGTGAATGGCGAAGTCGACGCCGAGCCCGATAAAGAGCACCGCGAACGACACCGAGAGGACGTTGAGGCGACCGAGCGTCACCGCGGCGAAGGCGGCGGTCCAGGCCAACCCGATGCCCAGCGTTACGAGCGCCGAGACCGCGTAGCGAAGAGAACCCAGACCGAACATCAGGAGGACGCTGATCCCGACAAAGGAGAGCGTTGCAAGCGTCACCCCTTGCCGACGCAAGCTCTCCAACTCTTCGGCGGCGAGGGCGAGGTCACCGGTCACGCGCAGACGCACGCCGTGCGCCGCATCGAGGCCGAGTTCTGCTGCCGCAGCGCGAATCGCGTCGAGCGCAGCGTCGGTCGGCCGCGATTTCGAAAAATCGAGACGTGGCTCTACGTAGACCAGACGCAGCGCCGGGGCACCTTCGAGCGCGCCGATCGCCCAGCGGTCCCACGCCATCGGCGCCTCGGCCGTTGCCAGGCTCTCCGCGACCATTTCCATCGTATCCGCGAGTTCGGCGGGCCAGATCTCGGCATCCTCGGCGGTGCGTACCGTCTGCTCGAGAAGCCTCAGCAGGGTGGGCAGGGAGGGGTCCTGGGCCAGCTCCGCGAGGAAAGGCTGGGCCCAAACCAGGCGCTCGGCCAGAACCTCGAGCTCCTCCCTGCCCAGGTACAGCAGCCCGTAGCGATCAAAAAACGCCCCCCCGCCGGGCGCGTAGACGTTCGTGAACTGCTCCGGGTCCGCCGCCAAGCGATCCGCCAAGCGCCCGACTGCGCGGTGCGCCACCGCCGGGGAGTCTCCCTCGATCAGCACCACGAGCTGGCGCCGCAACGCGGGGAATTCGGCTTCGAGTGCGCGCGCGTTCACCTGGAACGGGAGGTCCCGTGCGAAAAGCGCGTCGGTATCCGAGTCGATCGCGAGGGTCGTCGCGGCGAAGCCCGCCGCGGCGAGAGCAGAGAGGACGGCCAGCGCGCTGATCGTGCGGGCGTGACGCAGCACCGCGGAGACGGCAGCGCCGAGGAGGCCCGTTGCCCCGCCGTCGGGTTCGCCGCTTGGTTGGGGGCGCTGTCCGGGCCGGTGGGTTTCACTCATCCGTTAGACTCGGCCCGGCCGAGAATAGCGGGGCGACGAAGCGGCACAGCGCCCTGCGCCGAGACGTCCCCTCACCCGCAGAACCCACCCGCCCCGAGGAATCACCCGCGCGGGGCCCTCCGGAGGAACACGGTGCAGCACACGATTCGCGCAGCAGCCGCCTGCGGCGTGCGCCGACTGCTCGCGGTCGCGCTGGTGACGGTCGTGGCCTGCGCCGCGAGCCCTGGGCCGGCAAACGCCGAATCCCGGGACGGCGGCTTCTCCTCAGAACGCGCGGTGGTCGAGCGCCTGCACGAGGCGCTGCTCGACTCGATGCGAAGCGCCGAGCAAAGCGGCTTCGAAACGCGACGGGAGGCGCTGCGAGCCGTCCTCCTCGAAAGCTTCGATTTCTCTTTCATGGCCGAAAAGTCGGCGGGTCGCTATTGGCGCAACCTCGACGACGACCAACGGCTCGCCTTGACGACCGCCCTCACCGAGCTGGCGCTTTCGAACTATGCGGCCCGCTTCGACGCCTACGACGGGGAGCGTTTCGAGACCTTGGGCGCCGAAGCCGCCGCCTACGAGACGGTGTTGGTGCGCTCTCGAATCGTGCAGCAGGGCGGAACGGTCACACGTCTGGACTATCGCCTCCTGGCCGGCCCTGAGGGCGAGCCGCGGATCGTGGATGTCTTTTTGAACGGGACGGTGAGCGAACTCGCCATGCGACGCGCGGAGTACACCGGCGTGATCAAACGCGAGGGCTTTGACGCGTTGCTCGCAGCCCTGCGCGAACGCGTCGCCGCGCTCCCGGTGTCGGCGAGGCGCTAGCTAGGGCGAAGCGAGCGGCTGCACGGCGGGAGGCGAGGAGGAGACGGCCTCGAGCCCCTGATCGTGCGCGACGGGTTGGGGGGCCGGAATCGCGTCCGAGGCCCCGGCCACCGCGCCCTCCCGGATCGAACCGTCGACCATCGCCTGTCGGTTCATCAGAAAGGCGCTCCGCATTGCGGCGTAGAAATCCACCGACGAGGCCTCAAGCGCTTCGATCGCCTCCAGGTTGGTGTCCCGGATCGAGATCCCGTCCGTCGAGCCCAGGACGAGGCGGCTTCCCAACGGCAGCAGCCAGGTGTCGGGCCGCATCGCCAGATCGACCACATCTCCAAATAGGTCGCGAGTGGTGTTGGGGCCGAATACCGGCAACACCAGGTAGGGCCCGCTGCCGACGCCCGCCTTGCCGAGGGTCTGCCCAAAATCGGACTCGTGGGCCTCGAGACCGATGCGGGTCGCCGGATCCCAGAGTCCGGCCAGCCCCACGGTCGTGTTCACCACAAAGCGCGAGCTCGCTACCCGGGCTTTGCCGCCTTCTCCCTGGAGCAGGTCGTTGACGATCACTCCTGGCATGCCCAGGTTTTCGAAGACACCGCGGACCGAGCGTCTCAACGGACCGGGCAAGATCCAGCGGTAGCCCCGCGTCACGGGCCCGATGACCACCCGGTCCAGTAGGCGGTTTCCGCGAAAGATTCCCCGATTGACCTTTTCCAGCGGGTCGCGGATCTGGACGTCGAGCGAGAGGTCGAAATCGTCCTCGAACAGCGCGTCAGAGCCGAGCATCGCGCTTTCAGAGGTCTCCGGCTCGGGTTCAAGCGGCGCGCCCGCGGCGGCACCGTGGCTCACGACCAGGGCAGCGACGACCGCGACACGCAGGACTCCGCGTGAGACGTTTCGGAGAAAAACGCCGCCGGCGATGGCCTGTGCGAGAAAACCCATCCGTGGCAACGTAGGACACGGGCGCGCCTGAGGCCGCCGCCAACCCCCGCCAACCCACGCCAACCCGGTAGGGAGGGAGGCAAGGGGCGCAAGCGAGGGGGCCCCGCCGGGGCGTCTCCGGGTCGGTATCCTCGGGCGCATCACTCCCAGGGGAGGGCAGCGTGGCGAATGCGGCAATCGTGGTCGGAGCGGGAGCGCGCTCGGGTGTGGGGGGCGCCGTCTCCCGCCGCCTCGCGCGCGAGGGTCTCGTCGTGTACGTCGCGGGCCGAACCGCTCAAAAGCTCGACGATCTCTGCGCTGACATCGCAGGCCTTGGCGGCGAAGCGCGACCGGTGGTGACGGATACGACCGCCGAGGCCCAGGTGAACGCGTTGTTCCGGGCGGTCCAAGACGCCGGCGATCGGCTCGAAATCGTGGTCTACAACGCGGGCAACAACCATCCGGGCGACTTCCTGACCATGGAGACCGATTACTTCGAGCAGGCTTGGCGGGTGTGCTGCCTAGGCGGCTTCTTGGTGGGCCGCGCGGCGGCAAAAGCCATGCTGCCCAGCGGCGGCTCGCTGATCTTCACCGGCGCCACGGCGTCGGTTCGTTCCCGCCCGCCATTCCTCGCCTTTGCCAGCGCCAAAGCCGCGCTGCGCTCGCTGGCGGAGGGGATGGCCCGCGAATTCGGGCCGCAGGGAATCCACGTCGCCCACGCTGTGATCGACGGCGGAATCGACGGCGAGGTGCTGAACAGCCGTTTTCCGGAGTTCAAGGAGCGGGTGGGCTCCGAGGGTCTGCTCTCGCCCGAAGCGATCGCGGACGCCTACTGGACCCTGCACGCCCAGCACCCGAGTGCATGGACCTTCGAGATCGACCTGCGTCCCTACAAGGAAACTTTCTAGGCGCTAGGCGTCGACGGCCTCGGTCGGCACGTCGTACTCGTCCTCGATTTCGCCGACGATCTCTTCCAGGACGTCCTCGAGCGTGACCAGGCCGACGACCGGCCGGCCGCGCTCTCGAACGATCGCCATATGGGTGCGGTCCGCCCGAAAACTGCGCAGCGCCTCTAGAATCGGGAGGTCCGGTGGGATCTCGTACACGGGTCGCAACACGTCGTCGAGAATAAAAAGGCTGCGGTCTTCGTAGACGTGAAACAGGTCCTTCGCGTGCAGCACGCCCACCACGTGGTCGATGCCGCCGTCGAGGACCGGGATCCGCGTCACCCCCATCCGCCGCACGAAATCGATCAGATCGTCGAGCCGCATATCGCGTTCGACCGCCTTGATGCCCTCGCGATCGACCATCACGTCGCGCACCCGCGTGCGGCTCAGACGAAACACGTTGCCGAGCATCTTGCCGGTGTCGGCGCGCAGCGCGCCCGCCTGCCGCGCCTCGTCGACGAGTAGGGAAAGCTCTTCCGAGGAGTGAAAGGCGTGGGCGGAGCCGGCGCGTGCCACCCCAAAGCCCCGCACGAGAGCGTTGCCCGCCCCGTTCATCACGACGAGCGCCGGCCGACAGATCCGACCGAAAACGAGCAATGGCCGCGCGCACCAGAGCGCGACGTCGCCCGGCCGATCGAGGGCGAACGCCTTGGGGGCCAGCTCACCCGCGACGACGTGCAAAAAGGTGATCGACGAGAACGCGATCACCGTCGCGATGCTGTGCAACAACGCGACGTCCCGCAGACCCACGGCGGCGAGCAGGGGCTGGAGCAGCGACGCCACCGCGGGCTCACCCAGCCACCCGAGACCAAGGCTCGCGAGGGTGATGCCAAGCTGGGTCGCGGCGATGGCATCGTCCAACGCGCCGACGGCCTGCAGCGCCGACCGGGCGCCGCGTCGCCCTTCCGCCACCCAGAGCTTGAGCTGGCTGCGGCGGACGGCCACCAGAGCGAACTCGGACGCGACGAAATAGGCGTTGACCAGGACCAGCGCCGCCACCGCCACGAGTCCGAATGCCGTCCATGCGTAAGCTGGTTCGTTCATGCGCCTCTAGCGAGAGTCCGAGGATGACGTTCCCGCGGCCATTCCGCCGCCGTCTTCCAGGCCCGCGCGCCCGACGGCGTCGTCGACAAACTGGCGGGCAGTGCGCCCCGAGCGGTTTCCCCTCCGCGTCGCGAAGCGCAGGGCTTCGGCGCGAAGCCGCTCCGGCGCCGTCGCCAGCCCCGCCCGGGCGGCGTACTGCTCGACGATCCTGAGATAGGTGTCCTGGTCAGGCTTGAAGAAGCCGAGCACGAGACCAAAGCGATCGGCCAGAGAAAGCTTGTCTTCGATCGCCTCGCCGACGTGCAGCTCGCCACCCTCGTCGAGGGCGGCGTCGCGGTTGTCCGAGACAAGCTTGGGAACGAGGTGGCGTCGGTTGCTGGTCGCGATGATCCGCAGGTTGACGGGCGTCGCCTCGACCGACCCCTCCAGGGCCGCCTTGAGCTCCCGCATCCCGCGCTCCCCGGCGTCGAACGCGAGATCGTCGCAGTAGATCAAGAAGGGGTGCGGGAGGCCGCGCAGGGCGGCGATGATATCGGGGAGATCCAAGAGATCGCCCTTGCGGACTTCGACCAGCCGCAAGCCGCGCGGCGCGAAGCGGGTGACCAGGCCCTTGACCGCCGATGACTTGCCGGTGCCGCGCTCGCCGTAGAGCAGCACGTGATTCGCTGGGAGTCCACGGACAAATTGCTCTGTGTTGCGCACGAGCTCCTCGATCGGTCCTTCGACACCGACCAGGTCTTCGAGCTCTACCGCCTCGGGCACTGCGATCGGAACCAGACGTCCCGGGCCGCGGCGCGCATCCCAGCGAAAAGCGTGGTACCGCTCCGCGCTTGCGGCGTCCGGAGGCCGGGGGATCCGGGCCTCGAGCCACTGCTCGGCGAGGTCGAGCACCCGCTCCAGTCGTGTTCGGAGGCTGCCCACAGGCCGGGAGCTTAGGTCACTCCCCCCTTCGGGTCGGGAGACGCTTCGGTCAAGTGTCCCCTACGCTGGCCCGGTGGATGAGAAATCGCAGGGCGAGAGAGTCGGGGTCGGGCTCTGCTTCGAGTGCGGCAATGGCCGGCGCCTGGAGAGCGCAAAAGGCTCGGCGTTCTGGCAGTGCGGGCTCGCAAAGCGGGACCCTCGCTTCCGGCCCTATCCGCAGCTTCCGGTGCGCTCTTGCGACGGCTTTCAGCCGACCTCGCGCCGCTCCGGGAGCGTGTGACCCAACAAGTCAAAAAAGATCCGCAGAAATCGGTAGGTGAGCCCCCACACGATGTGTCGGCTCGGATCGCCCACCTGGATGCCGGGGTAGTTCCCCGGGCGGTGCGGGTAGGCGACGTGGTAGTCGGTGTCGAGGAGCCGGTGTACCGGCACCCAGAGCGCCGATGCGACCTCATAGTTGATTGCGAGGGGCTGCTCGCGCTCCAGGCGGTACAGGTAGGACGAGATGACGAGGGAGAGCTCGCGTCCGCCCCGATAGCCGCGTTGGTCGTCGAGCCGCCCGAGCAGCTCGCTCCCGTAGAGCGAGATGCCCACCTCTTCGTGGGTTTCTCGCTCGGCGGCGGCACGCGTCCCGTTGTCTTGCCGCTCGACGCGTCCGCCCGGAAAGGCCATGTGCCCCGACCAGGGGTCGCCGTCGCGCTGGGCGCGCTCGATGAAGAGGAGCTCCGGGCCACCGTCGCGCTCGCGGAACACCATCGCAACGGCCGCACGGGGTGCATCGGGGTCGTCGATCTCTTCGGGGCGGTGATCCCGGAAGGCTTCGCGGATCGCGGGCAGAGACACCACGGCGCCCGAGCATAGTGGGCCGCCGCCGAGTTGGCTTCGCTAAGGTGCGCGACATAGCCATGACTCACCTCCCCGCCAGCGGAGAGACCGCCGATCTTCCCGCACTCCTCTCGATGGCGCGCCGCGATCCCCGTCGGGTGGGCCGGCTCCTGGCCGGTCAGCCCCACGATGTGCAGGTAGCAGTGGTCTGCCAGATTCCGCCTGCCGATCGCCCGAAATTGCTGGAGGAGCTTCCGGAGCCGGAGCGGGTGATCCCGGCCCTCCCAGAGGGGGAGCTCTGTTTCACGCTAAAAGCTGCCGGCGTGCATGACTCGGCCTGGATCGTCGAGTACGCCAACGACGAGCAGGTGACGGCGTGCGTCGACCTCGACGCCTGGTCGGATTTCGACCTCGATTCGGAGAAGTTGCACCGTTGGTTTCGCTGTTTCGTCGAAGCCGGCGACGAGGCCGTCTTGCGGATCGTGGAAGCCCTCGACGCCGAGGTATGCATCTGGTGGCTGCAGGACCGGCTGGTCGTGGTCCAGCGTTTGGTTCCCGAGACGGAATTCGAGCCGCCGTCGGGGGCGAAGACGCTCGATGGCACTTTTTTTCTGGTGGCCAAACGCGACGGCGACGACCTGGCGACCCCACTGCGTCTACTCACGCTGCTCTACGAATCGCGCCACGACTTGTACGAGCGTCTGCTGCTGGGTGTGCTCTTCGAAGTGCCGGCGGAGAACACCGAATGGGCTCTGCGCTGGCGCTCGGGGCGACTCGCGGATCTGGGCTTTCCGCCACGGGAGGAAACCCTTGGTCTCTACGCGCCTCTGCGGCCCGGCGAGATGGAGAACGCCGCGGCGTTCTCCCCCAGAACCGAGGCGTGGCGCCTCCCGGTCTGGACGCCACCGCTCCCCGAGGCCAGGCCCGACGCGCCCGAGATTTTCAAGGTCGCCGCTGAGCTGTCGGACGAAGACCGGCGCGCCTTTTTGTTCTCGCTCCTGGCGCTCGCCAACGGGGTCGCGGTCGCCGACCGGCTCCCCCTGGGCGATCCGGAAAGCGTCCCCGGTGCCATGGAGAAAGGAGCAAACACCGCAAGCCGCGGCATGGTGGAAATCGCCCGCCGTCGCAACTGCCCGCCCCGCGAGGTCCTCGCGACGACCCCTCTCCCCTTTCTGTTTCTCGTCGGCCATGCACTTGACCGGAGCGAGTCGGCAAAATAGTGTCGTCCGGCACCGCACCCCAGGAACCGACTTCCAGGACGCCGAACCGCGGCTGAGAGCCGCTGAGCGGGGACGCCCGGAGTGACGAGACGGAGTGACCGTGGGTGATCTACGAGTAGCCATTGCGGGCGTCGGCAACTGCGCGAGTTCGCTCCTGCAGGGAATCGAATACTACCGGGACGCGGGAGCCGGCGGCGACGGGGAGACCGATTCGGAGCGCGGCGTGTGGGGCCTGATGCATCTCGAGATGGGGGGCATCCGTCCGGGAGACATCCACGTCGTCGCCGCCTTCGACATCGATGAGCGCAAAGTCGGTCGCCCGCTCCACGAGGCCGCGTTTGCGGAGCCCAACTGCACCCGCGTCATCGCGGACGTGATACCGGCGTCGGAGGTGCGGGTACAGATGGGGCCGGTCCACGACGGGGTCGCCGAACACATGGGGGACTTCCCGCGCGACAAAGCGTTCCGTGTCGCCGACGAAACACCCACCGATGTCGAGCGGGTGCTCGCGGAATCGGGTGCGGAGATCTTGATCTGCTACCTCCCGGTCGGGTCACAGAAAGCGGTGCACGCCTACGCTGAGGCGTGCCTCGCAACGGGCGTGTCGCTCGTAAACTGCGTACCGGTTTTTGTCGTGTCCGATCCGGAATGGGGCCAACGCTTTCGCGACGCCGGGATTCCGTGCGCCGGGGACGACATCAAATCGCAAGTCGGCGCGACGATCCTCCACCGGCAAATCGTGCAGCTGTTCGCCGACCGGGGCGTGCGCGTCGACCGCACCTACCAGCTGAACACGGGCGGCAACACCGATTTCCTCAATATGTTGTCACGCTCGCGTCTCGCCTCGAAAAAGATCAGCAAGACCGAGGCGGTGACCTCGCAGATCCCGTACGAGATTGGAGCCGACAACGTCCACATCGGCCCTAGCGACTACGTCCCGTGGCAAGGTGACAACAAGGTGTGCTTTCTGCGGATCGAAGGCCGTGGGTTTGGAGGCGCCCCGATCGAGCTCGAGGCACGGCTCTCGGTGCAGGACTCGCCGAACTCGGCGGGCATCGTGATCGACGTAGTGCGCTACGTGAAGATCGCGCGCGAGCGTCGCCTGAGCGGACCGCTGATTCCGATCTCCGCCTACACGATGAAGCACCCGCCGCAGCAGATGCGCGACGTCGACGCCGCACGGGCGATCGAGGGGTTCCTGGACGAAGCCCCGGCGAAGGGCGGGCCCAACGCGCCGGCGCCCCGCACTCTGGAACTAGAGGAGAATCAGATGGCCAACATGAAAATCGATGAAGTGGAGGGAATCGGGCCGGTTTATCGCGAGAAACTTCGCGCCGCCGGGGTGGGCGACACGGATGCCCTTCTCGACAAGGGCCACTCGAAGAACGGCCGCGAGGCCATCGCCGAGGCGACCGGCATCCCCGAGAAGACCGTACTCAAGTGGGTGAACATGGCCGACCTCTTCCGCATCAGCGGCGTGGGCGGCGAATTTGCGGAGCTTCTCGAGTGCGCCGGCGTCGACACGGTGAAAGAACTCCGCACCCGGAACGCCGCGAACCTCGCGCAGAAATGCGCTGAGGTGAACGAGGAGAAAAAACTCACGCGCCGTGTCCCCGGCGAAGCCACGGTGGGCGAGTGGATCGAGCAAGCCGAACGGCTCGATCCCCTCGTCACGCACTAGGCCCCCCACCGACCGCCAACCACCGACTGCTTTGGACCTCGAACGCCTCGGAGCCCTGTACCTCGGCCGACGGGTCGACCCCGCCACTGGAGAGGTCTCGGCTGACCCCGTCCTCTACGATGCGAAAGACCTGACCACCCACGCGGTGTGTGTGGGGATGACCGGCAGCGGAAAAACCGGCCTCGGAGTCACGCTTCTCGAGGAAGCGGCGATCGACGGCATTCCCATCATTGCGATCGACCCCAAGGGCGACCTCGGCAACCTGCTGCTCACCTTTCCCGATCTGCGACCGGGCGACTTCGAGCCGTGGATCGACCCCGCGAGCGCGGCGCGCGAGGGGCGTAGCGTCTCGCAGCAAGCGGCGGCGACCTCGGCGCTTTGGCGCAAGGGGCTATCGGACTGGGGCCAGGCGCCGGCCCGAATCAAGCGCTTCGCCGATTCCGTCGAGCGGCGCATCTTGACGCCCGGGAGTCGCGCCGGGCTACCGGTCGATATCCTCGGGTCGCTCGGCGCGCCGCCAGCCGCATTGCGGGATGACCCCGAGGCGCTGCGCGAACGGGTGGTCGGCGCCGTCTCGGGCCTCCTCGGCCTCCTCGGCATCACCGCCGACCCCCTACAGAGCCGGGAGCACATCCTGCTCGCCACGCTGTTCGAGCGAGCGTGGCGCGAGGGCCGCGACCTCGATCTCGCTGCGCTGATCCACCAGGTACAGCGCCCTCCGATCGAACGGGTGGGCGTGATCGATCTCGAGACCTTTTTCCCGAGCCGCGAACGGACCGGCTTCGCGCTCTCGATCAACAACTTGTTGGCATCGCCCGGTTTTGATTTGTGGCTCAAGGGCGAATCGTTGCGAGCGGCGGACCTGCTCTACGGCGAGGGCGGCAAGCCAAGGCTCTCCGTGATCTCGATCGCGCACCTCTCCGAGGCCGAACGGATGTTTGTCGTCACCCAGGTCCTGGGTGAGCTGGTCGCCTGGATGCGCACGCGACCCGGCAGCTCCACCCTCCGCGCCCTCCTGTACATGGACGAGGTGTTCGGATACCTCCCCCCGACGGCAAACCCTCCCTCCAAGGGCCCGATGCTGACGCTCCTCAAGCAAGCCCGCGCCTACGGCGTCGGGTGTGTGCTGGCGACACAGAACCCGGTGGATCTCGACTACAAGGCGCTCTCCAACGCCGGCACCTGGTTTCTCGGGCGGCTACAGACCGAGCGCGACAAGGCCCGGGTGCTGGACGGTCTCGAGGGTGCCAGCGCGGGGGCTCGCCTCGACCGCGCCCGGGTAGACCGGCTGCTCTCGGGTCTCCAAAGCCGCGTGTTCTTGATGAACAACGTTCACGAGGACGAGCCCGTCCTCTACCACACGCGTTGGGCGCTCTCCTACCTGGCCGGGCCGATGACGCGCGAGCAGATCCGCACGTTGCGCCAAGCGGGCGGAGCCGTCCCCGCCGCCGACCCGACGCCGCCCCGGCCACGGACGCCGCTCCCGGCCGCAACGGTCGCGACCGAGACACCGCCAACGCCAGCGCCGGAGACGAAGCGCCCGCTCGTGCCCGCGCAGGTCGCAGAGGGATTTCTGCCGCTCTGCGAGGCGCCGGGGCGCGGGGAGCACTTGCTCTACACCGCTTCGCTGCTGGCCCAGGCCGACCTGCACTATGTCCGCGCCAGTGCGAACCTCGATTTGTGGAAACGCAGCGCGGTGTTGGCTCCGCTTGGCGGAGCGACCGCGACCGACCCCTGGAAAGAGCGACTTGAGATCGGTGCGCGCCCGGAGCTCGAGCCCGAGCCGGAGCCGGGGGCGCGCTTCGCCGAACTCCCGGCGGCGGCGGGGCGCGCTCCGAGTTACACGCGCTGGCGCAAGCGACTGGTGGCCACCCTCTATCGAGACCGAACGCTCACGCTTTGGCGCACCACAAAGCCCAAGCTGGTGTCGGGCCCCGACGAATCGGAGGCGGAGTTTCGAGCCCGCGTCCGCGATGTGCTTCGAGAGCAACGCGAGCTCAAAAAGGAGAAGCTCCGCGCGCGCTACGCCCCCAAACTCAAACGCGTCCAAGAGCGCATCGAGCGCGCCGCGGACCGCGTCGAGGTCGAACGCGAGCAGTACGCCGAGCGCAAGACCGGGACGCTGATTTCAATCGGCGCCACTGTGCTCGGGGCGCTGTTCGGGCGGAAAGTTGGCAGCGTGGGCACTGTGGGACGTGCCTCCACGGCGGCCCGGGGCATCAGCCGCGCGGCCAAGGAGCGCGGGGATATCGGACGCGCCGAGGACAGCTTGGAACGCGCCCGTGAGAGCCTCGAGGAGCTCGAAGCTCAGTTCCAGGAGGACCTCGACGCGCTCGATATCGCGATCCGGGTCGAGGACCTGGAGGCGACGCCGCTTGCGATTCCGCCTCGAAAATCCGATTGCGCCGTAGAGGGCCCGATCCTGGTCTGGTGCCCCTGGCGGGTTGCCGCTTCGGGCGAGCGGCACAAGGCGTGGAGCGAGGCTGGCTGGGAAGGTACCCAGACCGACCGCTAGGTCCGGCCTTGGGAAAGGAAGCGCCGCGCGGGGGATCCGCGGGTGCGGACCCCCTGAGCGGAGCGCTCTACAGGTCGACCGGCTTGAGCGTCTTGCGCTTGTTGCCAGCCGCGCGGGCTTCCGCGTCCTTGATCATTTCGCGCACGACTTTGTCGAGCGCCGGGTAGAAATCACTCCCGACGTTGCACTTCTTCGCGGCGGCTTTTACGCGGGCCTTCGAGATGATGAGTTCAACGGGACCCGAACGTCGCGCGGTCTTCTTTTTTCGAGCAGCCATGTTCCCCCCGGTATCGCCGGTTTCTCAACTGGAGATGTCGTTTGTCGTGCCAGAGCGCGGACCCGCGGGTCTGCGACCGGGCGCGGCGCATCATAAGGGTTCTCGTGCACGGGGCAAAGGGGGAAAAGCGCGAAAAACGCCGCCTAGAGCCGATTTGGCGCCGCATTGAGCCAGGCCGGTTGTCGGCTCCGACATGGCCGCACTTCAAAACGTGCACGCGTCGATCGCTCTCGTTGGCGTCTTCGAGCCATGCTTCGAGGGGAACGTGGATGCCCCGGACGACGACCCAAGAGCCAGCCGGTTGCCGAAGCGCTAGCGGGAACGGCCGGGGACTCGACCGGGGTCGCTCCAAATCTCGGTGTCGGGGTGCCAGGCCTTCCACGCGAACCAGAACGACTCGGTGACGTCGACCTCCGGTGGAGCCTCGTAGCGGAACACCCGTTCCCGCGGGAGGAATTCGACGCGGATCGGCTGACCCGCCACGTCGTCGACCACCGCGCCGCCGTCCCGCGCGACGAGCGAGCCGAGATAGGCGCGCGGCTTTCCGTTCACCACGACCCCGAGCACCATCTCCTTGGCGTGAAAGCGGCGGTCTTCCCCCTGCACCGGGAAGGGCGCCTTGTCGACCTGGTAGTAGGGCTCATAGGGTCCGCCTTCGGGCGAGTAGGCGATGCGCGCCTCTTCCGGCGGCAGCAGCACCTTCGTATCGGGGTGGCGCTGCCTCCACATCGCGAAGGACTCCTGACGAACTTCGAGCGGCTCGAGCTGGGTGCCCGAGAAGCGGCCCGAGATCGCGTCGCCGCGGAACTGCGACCAGAGGCTCTCGCTGGCGCGGTCGTAGAGTAGGGTGCCGCTGTTGTAGATCAGGCCGGAGACACCGAAGTCGAGCTCGTTGCCCCGGACGACGCGTCGGTAGGCGCGGGGTGTCCCGGTGAGGGCGTCAAAGCTGACGACGACCGGATCGCCGCCGATGACGTCGTTCACCACCAGATGCCACTCCAAAAAATAGAGCGGATACGCGTGCGCCTCGCCGCGGTGCTCCACCCCCAACACCGGCAAGACGTCTGCCAACCACGCGGCCTCACCGGCCGGAGTGAAGCGCGGCTGGTCCACGGCGCGGATGGCGTCCCGCGGCGGCCCGCCCGCCACGATGTCTTCGCGGGCGACCCGGTGGCGGGTGATTTCGAAGCCGTTGATCAGCTGCGCGTCCGCCCCGGCCAGGAGCGGGGCGGACGACACGGCGAGGGCGCAGCCCACCGCGAACGCGAGGCGACGAGCGCGCGCCGTCATCTGCCCGGGTCTGCCGTCCGACATCGTCCGCTCCTAGAACGCCGCCTCGGCGAGGGCCCGGAGTGCCTCCGGCTGGGTGGTGCTGATCAGCATGGTCTTCACCGGCGACTCCTTCCAGGCGTCGAGGCGCTCAGCGATGCGCGCAGCGGGGCCCACCAGGGCGACGTCGTCCACCATCTCGTCCGGCACGGCGGCCGCCGCCGCACCTTTCTTGCCGTCGAGAAACAGGTTCTGGATTTCGAGCGCGGCCTCTTCGTAGCCGAGCCGTTTCGCGTAATCGTTGTAGAAGTTCTTGTTGCGGGCGCCCATCCCACCGATGTAGAGCGCAAGCATTCCCTTGACGGGCGCGCGACACGCTTCGACGTCGTCTCCCAGAACACAGGTGACAAAGGGGGCCACGTCAAAGCTGTCGAGACCTTTGCCGCCGCCCGCCTTGGCGAAGCCCTTCTCGAGGTGCGGAGTCAACAGACTAAATCTCTCCGGGTTCATCCAGACCGGAATGACGCCGTCGGCAACCTCCGCGGCGCAGGCGAGGCCGTTGGGCGCGATCGACGCGGTGTAGATCTCCATGTTGGCTCGGCCGTGCAAGATGCTCTTCAGCGGCTTGCCGAGGCCGCTCGACCCTTCGCCTTGAAACGGGATCTCGTAGTGCTCGCCTTTGTGTTCGAGCGGCGCCTCGCGTGCCAGGATCTTTCGCACGATCGAGACGTATTCGCGGGTGCGAGTGAGCGGCTTCCCGTACGCGACGCCGTGCCATCCCTCGATCACCTGCGGCCCCGACGGCCCGAGGCCCAAGATAAAGCGCCCGTTCGAAATCTGGTCGAGGGTCATCGCGGTCATCGCGGTCATCGCGGGCGAACGCGCCGGCATCTGCATGATGCCCGTGCCGAGGCGGATCTTGGTGGTGAGCGCCGCGATATACGCCAACGGCGTCACGGCGTCCGAACCCCAAGCCTCCGCCGACCAGACCGAATCGAACCCGAGTCGCTCAGCCTCGAGGATGAGATCCATGGGAATCTTTATCGTCGAGCCGGAATAGCCGGCCACCAAACCGAGTCGCAACGCGCTCATCACTGCTCCCTTTTCTTTTTGCGAACGAGGCGCGACTTTAGCTCTTGCCTTCAAGTTCCGGCACGCCCGCCGATGCAGTTCGTTCGCCCGCGGCCCGCTGCGCGGCGGGGCCGTCGCGAGGCTCGGACCAAGACGCACGTGGCCGATTCGGCCTTGCGCTTTGACGAGGCTCCGCGAAAAAGCTTCGGGCGGGTCGCTAGTGCTGGAGCTCGGCGTCCAAAAAGAGGAGTTCGTTGCTGGTCCGGGCGTCGGAGCGGTAGTTGTAGCCGGCGCCGTTTAGCGGGATGACGTCCTCTTCGGGGGCCGTCGCTTCGAGGCGCGCGCGGACGTCCGCGAGGGCGCTCGCGCCGACCCCGTCTCGGGCCGTACTCGGTGCGGCGAGGCAGCTTCGCGGGTCCTGGGTCGCGGAGAGCTCCCCGCTCACCGCGCTGGGCTCGCCCGCAGCATCCGCCCGGGCCAGCTGGACGCCGGGGCTGGAGAGCGCGATCAGCGCGAACACGCTGAGGGCCACAAAGAGCTTGGGAAGGCGAATCATGACGCACCCCGTTCTCGTGATGGGCGTGATAGGCTGGCGTCGACGCCACCCGCAGGGAATGGATCGGATCGACGAGCGCGGACCTTGACGCTCCGGCTCGATTTCGGTGGCACCGAACCAGGTCTCTGCGCGGAGACTGCGCGGGAAGTGCCCGGGTGCTGCGCCATCGATGCGAGACACCCCTACAGCGAATGGAGCGACGAATGCCGGAACACCAACGAACTCTGGCGAGAGAGCGATCGGCGCTCCTGGTGATCGACCTCCAGGACGGGTACCGAGACAAGCTCTACGAGGAAGAGCGCACCATCCTCCGCTCACTCCGGACGATCGACGCCGCAGCGGGCCTTGGCCTCCCGATCCTGGTGACCGAGCAATACCCCAAGGGCGTGGGCCGGACCCGCGCGGAGGTTGCTTCGCGGCTACCCGCGGGCACCCGTCTCTTCGAGAAAACCGCATTCTCCTGTTACGGGGCGGAGGGGCTCCCCGAGGCCTTGCGCGAGCTCGGGCGCGACCAGATCGTGGTGGTCGGAATTGAGACGCACGTTTGTGTCAACCAAACCGCACACGACTTTCTCGCCGAGGGATTCGCCGTGCACCTGGTGCGAGACGCCATCACCGCCCGCTATCCACTCGAAGACGAGACGGGGTGGCGCAAGATGATCGACTCCGGGGCGATCCCGACGACGAGCGAATGCATCATCTTCGAATGGCTCCGCGACGCGAAAGCCCCCGAGTTCCGCGCGTTGCGCGATCTGGTCAAATGACGGCGGGAGGATCCATGGACGTTTCGGATCTGGCGTATTGGAGCGCTCGCGAGGTCGCGACCGCCATCCGCGAGCGGAAGCTCCGGAGCCGCGAGGTGCTCGAGGCGATGCTCGAGCGGATCGAAAAATACAACCCCGCCCTCAACGCGGTGGTGACCCTCGACCCGGAGCGCGCCCGTAGCGAGGCGGATCGCTGTGACGCCGAGGCGCGGCGCGGCGAGTTCCGCGGGCCCCTTCACGGCGTCTGCATGACGATCAAGGACTCGTTCATGACGGCGGGAATGCGCACCACCTCGGGCGCCCCGGAGCTCGCGGAGTTCATCCCCGAAACCGACGCTGTTCCGGTCGCGCGTCTTCGTGCCGCGGGCGCGGTGGTGGTCGGAAAAACCAACCTCCCGATCTACGCGGGTGACGCGCAGAGTTACAACGAGGTGTTCGGCCAGTCGAACAACCCGTGGAACCTGGAACGGACCCCCGGTGGGTCGTCAGGAGGCAGCGCGGCGGCCTTGGCGGCGGGCCTCACCCCGATCGAGCTGGGGAGCGATATCGGCGGCTCGATCCGCGGCCCCGCGTCGACCTGCGGGGTGACGGGGCACAAGCCCAGCTACGGAATCATCCCGGCGATCGGGCAGATTCCCGGCCCGCCCGGCACGCTAACCCAAGCGGATCTCGCGGTGGCGGGACCGATGGCGCGCACCGTCGACGACCTCGAGTTCGGTCTCGCGCTGATGGCGGGTTCCGACGACTGGCACGCGCCAGCGTGGCGACTCACGCTCCCGCCGCCGCGGCACCGTGCGCTCCGCGACTTTCGCGTGGCGGTGTGGGTACACGAGGAGTTCGTCCCGGTCGACCGCGAGGTGGAACGCCTCCTCCTCGACGCGGCCGAGGCGCTAAAACGGGAAGGGGCTCGGGTGAGCTACGAAGCCCGACCCGACTTCACCTTTGAATACGCTGTCGGCGTCTACGATCAGCTCCTCGGGGCCGCGCTCGCGGGCGGGTTTACGCGGACCGAGATCGAGGCGTTCGCGGCGAAGGCGAGCGCCGCGGACGAGAGCCGCGCCCTGGGTGCGCGCCACGCCTCGCAGCGCCACCGCGACTGGTTGTCCGCGAACGAACGGCGTTTGCAGATGCGCCGCAAATGGCGCGAGTTCTTTGAGAACTGGGATGCGGTACTGATGCCCTGCATGCCCACCACCGCGATTCCCCACGATCCGAGTCAACCCCTGGGCCGCCGCCGCATCGTGGTGAACGGCGAAGAGCGCCCCTACAACGACCAGCTACGCTGGATGGGCCCCGCGGGCGTGACCTACCTACCCGCCACCGTCGTCCCGATCGGCCTCGCAGCAGACGGGCTCCCGGTGGGTGCTCAGCTCGCCGGGCCCTTTCTCGAAGACCGCACCACGCTCGCCCTCGGGCGGCATCTCGAATCGATCCACGGGGGGTTTCGACGGCCGCCCGGGTACTAGTGACGGTGGGCCCCGGCTACGCCGGTGTGTAGCGGAGAACGACTCGGTCCCCGCTCGCGAACCCGTCGCGCATTTTGTCGCGCCAGCGATCGATCGAACCGCTGTACTTCTTGTCATAGATCGCGAGCAGGCGGTCGTTGAGCGTCGAATCGGTCACGCGGTCGACCTTGGCATCGAAGTGCGGCGCCTTTCGAAACGCCTCGTTGGGCCCGAGGAGGCCCTTCCAGCGCCCGTGGTCGCCCACCCACACGCGCGCTTGCGTGAGGCCTTTCCCGACGGCGCGCACCTTCCAGGTGCCAGATTCGGCGTTGAGCAGCACGGCTCCGTCGATCCAGCCGTACCACACTTCGCCGTGACAGCGGCTCTCGGTCCCGTCGCCGCGGAGCGGAGAAACGTAGACGTAGGGGCTGCTCTCCAACAGCTTGAGTGTTTCCGCCGACAGGTTGGCGGAGCGTTCGTGGTGCGCCGCGTTTGCGCCCTGCGGCCACAGCAACAGCGCAGCGCTCCCCGTCAAGAACGTGCGCCGATCGATGCGTCGTTCAGATCCCCGAGCCATCACTCTCCTCCCCGACGCGCAACCGCCTTCACGCGCGCTTTCGTGCTCCCACCACCAACACCCGGCGCGCAGCTCGCCGCCGGGCTGGACCGGGGCTCTCACCCGACGGAAGGATACTAGGTAATTTTTTCGCCCCAGAGCCAAAGTGTATTTGAATCGTGCACTTGCCTGGCGCGCTCCGCGATGGGTCGACCCCCGATTCGTCGCTTTCCGGCGAGCTCAGCGAGGGGCACCAGTACGAAGTTGCGCTCGTGCAGACGGGGGTGAGGCACCTGGAGCCCGGGCTCATCGATGCGCTCATCGCCATAGAGCAGGAGGTCCAAATCCAACGACCGCGGACCCCAACGCGCTCCCCGCACGCGGCCGGCCTGCGTCTCGACCTCCAGCAAGGCATCGAGGAGGGCTCGGGGCGCGAGCGAGCTCTCGAGCTCAGCCACCGCGTTGAGATACAGGCCCTGCACGCCGGGACCCACCGGCTCGCTCTCATAGATTTGCGAATGCCGTACCAGAGACGACCCGGGCAATGCCTCGAGCGCGCGTAGGGCGAAAGCCACGTGCCCGGCTCGGTCGCCGAGGTTGCTCCCGATCCCCACGAAGGCCCGCGTCACAGCGCCTGGCTGCGCGGCAGCGGCTCGCCCGCATCCAGCGTTTCGTCCTCGCGGGTCACCCGTTCCACGGTCAGCTCGAAAGCCTCTTGCGCCGGCGCCTCCCGAACCGGGCAATCGGGAAGCCGGCAGCGGGCGCAGTGGCGCGGGCGACACGGATCGAAATGGACGATCGCCTCGCCCGGCGCGTCCGACCCGTCGAGGAACGCGGCCTCGACTTCGTCGCTGACCTTGTGGAGGCGGTCAGCGTCGAAGAAGCGCGGCACGACCAGATGGACGTCCGCGTGGAGAAAGGGGCCGGAGCGCCAAACGCGGAGACTGTGGGCGTCGATCCACCACGGCTCCCGTCGCGTCTCGAGGCGGCCCGAGATGCGGCGAAGCAGCGGAAGGTCGGCCTCGTCCATCAGGCCGCCAATCGCGCGCCGGACCAAACGCCATCCCACGCCGAGGATGTGACCCGCGACGACCAACGCGACCAGGGTGTCGATCCACGTCTTTCCGGTCAGCCACACCGCCGCGAGGCCGACGACCACACCTGCACTGGTCCACACATCACTCAGCAGATGCCGACCATCCGCCTCGAGGGCGAGGGAACCCACCCGACGCCCCAGCCGCAGGAGATAGAGCCCGACACCGCCGTTTAGCAGGGATGCTGTCACCACCAACGCCATCCCCTGATCCAGCGCCACAATCTCGGGGCCTTCCCGCAAGTCGCGGACTGCCTCGACGCCGATAATCAGCGCGGCGATCGCAATCAACGCGCCTTCCACCCCGGCGGAAAAAAATTCGATCTTTCCGTGCCCATAGGGGTGATTGCGATCCGCGGGTCGGATCGCGACCCGCAGCGAGAAGAGCAGCAGCAGCGCCGCCACCACGTTGACGACGGATTCGAGGGCGTCCGACAGCACGGCGACCGAGCCGGTGCGCTGCCACGCCGCAGCCTTGAGGGCCAGGATCAACAGCCCGGTCAGCATCGACAGACGCGCAGCGCGGACGCGTTCTGAGCCGCCGTGCGATTGCATCCCCGCAGTTTAACGCTCAGGGGTTCGGCCTGGCTGAACTTCGCTCGCCTTTGGCTCGCTGCGCGGGTCGCTTCGCGACCCTTGCTCGCGACGGTGCCCTTCGTGCGGGGTCGCGTCCCGCCGGGCTGAACTTCGCTCGCCTTTGGCTCGCTGCGCGGGTCGCTTCGCGACCCTTGCCTACACTCCCCCGCGTGATGGAAGAGGCGGCGCTCAAGACGGAAATCCCTGGGCCTCGCTCGCGCGCGCTAGCCGCGCGATTGGCGCAGGTCGAGAGTCGCAACGTAACGGAGCTCGCTCCGGAGGCTCCCGTCTTCTGGGAACGCGCCCAAGGGGCCAACGTGTGGGACGTCGACGGCAACCGCTTCGTCGATCTCGGCGGCGCCTTTGGGGTGGTGAACGCCGGCCACGCGCATCCACGCGTCGTGGCGGCGATCCGCGAGCAGAGCGGGGCCTTGCTCCACGGCATGGGTGACGTCCATCCGCCCCGCGTCAAGGTGGAGCTGCTCGAGCGGCTCTCGCGCCTCTATCCGGGGGGGGGCGGCGCCCGGGGCGTGTTGAGCTCCTCCGGAAGCGACGCGGTGGAGACCGCCCTCAAGACGGCGCTTTTGGCGACGGGAAACCCGGGAGTCGCCGCCTTTGAGGGCGCCTACCACGGGCTCTCGCTCGGTGCGCTCGATGCGACGTGGCGGGCCGATTTCCGCGAACCGTTTTCCGCGCGGCTTCCCGGCCTCACCCAATTTGTGCCCTACGGAGCAATCGATGCCCTCAGTGCGCTCGCCCACGACGCGGTGGGCGCCGTGCTGGTCGAGCCCGTTCAAGGCCGCGGCGGTGAACGCGTTCCGCCGGCGGGGTTTCTCCGCGACCTCCGCACCCTGTGCGACAAGCGCGGTTGGCTGATGATCGCCGACGAGGTCTACACCGGTTTTGGGCGCACCGGGCACTGGTTCGCCTGCGAACACGAGGGGGTCGTCCCCGACCTGCTCTGTGTGGGTAAAGGCCTCGCGTCGGGGATGCCGCTCTCGGCGTGTCTGGGACGCGCAGAAGTGATGGATGCCTGGCCCGACTCCCGCGGTGAGGCGCTCCACACGCAAACTTTCTTGGGACACCCGGCCTCCTGCGCGGCCGCGTTGGCATCGATTTCGGTGCTGGAGGACGAACGACTGATCGAGCGCAGTGCGAACCTGGGTGCCGCCACCCTGGAGTGGCTCCGCAAGCGCCTCGAAGCCACACCGCGGGCCGCCGAGAACATCGTCGATGTACGCGGGAGAGGTCTGATGATCGGCGTCGAGGGCAGGGCCGATACGGCGCTGCACGCGTGCCGATCCGCACTGCAACACGGTGTCATTGCTTTGCCCTCCGGTGCGCGGGGCGAGGTCGTCTCGATCACGCCCCCGCTCACGATCTCGGAAGACCTCCTCCGCGGCGCCCTCGACCGAGTGATCGAGGGGTTCTGTCGATGAACGATTCACCCCGGGGTGCGCTCGAGGCGGAGATTCTCGAGTGGATGCGCGAAGCCGAGTGGCGGCGCGACGAGAAGCGCTTTGAGCGCCTGGCGCTCGGCCTCTTTCGTTTCCAAGCCCACGCGTGCGGGCCCTACCGCGCGCTGCTCGAACGGCGCGGAGTCGACCCCGCCGCAATTTCGAGTTGGCGCGAGATTCCGGCGGTTCCCACCGCCGCGTTCAAAGAGATCGAGATTCGCTCCTTCCCCAAGGCCGACGTCGTTCACGTGTTCCACACCAGTGGGACCTCCACGGCGCGACGGGGATCTCTTTTTCTGGACACCCTCCGTGTGTACGAGGCGTCGCTCCGACCGAGCTTTCGCCGCGCGCTTCTCCCCGACCTCGCGCCCGGGCAGCGGATTCCGATCCGGGTCTTGGCGCCTTCGCCGGCAGAGAGCCCCGACTCGTCGCTCTCGCACATGTTCGGCGTGGCGGTGGACACCTGGGGGGACGCCTCGAGCGGCTTTGACCTGCGCGCGGGCACCCTCGACACCCGGGGGCTGGGTCGCGCTCTCGAGGAGTGCACAGGGCCGGTGCTGGTGTGCGGGACCGCGTTCGCGTTTGTCCACTGGATCGACGCGCTGAAACATGCCGGGGCCAAGCTCCACCTGCCGAGCGGCTCCCGCATGATGGAGACCGGCGGCTTCAAAGGGCGCTCGCGCAGCGTCCCGCGCGAGGCGCTCTACGCCGCGTTGGAGGAACATCTGGGGGTTCCGCCCGAGCGGGTGGTCAATCAATACGGCATGACGGAGCTCGGCTCCCAGTTCTACGACAGCGTGCTCGAGGACAGTGGCCCGCGGCGAAAGATCGAACCGCCCTGGGCTCGGGTGCGCATCGTTCGCCCGGATACGGCCAGCGAGGCGCCGCCGGGCGAGGTCGGTGTCATCGAGGTCGTCGACCTGGCGAACACGGGAAGCGTACTGGCGCTCCAAACCGGCGATCTCGGGCGTCGGGTGGCCGGCGTGAATGGACGGGATGGATTCGAGGTCCTCGGCCGGGCGCAGGGTGCGGAGCTGCGCGGCTGCTCCGTCGCCGTCGACACCATGCTCGCGTGAGCGCGAATATCGAGGAGCGCCTCGGGAGGCTGCGAAACGCAAGCGCCGAGCTGTGTGCGTTGGCCGTCGCGGAGCGGATCGACCGCGTGGCCGCACTGCTCGACGCGTGGGCGTCGCCCGATTCGAGCTGGCAGCGCGCCTTGGGCGAAGAGCTTCCCGCCGCGACCGGTTTCTCCGCGCAGATGGTGCGCGAGGGCTCGAAGCGGGGGTTCGCCCCACTTTGCGGCGACGCCTTGCGCAAGCTCCTGCAAGACGAGCGGCCCGCGCCCGCCGCCAGTGCGTCGCTGTGCACCGCGATCCTCGCGGGCGCGGTACCGATGCCGACCTTGCTCGCCACCGTCGCACCGCTCGTGCTCGGCACCGCGGTGGCGCTCAAGGCGAGCGCCTCGGATCGCGTTTCTCCGCGCCTGGTCTCGTGCTCGGCAGCCGCGCTCGATCCGCTGCTCGGGCGCTGCATCGATGTATTCTCGGCCACCGACGCACGCCAGCTGCGCGACGTGCTCCGCGCCGACGTCGTCTCGATCACGGGTTCCGACGAAAGCGTTGAAGAGATCGCGGAGCTCGCCCCGCCGTCCGCGCGCGTGGTCAGGCACGGGCATCGCTTTTCCGCAGCGGTGGTCGGAGACCGTGCGACAAGGGGCCCGAGCCTCGCCGCCGTCTCGCGTGCCCTCGCCCTCGACGTCGCGTTGTGGGATCAACTCGGCTGCCTGTCGCCGGTCGGGGTCTGGATCGTGGGTGGCGACCCCGGCGCGTGCGATCGCTTGGCCGACTCTCTGTTCGAAGCCCTCGGGGAGGCCGAGCGACGTTGGCCCCGGGGCACGCTCGACCTCGCGGCGCGCGCCTCCTTCCAGCACGCCGTCGAGACCGACACGATGCGCGACGCGTCGGTCCTGGGCGTGCGAACGCTCGCGGGAAGCGAGTGGTGCGTCGTGCGTGAACCCGACCCAGCGCTGCGCCCCGTGCCGCTGTATCGATACATGCGGGTGTACCCAGCCGCCGGAATGGACGCGCTGTGCGAGAGCATCGGCGCCGATCGCACCCATCTGGCCGCCTTGGCGGTCGCGGGCCTGAGCGCCCAAGAACGCGCCGCGCTCGTCCGGTTGCAGCCCTCGCGGCTGTGCGAGGTCGGCCAGCTGCAGACGCCGCCCCTCGATTGGCGTCGCGATCACCTCGGCGTGGTCTCCTCCCTCGAGCTCCCGGGGGCCTCCTCGTGAGCGAAGATGATCCGCGGCCGGCGGCCTTTCTCGACCGCGACGGAGTTCTGAACGAGGACCGCGGCTATGTCCACGATCCGGGCGAGGTCGTCTGGATCCCGGAGGCCGCTCGCGCGCTCCAACGTTTGCGACGCGCGGGTTTCTTTGTCTTTGTCATCACCAACCAATCGGGCGTCGGACGCGGCTACTGCCGAGAGGAGGACGTGCTCGCCCTGCACGACTACATGCAGCGGGCACTGGGCGGGGCGGTCGATGCCTTTCGCTACTGCCCCCACCACCCCGACGCGTCGATCAAGCGCTACCGAGTCGCTTGCCGCTGCCGAAAGCCCGCGCCCGGAATGATCGAGGCCCTGTTCGACGAGTACCCGGTCGTCCGCGGCCAGAGCTTTCTCGTCGGTGACCGCGAGACCGACCTGCAGGCCGCCTCCGCGGCGGGCATTCCCGGCTACCGATATTCCGAGGGCTCCCTCGACGCCCTGGTGGCCCGCATCCTTAGCGACGCGCGCTGAGCTCGCGCACCCAATCGACTAGCGCCCCCGATTCCACCGAAGCGTTCAGCGAGTGGTCGTCGTCGACTTCAATCCATCGCACCCATTTTGGCGAGCCCGCGGCCGCCAAGCGCCGGCTGTCGTCGGGGTCGACGACGTCATCGCGCGATCCGTGAACGATCCAAATCGGAACTCCGTCGGGGAGCTGGGGACGAAGCCCGAAGTGTTCGGCGGCTTGTGCCAACAACAAGGTCGGGCCCGCCCATTCACCCCGCTGCAGCAGCGCCACGGCTACGGCACCCCCAAAGGAGGAGCCCACCAAGATCTCCGGCTGGAACTCCCGCAAGGTCTGGCGCTGCACCTCGACGCACGACTCGAAGTCGGTGGTGTCCATCGATGGGGTGCGGGCTTCGAAATGTCTTGCCAGGAGACGGGCTTTCTTGCCCTGGGGACTCCCCTCGAGCCCGTGAATGAACTGGACCTTGATCAACGACGAAATCTCCCCGGGGGAAACGGCGATTTGATACGGGACTGATTCAGTACTCTATTTACAGGACCGAATTAGTCCCGTATTGTTCCAGAGCTCGGAGGCGCTTTCATGCTTCGAATGAGTCGGCTCACAGACTACGGCATCCTCTTACTCGCCCATTTGGCGGCAGGCAACGAGCAGCGCAATGCCCGCGAGCTCTCGGAAGAAACCGGCCTGCCCGGCCCGGCGGTCAGCAAGCTGTTGAAGCACCTGACCCGCGAGGGCTTTCTCGAATCGCAACGGGGGACCAAGGGGGGCTACGCCCTCGCCCGACCTGCCGAGGAGATCTCGGTGGCCGCGGTGATCGACGCGCTCGAGGGGCCCATCGCGCTCACCGAGTGCTCCGCCCATCCGGGCGCCTGCGAGCGCGAAGCCCACTGCCAAGTCCGCGCTCCGTGGCAGCGCATCAATCGCGCCGTGCGCCACACGCTGGAACACATTCACCTTTCGGAGCTGGTGGGTCCGCCCTTCCCACTCGCCGCGCCGGGCGGCCTGTTTGCCAAACGCCGCGTCGAGATCACGTCCTAACGCCTCGCCTGGTCGCGCCCTCAAAATCTGGAGACCCGATGTCCTCCGCTGACCTCGAACAACTCGCCAACGAACAATACAAGTGGGGCTTCACCACCGACGTCGAGGAAGAGATCGTCGAGCCCGGCCTCGACGAGGACGTCCTGCGCCTGATCTCGACCAAGAAAGGCGAGCCGTCCTGGCTGCTCGAATGGCGACTTCGGGCCCTTGCGCGTTGGAAAGAGATGGAGGAGCCGCACCACTGGCCCAAGGTGGAGTACCCGCCGATCGACTACCAGGCAATCCGCTACTTCGCGGCGCCAAAAAAGAAGGTCCTGGACAGCCTCGACGACCTCGATCCTGAAATCCGAGAGACCTACGAGAAGCTCGGGATCTCGCTGGATGAACAAAAGCGGCTCGCCGGGGTCGCGGTGGACGCGGTGTTTGACAGCGTGTCGGTGGCCACCACCTTCAAGGCCGAGCTCGAGAAGCACGGCGTGATCTTCTGTCCGTTCTCGGAAGCCGTTCACAAGGCGCCCGAGCTCGTCAAGAAGTACCTGGGATCGGTCGTTCCGATGTCCGACAACTTCTACGCCGCGCTCAACTCGGCGGTCTTCACCGATGGTTCGTTTGTCTACATCCCGGAGGGCGTGCGCTGCCCGATGGAGCTCTCCACCTACTTCCGCATCAACGCCCAGGAGACCGGGCAGTTTGAGCGAACCCTGATCATCGCCGATCGGGGCAGCTACGTGAGCTACCTCGAGGGCTGCACGGCTCCGATGCGCGACGAGAACCAGCTGCACGCCGCAGTGGTGGAGCTGGTCGCCAAGGACCGGGCCGAGATCAAGTACTCGACCGTGCAGAACTGGTACCCCGGCGACGAGAACGGCGTGGGTGGCATCTACAACTTCGTGACCAAGCGCGGCCGGGCCCACACCGACGCCAAGATCTCCTGGACCCAGGTCGAGACCGGATCGGCCATCACCTGGAAGTACCCCTCGGTTATTCTCCAGGGCGACCGCAGCGTGGGCGAGTTCTACTCCGTCGCCCTGACCGGAAATCTTCAGCAGGCCGACACGGGCACCAAGATGATCCACGTGGGCAAGAACACCCGCTCGACCATCGTGTCGAAGGGGATCTCCGCCGGCCACGGTCAGAACACCTACCGGGGCCTCGTCAAGGCTATGCGTTCGGCCGAGAACGCCCGGAACTACACCCAGTGCGACTCGCTGCTGCTCGGCCCTGACTGTGGCGCCCACACGATCCCTTACAT
>CAJIBI010000503.1_pt1 | contig 34443 bp, 32 predicted proteins | sample 9199321 | NCBI WGS metagenome assembly CAJIBI01 (sample SAMEA7708294, study PRJEB35096) | sediment metagenome | biome: marine neritic benthic zone biome [ENVO:01000025]; feature: sediment [ENVO:00002007]; material: shallow marine sediment [ENVO:03000034] sea grass bed [ENVO_01000059] ... | reverse complement strand
GGGCCAGCATCACCGCAAACGAGGAGGCTTCGCTCGGCACGAAGAGCAGGAGAAAACGAAACCACACCACTTCGAGCGCGAGCAGCGCGAAGCCCGAGCCAAACACGGCGAGGAGCCACCCGCGTGCCGCGAGGCGCCCGCCGTCGCGCGTTTCGCGAGCGCCCATCGAACCCTGGGCGAAAGGTGCGCGCCACTGGGCGGCGGCGCCCTCGAGCCGCGACGCCAACAGGGTCGCGGCCGCGGCGGCGCCGAGCCCGACGGCGCCGACGCAGAGGGCGGTGCCGCGCACACCGAGCCATCCAATCAGGGCGAATTCGGCGGCCAGCACACCGACCACCGCCCCAAGTGTGTTCCAGCCGTACAGGCGGCCGAGCACGCCGCCAAAGCTCGGATCGCGTTTCGCGAGTACCTGCGTGAGCAAGGGGAGCGTCGCGCCCATCGCAGTGGAGGGAATCAGGAGCAGCGCGAAGCCCACGTGGAAGCGCAGGGGGTTCACCAGCCAGGGGCGTTCCAGCAAAGGTGCGAAGAGGCCCGCGAGTGCACTCCCGGCCCCGGGGAGCACGAACACCAGCGCAACACCCGCAACGGCCACGGCGGCTTCGAGCGCGGCGTAGGCGCGCAGCGGGTGCGCGAGGCGTTCGCCGAGGCGCGCGGCGAGCGCGTTGCCCAGTGCGAGGCCCGCCATAAACCCGGCGAGCACGAGGCTGCTCGCCCAGACGCTGCTTCCAAGGGCGATCCCCGCCTGGTGAAACCAAAGGGCCTCAAAGGCCAGCGAGGCGGCGCCCGTGACAAAGAAGATTCCGCAGAGAAGCGCAGCCATTTCGGTGTGTAACGGCACTCGCTGCGCCGCGGTGAAGCAAAAGCCGCGCGGGCGCGCTGCGGGTGCCGTCTCCAAAGGTCGAGATCACATCCATTTCCGTTTTGTAAGCCCGCGGTTTCACGATCGATTCGAGAATCAAAAGGAGGATCGGCGAGAGCCGCGCCCAGTCCGCTATACCGGCACGGGTTGGCTCGCGGGGCCCTCGCCCCGAACCGAGCCGTCCGGAGGTGGGCATGGAGCTCGGGCTCAGCGGCAAAGTGGCAATCGTGACCGGCGGCAGCATGGGGATCGGGCGCGCGACGGCGCTCGCCCTGGTGGCGGAAGGCGCCTCGGTGTTGGCGTGCGCGCGGGGCCGCGAAGCGCTCGACGAAACCGAAGCCCTTGCGGTCGGCCACGGCCCTGGCCGGCTGGTCGGCGCGCAAGCCGACCTCACCGACGGGAAGGCGATCGAAGCCGTCGTCGGGCGGGCCATGGGCGAGTTCGGCCGGGTTGACCTCCTGGTCAACAACGCGGGGAGTGCGCGTCCCGGCGAGTTTCTCGAGCTCGCCGACCAGGCGTGGCTCGACGATTGGCAGCTCAAATTCTTCGGGTATGTGCGGATGGCCCGCGCCGTGCTCCCCCCCATGGAGGCCGCGGGCGGTGGCGTCGTCGTGAACGTGATCGGGACCGGCGGTCTGCGACCGGTGGCGGGCTACATGATCGGGGGCGCCGCCAACGCCGCCCTGAACCACTTCACCAAGGCCCTCGCCGACGAGGGCGCGAAGCGAGGCGTGCGCGTGGTCGGGATCAACCCCGGGCCGATCCTCACCGATCGCCTCAAGCGCTTTTTCGCGACGTTCAGCCCCGGCGCCAAGACCCCAGAGGAGGCGATGCGCGACATGACCCCGCTCGGGCGGGTGGGCGAACCCGAGGAGGTCGCGAACTTGATCCTGTTCCTCGCCTCCGAACGCGCCGCGTTCATCCACGGCGCCAACATCACCATCGACGGCGGCGCCAACCCCGGGTTGATGGGGTGACGATCAACCCGCTTCGCGCCCGTCTCGACAACGGCGAACCTGCGCTCGGCGCGCTCGTGTCGATGCCGAGTGTGCACGTGGTGCAGACGCTTGCCCACGCCGGCTTTGACTGGCTGTTTCTCGACGCCGAACACGGCCCCATCGACATCGAATCGCTCCACGCGATGATCGCCGCCACCGGGGGGACGAGCGCGACGCCGGTCGTGCGGGTCGCGTGGAACCAGCACTGGCTTGTGAAGCCGGCTCTCGACGCCGGGGCGATGGGCATCATCTTCCCGATGATCCGCAGCGCGGCCGAGGCCGAAGCCGCGGTGCGCTCGGTTCGCTATCCGCCGGTCGGGGAGCGGGGCTTTGGCCCCTTCTACGCCCATATGCGCTTTGGCGTCTCGATGCAGGACTACGCCGACGTCGCCGATCGCGAGGTGCTCTGCATGGCGCTGATCGAGCACCGCGACGCCGTCGACGACATCGAGGCGATCGCCGCCGTCCCCGGCCTCGACGCCTGCCTGATCGCGCCCTTTGATCTCTCGATGAGCTACGGCCACCGCGACGGCGCCGACCACGACAACGTCCGCGCCGCCATCGCCCGGGTGGAGGAGGTGCTGCTGCCCGCTCCGGTGCACGTCGGTGGCCTCGCGCTCGACGCCCCGAACGCGCGGGCCCTGATTGCCCGGGGCTATCGGCTGATCGTCACCGGCTTTGACGTGCTCTTTCTCCAGCGGGCGGCGGGCGAGATCCTGGACGGAATCCGGGGCGGTGGCTAGAGGGGTGTGGCCAGGAGCGTCGCGAAGCTGCTGTTGTCGTAGACCACGATCTTCTCGCGAAAGCGCGCAGCGCCGTCGACCAGAGCGACCCGGTCGAGGTACACCCCGACGCTAAACAGGCTGGTCTCAGCGCCGGTCACCGTCCGGATCACTTGGTAGTTGGTGCGCGCTTCGATGACGCCCTCCGCGGAAACCGAGCGGACCTGAGTGCGGCCGAGGAAGTGGCGGTAGCGGTGCGCGGCGTAGATGTTGGCGTTGCGCAGCGAATAGACCCGGTCCTGGAGCATGCCGCGGCTGTCGCAGTGGATGTCGCCCACCGGAAGCCCGCGCTCGTGGGAGTCGCGCGCCACGATGCGGTAGAGGCAGGGGTCGGTAAAGAAATCGGGCCACTTCTCGAGGGCGTCGTCGTCGATGGACTGGGTGTAGTCCGCGAGGAGCGCCTCGACCTGCTCGCGCGCCGCCCGCGCTTCGTTTGTCTGGGTCATCCGAGCGCGTCCGCACCCACCAGCTCGCGGTAGGCCAGCCAAAACGAGCGGAGGGCAGCTTCGGTCACCAGATGATCGGCGCTGCCGGGCTCGCGCCCGCCCATCTCCAGTACCGACAGCGCCTCGGGATCGCGACGCACCGCCCGCTGCACCAGCTCGGTTGCCTCGCCGTCCTCCATCGAGATCAAGCCGGCCGGCCCGACCAGGTTGGCCTGCGCGATCCGCATGCGCTGTAGCTCCTCGTCGTCGTCCGCGTATCCGACGTGGGTCCAGCGGAGCTCGAACCGGTCCACCCCCTTGGGCAGGACCTGGCGCAGCGCCAAGCTGTTCTGGATCTGCTGCACGACGAGGCTCGGGAACACCTGGGCGATCACCAGGTCGGTCTCAAACTCTTTGCGTGCTTTGATGAGCGAGGCGTCGGCGAGCTGGGTGTCGGATTGAAAGCTCCGGATGCTTCCGGATTGGTATTCCGAGAGGTCCTCGTCCGGGGTCGGAAAGACGGTGAGCATGCAGTGGACGCCCCGCTTCGAGTCCACCTGGGTCGCGCCGTCCATCGACGAGCGGTAGAGGCCAAAGGTGGCATGGAAGAGATGGAGGAGGCTCGCGTGGTAGGGGTCGCGGGTGTTTTCGAGGTAGAGCTTCCAGTTGGCGCGGATCGTCTGGCTGGAGCGACCCAGGACGCGCAGCGGGCGGGCGAGCAGCGGGTCGATGGTGCGCCGCATCTCGGGCCCCAGATAGTCGGCGATCGGCTCGAGGGCCGGGTCGAAGGTGGCGAACAGCAGCCCGCGGTACGACTCGATGCGGAGCGGCGAGAGCCCGTGGGCGGCGAGGTCGAAGTCGGCGGGCATCCCGCCCTTGCCGCCGATGCCGCGTCGAAAGGGCAGGCCGATCAGGCGGCCGCGGCCGTCGTAGCACCACTGGTGATACACACAGGTGTGGGTGTTCGCGTTGCCGCGCTCCTCGCGGCATAGGAGGGCGCCCCGGTGGGCACAGCGGTTGACCCAGGCCGCCAGGTCGCCGGCGTCGCTGCGGGTCGCGACCACCGGTGTGTCGCCCACAAAGGTGGCGAGAAAATCCCCCGGGTTTGGCAGCTCCACTTCGAGGCCCAGATAGCTCCAGGCCGCTCCGCGATAGATCCGCTCTTGTTCGCGTTCGTAGAGCGAAGCATCCGTGAAGAACCGGTACGGAACGCGGGTCGGGTCGGGTGCCGCCTGGGTCTGTCGCATACGCTGCTCCCCGCGTTCGTGGGCTTTCGGGTCTCAGGGTTTGGGCCGCGTCATGCCGCCCATCGCCTGGGCCGCGGTGGTGCGGACCGCCCACTGCGGGTACTCCGCCTTGAGCTCCAGGGTGTGACCATCGGGGTCGAGGACGTAGATCGAGGTTCCATACCCCGTCGCGCCGTAGAGCTCGACCGGGCCCATGGTGATGGGGACGCCCTGTTCCTTCACAAAGCTCACGATGGCGTCGACCTCGCCGCGCACGGTCAGGCACAGATGGTCGATGCCCCGCTCGTCTTTCTCCGCGAGCGTCTTGCCCTCTTTCAGCACACACAGATCGATCAGGTTGTGGCCACAGCGCAGCTGGTAGACCCCGATGTCTTCGATGACCCGTTCGAGCGAGAGCCCCAGGATCTCGGTGTAGAAGCGGAGCGAACGCTCGATATCGGCCACGCGCAGCACGACGTGGTCGATGCCGCGGCATTCAAGCGGATGATTCGGTTTCACACAGACCTCTCTCGCTGGGCGCTCGAGCCTCGAAAGGGTAGTTCGACCGCGGCCCCGGGCTAGCCGGCACCCTTCAGATCGCCCAGAAACGCGGTGACGGCGGCGTTGAATCCGTCGGGGTTGTCCTCGAGCACCATGTGGCCGGCGTCGGGGACCTCGACCCAGCGGCTGCTCGGGGCCTCGCGCACCATCTTTTCGCAGGTGGCGGCGCTCAGGATGTCGGTGACGCCGCCGCGCAGGATCAGTGCGGGGCAGCGCAGCTGGCGCCACGCCGCCCAGGTGTCCTCCGGGGTGTCGACCCGCAGGTTGGGATCAAAGATCGCGGGGTCGAGGCGCCATTGGACCTCGCCTTCGGGGGTGGCCCGGAACATCCAGCGGAGCCGCGTCTCGCGGTGCTCCGCCGTGGCGCCCGGGTGGCGCTTCGCGGTGAACGTCTCCGCGTCTTCCCACGAGGCAAACGACGCGGGCGTTTCGCCGAGCTCTTTGCGAATGCGCTCGATCCCGGCCGGATCGATGTCGGGCCCGATGTCGACGCAGACCAGCGCTTTCACTTGCTCCGGGTGGTTCGCCGTGTAGTAGATCGCGTTGAGGCCGCCCATCGAGTGACCCATCAGCACAAAGGACTCGAGCCCGAGCGCGTCGACCAGGCCCTCCAGATCGGCGACGTAGGCCGGCCGGGTGTAGTCGCCGTCGGGCGCCCAGTCGCTGTCGCCACGTCCCCGCTGGTCGAGGCCGATCACCCGGTAGCGGTCTTGCACCGCTTCGGCAAAGGCGTCGAACCAGTGCGCGTACGCTCGCAAGCCGTGGAGCAGGACGATCGGCGGCGCCCCCGGGTCACCCCACTCTGCGTAGTGGAGCCGCAGGCCGTTGACTGCTGCAAAATGGCTGGTGGCTTTTTGCATCGAGCTCTCCTCAGGTTCCCGCGGCGCGCGCCGCGCGCAATCGGTCGAGCACATAGCTCGGGGTAAGCGGCGTGCGGTCGAGGACGACGCCAAAGGGTGAGAGCGCGTCGGCCACCGCGTTGACCACCGCCGCGGGGGCGGCGAGGGTGCCGGCTTCGGCCATACCCTTGACCCCGCCCTCGGTCACCGCCGAGGGCGTCTCGAGGTGTACGATCTCGATCGGTGGCACCTCGCTCGTCGTCGGGTAGAGGTAGTCCATCAGGCTCCCGGTCAAGAACTGTCCCTCGTCGTCGTACGCGGCCTCCTCGAGCAATGCGATACCCAGCCCGTGGACGACACCCCCGGTGATCTGGCCGTCGACAATCTTGGGGTTCAGCATCACCCCGCAGTCTTCGACCGCGACCACCCGCTCGACCGCGATCGCGCCCGTGCCGACGTCCACCTCGGCTACCACTGCGCAGCAGCCGTTGCTGTAGGTCTCCGGCGAGTCGTAGGACCGCGTCGCGCAGAGCGCGTGCTCCGCTTCGTCTCCGGGCCGGGCGTCGGCTCCGAAGTAGCCAAAGCCCGCGACCTCGGCGATGGAGATGGAGCGGGCCGGCGCCCCCTTGAGCGAGGCCCTGCGGTCGTAGAGCTCGATGTCGTCGGGGCTGGCCTCGAGCAGCACGCCGGCCAGGCGCAGCAGCTTTTGGCGCACCTCCCCGGCGGCGAGCTTGACCGAGCCGGTGCCGATCACGGCGCTGCGGCTCGCGTACGTCCCCATTCCGTAGCTGTCGCGTTTCGAGTCTCCCGACAGCACACGCACGTCTTCGACACGGACCCCGAGATCGTCGGCTGCTACCTGGGCCAAGGTGGTCTCGAGGCCCTGGCCGTGGGGCGACAAGCCGGTCGACACGGTGACCGAACCATCGGGCTCCATGGTCACCGAGGCGCGGTCGTGGAACGTGCCCGTCATCTGCCACTGCGCCGCCATCGCCGAGCCGAGCCCCGTGGGTTCGACAAAGGGGCTGAAGCCGACGCCGAGATAACGGCCGTCGTTGCGGAGCGCGCGCTGACGTTCGCGGAGCGCCGGGTAGTCAAGCGTCTCCGCCGCGCGCCGCAGGCTTTCGACGTAGGAGCCGCCGTCGAGGTGGGCGCCGAGGGCTGTCACCTGGGGCTCCGAGCTCCGCATGTTCTTCACGCGCAGCTCCACCGGGTCGATCGTGAGGGCGCGGGCGACGTCGTCGATCAGGCTTTCGCGCGCCGTTTGGCCGGGAGTCCACCCGACACCGCGCACCGCGCCGGTGGGGGCCTTGTTGGTCATCGGCGCTTCGGCGATGTAGGCGAGGTCGCTCACCCGGTAAAGGCTCGGGAGTTGCCGCGCGGCCATCAGCGAGTCGATCAGCGGCGTGTACGACCCCGCGTATCCGCCGCCGTCGGGAATGTAGTGCGCGCGGAAGCCGAGAAAGGCGCCGTCCTCGGCCACCGCGATCTCGAAATCCGTGATCATCCCCTTCGAGTGGCTCCCCGCCGCGAGGTCTTCGTAGCGGTCGGCGACCCATTTCACGGGACGCCCGAGAAGGCGGCTCAGCACCGGCAGGACGAGATCTTCGGGGTAGAGGTGCGCCTTGTAGCCAAAGCCCCCACCGACGTCGGGGGCGATCACTTCGAGCTTGCTTTCGGGGGTCTGGATCAGCGGCGCAACCATCGTGCGCAGCAGGTGGGGCATCTGTGTGGAGGACCACATCCGCGTCCGTCCCGACGCGGGGTCGAAGTGGGCGAGGATGCCGCGGGGCTCGAGCGGGGCACCCTGGGTCCGCCCGCTGTGAAAACGTTTGGAGAACACGTGCGCCGCGCGCGCAAAGGCCGCGTCGGCGTCGCCGGCGCCGCCCTCGATGTGGGCGATGTTGTTGTCGTCGAGGTCGTCGTCGAGCAGCGTCGTGTCACGCGCGAGCGCTCGCTCCGGGTCGGTGACGACCGGCAGCGGGTCCCAATCGACGTCGACGAGCGCGGTGGCGTCCTCGGCTTGGTAGCGGGACGACGCCACCACCACTGCGACCGGGTCGCCGACATAACGCGCGCGGTCCCGGGCCAGCGCCCTGCGTCTGGTCGTTTTCACCTCGGGCGGGTCGGCGGCGACGACCATCGGCAGGATCTCGTCGACGAGGTCTGTGCCGGTGAGCACGCGGTAGACCCCTGGCGCCGATGCGGCCGCTTTCGTGTCGATCGAGCGAATGCGTGCGTGGGCGTAGGGACTGCGCACAAAGGCCGCGTGGGCCATCCCGGGGAGCGCGATGTCGTCTACATAGCGGCCGAGCCCCATCAGAAACTTGGGGTCCTCGACGCGGTCGATCCGTGCGCCTACGTAGCGCGCCGGTCGCACGGTCGTGTCGTCACCCATCTGGGCTCCTCCGCTCCGCCTCTCCACGCCCCTTCTACCACAGGGCGAGCGGGCGGATCTACCGAACCCGGCCGGATTCCGTCCCGAGCCGCGACCCGGGCGGCGGGGCCCATTCTCCGCGCAGCAAAGGTGCTACAACCGAGGGCGCGCCGCGCGCGCTACCCGGGAGACGCACCGATGGGAACACTGCGAGACCAGGCTTGCATCGTCGGGGTGGGCCACACCGAGTACTCGAAAGACTCCGGGCGCAGCGAACTGAAGCTCGCCTGCGAAGCGATCGCCGCGGCCATGGACGACGCCGGTCTCGCGGCGGAAGACCTCGACGGCATCGCCAAGTACAGCTGGGACAACAACGACCCGGTGCGCATCGCGAAAAACCTCGGCCTGCCGCGGCTCAACTTCTTCAGCGAGGTGCACTACGGCGGCGGCGGCGGCCCGGTGGGCACCGTGCTCCTGGCGGCGATGGCCGTGGCGACCGGTCAGGCCAAGGCCGTGGTCGCGTTCCGCGCCATGAACGAGCGCTCCGGTCGCGGAACCCCGCGTTTTGGCCAGGCCTCCACCAGCGCCGGCGCCCGCGGCACCGCGGCGTATCACGCACCCTACGGGCTCTTCAGCCCCGCGCAGATGGTGGCGCTGGCGGCCCGGCGGCATATGCATCTCTACGGCACCGAGAGCGTGCACTTTGGCGAGATCGCGGTGGCCGTCCGCCACCACGCCAACCACAACCCGAACGCCACGATGTACGGCCGTCCCATGACCCTCGACGACCACCAGAACTCGCGCATGATCGCCGCGCCGGTGCGGCTCTACGACTGCTGTCTCGAGACCGATGGCGGTGCCGCGGTGATCGTGACGAGCTCCGAGCGGGCGCGCGACTTGAAGCAACCCCCGGTGTTCATCGCGAGCGGCGGGATGGGGGCCGGCGCGTGGAACGACCGCGAGGTCGTAAAGAATGTCGAGTCGCCCGAAACCGAATCGACCGTCATCGCGCGGCACGTCTTCGACGACGCCGGCATCCGCCACGAAGACATCGACGTTCTCTTTCTCTACGACCACTTTACGCCGCTCGTGCTGATGGCCCTCGAGGAGTACGGCTTCTGCAAACGCGGAGAGGGCAAGGATTTTGTGACGGGCGGCCGGCTGCGCTGGCCCGACGGGGCGCTGCCCATCAACACCAGCGGGGGCAACCTCTCGGAGGGCTACATCCACGGCATGCAGAACAACATCGAGGCGGTGCGTCAGCTGCGCGGGGTGGCGCGCTGTCAGGTCGAGGGCGCACGCTACGCCTTTGTCGCCTCGGGCAACGCGGTGCCGACCACCGCGATGATCCTCCGGAGGGACGCATGAGCGCCGCCGACGCCTTTCCGTTCCCGGTGCCCGAATTCGGCGCCGAGCCCTACTGGGAGGCCTGCAACCGCGACGAGCTCTCGATGCAGCGCTGCGGCGACTGCTCGCGGTTTCGCTGGATGCCCGGCCCGTTTTGCCCCGACTGCGGCGGAAGCGACCTGCGGTGGACGCCGCTCTCCGGGCGCGGGCGGATCACGACCTGGACCGTGATCACCCATCCAATCCACCCGGCGGCGGTGGACCGCGTGCCCTATGTCGTCGCTGAGGTCGAGCTCGAGGAGCAGCCCGGCCTCCGCATGATCACCGGGCTGGTAGGGATCGAAGAGGACGCGATCGACTTCGACCTCCCGGTGAGCGTGGCTTTCGAGGAGCACCCGAGCGGCCAGAAACTTCCGGTGTTTCGGCCGGCGGCCTAGACGCGGAGACGGTGGAGATGAACGACCTCCTGGAACGCCACGGCGGACAGATCCTCGCCGATCAGCTCGCCCTGCAGGGCTGCGAGTTTGTGTTCTGCGTGCCGGGCGAGAGCTTTCTCGCGGCCCTCGACGGGCTCCACGACACCCGCGCGATCCGCACCATCGTGTGCCGCCAGGAGGGCGGGGCCGCGATGATGGCCGAGGCCTACGGAAAGCTCACCGGACGCCCCGGCGTCTGCATGGTGACCCGCGGACCCGGCGCCACGAACGCCGCCTCGGGCGTCCACGTGGGCTTTCAGGACTCGACGCCGATGATTCTCGTCGTCGGCCAGGTGGGCCGCGGAATGATCGACCGCGAGGCCTTTCAGGAGATGGACTACCGCCGGGTGTACGGTCAGATGGCGAAGTGGGTCGCGCAGGTCGACGACACCGCGCGCATCCCCGAGTACTTGAGCCGGGCCTATCACGTCGCGGTGTCGGGGCGCCCCGGGCCGGTGGTGCTGGCGTTTCCAGAGGATGTGCTCTCGGGCCGGGCCCGCGTGGTCGACGCAAAGCCCGCCGTGCCCGCGCGGGCCAAGGCCGCCCCCGATGATCTCGAGGCGTTTCGCGAAATCTTGGCCAAGGCCACGAAACCGATGATGATTGTCGGCGGGGGAGGGTGGAGCGAAGCCGCCGCGGCCGACGTGCAGCGCTTCTCGGAGCGCAATCACATCCCGGTGTGCGCTTCGTTTCGCTGCCAGGACTATGTCGACAACCACCACCCCTACTACTGCGGTCACGCCGGGATCGGGATCCATCCGAAGACTGCTGCGCGCATCCGGGGCTGCGATCTGCTGATCGCCCTCGGCGCTCGCCTCGGCGAGATCACTTCGAGCGGCTACGCCCACGTCGAGATCCCGAACCCGCAGATGCGCTTTGTCCACATCCACCCCGGGGCCGACGAGATCGGGCACATCTACCGGCCCGACCTGGCGATCAATTCGGCATCGCGCGACTTCGCCCGAGCCGCGGCGGGGCTCGAGCTAGAGGCCTCGGCGCGCTGGAAGAGCTGGGCCGAGGCCGCCGCGGAGGAGTACCGGGCGGCGCGCGCGCCGCGCCCGACCCCCGGCGCGCTCCAGCTCGAGCACGTCGTCACCCGAGTGGGAGAGCGGCTCGGCCCGCACGACCTCGTCACCAACGGCGCTGGCAACTACGCCGCCTGGGTGAACCGCTACTACCCCTACCGGGGTTACCGCACCCAGCTGGCCCCCACCTCCGGCTCGATGGGCTATGGGCTTCCCGCCGCCGTCTCGGCGGCGCTTGTCCACCCCGAGCGCAAAGTCGTGTGCTTCGCCGGCGACGGCTGCTTCTTGATGACGGGGCAAGAGCTCGCCACGGCCGTCCGCTATCGCCTCGGCATCGTGATCATCGTCGCGAACAATGGCATGTACGGAACGATCCGGATGCACCAAGAGCGCAGCTACCCCGAACGCGTGCACGGCACCGCGCTGGTGAACCCGGACTTCGCCAAGCTGGCCGAGAGCTACGGGGCGCTGGGCCTTCGCGCCGAGAGCAACGCCGACTTCGACGCGGCCTTGGACCGCGCCCTCGACCACGCCGGGCCCGCGCTCATCGAGGCGACCGTCGACCCCGAGGCGCTGTCCCCGGCCGCGACCCTGAGCGAGGTGCGCGCCCGGTCGCTGGAGCGACGCGGGTAGCCGGCCTCAGGGCGCGCTGCGGTCGCGCGTCCCGACCACGGCGTGCGCCTCGATCTCGACCAGCCACTCCGGATCGAGCAGCCCGGCGACCAATACCGCGCTCGTCACCGGGCGGACCTCCCGGAACACCTCGCCGTGGACCCGGGCGATCGCGTCGGCGTCCGCCGCGTCGACCAGAAACACACGGGTGAGGACGACGTCCTCGAGTGAGGCGCCCGCTTCGCGGAGCGCGCCCCCGATGACCTCAAAGCAGCGCCGCGCCTGGGCCTCGGCGTCCCCGACACCCAGGTTGGCACCGTCGGCGCCGATCGCCGCACAGCCCGCGACAAAGACGTGGTCGCCGACGCGGACCGCGCGAGAAAAGCCAAAGGCCTCGGCGTAGGGGCTTACGGCCGCGACATTCTTTCGGTCCACGGGCTACTCGACCGGCACCATCTGCGCGGCGTCGAAGCCCTCGACGGCGCGTTGGCGCCCGAACATTTCGACGGCGTTCGAGATTTCCATGAGCGAGAGGCCGATCAGAAAGAGCCGGTGGGCGTCCTCGGGCATGTCGTCGAGCGGGAATTTGTTGAGGTACTCGACTACGGCCTCCATGCGCGGCTTCAAGGTGTCGTAAAAGACGCGGATCTCCTCCATCGAGGCCGCGTAGCGCTTGGCGTGGCGCTCGCGCTCGGTGGGCAGGGCCCAGGCCGCGAAACGCTCGAGGTCGCGAAAGTCGGCGGGGAGCTGGCTCACAGCGACACCCCACAGGTGTCTTCCCAGACCTCGTGGAAGTGGCGGATCTGGATCTCTTCGTCCTGGAACTGGAAGTGGGGCCTGACGCGCGACGCAAGGCCCGCCTGGACCTTCTCGTGAGCGATGATGTCCTCGTGGAGGATGTCGCGGATCTGACACTTGGCGTACTCGAGCGAGAGGCGCTCGCCGGCGTTCTGGGGCGGCACGAAGTACATGCCGATCTCCCAGCGGGTCTCGTCCAGGGCCGTGGGCCAGAAGTTGTAGGTGATGTACGAGTCGGCCTCGACGCCGCGCACGATCAGGATCGCGAAGTTTGGGAAGATCGTATAGAAGTCGAAGTCGCCGATCAGCGGGAGCCGGTGTTCGCTGCGACTCTTGCCGTACTGGACCTCGTCGAGCGGCACGCTCTCCCTCTCGACCGGTGCCTCCGACGAGTAGATGCTGTGCTTGCCGTGGAAGCGGACGTCCTGGAGCCGTATGTAGCGGCCCTCTTTCTTGACCGCGAAATCCGGGATGGTGGCGCGGTGCTGGAAGGGGACGTGGTAGAGCTCGTTCTGGGCGCTGAGCGCCGTCTTCCAGTTGGCCTTCTCCTCCACCCGGTACTCGAAGACCTTTCCGAACGCGTCGAAACGGGCCCCCTTCATCTCGTCGACGATTCCCCCGAGATACTCGGAGAGCGTCTGCTCGGGCTGTGGGTCGAGGTTGACAAAGAGAAACCCGTGCCACTCCTCGAGCGCGACCGGTGTGAGCCCGAGCTTGGCTTTGTCGAGGTCGTGGAAATTGCTCTCGTCGGTGACCGAGCGCAGCGTGCCCTTGTCGTCAAAGACCCAGCAGTGGAACCCGCACAAAAAGGTCGCGCCGTGCCCCTCTTTGTCCCACACGAGCCGGTTGCTGCGGTGGGAGCAGACGTTGTGAAAGGCGCGGATCACGCCGTCGCGGCCGCGCGTCACGAGCACCGAGGCGTTGCAGGCGTCGACGTCGGCGACAAAGTAGTCGCCAGGGTTCGGCACGCGGTCGACGCGCCCGACGTTGAGCCAGCAGCGTCGCCAGACGCGCTCTTTCTCGAGGTCGTAGAGCTCGGGGGAGATGTTGGGCTCTGTCGAGACCGGGCCGGTTCCCACCTCGGGATATTTCTTGGCCCATCGCTTGTCCCCGATCACGGTCTTCATGGCAGTGCTCCTCGCGTCCCGTCTGGAAGGTGCTCGCGACATTGTCGCAGACCCGCAAAATCCCTGTCCAGCCCCGCCGTCGGATCGCAGTGGTAGAGTTTCAGGGAGCAAAGAACGGAGGCGAGGAAGATCGAAATGCGCGCTCGATTGTCATGGTTCGGCTTGGTCACTCTCTTTTTCGGCTCGATGGTGCTGAGCGGTCACGCTGCGGAAACCGTGGTGAACGACGCGGCGCTCAGCGACGAGCGCGACGGCCGCAACTGGCTGTCCTACGGGCGCACCTACAGCGAGAAGCGTTTTAGCCCGCTCGACCAGATCAACACCGAGACCGTCAACGGCCTGGGCCTCGACTGGGCCCTGGAGCTCCCCGACGACCGCAGCCTGATCGGCACGCCGCTCGTCGTCGACGGCGTCCTCTACTTCACCGGGAGCTACAGCGTGACCCGCGCGGTCGACGCAAAAACGGGCAAGCTCCTCTGGGAGTACGACCCCGAGTCGATCAAACACGCCGGCGACCGGCTGCGGATCATGTGGGATGTCAGCCGCGGCCTCTCGTTCTGGAACGGCAAGGTGATCATCGCCACGATCGATGGCCGTCTGGTGGCGATCGACGCGAAGAACGGAAAGCGGGTCTGGGAGGCCGAAACCGTCGAGCGCGACAAGGCCTACTACATTACCGGAACGCCCAAGGTCTTCCGCGGCAAGGTGATCGTCGGCAACGGCGGTACCGAGCACACGGCGGCCCGCGGCTATGTGACCGCGTACGACGCGGAGACCGGAGAGCAGGCGTGGCGGTTTTGGATCGTACCCGGCAACCCCGCGGACGGGTTCGAGAACAAAGCCATGGAGATGGCCGCCAAGACCTGGACCGGCGAGTGGTGGAAGCACGGCGGCGGCGGCAACACCTGGAACGGCATCACCTACGACCCGGAGTACAACCAGATCATCATGGGGACGGGCAACGGTTCGCCTTGGAACCGGCGCATCCGGAGCCCTGGCGGGGGTGACAACCTCTTTCTGTGCTCGATCGTCGCGGTGGACGCCGACACCGGCGAGTACAAGTGGCACTACCAGACGGTCCCCGGCGAGACCTGGGACTACAACTCGAACATGGACATCGTGCTGGCCGATCTCGAGATCGGCGGCAAGCCGGTGAAGGCGCTGATGCACGCGCCCAAGAACGGCTTCTTTTATGTGATCGACCGCAAGGACGGGAAGCTCCTCTCGGCCGAGAAGATCGGCAAGGTCACGTGGGCGTCGCACATCGATATGAAGACGGGCCGGCCGGTGGAGACCCCGGGCGCGCGCTACGAGGACGGCGAAGAGCTGGTGTGGCCGAGCCCCTTTGGCGTGCACAACTGGCACGCGATGTCGTACAACCCCGAGACGGGTCTCGCCTATATCCCCACCATCGAGCTTCCGGCGCTCTTCAGCGAAGAGGGGATCGACGTCAAGAACTGGCAGTCGCCCGACTTTCACATGAGCGTGGGCGTCCAGTTTGGCAACGAAGACACCGCGCCGGACGCGGGGACGGCGACGCTCCTGGCCTGGGACCCGGTCAAGCAGCAGAAGGCGTGGCAGATCGCGCTCCCGGCGGCCTGGAACCCCGGGACCTTGACCACCGCCGGCGGGCTGGTGTTTCAGGGGCGTGCCGACGGTGTGCTGCTTGCCTACGACGCGACGTCCGGAAAGGAACTCTGGTCCGTCGACGTGGGGTCGGGGATTTCCGCGCCACCGATCACTTATTCGATCGACGGCGTGCAGTACGTATCGCTGCTGGTGGGCTGGGGCGGTTCGGGGTTGATCTCGGGCTCGATCGCCGCGCAACACGGTTGGGCCTATCGCATCCACCCGCGGCGGCTCTTGACCTTTGCGCTCGGCGGTCAGATGGCGATGCCCCCCTCACCGCCGCCCTTCTTCCCGAAGCCGGTCGACGTCCCCGGGTTCGAGGTCGACGCCGCCAAAGCGAGCCAGGGTGTGCAGACCTACGCCGCCTCGTGTGTCTTGTGTCACGGGGGCGGGGCCGTCTCGGGGGGCGCGGCGCCGGATTTGCGCGCCTCGCCGCTCACCCAGGACTACGACGTCTTCAAGGCCCTGATGGTGCGCGGTGTGATGGACAAAGGGATGCCGCGCTTCCACCACTTTGACGAGGCCCAGCTCGACGGGCTCTTCCACTACATCCGCCGCGAGGCGAGAAAGGGTGCGACGGGAGCGCGCGCCGCGTCGACCGCGGGGCCCTAGCCCTGCGCCCCATCGGGGGGCGGCTTCGGGGGCAGCTTGGCCCGCGGCACCTTGCGGAACTCGAAGCGCGCGCGCTCCTCCTGGGGTTCGGTGAGGAGGGGGCCGTCGGTGTCGGTGCCGCCGTCGCCGCGCGCATCGCCCTGCACCGGGTCCGCGCTCGCCCCGGTGAAGTAGCCCTCGAGGAGAGCCCCGCCGGCGAGCTCCTCCTGCGCCGACTGCGCGGTCTGGGCCATCTCGCGGCTCCAGGGCAGCGTGTGGGCGCGCGGCTCGCCCACGGGGATCCCTTCCTCGTTGACGGAGCGCAGCCAGAAGTAGATGGCTCCGGCACGGGTCGCCGCCCGATCCGGCTCGTCGATGACGATCGCCTGTAAGCGAAACTGACCCGGCATCGCCGCATCGGTGGGAAAACCGAGCAGGCCGCGCGTCCCGTGCCACGCTCCGGCGTAGAGGGCCGTCACCCCGAGGATCGCGGCCGTCTTCAGCCAGCGCGGGTGGGGCGCAGCCAGGTTCAAGTTCAGCAGCAGCGCTGCGATCGCGGCGTAGGCGGCGGTGAGTGCCAGGATCGCGATCGTCACGGCGGGGGTCCGATCATTGGAAGGGACGCGTTGCCGTGGAGAGCAGCGCTTTGGACAGGGTGTTGGTGTCCACCACGTCGCCCGCCTCGTTGAGCCGAAACCGCACCGCCGTCTTCTCATCGCCCAAGCCGGTGAGGACCACCGTGTCGTAGTGAATCAGCTCGACGGTCGGGTTGAGCTTTTCCACTTTGACGCTCACCGTCACCGGAGACGTAGTGTTGGCCTTGAAGTGAAACACGTTCACGACGTACTCGCCCGGCGTCAGCGCGCGCAGGGTCGCGGTCTCCTGGTTGATCGGCGAGGTGATCTGGACCCCGTCGACCGAGATGCGATCCGCCAACGAGCCGCGGTCGTCGCGGTCGAGGTGCATGAGACCCGTATCGCGGTTGCGGTACCAGAGCAGGTTGCCCTGTGGATCCTCGATCAAGGTGTCGATGTCGTCGGGGTGATCGTCGGCCCACCGCACCGTGACGAGGACCTCGGCCTTGGATTCGACCTTCCCGGTCGCGCTCGTCTCGTTGATCATCGCAAACGCCGTGATGAACATGAACGCGAAGCCCAGGAGCGCGTTGAAGAGCAGGTCGGTGAAGACGTCCTGGGATTCACCGTGGTGAAAGACCCTATGACGCATCGGAGCCTCGGTGGAGATCGGCAAAGACCGACAGGCGCGTGGCGAGGTCCGCCGCCGAGGCGTCCAGAATGTGGTACTGGAATTCGAGCAAGGTGCTCGTCACGAGGCCGGTGAGGGTCGTGTAGAGGGCGACGGCCATCCCGCTGCTCATCGCGGTGAGGAGCTGGCGCATCAGCCCGGCGTCGAACTCCGAGATTTGCCCGACCGGAATCAGCATCAGGATGAACCCGACGATGGTGCCGAGCAGCCCCAGCTTGAGGAGGGCGTCCGACACGAAGTGGCCAAAGGCGTGGCGGTTGATCAGCCGGTCGCCAAAGGCCGCGAGCAACGCCTCGGGATGGTTCTGGGTTCCCTTGCGCTGCCACTCGCTGAGGAAGTCTCCGAGGAGCCCGCGCTGAAAACCGGAAAAATCGAGGGCCTCATCGCCGGCCTGCGCCTGCAGCTCCGAAAACGAGCGCCGTTCTTCGCCGAGGGCGTAGGCGAGGTACAGCCAGTGCGCGCTCGCGAACGCGTACGCGGCGAGAATGACGTAGCTGATGTAGCTGCGGTCGGAGCGCAGGGCCGTCGCCAGCAACCCCCGTTCCGCCACCAGGTAGGTGGCGAAGATCACCAGGCCCAGGATGATCAGCGCGCGAAAAACGAGGTTGGAATCGCTCTGCTTTGACAAGGCGGCGGATTATATACGAGATTCGTCGAATCGAGGGCGCCGGGGTAAGGTTCCGCCGACGTTCGAGATTGGGGCGCGGCGGTATTGAAGACAGCATCCCTCCGGCGCTGGAGCGCCGCCGCGTTCGTGTTGCTCGGGGTCGCCGGAGCCGCGCTGGCGGCCGATCGCGAGGCAAATCGCCCCGGGGACCTGCGCGTCGTGTACGCCGGGAGCGCGATCGACGGCCTGCAAGCGGTTGCGCGCAACGCGCGTCAGGTCATCGCGGTCGGTGCCCGGGGACGCGTGTTCGTGTCGCGGGACGGTGCGGAGACCTGGGAGCGCACCGCAATCGCCGGGCGACCACCGCTGATCGATGTCGCGGCGTGCCCGGACGGAAGCTTCTTCCTGCTCGATTTTCGCCGCGGGCTTTGGCGGCGCGGCGACACCGACGATCGCTGGGAGCGACGGGCAATCGCCGTGGCGGGGCTCGACCCCACGCCGCGCAGCCTGGCGCTGCGCTGTGACCCGGCGGGTCGCTTGTGGGCGGTGGGCGAGGAGAGCTCGATCCTCAGCAGCGACGACCGCGGCGTCCGCTGGCAATCGACGCTGCCCGATCGCACCGACCGCCTCCTCACCGCGATCGGTTTTGTCGACACCGACCGCGTCCGCGTACTCGGCGAGTTCGGCACCACCTTCTTGAGCGACGACGCGGGTGCCACCTGGCAACGCGGGCCCGACATTCCCGAAGAGCTCTACCCCCACGCCGCCCACGTCGCCGGGGATGGAACCCTGTGGGTCGTGGGGGCCACGGGCCACATCTACCGACTCGCGCCCGGCCCCGAGCGATGGGAGGCCGAGGCCTCCGGGACCACCCGCGCCCTCTACGGCCGGGCGCGGGTCGGGCCGTCGCTCGTGGCGGTCGGCGCCGGCGGCGAGGCGCTGCTGCGCGACGACGGTTGGCGTGCGCTCGCGCTCCCCCGCCGCGCGGGCGTGGCCTGGGCGTGGCGCGGAATCGCCTCGCTCGGCCCCGGCGTCTTTGTGGCAGTGGGAGAGGGCGGCGCGATGCGCGTCGCGTGGCCGAGCGGCGCCGCTGACAGCGTCGCCTCCGCGGAGGGCCCGTGAGGGGTTCGGCAACGCGCTGGGCGCCGCGCATCGCCCACTGGCTGTTTCGCTACCCGCGCTTCGCCTTGCTCGCGATCGCCGTGCTCACCGCGCTATTTGCGGCGCAGATCCCAAAGCTCACGCTTCACTCGAGCTTTGCGGACCTGCTCCCGGCCGGGCACCCGTCGATCGAGCTCCACAACCGCATCCGCGACACCTTTGGTGGTGCCAACGTCATCCTCGTGGCGGTCGAGTACGAGGGCGGCACCGTGCTGTCGCCCGAGGGGCTGGCCCGCCTCGCGCGGATCACACGACGCGTCGACCAGATACCCGGTGTGAACCACGACCTGCTGCGCAGCCTGACCCACCGCAATGTGCGCAAAATCTACGTGACGCCCGACGGGACCATCGTCACCGAGCGCTACTACAACCCCCGCGCGCCGGCGCCCGACGCGGCCGCCCTCGAGGCGCTCCGGCGCGACATCGAAGCGGACCCCGAGGTCTACGGCGTCCTGGTCTCGCCGGATTTTTCCATGGCGTTGATCCGTGCGCAGCTCAACGAGAGCGGCCTCGACGTGCGAGAGACCTTCGGTGCGCTGCAGCGCCTCCGCGAGGAGGAGAGCGGGCCCGGGATCGCCATCCACGCGGTGGGTCCCACGGTGCTCGCCGGGTGGGTCATCCGCTACGTGCCCGAGGCGGGACGGGTCCTGCTCTGGACCCTGGGAATTCTGCTCCTTCTCCTGATCGGGCATTTTCACCACCCGGTCGGTGTCTTCCTGCCGCTTCTCGCCGCTTCGGTCTCGGCGGTTTGGGGCCTGGGCTACGTCGGGTTGCGGGGCGGCGCGATTGACCCGCTCACTCTGGTCGTCCCGTTCCTGGTCTCGGCACGCGCGCTCTCCCACGCCGTGCAGATGCTCGAGCGCTTCCGCGAAGAACGGGCGAGCTTGGGTGATTCCAAACGCGCCGCGCGGGCGGCGTTCGAGGATCTCCTCACCCCAGGCCTGCTCGCGATCGTCGGGGACGCCGCGGGGATCTGGTTGATCTCGCTGAGCGACATCCCGCTCAACGACAAGCTCGCGGGCTATGGGTCCTTTTGGGCACTCTCCATCGCGGTGAGCGGCCTCGTCCTGGTACCCCTCCTTTTGGCGTACTCGCCGGCGCCGCGCGGCGGCCGCATCGCCGACCTGCTGCGCGGTGCGCTTCCGGTGTGGAGCCGCTGGCTCACGACACCCCACGTCGCGCGCCGTCTGTTGGGTGCGTGCGCGGCGCTATTTGGCGCGGGGCTATGGCTCAGCGCCGGCCTCCCCGTTGGTGAAACCGAGCCCGGGTCTTCGCTGCTCTACGGCGATCACGACTACAACCGCTCGGCCGCGGCGATCGCCGAGCGCTTTGCGGGCACCGCGCCGCTTTACATCATCGCGCGCACCGAGGAGGACGGCGGCGTCCGTCGTCTCGAGGTGCTCGAAGCGCTCGAGTCGCTGTCGCAGGAGATGCTCGAAGATCCGGCGGTGGTGGTCGGATACGACTTGCCCCGCCTGGTGCGCGCTCTGCACCGCTACACGCGCAACGACGACCCGCGCTACGCCCAGCTGCCGGAACGGGCCGAAGACACGGGGCGCCTGATCTATTCCTATATCTTCACCGCGGCGGTCCCCGACGTCTTGCGGCCCCTGGTCGATTCCCCGCAGCGCGAGACCAACGTGAGCTTTCTCGCGACCGACTATCGCGCGCAGACCGTCGAGCGCCTGGTGGAGCGCGCCCGGGCGTGGGCGCGCTCGCCCGCGGCGGCCGTCGAGGGCCTCGAGATCGAGCTGGCCGGGGGGCTCGTCGGTGTAACGGGCGCGATCAACGAGGAAATCCGCACCTCGAGCGGGCGGATCTTTCCCGCCGTCCTCGGCTTTGTCTTTGTGTCGGTGCTGCTCTTTTATCGCTCGCTCCACGCCGCCTGTCTGATGTTGATGACCATGGTGCTCGCCACCGTGCTGACCCACGGCTATATGCGGGTCGTCGGAATCTCGATGAATCTCAACACGGTGGCCGTCGTCGGAGTGGGGATCGGGATCGGAATCGACTACGCGATCTACCTGATGGATCGGATTCGCCAGGAAATGGAGCCGCCCGGTGCGGATTTGTCGGCCGCCGTGCGGCAGGCGCTGCGCACGACGGGGCTCGCGATTGCCTTTACCGCCGCTACGTTGGTGTGCGGTGTGGCGGCCTGGGTATCTGGCTCCACCTTACGCTTCCAGGCCGACGCTGCGCAGCTCCTGATCGCGATGATGATCTTCAATATGCTTGCGGCGCTGCTGTTTGTCCCGGCGTGGGTGGTGTTCGCAAAGCCGCGATTCCTGACGAAACCCGCGCCCGGTCTCTCGAAAACGCCCGACGCTGCGCCCCACGGCAAGCAAGAGGAGAGCGAGTGAGGAACAACTTGCGACCTGCAGAAACCATCCGGAGGCGCTGGCTTCTGACGGCGTGCGCCGGCGGCTTGTGTGTGGCCCTGGCGGTGCTCGCGGCGAACGCCCAGGGCCAGGACGCCGAGGCGATTCTCCGCAATGCCTTTGATCCCTACGCCGATGGGCCACCGAACTACCCGGGCTATGAGCCCGGGGTGCGCATCGATGCCTCCAACCTGCCGGACTACATCGAGGCGCTGCCCGAGGGGCTGGGGCGGATCCTCGGCGAGGGGGGATACGCGCTCGAGACGCGCCCCACCTTCTCGCTCCAAATTTCGCCCAACTACATCCAGGCGACCCGCCAGCAGTTCGGCAACGTCAAGCTCGGCGACGAGGTCGGCGCGGTCAGCGGCTTTGTGGCCGGACGCCCCTTCCCCGAAGAGCCCGACAAGGACGACCCGCGCGCGGGGGAGAAGCTGATCTGGAACTACCAATACGGGTACGCGGCGGGCGACGCGCTCAGTGTCGACCCGATGCACTGGACCTACAAGCAGCTCGACGACGGGACCGTCGACCGCAAGCTCGAGCTCGAGGGACATCTCCTCAACATCATGGGGCGGGTCGATCGAGACCCCAAGCCCGAGATGAAGCCCAACCGCAACCGCATTCTGCGCTCGCTCTATCTAAACGTCCGCGAGCCCTTCGAGCTTCGGGACACCCAGCTCCTGATGCACCGCTACATCGATGACTTTCAGCGCGACGACGCGTGGATGTACAACGGCGCCTCACGACGGGTGCGGCGGCTGGCGACCGGCCAGACGACCGATTCCTACCTGGGCTCGGATCTCATGATCGAGGACTTCGGCGGGTACAACGGGCGCATCTCCGACTACCGCTGGCATTACGTCGGGACGGCGAGCACGTTCATGCCGTTCTACAAACACAGCGAGCTCACGGAGTTCGCCACGGATCCGCCCCCGCAAAAGGACGGCTATCAATTCGTCGCGTTTGGCGGGCAGGGGGGTTGCTTTCCGCTGATCCAATGGCAGCTCCGCAAGGTCCACATCGTCGATGGGACGCCCGCCGATGCCGGCCACCCCGTGAGCCGCCGGCGGATCTACCTCGACGCGCAGGGATTCACGATCCCCTACGAAGACATCTACGACTCGGCGGAGAAGCTCTGGAAGATGTACATCGTGGGTCAGGCCCACCCCGACTTCTATAAGGGCAGCGAGCACGCCGGGACCGGGGCTTCGTTCTTCGAGGCCTTTACCGTGGTCGATGTCCAGGCGCGGCGCTGTACGATCGGGCAGTTCTATCTCCACCCGAACAGCAAAAAGGTGAAGAAGAGGCTCTTCGAGACGGGCTACATGCAGTCCAAGGGCCGCTAGCCGAGCCCCCCGCCCGCGCTCAGGGCCGCCCGCGGCGCGGCGGGAGTTCGGCAAACTTCGCCGGCCGTTTCTCGGTGGTGGCCGCGAAGGCCTCGGCCATCGTCGCCGGTTGGAGCATCGCGGCGTTCCACACCCCGATGTAGTCGAGCGTGTCCTCGGTCGAGTGATCGCGGGCGTAGTTCATCATGCGCTTCGAACCGTAGACAGCGAGAGGTGCCTTCTCGGCGATCTCGCGTGCGGTCTCGAGGACGGCGGCGAGCATCGTCGGTTGATCGGGGTAGACCTCGTTCACGAGCCCGACCTCCTTGGCCCGGGCGGCGGGCATCCTGCGCCCCGTGTAGGCGAGCTCGCGCACGACTCCCTCGGGTACGAGCTGGGTCAAACGCGGGAAGGTCCCGACGTCGGCGGTCATGCCGATGTTGATCTCCTGGATCACAAAGAACGCGTCCTCGGTGGCGTAGCGGACGTCGCAGGCCGTGGTGAGGTCGACGCCGCCGCCGACGCAGCCCCCCTGGATTGCCGCGAGCACCGGCATGCGGCAGCGCTCCAAACAACTCATCGTCCGCTGGAGATGGCGCACCAGGTCGTACACCGCGGGGCCCCGCGTCGCCTCCTGGTCTTGGCCGCGCGTGAATTCTTCCGACCCGAACACCGAGAGGTCCATGCCGGCGGTGAAATGGCGGCCGGTCGACGACAAGACGATCACCCGCGCCGCCGCGTCCGCGTCGAGCGCCTCGACGATCTCGGGGAGCTCGCGCCAGAAGGCGAGATCCATCGCGTTGAGCGTTTCGGGTCGCGACAGCACCAGGTGGGCGATCTGGTCTTCGATGGCCACGTCAAAGCATTCGGGGGACATACGACACCTCTCGGTTTGGCGAAGAGCGCTCAGGCCGTGGACGCTGGGCCCGTTCCGGGTGGCCACTCGTCGTAGCGCGGAAGCGAAGCATCGAACGCCGCCCATGGGCGGTGTTCGGTGAAAAACATGTGGCCGAGGATGCGCACCTTTGGCTCTCCCTCCAGCAGACCCAGCGGGATCCCCCAGAGACCGGCACCCGCTTGGTCTGCCGCGACCACGTGGGAGCCGCAGCGCGAACAAAAGCGTCGCGTTCCCGCGGCCGACGACGGGTAGCCACGGAGCAGCTCCTCCCCCGAGAGCCACCGCACCTGGCCCGCCTTGGCCACGACGTGGGTCGAGTGGCTTCCGCCGTGGGCCCGCTGGCACATCCGGCAATGGCAGTGCATTGCGATCAGCTCGTCGCGGTCGATCTCAAAACGGACGGAACCGCACAGGCAGCGCCCGGACACCGGCATCGTCTTCCTCCTCGGCGCCTCAAGATAGGACGGGGGGGCGCCGGGGTCAGCGGCGGACGCCCGCTCAAGCCTCGTCTAGCTCGAAAGCGATCGCCGCGGCACCGGCGCCGTGGGTCGGGGCATAGCCCAAGACCTCCGCGCCCCGAAAGCCGCCACCCATGGCGCCCAACAGAAAGGCGAAGTGCTTGAACCCCATGTCGGCCTTGGCCTCGGCGGCGAACTCTCCCCAAAGACCCTCGAACTCCGCAACACGGCCGGCTTCGAGAAGCCCGAGCACGCGGCGGTTCCACGCGTCATCCTCGGGCCGCGCGATGCGATCCTGGGTGACGTCGATCGCCTCGCGGAGCAACGAGCCCGACAGCCCGCCGACCCCGACCACCGCGACCCGCTTGCTCTGGAGCTCGGCGACCTCGCGCATCACCGTGCCGATCAGTCGGGTGACCGCGACGTCGTGATAGAGGTTGTTCGAGGTCATCGCGAAGGGCAGGGCGCCGCTGGGGTCGAGGAACCGGTTGGCGACCAAGGTTCCCGTGTCGATCGGGAAGGCGTCGTAGTCGACGGCGCGCGAGCGCACCCCGGCCGCGGTGGCGTGTGCGACGCACGCGTGGGCGAACGCGGTATCCACCCGCAGCGAGAACGGGATCTCGCCGTACTCGTGCCAGGTCTCATCGACGTGGACCCCTTCGAGCTGCGTCCGCGTTTGCCAGAGTTGGTCGAGCACCGCGATCCACTGGGTGGAGTAGACCGCGACGAGGTCGACCTCGCGTTCCGCCAGCTGTTTCGCGGCGCGCTCCATACCCGAGACCAGCGGTTGCCATCTCGGATTTCCCGGAACCAGGAGCGGGAGCGGCGAGCCGGGCAGCAAGAAGGCGGCGACGACGGTCATGGCGCGCGGAGGTTCCACTCCATCACGGCGTTGCCCGTCCCGATGACGGTCCCGTAGCCGTGAAGCTCCCCCGGGATCTCGGGATAGTCCATCGCGGCAAACATCCAGGTGAACGCGCCCGATTTGATCTCTGCAAAGGCCTCTTCGATGAACTGCGGCAGGAGCGCGAAGGTCTCTCGGGTGCGGCCCTGGCGCAGGAGCTCGATGATCCGCATGTCCCACTGGTAACCCTCGCAGCTTTGTGGGTGCTCCCGAGACATGTCCTCGGGAAGCTCGGGCTCCTCGTGAAAGTGGTAGTGGCACAGTGTGTTGGAGGCGAGCAGCACCGCGCGTCGACCGGTGCGCTCGATGGCCTTTCGCGTCGCCTTGCCCAGACGGTCCATCTCCTCGAGCCCCTCGCTGAGCTCCAGGTAGTAGGGCGAGTTGTTGGCGGAAATGCCGACGACGGGGAGGTCCCACTGGGGCCGCATCATATGAAGGGTCGTGATGGTGCCGTAGTCGACCCGAAACGCCGGGTTGCGCATCATCTTGGCGTTGAGCCCGGCGGCGCCGGCTTCTTCGCAGCACGCTTCGGCGAGCTCTACGTCGACTTCGAGATCAAAGCGGTAGCGAAACAGGTTGGGGAAGATCGGGTCGACCGACTTCCCCTGAAGCCGTGGAACCCCGAGGAAGTGATGGCCCACCTGGGTCATCCAGTGGGGTGAGTGGACCAGCAGCACGTCCGGCTGCAGCGCGTCGAGATTCTTGCGGGCGCGCTCGTAGGCCCAGCGCAGCGGCTCCCAACCCCCTTGCGACCGCGGCTCGTTCTGGGGCGGGTTTTCGCCGTACACGAGATGGGGTGGGTGGGGCGCCAAAAACCCGGCCAAGATCTCGCCACGTGCCATGGAGCCTCCTCGTGTGACGGCGGGGCGTCGGAGCCTTATTGTGGCCGCTAGAAGCGAGAAAGGGAATCGGCGCGACGCTGCGGCTCGCGATCGAAGGAGGCGAGGGTGCGCAAATTCCTCCAAATCCAACTGGATACGCGCTCCACGGAAGCCGTGCCGCTCAGCGGGGAGGAGATCATCCGGGGCGGGCGGCACCTGATTGCCCGCACCTTGCTCGACGAGGGCATCGCCGGCGTCGACCCCCTCTCGCCTGCCAACCCGCTGCTCTTTTCCGCAGGCCCGTTTGCGGGCACCAACTTCTCCAACGCAAATCGCCTGAGCGTGGGCTGCAAGAGCCCGCTGACGGGCGGGGTCAAGGAATCCAACGCCGGCGGCACCTTCTCGCTGGCCCTGGGACATCTCGAGATCGCCGGCTTGACGCTCCGCGGGGCTTCGGCGGAGTGGGTGGTGATCCATCTCGCCGAGACCGGGGAGGTGCGCTTCGACGACGCGCGCCCCTATCTGGGCCTCGGCAACAACGAGGCCGCGCGCCGCCTCCACGCGCACTACGGCGACAAAACGAGTCTGGCGCTGTGCGGCCCGGTGGGCGAATACCAGGGGCTCGTGGCCGGCATCGCCGTGAGCGACGCCGAGAACCGGCCGTCGCGGATCGCGGCCCGCGGCGGCGTCGGCGCGGTGATGGGCGCAAAGCGCGTCAAAGCGATCGTCGTCGACAAGCGCAAGATGCCGCCGCTCCACGACCGCAAGAAGGTGATGGCGTCGGTGCGCGACTACGGTCGCCGCCTGCGCGAACAGACCCACGTGCAGACGTTCTCGAACTACGGAACCGCTTCGGTGGCCGACCTCACCAATCGCATGGGCGCGCTGCCGGTGCGGAATTTCAGCGTCGGCCAGCTCGTCGACCCGGGCGTCGAGACCTTCGAGGCCGGAGGCGACCACATCTACGACCGCAACAGCGAGCGCGGCGGGAGCGTGTCCCACGCCTGCATGCCCGGCTGCCAAATCCAGTGCAGCAACGTCTATGTGGACGCCGACGGCAAAGAGATCGTCTCGCCGCTCGAATACGAAACGATCGGTCTCCTCGGCACCAACTGCGGCCTCACCGACCCGGACGACATCGCACGCCTCAACGCCATCGCCAACGACCTCGGCGTCGACACCATCGAAGTAGGGGCGACCCTGGCCGTTCTGATGGAGGCCGGGCACGCCCCGTTTGGCGACGTGGCGTTTATGACGGCGGCGCTGGAAGACCTCCGCCAGGGCGACGAGCGCGGCCGTCTGCTCGCGTTGGGAACAGCGCGGGTGGGCGAGCACTTCGGGGTGGAGCGCATTCCGGTCATCAAAAAGCAGGCGATCAGCGCTTATGACCCGCGTGTGATCGAGGTCACGGGGATCTCGATGATGGTGACGGCGCAGGGTGCCGACCATACGACGGGCAACCTTCCCTCCTACGACTGCGAGGGAAAGAGCATTGAAGAGCTGGCGGAACAAAGCTTCGCGATCCAGGTCCACTGCGCCATCGCCGATTCGCTGGGGATCTGCGTGTTCGGCCGCAGCGTCAACAACAGCCACTGGGATCTCATCGCCGACGCCATCAACAGCGCCCACGGCACCGCGATCGACGATCACTTCCTTTTCGAGATGGGCCGCGAGACGTTGCGGCTCGAGAAGGCCTTCAACGACGCCGCCGGCTTTGGCGAAGCGGACGACGAGCTTCCGGCCTTCTTCTACACCGAGCCGCTGGCACCCACGGGAAAGCGCGCGCGTCTCCACAGCGACGAAGTCAACCGCTGCGTCGCGGCCGCCCGCGACACGCATTCGGCCGGGTAGCCCCGACTGCGCTTTCGCAGCCTGGCCGCGGGGCCGCACCAGGTTCCCGCTGCGCACTTCAGCCCGGATTTCGCGGAGCGGCTGCTCGCGCCGGGATCCCCGGTCGACGGCCGTCGCCTGCCCGGGCGCTGCGGAGGGCCTGCGCTCGGGTCCCGATCCGGCCGCGAAAACACCGCAGTCATCGCGCCGTTTCGCCGAAAAGAGAGCCTGGAGGTGTTCCGATGAGGCTCTTCGCTTGGCTCGCGGTTTTGGCGTTGCTCGCGGCGACAGCGTGCGCGGCGCCCCGAGACCCCATGGATACCCAGATGCAGTGCATCCAAGACCCGGAGTGCCAGGCTCGGCTCCAACACTACCGCCATTGAGCCGGCGGCCGGCTCCCGTTCCCTAGAGATCGAGGCCGGTCCCCTCCCGGAACTGGTTCATGCAGAAGTAGTCGCGCCAGGCGGCGATCTTGCCGTCCACGATCTCGAACGCACCCGAGACGGGCAGCCCGAAGGCCTTGCCGCCCGGCGGGTCGAAGTAATCGATCCGTTCGTTCATCACCAGGTTGCCCGTCGAGCACTGCCGCAGCGTCTCGATACGCACGTTGCCGGTGACCTCGAAGAATCCGGCGAGGGTCTTGCGCACCCCCTCGGGCCCGACCACCGGCGGGAAGGGAATGTTCTGATAGACGCAGTCGTCGGCGATGTAGACGAGCGACTCCTCGATCCCTTTGGTGCTCAGGGTTTCGCAGAACGCGTGGACGATCTCTTCGGGGGTCATGCCAGCTCCTTGTGTGGTGACGGTTGCAGCTCTACCTCGATCGCGTGCACCGCGGTGCTCTCGCCCATATCGGCCACGCGACCGGCGTGGAGGACGTTCACGTTGACGCCGCCCGGCTCGCGGCTGGGCCAGCGCCCCTTGTAGGAAACCAGTACGCCGGGCGTGGCGAGGGCATCCACCTCAACGCGCAGCTCGATCTCACCCGTCTCGTTCGTCAGACGTACCCGCTCGCCTCCCCGCAGCCCGAGACGCTTTGCATCGTCCGGGTGCACGACCACCGCCGGGGCGCCCGCCTGCTCTGCGAGGGTCGGGTCGTTCGCGAACGAGTCGTTCAAGCGCCATTTGGACGCGGGGGTCAACAGACGCATCCGCCCGGAACGCGTCGGGGCGTCGACCCAAGGCTGTGGGAGGCGCGGGAGGCCCATCTCTTCGGCGGCGCTCGAGGCGATTTCGATCTTCCCACTCGGCGTGTCGAAGTGGAGGTCGCGGTGGAGGATCATCGGGTCATCGCTCAGGTAGACCGAGCCGCGCCGCGCCAGCGCGTCGAAGCCGAGGCCGATCGCCATCTGCTCGAGCAGCGCGTCGATCATCGAGCGATCCGACTCGAAGAGCTCGGGCTCGTCGAAGTGCATGGCCCCGGCCAGCCGCCGAAAGATCTCCATGTTGGGCAGGGCGTCGCCGAGCGGCTCGCGCACCTTGCGCTGCGCCCCGACCAAGAGATTCATATAGCTGAAGGTGAGGTCGTCGAACTCCAAGAAACCCGCCGCCGGCAGCACGTAGTCCGCCACATCCGCGGTGTCCGTCGGGAAGCAGTCCACGACCACGGAGAAGAACTCCTCGCGCTCCAACGCCGCCCGCAGACGGCGTTGCTCGGGCGCCGAGGCGAGGGGGTTGGTGTTCCAGACAACCAGCGCGCGATAGGCGTCCGCCTCGAGCTGTGCGGCGAGGTCCATATGGCCGACCTTCGGAACGGGGCGCGGTGCGAGGCCGGCGCCCACCAGCCAGCCGAGGTCGGCGCCCGCAATCCCCGGGGTCGAATTCAGGTAGTAGAAGCCCGCGCCGGGCTTGCCGACGTTTCCGGTCAGCGCGGGAAGCAGCCCGACGGCCCGCATCACGTTGCCGCCCGTCGCTTGCCGTTGGAGCCCTTGGCCCGCCCAGAGCAACGCCGGGCCGGCGCCGTAGAGGCGCGCGGCAGCGGCGATGGCCTCCGCTGGAACGCCGGTGTGTCGCTCGCCCCAGTCGGGGGTGCACGCGTCGAGCGCGGGGGTGAGCTCTTCGGCGCCCACGGTGTGCTCGAGGAGGAAGGCCTCGTCGAAGTGACCCTCCGCTCGCAGCACGTGCAGCAGGCAAAAGGCGAGGGCCGCGTCGCTTCCGGGCCGCGGCTGAAGGTGGAGCGCGGCTTTTTTCGCGGTGTCGGTGCGGATCGGATCGACCACCACGAGTGCGCCGGGAAACTCGTCGAGCCAGTGCTCGTGCATGTGGGGGGCCGAGTGCGCCGGATTCGCACCCCAGACCAGCAGGCACGCGGCGTCGGCAGCGGTCCGCGGGTCAAAGCCCACCGCCGAGGTCCCGAACAGGAGGCCCCACGCGACGTGGCCCGCCATGTTGCAGATGGTGTCCGGCTCGACCTCGGTCGCCCCGAGGCGGTGAAAAAAGCGCATGGGAAACAGGTACGCGAGCATCGAGAGGGTGCCCGAGTAGTGCGTGTGCAGAATCGACGCGGGACCCGTCTCGCCGGCGATCTGTGTCAGACGCTCCGCGATCTCGGCGATCGCGGTATCCCACGACACCGGCTCAAAGGCCCCGCTCCCCTTGGACCCGCTGCGCCGGAGCGGCGAGAGCAACCGCGCCCGCGGGTCCTGCCAGACGCCGTTGTATCCCACCGAGCACTTGGGACACAGGGCGCCGCGGCTGATCGGGTGCTCCGGGTCTCCGCGCACGTTCAGCAGCTCCCCGTTGCGTCGCCGGACCAGAATCCCGCAGCCGTCGTAGCAGTCGCGGGGACAATTCGTGCGCAGGAGCTCGTCGGCCATCGGGACCGATTATGGCGCAAGACGAAGCGGCGGGCGTCGCTTCGCGAACCGGCAGCCCGGGCGCAGCGGCGGCGCCAGAGCCCCGAATTCGCCGCGCGCGGGTCCCGGCGTCAAATGATCTGGACGCGGGGCCCAAGGCCCGAAGGCGCGGCTTCCCCACCGCCGATAAGAGGGGCAGTCATGAAGCTCCGACCCGTCAAACAATCGCTCATGCTGCGCGAGTTCCTCGCGCTCGACGCCCGCGCCGAAGAGGGCGGACTCTCCGTCACCGAGCTGGAGCGTTGGGGGGAGCTCAAACGCCTCATTGAAGCCCGCCTCGGGATCGCCCCAGCCCCACCGGCGTGCGAGCGCCGCCGCTCGGTTCGAGTTCCCCTCTCGCTCAACGTCCGGTTTCAGACGCAGAGCGAGCTGGCGAGTTCGCTGTTGCGGAACTTGTCCCGGGGCGGCTTCTTCATTGAGACCAAGGAGCCCCTGCCGATCGGATCGATCTTCCGCGCGCGCATCGTGGTGGAAGAGTGGGGTCTTCGGGTCGAGCCGACCGTCAAGGTCGTGTCCCACTGTGTGGGTCCCGAGCTGGCCATCGACGCCCAGGGCATGGGCGTGGCGTTTCACCAGCTCACCCAAAACGAGCGCAATACGATCCGCGCGATCTATGACCTCTGCCTCGGGGTTGCGCTCGAGACGCTCGCGAGCGAATCGCGCTAGCGAGCTGCCCGCAGCGCCGCGCGGAGCTCTCCGTAGGACGCAAACCCGAGCGCGCTCTCCACCTCGTCCCGCCAGGCCTGATCGAGCTCTGCCAGCACCTCGGCCGGCACCTCCTTCCGATGCGCCCCAACTCGACCCTCGCGCACTTTGGTGGAATCGCTTCCGGGTGGGAGCCCGCAGACCCGTTCGCTGCGCACCCGCAGCAGCCGATCGTCGAATCGGTCGCCCCGCGCCTTCATGAAAGCGAACGACGCGTGCTGGAGTGCGAGGGAGCGCAGGCTCGCGTCGAGCGGGATCCCGCAAAAATGAGCGACCCGGTCGATGGTGTCGGGAAGATCCTCCTTCATGTCCTCAAAGCAGAGCAGCAAGCATTTTGGATTGTCGCGCTGCGACCACCAGGAGAGCAGGTGGTGCCAGTAGCCCGCTTTGCGGTCCGTCAGGAAGCGCGCGCGGGCCCACTCTTCGATTCCAATCGAGCCCGGCTCGAAGAACCAACCCTCGAGGAATCGGTAGGCCGAGAGCAGCGCATCCTTCGGGTCGCGGAACGAGACGATGTAGCGACCCCCCTTTGGGACTTTGTGCCAACAGAGGTGGCTCTTGAAGGCGCGCGGTGCACCCGGCTGGGCCGCGTCGAGTTCGATGCCCAGGTCGTGGGAGACCTCGATCCAAGGGACGACACGCGAGATGTCGTCAAAGGCCATATCGCCGCGGGTGCGCAGGGTGTGGACGATTTGCTGGAGCCAGGTGGTACCGCACTTCGAAAAGGGGGAGATCACCACGTCGCTCGGACGAAGCTGCAGTGCGAGGCCCCGCTCGGTACCCTCGCGGGTCACGAGGCCCTGCAGCACGCGCCCCATCTCCTCGAGGCTCTGCGGTCGTTTGCGGGAGTCGGTGGGGGTCGTCACCGGGGCGCTGCCTCCTGCGCGGCGCGCCGGACGCGGTGGTGGGCCCCCACCGCCCGCGCGAGCGGCGCGAGCGCGTCGAGGCCCCATTGAAACAGGCGCGGCGACGCGCAGACCTCGCTCCGAAACTCGGCGAAGAACGCGGCGGCGACCAGGGGGGCGACCACGCGCCCCCGGCTGCTCAACAGGCCGTCCTCGGCCAGCCGAAAGAAGGTCGCGAACATTGCGTGCAGCCGCCCCCCGGGCCGGTATTCCTCCACGGCTCGCACCATCTCGTCCCCGGGGTTCCACTGGTAGTGGGGTGTTCCCGGGGCCACGGCGATGGCCTCCCCCGGACGGACGACGCGCTGACGCCCCGCCACGCGCAGATGCAGCGCGCCCGCCGTCACCTCGATGCGCTGTTCGCTTTGTGGGTGAGTGTGCGCTCCCGGGATCGCCGCGCGTGGCGCCAGGGAGAAATCAAAGCGGAAGACCTCGGCAGTCGATTCGAGCACCCGGAAGGTCTCGCCGGTCTTTGGGTTGCGAAGGATCTCCACCGCGTCCTCAGAGCAGGTGACAGGCGACGACGAGGGTCGCGGCGAGCGCGACATGGGTGGCGTGGTTCCAGATCACGTTGCTCACCATCGCCGGGATCGGAGGGTCAGACTGCGGCGCCGAGAGCGCCCAGCGCAGCGCCGGGAGAAGCAGCAGCGTGGGAAGGCAGGCGAGCGCGCACAGGGTCGGCAGCCACCCGAACGCGATGCTCGCCGCGATCGAGATCGGGACGCCCAGCGCCGCCGCACCATACACCCAAGCGGCCCGTCGCGCGCCGAGCAGGATCACGAGGTGGCGACGCCCGCCCTGGCGATCTGCTTCGACGTCGGGGAACTCGTTGAGCAGCAGGAGATTGAAGGTCATGAAGAACGCGGGGATCGCGCAGGCCACCGCCTGCACCGGGATCTGGCCGGTGTGCACCATCGCCGCACCGAGCACCGGGAGGGCACCGAGCCCGAGGCCGGCGAACACCTCACCGACGCCGATGCGGAGCAGGAGATGGGTGTAGGCGAGTACCGAGAGCGCCCCAAGCGCCAGTATTGGCAGCATCACGGTGCCGACCTCGGCCACGAACCAGAGCCCGATGCCCGCCCCCAACGCCGCAAACCCGAGACCCCATCCGTAGGCAAAGCGGACGCTCAGGGCACCCGACGGGATCGTGCCGCTCCCCCCGCTAAACGGGGTCCGCCGCGTCTGGAAGTCGATGCCTGTCTGCGCGTCGCTGGCCTCGTTGATGGCGTCGACCGCGATTTGCAGCGCCAGGAGGCCCACGAGCGCGAGACCCGCTCGCAGGGGCACCCAGGGGCCCGCGCAGCTCGCGGCGGCCGTCGCCGTCGCGACGAGCGCCAGCGGGAGGGTGAGAAACGGGGCGCGTGAGATGCCGGCAAGGGCCGCTATGGTCGGCACGGCGAGCTCTCCCGAGGGCGCGCGGCGGCGAGGTGGATGCCCGCCGTCAGACCCCGGATGGGTAGCAAATGTGGAGGGCAGGAATGGATCGCGAGACCTGGATCCGTGAGATGTTTGCGGCCCTCGACCGGGGGAGCGTTCCGGCGCTCTTTCCGTATCTGCACGACGACGTGAAGTGGCGTTTTGCGAGCTACCCGGTCGGGCACGGCAAAGACTCCTTTGCGGCCGCATGGTCGGCGATGGCGGGACGGGTCAAGGCGCTCGAGCACACCGTGCACCGCGTCTGGTCTCAGGAAGACACCGTCTTCTGCCACGGTGATGTGCGGTATCACCTGCTCGACGCACCCCCGGTGACGGTGCCCTTCGCAAACCTGTTTCGGGTGCGCGAGGGCAAGATCAGCGAATACCTGATCTATGTCGACGCCTCCGCGGTCCTCGGCGCCGCCCCGGCTCCGGCGGGCGACTAGCGGCCGTTGGCGCAAAACCGCATCGGAGCGCTTTCGCGCTGGCTGGTCCACGAGGCCTCCCGGCTCGCCGACGTCGGGGTGATCATCCAGCAACTGGCCGAGCGGTTGATTCAAAGCGGCGTGCCGATCGCCCGCGCCTCCGCGCATTTCGGGATTCTGGACCCGACCTACCTCGGCATCTCGCGGATCTGGACCCCCGACGAGGGGCTCCGCCTCTGGCGCGCCGAGCACGCGGACACCGCCGAGGACTTCCGGCACAGCCCGCTCCAGTACGTGCGGCATCACGACGACTGGATCGACCTCCGGCTCGACCGCGACCACTCGCTCGATTTCCCGGTCTTCGCCGGGTTGCGGCGCGCGGGGCTCACCCACTATCTGATGGCGCCGCTGCGCTTCTCCGACGGGAGCATCCAGGCGGCGAGCTGGGCTACGGCGCGCGCCGGCGGGTTCGGCGCCGACGAGGTCGCACTGCTGCGTGCGCTGAGCGGTCCGCTCGCGCTCGTGGTCGAGCTCAAGCGCCTCCGTATCATGAGCGCGGCGATGTTGGCGGAGTACGTCGGGCAAGACCCTGCCGAGCGGATCCTGAGCGGAACCGTGAAGCGGGGCGATCTCGTCCACATCCGTGCAGCGCTGATGTTTGCCGATCTCGTGGGCTTCACCGCGTTGTCGCAACGAGAGAGCGCGCAGCACGTGGTCGACCGGCTGAATCGCTACTTCGAGGCCGTCGACCGAGAGGTCCGGGACAAGGGCGGCGAGATCCTCAAATTCCTCGGCGATGGAGTCATTGCGATCT
>CAJIBI010000280.1_pt1 | contig 34981 bp, 34 predicted proteins | sample 9199321 | NCBI WGS metagenome assembly CAJIBI01 (sample SAMEA7708294, study PRJEB35096) | sediment metagenome | biome: marine neritic benthic zone biome [ENVO:01000025]; feature: sediment [ENVO:00002007]; material: shallow marine sediment [ENVO:03000034] sea grass bed [ENVO_01000059] ... | reverse complement strand
TTTCTTCCCCCGTCTTGCACCCCGAGAAGGCGGTAATCCAGGTGGAGAACTACCTCTACGGGACCTCCCAGCTGGCCCAGACGACGCTGCGGAGCGTGTGCGGCCAGGCCGAGCTGGGAAGTCCCGTAGAGATAGTTCTCGACCTGGATGACGGCTTTTTCGGGGTGCAAGACGCGGAAATAGAGCACCGCGTTCACCTTCACCGACACGTTGTCGCGGGTGATGACTTCCTGGGCCGGGATATCCATCACGATCTCCCGCAGGCTGATTTTGATCAATCGGTCGACCAGGGGAATGATCCAGCGGAGGCCGGCGCTCTTGACCCCGACGAAGCGGCCCAAGCGAAAGACGACGCCACGCTCGTACTCTTTCAACACGTTCGCGCCGAGGATCACCAGGATCAACGCGAACCCCAACACAATCGCAATCGGTAAGCTCATTTCACTCCCCCCTCCGGCGCCGAACCCACACCTTCAGCCCTTCGACACGCACGACCTCGGCGCGCTCACCGGGGGCCAAGACCTCGTCCTCGTCCGTTACCGCGTTCCAATACTCGCCGCGCAAAAAGATCCTTCCCTGGGCGCCGTCACCGATCGGGCTCTCGACCGCTCCATCCATCCCGATGAGCTCGTCGGTTCCCGCCACCTGCCCCAAGCGCCGACTCCGCCCCACCGCCACGGCGACCAGCGCGCCGAACAGCCCAAAGCTTCCGACCGCCGGAACCAGAACCGGCCAGAAGGACACCTGTAGGTCGCTCGCTGCGGGCATATCGAAGATCATGGTACCGCCGAAGAGCATGCAGAGGAGACCCGCACCGAAGAGAAGCCCGTAGGAGGGAACGAACAGCTCCCCGACGATCAGCCCGAGACCGGCGAAAAAGAGAATCAGACCGAGCCAGGAGAACGGAAGGATCTGGAGCGCCACCGCCGCCAGCACCAGGCAGGCCGCCCCGATGATTCCGGGCACCAAGAGCCCGGGGTTCTGGAACTCCAAATAGAGGCCAAGAAGCCCGGCCATGAGCAGCAATACCGCGACGTCGGGGCTCGCGAGAACGTGGAGGACGCGCTGGAAGAAGCGCATGTCCACCTCCTTCACGGGCGCTCCCGCCACGACCAGCGTGTGCTCGACCCCGGCGACCTCGACCACGCGGCCGTCCAGCTGGCGCAAGAGGTCAGCGCGGGTGGGCGCCACCAGGTCGATCACGCCGAGCTCCAGGGCCTCGTCCGCCGGGACCGCCACCGAATTTCGAACCGCATCCACCGCCCACTCAACGTTCCGTTTGCGCTCTTTGGCGATCGATTCAATGAACGCGGCCAAGAGGTTCTCGGCTTTCTCTCCGGCAAAATCTCGTGCCGGCGCTCCCTCTTCCTCGCCGGGCTTGGTGCCCTTCCCGCCCGGCGAGCCGCCACCGATCCCGACCGGATGGGCCGCCCCGATGCTCGTGCCAGGTGCCATCGCGGCGACGTGACCCGCGATCGTGATGAAGGTCCCGGCGGAACCCGCCCACGCGCCCTGCGGCGAGACATAGACGATGACCATCACGGGAGCGTTGAGGATGGCCTGGATGATGTCCTTGGTGGACGACACCAATCCGCCCGGCGTGTCGAGCTCGAGGAGTACGGCCTGCGCCCCCGCAGCGCCCGCCTCCTCGATGCTGCGCTGGATGAAGTCGGACGAAGCCGGGTTGATCGTCCCGGCCACGCGGATCACGTGGATGGCGTCGGCGGACTGGGCGGCCGGCGCGACGGCGAAAGCGGTGAGCGCCACGACGAAGGCCGCGGCGAGGACCCTCGGGATCGGCCTCATCCGGCGCGTTCCCGCAGCAGGCGTTCGACGCGATCCAGAAGCTGGTCGGCGATGGACTCCTTGGGCGCGAGGTCGATCGTCTCGTCCTCGGCGTCCGGCCACACAAACACCACGGCGTTCGAGTCGGACTCGAAACCCGCCTCTTCCCGACTGATGTCGTTGGCGACCACGAGATCGCAGCGTTTTTGGTCGAGCTTGCGCCGGGCGGCGGCGCGCAGGTCGCGGCTCTCGGCGGCAAATCCCACGACGACCCGCGAACCACCCTCGGCGCGGGAACGGGCGCCCACCTCGGCCAGGATATCCGGGTTGGGAACCAAGCGAATTTCGAGCGCGCCCGCTTCGCGAAGCGCTTCCTTCTTGATCTTGTGCTCGGACCGCGATTCGGGGCGGAAGTCCGCCACCGCCGCGGCGCCAATAAATACGGTCGCGGCGGCAAGCTCGCTCGACACCGCCTCCCGCATCTCCAGCGCGGTTTCGACATCGACGCGCTTGACACCGACGGGTGTCGCGAGTGGGGTCGGCCCAGCGACCAGGACCACCTCGGCGCCGCGTCGTAGCGCGGCGCTGGCGATCGCAAACCCCATTTTGCCGGACGAGCGGTTGGTGAGTGCGCGCACCGGGTCGAGCGGCTCGCGGGTACCACCCGCGGTGATCAACACGCATTCGCCCGCCAGATCATCGGCGGCCAGGAGCACCGCGGCCCGCTCGGCGATCGTGCTCGGGTCACTCATCCGACCCGAGCCCTCCCACCCGCAGGCGAGGTAGCCCGCTTCGGGGCCCACCACCGCGACGCCGCGCTCGCGGAGCGTTTCGAGGTTCGCCTGGGTCGCCGGGTGTTCCCACATATTGACGTTCATGGCGGGCGCCACGAGGACGGGAGCGCGCGTCGCGAGCACCAGGGTCGAGACGAGGTCGTCGGCGAGCCCATGCGCCATTTTGGCGAGGAGATCCGCGGTCGCGGGAGCGACCACCACGAGGTCGGCTTCGTCCGCGAGCCGGATGTGGTCGATCTGCCCCTCCTGCTCGCGGTCGAACAGCTCGCTGCGCACAGCGGCGCCGCTCATCGTTTGAAGCGCGAGCGGGGCGACAAATTGCTGCGCCGCCCCCGTGAGCGCGCAGTGCACCGCGAACCCGCGAGCGGTGAGCGCGCGGACGAGCTCGGGGCCCTTGTAGGCCGCGATGCCCCCGCCGATTGCGAGCAGAATTTGGCGGGGCTCCGATTGGCGTTGTGTCTCGGTGTCTTGGGGTCCGCGATCAAAGCGGCGGCTCATGGTTTCCTCGTTCCCCCAAGCGGCGGAGCGGCCTGGAGGAAGGTGTTGCGAGGCTACCGGGATCTCCCGGCCGCGTCGAGCAGCGCCGCCGCCGCCGCGACGCGCGCGCGCAGCGCGGCGGGGTCGGCCGCTTCGGCGTACCACCGGATCAGCCTCTCGGTCTGCGAGGGGCGCAGCATGAGAAACCCGTCGGCGAAGGTGAAGCGGGCGCCGTCTTCGAAGCAAGCTCCCCGGACGGCTGCTCCTGCAATCGAGGAGCGAGGCGAATGGGCGAGCGTCGACAGCGCCGTACGGCGCGCGGGGGTAACCGTGAGCGCTCCGCGCGCCCAGGCACTCGGGCCGAAGCGGCGCCGCAGGGAGCGGCGAGCGGCGCGCACGCCCCCCGGCTTCGCGGCGAGCTCCGCCAGCAGCCCACAGGCCAAGAGCCCGTCCTTGTCGTTCGAAAAGCCGCTCCAGGCGAAGCCGCCGCTCTCGTCCCCAGCGAGCACCGCGCCCCCTGACCGCAGCTGCCGGCCGCAATGGTGAAATCCCACTGGGGTGCGATGCACGTCGATCGAATGGAAGCGAGCGACGCGTTCCGGCAACGAACCCACGCCGCAGGACAATACGAGCGCTCCCCGTTCGCCCCGCGACGTCACCACGTGCTCGATCAGGAGAGCGAGCGCCTCGTCTTCCGGACACGCGGTGCCGGTCTCGTCCACCAGGGCAAAGCGATCGGCGTCGCCGTCGGTGGCCACCCCAATGCACCCCGCAGCGCGGCTTCGACGCGAAAGGATCCGGAGCGTCCCCGGCCGCGGGTCCGGCGACTCACCGCCGAAGCGGGGGTCGGGTACCGCACGGATCGAGGTCACGCGGGCCTTTGCGTTCCGGAGTGCCCGCGCGAGAAGCGGGCCACCGCTGCCGTAGAGGGCGTCGTGCACGATCTCCGGAACCGCGCCGTCGAAGCGAAGGGTCCCCGCGAGCGCTCGGGCATAGTCTCGGTGCGCCCCCCACCGCTCTGCCGCCTGCACCTGCAGGCGCTCGCTGGGCTGCGCCGCGTGCTGCAGGACGCGGCGGTGGCGATTCGCGTCCTGCGCCAGCCGCCTCGCGTCCTTTCCCGAAAGGCTCACGCCGCCGCGGGCGAAGAATTTCAGGCCCTGGTCCGATGGGGGGTTGTGGCTCGCGGTCACCTGCAGACCGGCCGCACCGTGACCACGAGCGAGCGCCCAGGTGAGCACGGGGGTCGGGACGGGGCCCTCGAGCCGGCGCACCCGCCCCCACCGGCGCAGCTCCCCCTCGACGATGTCGAGGATCGCGGCGCCGAGCGCGCGGCCGTCATGCCCGAGGAGCAGACACCCCCCGGGCGCGCCCCGCCACGCGTCCACCGCGCGAGCAAACGCGCGCAGCCCGATCGCGTCAATCTCGTCGCCGGGCCGGCCTCGCCAGCCGCCCGTTCCGATCGCGAGACGCACCAGTGGTCAGGACGCGCCGATGCGTTCCTTGAGTCGCGCGGCGACGATCGGTGGGACGAACTCCTCGACGTTGGTGCCAAAGCGGACGAGTTCCTTCAAACGCGAAGAGCTCACGTAGAAAAATTGCTGGCTGGTCATCAGGAACAACGTCTCGATTTCGGGATAGAGATGGCGGTTCATCAGCGCCATTTCAAACTCGTACTCGAAGTCCGAAACCGCCCGCAACCCGCGGATCACCGCGTGGGCACCGATGCGCCGCGCGTAATCGACGAGCAACCCATCGAAATGCGTCACGCGAATCCCGGGCCGCTTCCCCACGACGGCCTCGAGCATCTCCACGCGCTCCGCGACCGTGAAGGTGCCGGCCTTCGTAACGTTGTGCGCCACCGCGACGATCAGCTGGTCGAACACCGCGAGGCCCCGCTCGATGAGATCGATGTGGCCGTTCGTCACCGGATCGAAGCTCGCCGGAAAGAGCGCGATCCGCTTCTCCCTGTTGTGCTGTGCTGCCATATCGCCTGGCGACGCCTCCGCCTCGTGGTTGCGATCGTGTTGTCGCCCGACCCCCGGGAGATCCCGATGCCCCGGCCGCTTGCGCAAGTCTAGGGCTTCCCCTGAGGTGCCAGGTAGACCATGACGGTATCGCCATAACGCCGTTCGTCGACCCGCCGATAGCCCGTGGGTGTCTCCAGGGGGTGAAAACGGCTGATCTCGACGAGGACCCGCGCCGCGGCTCCCAGAACGCCGGTGTCGCGCAACGCCTCGAGTGCCCGGGGGGCCTCCGCCCCGCGATACGGGGGGTCGAGAAAAACGCAGTCGAAACGGAGGTCGGGGTCCCTCGCGGCGATTCGCGCGAGCACCTGGGCGACGCCACCGCGCTCGACATCGCTGCGTTCGACGAGCCCCAAATCACGGAGATTGGCGCGCAGTACCTCGAGCACCCGCGCCGACCGCTCGGCAAAGACGGCGTGCGCGGCGCCCCGCGAGAGCGCCTCGATGCCGAGCGAACCCGTTCCTGCGTAGCCGTCGAAGACGCAGCAACCCGAGAGGTCCCCCAACGAAGAGAACACCGCTTCGCGGACGCGATCCGCAGTGGGACGCACCGTATCACCACGGGGTGTACGCAACACGCGACCACGCAATTCGCCACCGGTGACGCGCACGCCTCCTCCGCTTCGGGTCACCCGACGAAGGGCAGCGTCGCGGTCGATACGGCGACTACGCTCGTCGGAACAAGTCGAACCCTCGGTCGTTCCAATGTAGCGACGAAGACATCGTGCTCCGGCCGACTTTTACTTGCCCGGCTTGCGCGCCGCGCCTAATATCCGCCGCCCTGCAACGCGACGCTTTGCGCTCCAAGCGTCGTGGCGACGATGCAAGATCAAAGTGTGAGGAGGAGCGGTCGGATGGCGCAGGCGGTGGATCGACAAAAGCGAAAACTCCCGGAGCGTCTCGCGCTCGTTCGCGGCGATCGGTCGCAGCGGCAGTTCGCGCGAGACCTCGGCGTGTTCCAACAAAACGTCAACCGCTACGAGAACGGCACGACCCCACATACCGATTTCCTGATCCAGTTGTCGCTAAAAGAGAACGTATCTCTCGATTGGCTCCTGCTCGGCAAGGGCCGCATGCGACGGCGCTAGGCGCCCCCAAAACCCGACGCACTGGGCCGGGCCCGGTCCCGACCTTCCCCGACGCGACGCGACGGTCCGGCATTTGGCCGGCAGCGCGCGGCTCGCGAAGACAGTCCAAGGGAAGCGCGCTTCCCTCGCGGTCGGCGCAACGCAAGCTGCTTCACCCCTCGGGAAGGGGCAGCTCTGCTCGCCAACACCCCGAAATCGAAACGCGTTCGCACGGGTTCGATCCATCCCGGCACACCTCTTGCTCTTTTTTGGGGGCGCCGAGCGCGTATTGCGCGGCCGGCAACGGGAGGTCTCAGGGTTGTTGCTTAAATCGCTCGCCGTCGGCGTGATCCTCGCCAGCACCGCAGATCACTGGACGACGTATCTGTGTCTGCGCGAACCCATTACCGGCTTCAACGTAACCGAAGGCAACCCGCTCGCGGCCTGGCTCTTCGGCCAGGTCGGCCTGGTCCCGGGCTTGTTGCTCGACTCCCTCATCACCCTGATGGCGGTGCTGGTCGTCGTAAAGACCGACCTGGTCCCCCACGGTCTCAAGCTCGGTTTCTTTGGGGCCGTGTGTGTATGGACGGGGCTCGCCGTCGCGAACAACGTCGCGATCTTGCAGGCGCTGGGCCTCGCGTCGTTTACGGCGGCTGCGGGGTAGCGCGATGCACACCCCTCCGACGCCGAAGCTCTCCCGGTCGCAAGGGGCGGACGCCGCGGTCTCTCGCGCGCACACCGTCGCCCTCGGTGCACTCCTCCTGGCGCTCGCACCCTGCGCGAGTCACGCGCCCGACGCGCTCCCGCCGGTTGCCGCCGCCCCGCCCGCCGTGCGCGAAGTGGCGGCGGACCACCCCGAGCGCCAGGCCGAGGCGGCGTTGGTCGCAGAGCGTCTGGAACGCCGCGGCCGCCGCATGACTCCCTACGAACGGCAACGCGTGGTCGCGACCCTCGTCGAGACCTGCGCGCGCTACGAGGTTTCCCCCCAACTCGTGCTCGCCGTCATCGAGATCGAGAGCGCCTACAACCCGCACGCGGTCTCGCCGGTAGGTGCGATGGGATTGATGCAGCTGATGCCCATGACCGGCGCCGAAGTGGCCGAGCGGACCGGCGAACCGTGGAGTGGAACCTCGACGCTCTTCGACCCGGAGGCCAACGTGCGGCTCGGGGTGGCCTATCTGCGCGAGCTGATCGACCGCTATGACAGCATCCGGGTCGCTCTTGCGGCCTACAACTGGGGCCCCGGCCGGATCGACCGGCGGCTGCGACGCGGGACAGGGCTCCCGGCCGAGTACCCCAACCTGGTGCTCGGCGCCTACTCGCGTGTCGGGGGCAGTCCGATCGGTTCGTAGCCGCCCGCTAGTCCGCGGCGGCGGCTGCGGGCTCTACAAGGGCGGCCAAAAAACCATCGATCGCCGACGCGACGGCCGCGTCGTTGCCGGGCCGACCGTTGGCGATCAACGCAAAGACAAACTCGCGCCCGCCGCGACCCGACGCGACCCCCGCCAGCGACGCCACACCGTCCAGACGACCGGTTTTCGCCCGAACGCGCCCGCGCGCCGCGTCCGCCCGGTCCTTCAGCGTCCCGTCGACGCCCGCGATCGGGAGAGCGGCGAGGATTTCGGGCGCCGAGGAGAAGTCCCGGTCGATTTGCCGCAGGAGTGCGACCAGTAGCGCCGCCGAAACGCGATTGTCGCGCGAGAGCCCGGAGCCGTCGCTGATGCGAATGCCGTCCATCGGAAGACCCCGCTCCTCCAGCTCGGCGCGCAGGGAGGAAACCCCCGTGGGCCAAGTGCCGGGGGCCCCGGCTCCCTGCACACCCAGGGATTTCACCAGCGACTCAGCGATCTGGTTGTTGCTGTACTTGAGCAGCAACACCACGATCTCCGCGATCGTTTTCCCGCGGTGGACGTGGACCTCGGTCGCCTCGGACGCGGCCCGGTCGATCCGGAGGCCCCGCCCGGCGGCGATCCCGTTGGCCTGGAGCTGCGAACGAAACAGCGCGCCCGCGTACACGGTGGGCCGCGCGGTGCTGCGGTAGATGATTTTGGGCGATCCGCCGCGGGGGATCTGGCCGCTCACGTCCACCGCCTCCCCGCCCGCTCCGGCGCGCCGGCGCACCGCGAGCCGCGGAGCGCCCCGAGCGGCCGTCGTCGCCTGGTTTCGCAGCGAGAAATGCAACAGCGGCGGGTCGAGATCGACCCGAGCGGGGTCCCCCGGCGCTGCCCCGGGGCCAATCTCGACGGCAAAGGCGCCGTAGTTCGCGGAGAGACCGCTGATGGGCGCGTGGTAGGCGCGGGCGCTCACGGGCTGCCAGGCGGGGTGCCACCGCTCCCCGTCAAAGATCGAATCGTCCAGACAGATGTCGCCCTGCACTTGGCGAAGGCCGGCCCGGCGCAGGTCGGCAGCCAGGCGCCACCACTCCTCCGAGGTGAGGGCCGGGTCGCCGGCGCCTACCAAGCAGAGATCCTGCAAGGCGCCGTCGAAGTTGATCGGCGCGCGCGCGACCACGCGCGTCTCGAAGCGATGCGCGGCACCAAACGACTGGAGCGCGGCGGCCGCGGTGAGCAATTTCTGATTGGACGCCGGGATCAGCGCGCGGTCGGCGTCGCGTGCGAATACCTGCGCGCCGCTCCCGCGGTCGACCACGAGGACTGAGAGGTCGACCCCGCGGAGCGCCGGGACCGACAGCGCGGTGCCGAGCGCCGCCTCGACGCTGCCGGCGTTGCGGGTAGCGGCCCCCGCGATGGTCGTGACGCCCGCCATGCCACACGCCAAGCCGACGAGCGCCAGCCTCCACGACCGACCGCGACGCGACCACGCGCGCACAAGCAAGCTCCGGATCACGCTTCCCCCCAGCGCGATTGAGGCGCGATCGGCATTGGACGCGGTCCCCCCGGCCCGTGCCTTGACGCCGACGAGGCTATCCCCGAGCTTCGATGAGGGCAATCGGCCTCGTCCGTCCGGAACTCCGGCGGCGGCGCGGCGCGGCCCAGCCGGTCCGGGGGGTCCGTGCTCAACGCCATTTGGCTCGCACTGATTTTGGTGGCGGTCGCCTATGCCGCCTGGTTTGGCGACGTGCAGGAGGTCGGCCGGGAGGCGCTCGAGGGCGCCAACTCGGCGGTGGAGCTCGTCATCGGCCTGGTCGGCGCGATGGCCCTCTTTCTCGGGTTGATGCGGGTCGCCCGCGACGGCGGCTTGCTCTATTGGATGACCCGCGCGATGGCGCCGGTGTTGCGTCGCTTGTTCCCAGAGGTTCCACCCGATCATCCGGCGATGGGCGCCATGGTGATGAACCTGGCGTCCAACGCGCTCGGCCTCGGCAACGCGGCGACCCCGTTCGGGCTCAAGGCGATGGTCGAGCTGCAGCGGCTCAACCCCCACCCGGGTTCGGCCAGCAACGCCATGGTTCTGTTCCTCGCGATCAACGCCTCGAGCTTGGCGCTGTTCCCCACCGGCGTCATCGCCGTGCGCGCGAGCCTAGGGTCGAGTACACCCGACGCGATCTGGCTGCCCACCCTGATGGCGACCAGCGCTTCGACAGCGGTCGCCATCACCGCCGCGCTGCTACTCAAGGGATTGCCCTGGTTCCGCCCGGAGCCCGGGGCCGCCGGCCCCGAGGCAGCTCCGACCGGCGTCGAGGAGACCGAGCTCGAGCTCCCGCGCCCGCCCCCGGGTGTCTCGATCGCCGCGCTGGTCACGGTGGGCCTCTTCATGGCCGCGGTGGGGGGCGGGGCGGTCTCGCAAATCTTCCAGGCGACCGCGGAGCCCGGCGTCGGAGCCGCGGGGGCCCTGTTGGAGCTGATCCAGGGCTGGTTCCTCCCGCTTTTCATCGCCACTCTGCTGGTGTTTGGCGTGCTCGGGCGGGTGCGGGTCTACGAGGCCGCGGTGGAGGGGGCGAAAGAGGCGCTCGACGTCGCCGTCCGGATCGTTCCCTTTCTGGTGCTGATTCTCGCGGCGTTGGCGATGTTCCGCGCCTCCGGCGCCCTGGATCTCATTATCCGCGGCCTCGACCCGATCACGAGCGCGATCGGCATCCCGGCGGAGGCCCTGCCGATGGCGCTGCTGCGCCCGCTCTCCGGTTCGGGCGCCTACGGCGTCATGTTTGAGACGCTCAAAACCCAGGGCCCCGACTCGTTCGTCGGGTTGCTGGTCAGTACCCTGCAGGGCTCGACCGAAACGACCTTTTATGTCCTCACGATCTATCTCGGGGCCGCCCGGGTCCGCGACTCTCGCCACGCGCTGCCCGTCTGCCTGCTCGGCGACCTGGCGGGGCTACTCGCCGCGACCGCCGTCTGCCACGCTCTGTTCCGTTGACCGAGCTCACTCGCCGGATTGAAACTCTGGTGCGCAGCGCGACGCGGCGCGCCGTCGAGGAAATCGAGCCGATCGCGTCGGGCCTTGGCGCCCAGCGTTACTTCCGCGTTCGCTGCACCGGGGGGACCAGCGTCGTGGCCCGCGTCCAACGCGACGTCGTGACCGGAAGCGGGCCCGAGCCGCCGCTCGAGCCCATCCGCGCATTTCTGGAAGACGCGGGACTTCCGGTCCCGCGCTCGTACCTTCACAGTGAAGACATCGACCTGCTGGAGGATCTGGGCGACACGAGCCTTCTCGACCGGGCGACGGACGGGCTGGACGACGCTGTGCGCGCCCTCTACGCCGAGGCATGCGCGCTGTTGCCGCGTCTTCAGTCGCTGTCGGCCCCCGCCTCCGCTCCGCAGGCCTTCCAGCGCCGGTGGATCGACTTCGTACCGCTCAAGCGGGCGCGGACCCTTTCGCACAGCCTCCCCGCCTGGTTGGGCCGCTCGCCGCGCCCCGCCGAGCGCGAGTGCCTAAACGCGGCGTTCGACACCATCGAGCAGGTGCTGCGCGACGCGCCGCTGCGGCTCGCCCACCGCGACTTTCAGAGCTCGAACCTGATGGTGCCCGCGGCGTCCTCGCACCCGATTGCCATGATCGACCTCCAGGGCGCCTTCCTCGCGCCCCCCGAATACGATCTCGTCTGCTTGTTGCGCGACTCCTACGTGGTGCTCCCGGATTCCTGGGTTCGCGAGCTCTGCGAGACCACGCGCCACGCGCTCCCCGACGCCCCCGAAGCAAGCGTCTTTGCGCGGCGCTTCAACCTGCTCTGCGTCGCCCGCAAAGCAAAAGACGACGCGTTCTTTTTGGAAGCGCTACGCCGTGGCGACGCGCGCTACGCGGCCTATCGCGACGCGAACCGGCGCTACCTCGCGCGGGCCTCGAATCACCTCGCTCGCGAATTTCCCTGCTTTGAGGGTTGGTGCGAGTGGTTCGCCGCCGCGAGCGGCGAATCGGCGCAGGAGCCGCAGCCGTGCGCGCAATGATCCTGGCCGCGGGTCTCGGGACGCGCCTGCAACCCCTGACCACGCTCCGCGCCAAGCCCGCCCTGCCCATCCGCGGTGTCCCGATGATCGCCTACGCGCTGGCCTGGCTTCGCGCCAACGGCATCGAGCGGGTGATTATCAACCTGCATCACCTGCCCGACACGGTGCGGCATGCCGTCGAGCTCTGGGGCCCCACGGATCTCGGGGTCGAATACTCCTACGAGCCCGAGCTACTCGATACGGGTGGGGGCATCCGCCGGGTCGTGGAGTTTCTGCGCGAGAGCGACCCCGCGATCGTGATCGCGGGAGATATGCTCTTTGATCTCGACCTCGGCGCAGAGATCGAGCTTCATCGCGAACGGCGTCGTCGCGCAACCCTGCTGCTGCGAGAGGATCCTCGCAGCGCCGAGTTTGGAAGTATTGGGGTCGACGCCGACGGAGTCGTGCGGCGGATCGCGACCCGCTTTGACCTGGGCGGAGAAGTCGCTTCGGGCCTGTACACCAGCATCAATCTGTTTTCCCCGGAGGCTTTTGCATCGATGCCCGAGTGCGAGCGGTTTAGCCATCTCGACGGCTGGCTGGTCCCCGAGCTACGCCGCGGTGCGCGCGATATCGTCGGTCGCTTGATCGAGCCGGCGACGTCGGTCTGGGAGCCGGTTGGAACCCTTCGCGAGTACCTCGAGGCGAATCTCTCGCCGCCGCGTCTTCCCTACTGGCCCGGGGATGCGCCGGCCCGCGAACGCGGGGTCGTGTTTCGCGAAGACGACGCGGTCGTGCTGGGCGCCGACGCCGAGCTCTCCGAGCGCGCCGTGCTGCGCAAGGCCGTCGTCTGGGACGGCGAGCGGGTGCCGGCGGATACGCGGGCGGACCGGGGAGTTTTTGCTGGCGGGCGCTTCGTCGGGGTCGACGCGCCGTGAGTGAGCTCATCTTTGTCGGGACGAGCGACGCCTTCGGCGCCGGCGGGCGCCGACAGACCGCGATCGTGCTTCGCGCGGGGGGCGGCGCGATCCTGCTCGACTGCGCGCCGACCACTGGGACGGGACTCGCCGCGCTACAGATTGCCCGGGAATCGATCGACGCGATTGCGGTTTCGCACTTCCACGCCGATCACTTCAGCGGAATTCCCCAGTTTCTGCTCGCCGCCCACTTCGAGGACCAGCGTGAGCGCGCGCTGGATATCGTCGGCCCACCGGGAATCGAAGATCGCGTGTTCGAGCTCGCCCACGCCATGGGGCACGATCTCCGCCGTTCGCTGCGGTACGCGCTGCGTTTTCGGGAGTGGCCGCAGGGGGCACGGCGCGAGACCGAGGCCCTCGAGGTGGGCCCCGTCGAGATTTCGACCTTTTCCACCGTGCACCAGATCGAGACCAAGCCCCACGCCCTCGTCGTTCGCTGGGAGGACCAACACCTCGTCTACAGCGGGGACACGGGATGGTTCCCTGAGCTCCCCACGCGGGTGGGTGAGGCGGATCTTTTCGTTTGTGAGTGCACATTTTACGACCGCGACTTCGAATACCACCTCAACTATCGGACCTTCGCGCAACACGCCTCGTCCTTCCGCTGCCGGCGCATCGTCCTGACGCATTTCAGCGAAGAGATGAGCCATCGACGCGGCGCACTTGACTTCGATTGCGCGGACGACGGGATGCGGATCAATTTGTAGGCGAGCGCAAAGTCGGGCGGGGGTCCGCTAGCGCCCGGGGGCGCGCTCGCCGAGCACGGTCGCGCGCGCGGCGCCCGTGCAGCGCGGTAGGTGGTTCGGAAGCCCGAGCAACGCGTTGCGCCCGAGCAGCGAGAACGCCATCGCCTCGGTGGCGTCGGCGGGCACGCCCGCTGCGTCGAGCGGCTCGATCGGAATGCCCGAGGCGTGCCCGATCGCGCCCATCAACACCGGGTTTCGCCCGCCTCCACCGCCGACCAGGATGCGGTCCGCCGCGTCGGGCAGGAACTCGCGAAGGGCGCGGGCCGTCGCCTCCGCGGTAAACGCCACCAGCGTGGCGATGAGGTCGTCGGCGTTGCGCCGCGCCCAGCGCGCCGCGAGGGCCTCGCCCTCAGCCAAGCCGTAGCGCTCGCGACCAGTCGACTTCGGCGGCGGGCGCCGCAGGAACTCGTCGTCCAAGAGCTCCGCGAGAAGTTCCGCATCCACCTCCCCGCGCGCGGCGCGAAGCCCGTCGCGGTCAAAGGCCTCCGACCCGCTGCTGGCCACACCCACCACTGCGTCGATGAGCGCGTTGGCGGGGCCGACGTCAAAGGCGATGACCCCGCTTGGGTCTCCGCCCGCGGGTAGCCAGGTGACGTTCGCCATCCCACCCAGGTTGAGCACCACCCGGTGCTCCGACGCATCCCCACAGACGGCCCAATGAAAGAACGGGGCGAGCGGCGCCCCCTCCCCGCCGGCGGCCATGTCACGCACGCGGAAATTCCCGACGGTCTCGATCCCGCTGTGCTCGGCGACCCGCGAGGGCGCGCCGATTTGTAGCGTGCCCTCGACCTCGGGAAAGTGACCGACGGTTTGTCCGTGCGAGGCGATGGCGTCGATCTCGGTGGGTTGCTTCCCGGCATCGGTGATCACACGCAGCGCCGATTGGGCAAAGCGTTTGGCGAGCACTGCGTCGAGGGCGGCGAACTCACGCAGGATCTCTCCCACCTCTCCGCGACCGGCGGCGAGACGGTGCACGCGTCGCTGCAATGCGGACGGGAATGGATCCTCGCGGTAGGCGAGGAGGCGAAAGGGCCGGGCCGCCTCGCCGTCGGGCCATTCCACCAACGCCGCGTCCACTCCGTCCGCGGACGTACCCGACATCAATCCCACCACCAGCATGGGCGCATGCTAACGAAGCGGGAGGTCCTGGGATCCCTTTTCCGAAGAGCGCTGGGGGTCTGCCCCGACGGTTGCCGCCTTGAGAGGGGCCGCGCGCTTCGTCGGCGCGGGCAAACGCTCGGTCCGTGCAATGCGTGGCGCCGCCCGGCGTGCGCGTTGCGCTTGAGGGCGATGTGCAGATGCTACGCTTCGCATGAGACAGGTCGGACGCCCCATGCTGCTCTTGCTGACGAAGACACGCCTGTTTGTGTTTGCCCTCACTCTGCTCCTCGCCCAGAGCGCGTACGCCCGTTGCGATTTCTCGATCGGGCACGCGATCGCCTCGGACATCGCCAACAACATCGACATCGGTCTCGAGGGGAGCTGCGCCGCGGGCGAGTCCACCGTGTTGCGCTCCGAAGTCACCTTTCCGGTCATGGGCCCGGCCGGCGTACCCGTGATGAATTTCTGGGAGCGCGTGGTGCGACACGAAGATGTGTTGCCCAGGTTGATCACGATCGACTACCCCTTCCATTCCGCAACCGACGACCCGATGCCCCGGGGAAGCTCGGTCAAAGTCGACCTCTACCAAGAAAACTCCAAGGTCGATTCACGGATCCTCGTGATCAACTAGCCAACCCGACCTCACCAAGATTGCCGATCTCGAGCGTCCGAAGGGGTCACCATTGACACCCCACGGGTGGCCCCGAATACTCGCGTCCCGATTTTTCCGACCGGAAGGGTGCTCGACACGGATGGACACCACCCAGCGCGTTCAAGGAGGCCTGATCTGCCTGGGCGCAGCGCTGGCCGCGCTCCTGTTTGTCGCGGGGCTGCTCGCCGAGAGCTACTGGGCGCTCGCCGTCCCGGTCGCGGCGCTCGTGTTGTTCGTGCTGGGCCTCGTTTTCTGGGTGGGCTGGACCATCCTCACCGTCCGCGTCGAGCCGGAAGCCGACCGCGCAGCGTCGGACCCCCAGGACGAGTAGCTCGCGTGCGCATCGCGCTGCTCAGCTACCGCGGGAACATGTATTGCGGCGGTCAGGGGATCTACGCCGCCTATCTCGCGCGCGAATGGCAACGGGCCGGCCATGACGTCCACGTGATCGCGGGCCCGCCCTACCCCGACCTCGCGCCCGAGATTCCGCTCCATCGCGTCCCCAACGCCAACGTCTTTGCGCGTCGTGTCGCAACCTTGGCGCGCGAGGAAGGCGCTCGAACCCTGCTCACCCAGCCGCTCACCTTGTGGGAGCTGGCGGTCTCCCGCTTTGGAACCTTTCCCGAGATGCAGACCTTTGGCGCCCGCCTGCTGAAGCGGTGGCGCCGCCTACAGCACCGCCACCGCTTCGACATCGTGTTCGACAATCAGTCGCTCTCGTGGGCGCTCCTCGGAATCCGCGCGACCGGGGTGCCGGTCGTGTCGGTCATCCACCACCCGCTGCACATCGATCGGAGGGCCGACTTTCAGATCGACCGCCGCTTGCGCGCGCGCATCCGGCGCACGCTGTATTTCCCGCTGCTGATGCAGCAGCGGGTGGCGCCGCGCCTGGACAAGATTGTGACCGTGAGCGAGGCGTCGCGCCGCGAGATCGAGCGGCACTTCGGTATTCCCGAAAAAGAAGTCTCGGTGGTCTACAACGGCACCGACACGGAGTGCTTTCGCCCGGTGCCGGGTCAACCGATCGAGACGGATTTGCTTTTTGTCGGGCGCACCGAGGATCGCAAGAAGGGCATCGGGACCCTGCTCGAGGCCCTGACCTACCTTCCGGCGACCGTGCGTCTAAAAATCATCGACGGGCGGATCCCCGAGGGCGGTTTGGTGCCGCGAACGATCGCGAAGTACGGCCTGGAACAGCGGGTCGTGCTGCGGCGCGACTGGCTCGAGCTCCCGGAGCTCGTGGCCCAGTATTCCACCGCGCGGATCGCGGTGGTGCCGTCTTTCTTTGAGGGGTTTGGGTTCCCGGCCAGCGAGGCGATGGCCTGCGGGCTGCCCGTCGTCGCGAACGGCGCGGGCGCGCTGCCCGAGGTGGTCGGCAGCGACGGCCGCGCGGGGCGCCTGGTCCCGCCGCAAAACCCGCGGGCGCTCGCGGCCGCGATCGGCGGGCTCTTGGCCGATCCGATCGCGCTGGCGGAGATGGGCCGACGCGCGCGGCAACGGGTGCAGGGCGCGTTTCGTTGGGACGTGGCTGCCGCCGAGCTGATCCGCGTCTTCGAGGACACCCTGCGTGCTGCTCACCGTCGACCTGGACCGTCTTGAGCTCTCCCCGGAGGACCGGCTGCTCGACGTCGGCTGCGGCGAAGGACGCCACTGCTTTGGCGCTCTCGAGCGCGGCGCGCGGGTCGTCGGCATCGACGTCGACGCCGAAGCGCTGCTGCGCTCCGCCGCGGCGTTGCGCTACCGGGCGGGAGAGCTCGGTCGCAGCGGCGCGCTCCTGCGCGGCGACGCGTTCTCGTTGCCCTTTCCCGATGCCAGCTTCGACGCCGCGATTTGCTCCGAGGTGATGGAGCACGTGCACGACGTCGACGCCGCCGCGCGCGAGCTCGTGCGCGTGCTTCGGCCCGGCGCGCGCTGCGCGATCACGGTGCCGACTGCACCCAGCGAATGGATGTACCTGCACCTCGGCGACGAGTATTTCGAAACGCCGGGCGGGCACATCCGGATTTTCTCGCCGCGGACGTTGCGCGATCATCTGGTCCGCGCGGGCCTGCGACCGCTCTCGGTCGGCTTCGCGCACGCTTTCCACACGCCCTACTGGGCGTTGCGCTCGCTCGTGGGGCTCTCGGTTTCGGACGACCACCCCTGGGTCCGCGCCTACCGGCACTTCCTGCTGATGGCCACCGCATCGCCGGTGCTCGACTGGGTGGAAACGCGAATCCTGAACTTCATCTGCCCCAAGAGCTTGGTGATCTACGCGCGGCGCGAGGCGGCGCCGTGAGGGATCCGCAACGCCTGCGGGTCGCCCTGCTCTGCTACCGCGGCAACATGCGCTGCGGGGGCCAGGGTGTGTACCTTTGGCACCTCGCGCGGGAGCTCAGTGCGATGGGACACCACGTCGAGGTTTTCGCCGGCCCGCCAGCACCCGATCCGATGCCCTTCTGCGCCGCGACCCACGCGGTGTGGAGCGACGAGTTCTGGAGCAAATGGTTCCTCCGCGACCGCGCGCGGTTCTTGCCGCGCGAACGGCCCTGGTCGGTGCTCGCGCCGCTCCGCTTTTACGAGCTCGCCGCGAGCTGGATCGGCTTCTTCGAAGAACCGCTCTTGTTTAGTGTGCGCGCCTTTCGCGCGCTCGCTGCGCGGCGGGGAGAGTTCGACATCGTCCACGATGTGCAGAGCCTGGGCTGGGGCCTTCGCGGCGCCCAGGCCCTGGGATTGCCGGTCGTCTCGACGGTGCACCATCCGCTCAGCGTCGATCGCCGCGCGGCGCTGCGGCGCGATCGCGGGCTGCGCGACGCGGTGGGCACCTTGGAATTCCACCCCGTCGCAATGCAGGCACGCGTTGCCCGTCGCCTCGACGCGGTCATGACCTCGTCCCGGGTAAGCGCCGCGCTCTTGCGGCGCGACTTCGGGGTGGCGTCGGAGCGCATCGCTATCGTGGGAAACGGGCTCGATCTCGATCGCTTCCGACCCGCTGCAGGCGAGACGCGGAACCCCCGCGAGCTGCTCTGCGTGGCGCGGGCGGGAGACCCCAACAAGGGCGTCGGGACTCTGATCGACGCGTTGGCGACCCTTCCCGGCGACGTCCGGCTCACCCTGGTCGACGCCGATCCCGAGCGCAATCCCGCCCGCCTCCGCGCCCGGGCGCTCGGCATCGCCGAGCGCGTGACCGTCACAGGCGCGTTGGGTCTCGAGGAACTGATCCGGCGCTATCGCCGCGCCGCATTGGTGGTGGTGCCGTCGCGTTTTGAGGGGTTTGGTCTACCGGCGGTGGAGTCGCTCGCCTGCGGCACCCCGGTGGTCGCGTGCCGAGGGGGCGCGCTCCCCGAGGTCCTCGAGGGCGGCGGCGGGATGTTGGTGCCCCCGGACCGCCCCGATGCACTCGCCGCTGCGATCCGCGGGCTCCTCGACGACCCGCGGAGAGGCGAGGCCCTCGGCCGCGCCGGCCGCGAGGCGGTGGTCGCGCGGTTTGGTTGGCCCGCCGTTGCCGGACGCACCGCGTCGGTCTATCGGCGTGTACTTCAGCAGCGGGGTCGCCCGCTCAACACCAGGACGTCCGCCGCCGCCGGGAAAAGCCGGGCGACACGATCCAGCCCCTCAAACGGGCCGCGCGCCGCGTGAGCGGGCGCGCGCGAATCCAACCAACGCCACGCCGCAGAGCGCCACAACCCCCAACCCCAACCGATCGACACGCCCCGGAGCGCCTCGACCTCGAGCCAGCGGCTCGCCTGCTCGCAGAGGAGTTCGGGGTCATAACGCGTGAAATGGTCAGACGGCACGTCGCGGTGGGCCCGCGCACCGAAGGCACGGTCGCGTGGACGCAAGCGTTCGCGGAGCGCCGCCACGCGACAGCTGAGCGACGCGAAGTTCGCGACGGCCAGCACCACCCGACCCCCCGGACGGGTAACCCGGGCCATTTCAGCGATTGCCGCCTCGGGGGCGTCCAGATGATCGAGGGCGCCTTTGCAGAAGGCGGCGTCGAAGACATCGTCGCGAAACGGGAGGGGATCGGCCCAAGTCCGCACCCACGGCGGGAGCGCCCGATCACCGCGCTCCGCCAGGAAGCGGGCGAGCTCGGTCATGCGACGGGACGGCTCCGCAGCAATCGCCCTGTCGCCCAGCGCCGCGCTGTCCTGTCCGAGGCCCGCGGCGACGTCGAGCACCCGAGACCCGGGCGGGATCGAGCCGCGTACGACCTTTGTCATCCGCTCGAAGAGAAACGCGCTATCGGCCCCGAGATCCTCGGGAATCACGTCTCCCATATCTCGATCCAGGTCGCTGACGAACACGCTGGAAAGCTGACGCGTCGAAGACGCCGGGACAAGACGCCGGGATGCGCAACCCGCGCCGACCTACTGACAGACCTCCCGGATCGCCCCGCGCAGCGCGGTCACATCCCAGGGCTTCGGGATCACAGCGGCGATCCCGGCGGAACGCAGCCGCGCAGTGGAAACCCGCTCGGGCCAGGCGGTCACCAGGATGCGCGCGGCCTCGGGCCGCCAACGCTCCACCTCCGCCAGGAAGGCGACCCCGTCCATGCGGGGCATCGAGGCGTCGGAAAGCACGGCATCGACGGGCTCACGCCGCAGGTGCTCGAGCGCTTCCTCACGACCGTGGGCGAGGAGAATGCGGTAGCCCTCACCGTGGAGGCTTCGGCGCAGGGCCGAGGTTACATGGCGTTCGTCGTCGAGTATGAGCACCGTGCGCTCGGGCGCTCTCCCCGCCAGATCTGCCCCACCAGCGCTTCGACGGCGCGTCATCGCGCGCCCGCCACCCACTCGCTGATCAGCGCTTGGATCTTTTGCACGGCCTCGGAGGAATCGCCCAGGGCTTCGCGCGCCTCGCGCACCAAGCGCGGCGGGTCGAGGCCCTCCCACGTTGCCGGGTCCCGGGGCGTCCCGGACGCCTCGACGGCGCGCTGCAGGTCCTCGCAGACGTCCCGCAGAAAGCGGAGATTGGCATCCACCGCAGCGAGCGGGTTTCGAATCGCGTGGGCGAATTCTCCGCGCGGATCCATCGCTGTGCGCTCCCCTGCCTTGTGTTTGGACCGTCTTGGGGGCGCCTTGCGGCCGGCTATCGCTCTTGGGTGGGGCGCGCGAAGCTACCGGATCGAATCCCGCGGACCAAGCCCTTCGGAAAGCGCAACACCGAGCTTGCTGAGCTTGCGGTAAAACGTGCTGCGTCCGATCCCGAGCCGGCGCGCCGCCTCGGTGGCATTCCCCCCCGATTCCCGCAACGCGCGTTCGAGCGCGCTCCGCTCGTATGCAGCGAGCGAAAGCGGCAACGCGCTCGGGGCTTGCGCGAGCGGAAGCGCACGACGAGCCCGGGCCAGCGGGACGTCGGCGGCGCGCAGCCGGCTACCGCGGGCGAATACGAGGGCCGATTCAATCGCGTTCTCGAGTTCGCGGACGTTGCCCGGCCAGGCGTGCCGCATCAGGATTGAGAGCGCTTCGTCGTCGATGTCAAACGTCGGCTGGGCGGGTTTGGCGTATTTCGCGAGGAAGTGCTGGACCAGCAGGGGGATGTCTTCGGGCCGTTCCCGCAGCGGCGGAATCTCGATCCGGACCACGTTCAGCCGATAGTAGAGGTCGGTGCGAAAACGCCCGAGGTCGACCATCGCTGCGAGGTCTCGGTGTGTCGCGGTGATGACCCGGAGGTTCACCGGCTCGGGTCCCCGCGCTCCGACCGGACGGACTTCTTTGTACTGCAGCGCGCGCAAGAGCTTTGCCTGGACCGAGAGCGGGATCTCGCCGATCTCGTCGAGAAACAGGGTCCCGCCCGCCGCGGTTCGGAACAGGCCCACCGCCCCCACCGCTCCGGTAAACGCGCCTTTCTCGTGACCAAAAAGCTCGCTCTCGATCACGCTCTCTGGAAGCGCTCCACAGTCGACCGGCACAAAAGCCGAGCCCGAGCGCGGGCTCACGGCGTGAACGGCGCGCGCCACGAGCTCTTTCCCGGTTCCGCTCTCGCCTTGAATGAGCACATGGCTCTCGCTGTGCCGCAGGCTTTGGATGGTGCGCAGCAGGCGCCGCATCGCTTGGGACCGACCGACGAGCTCGGGGTTCGACCCGTCGCCGAGCGGCGCTTCGCGCGTTGTGCGCACCCGTGTCCAGCGCACGCGATCGAACGCGCCGTCGACGCTGCGCCGGAGCGCGGCGAGGTCGCCGAGCGGTTTGCGCAGCACGTCAAAGGCTCCCGCACGCATGCATGCGACGGCAAACTCGACCGACGCGTCGCCGCGCATCACCACGACCTCGAGCTCGGGACGTTCCGCCCGTAACCAGGAGAGGAGCTCCTCCGCCGTGGCCTCCGCGACGTGCGGATCGACCACGAGTACGCCGAGACCGGGATCGGCGAGGCCGCGTTCGAGGTCTTCGCGGTTGCGCGCGGTGGCGACGGGGTGCCCCGCGTCGCGCAGTGCGCGAGCCAGCGCTTTTCGACAGAGCTCGTCCCGGTCGGCGATCAGCACACGATCCGCTTCGATCGCGCCACCGGGTTCGGAGGCGTTGAAAAGGGGGCGCCCCTCGTTCATGCGGGCCGTATCGGCGTCCCCGACGGGGCGCTTGAGATGGGGCCGGGTTGAACGCCCCGACCGCAGGCCTACACTGCGACCGCCCCTCGACTTCCCCCGCCGAGGACAAAGACGCTGTCCCGCGGCCGCTTGTTGATCGTCGACGACGAAGAGCTCTACCGGCGCGCGCTGGAGCGCGTGCTCTCTCGTGCCGGCTACGAAATCACCACCGCCCCCGGCGCGAGCGAGGCGATGACGGCGATCGCTTCGGAGCGCTTCGACCTCGTGCTGTGCGATATCCGCATGCCCGGCATCAACGGGCTCGAGCTCGTCCGGCAAATGGGCGAGGTACAACCCGACCTTCCGTGCATCGTCGTGACTGGTTACGGCACCACCGAGCAGTCGATCGAGGCACTCCGGGCCGGTGCGTACTGGTATCTCGAGAAGCCCTTCGACGAGAGCCATCTCGACCTGGTCCACCGCCTGGTCGAGCAGGCGATCGAGCACGGTCGTCTGCGCAACGAGAATCGCGTCCTGCAGGACCATCTCCAGGCGCGGTACCGCTTCGAAAGCATCGTGGGCCATGGCCCAGCTCTGCGCAGCGTGCTCGACGTGGTGGAGAAAGTCGCGAGCACCGACAGTACGGTGCTGATCACGGGCGAAAGCGGCACGGGCAAAGAGTTGATCGCGCGGGCTCTGCACTTCAACAGCCCGCGTTCGGACCGGCTCTTGGTCACGGTCAACTGCGGTGCGATTCCCGAGGAACTCCTCGAGTCGGAGCTCTTCGGCCACGTCAAAGGGGCGTTCACCAACGCGCACCAGCACCGCGAGGGTCGCTTCAGCGCCGCTGACGGCGGAACCATTTTTCTGGACGAAATCGGCGACATGAGCCCCAATCTGCAGGTCAAGCTCCTCCGCGTGCTCCAAGACGGCACCTACGAGCCGGTGGGATCGTCGACTCCCCAGCGCGCAAACGTCCGGATCATCGCCGCGACCAACCAGAACCTCGAGCAATCCATCGAAACGGGTCGCTTCCGCGCCGACCTGTTCTATCGGCTCAACGTGATCCCGATCGAAATGCCACCCCTGCGGGTCCGCCAGGAAGACATCCCGCTGTTGGCGGCCCACTTTCTCGAACGGATCAACGCCGAGAAGAACAAGCAGGTCGAGGGCATCCGCGGCGAGGTGCTCGACTGCCTCTGCCGCTACGACTGGCCCGGCAATGTCCGCGAGCTCGAGAATCTGATCGAGCGGATCGTCGTGATGCGCGGACAGGGCGAGATCGGTCTGGAGGATCTTCCGCCCAAATACCGCGGCGCCCAGGCCGCCGAGCCCACCAGCCTGCCGTCCGTGGGCCCCAGCGGGATCGACTACAACCAAGCCGTCGAACGCCTGGAGTCCCACCTGATCCTCCAGGCCCTCGAGCTGACCGACTGGAACAAAAACCGCGCAGCGCAACTGCTCGGGCTGAACCGCACGACGCTGCTCGAGAAGATCAAGAAAAAGGGGCTCCGCCCCGCCGAGGCGGGCGCGAGCCCGCATCCAGCGACAAATTCGTAACTCGCGGCCGCCGCGGGCGTCGGGTTCCTGACGCTCTTGCGGGTTTCGCCTGGGGGCGCCGCCGCGGGCGGCAGCGCGACTTGCGTCGAACTTGAGGGTTTTTTTCGCGGGCGGGAATGTCCGCAAACCCCTCTGCTTCCAAGAGCTTGCGGCCTCTCTCGGACCCGCAACGGCGGCCGCAGCGTCCCGCTTCGCGCACGCGTTTCTCCCCGGAAACGACGATTGGCACACCCCGTGCTCTATCTCGCATCCAGACAGCAATGGCGCGGCACTACGCCTGCAAAGACCGGATTGCTGGATCGGGAGAAAGACACGGATGGAAGGAATGCTTCGCGAGGCGAAGGAGAGTCAGTCGGAGATCCCGGCGGTCTTGAAGGAACAGCTCGTACTCGAGCACACGCCGCTGATCCGATACATCGTGAATCGGATCGCCGTGCGGTTGCCCTCCCACATCGATCTCGACGACCTGCACAACACGGGCGTGATCGGTCTGATGGATGCGATCGAGAAATACGACCCGGAGAAGAACTGCAAGTTCAAGACCTACGCGGAGTTCCGCATCAAGGGGGCGATCCTCGATCAGCTCCGTTCCCTGGACTGGGTCCCGCGGAGCGTGCGGCAGAAGGGGCGGAAGCTCGAGCGCGCCTACGGTGAGGTCGAGCAACGGCTCGGTCGCTCGGCGAGCGAAGAAGAGGTGGCGGATTCACTCGGGCTCCAGATCGAAAAATTCCACGAGCTGCTGAACCAGGTGCGCGGGGTGTCCCTCGTCAACCTCGAAGAGCTGCGTGGCACCGGCTCCGACGGCGAGCGCACGGGCAGCTATGCGGACATCGTCGAAGACGTCCACTCAGAGAACCCGTTCTCCGCGTTCAAGCAGACCGAGACCCGCCAGGTGATCGCCGAGACCATCGGGAGCCTTCCGGAGAAGGAGCGCCTGGTTCTCACGCTCTACTACTACGAAGATCTCAATATGAAAGAGATCGGCTCGATTCTCGGAATCACCGAGTCGCGGGTGTGCCAGATCCACACCAAGGCCGTGGGGCGGCTGCGCTCAAAGCTGAAGGCGCTCACCGAGCGCTAGCGAGCGCGGGTCGGGCCGGGGCGCGGGGCTAGGCCCCGCGTTCCTTATCGCAGCGCACCGCGACGACGGTGATGTTGTCTTCGCCGCCCCGTTCGTTGGCGAGTGCGATCAGCGCGTCCACCAGACGCTGCGGCTCGGCGTGCTGGATCGCGAGCTCGGCGATCTCCTCGTCCCGGACGTGACCGGTGAGCCCGTCCGAGCACAGCACAAAGAGGTCGCCCTCTTCGGGCGTGAGCTCGACCAAGTCGGGCTCGACGCGGCCTCGCACCCCGACGGCACGGGTCAGGACGTGGCGTTGCGGATGCTCGCGCGCATCCTCTTCGCTGATTTCGCGGCGGCGCAGCAGCTCGCCGACCAATGAGTGGTCATCGGTCAGTTGGCGAATCCGGGTGCCGCGGACTCGGTAGGCGCGACTGTCTCCCACGTGGGCCAGCGCCGCCCGCGTCTCGTCGACCAGGAGGCCCACCAGCGTGGTCCCCATTCCGGCGTATTCCGGCCGCATGCGGGCGGTTTCGTGGACCTCGCGATTCGCCGCGGTCACCGAGACACGTAGCTTCTCGGTGAGGCTCGCATTCGCTCCCTCGAGGGTGCGGATCGCCTGCAGGGCAGCTTCGGCCGCCATTTCGCTCGCCACTTGGCCAGCGACGTGACCCCCGAGACCGTCCGCGACCAAGAACAGTCCGACCTCGGGCGCCAGGGCGTAGTGGTCCTCGTTGGCCGAGCGGCGGCGGCCGACGTCAGAGCCTGCTGCGGCGCGTAGGATCAAGGCACCTCCCGCGTGGCCCACAATGGGCCATCTGTCGTATCGGCCGTCCACCGGGGTTGCGCAAGTGGTTTTGAACCCCGAAACACAGGGGAAGCGGGCGGCGAAAAAGGTTCAATCGCCCGTGGCGCCCCGACGATAGTAACGGGGCAGCGGCGCTTTCTGCGCGACCGTAGACGCCCGCGCGTCCGCACGCGTTCGCCGACACCCGAGGGAACCATGCCGAAGACGATTCTTCTCGCCGACGACAGTGTCACCATCCAAAAAGTCGTCGGGATCAGCTTTGCCAATGAAGACGTCGTTCTGCTGACGGTCGACAACGGCGATGATGCAGTCACGCAGGCGCGGGAATCACACCCCGACATCGTTCTGGCCGACATCGTGATGCCCGGCAAGAGCGGCTACGAGGTCTGCGAGGCGCTGCGCGGCGATCCGAATCTCCGCGATATCCCGGTGTTGCTGCTCTCCGGCACCTTCGAGACGTTTGACGAAGACCGAGCCCGCGAGGTCGGGGCCAACGGCCACATCACCAAGCCCTTTGAGGCGCAATCCCTGGTCGACCGGGTGAACGAGCTGCTGGAGGCGGGTACCGCCAGCCCGCCGCCGATGGCGCAAGCCCCGGATTTGGCGGCGGGAAGCAGCTTTTCGGGGGGGTCGTCTCAGAGCGGCTCCGAAGCCTACGATTTCTTTGACGAGGAAATGCCGGCGCTCGCTGGCGAATCGGCGCGCATGGCGGAGACCAAGCTCATCGGGGCCGACGGCGCCGCCGATTCGATTTCGGGACAAGTCTTCGACCTCGAGCCCATGGAAGAGCGGGCGCTGGCCGCGGCGTCAGCCCCGGCCCTGGAAGAGCCCGCGCCGGCGGTCGTGGCCTCCGCGCCCGCGGCTGCAGACCGCGAGCCGGAGCCCGAGCTGGGCGACAGCTCCGACGGCGGCTTTGGGGCGAGCTTTGAGTCGGAGGAGGTCCTGGCGTCGAGCTCCGCGTTCTCCTTCGACGACAACCCCGATTTGGCGGAGGCAGTGGAGGCGTTCGCGCATCCCGATTCGCTGGACGCGCCCGCGCGCCCCGAGCCCGACCCGCTCACCACGCCGGTACCGGAGCCGGATCCGGAGGCCGAGGCGTTTGCGCCCGAGCCCGTCTCCGACGACGTCCTTGCCCGCGGCATCAGCCAGAGCTTTGACGCAACGGAAGTCCACGCTCCCGACCCGAGCCCGGCGGCCGGCGACGACCTGTATGACGACTTTGATGACGCCGATTCGGCGGATCTCTTCGCCGACAGCGCAGACGGCGGGATTCCGCTCGCCGAGCCGGCGAGCGTAGCGACCGAAGTGGTGTCCGAGTGGGACGAAGATCCCGAGTCGCTCTCGCAGTCTGCGCTCGAGCCGCTACCGGATGGCAACACCGAGCCGCCTGCCGACGTGGTCGCCGCGTTCGTAGCCTCACCGGCGCCGGCCCCCGCGCCAACCGCGATTCCCGTCGAGGCGCCCGCGACAGCGGAAGCGCCGGCACCGACAAGCTCCGACCCGGAGCCGGGCCTCGCACCCGTCGCTCCCTCGCCCGGCATACCCGCCGAGCTCCAAGAGCGGATGCACGCCACCCTCGAGCGGATCGCGTGGGAAGCGATGGGCGACCTCTCGGAGCGGGTCATCAAGGAGACGCTGGGTCGCATCGAATCGATCGCCTGGGAGGTGATCCCCCAGATGGCCGAGACGATGATTCGAGAAGAGCTCGCACGGATCACCCAAACCGAAGACGACGACGAGTAAACGCTCCGGGGATCTCGCGCGTGTCGTGGCGGGGCCCATGGCCGCGCCAAGGTCGGCTACCCTCGGCGTCCCTTTCGATTCCGCTTCCTCCGCTCTCCGCTTGGCACAGCCTCCTCGACCTCGCGCTCAGCGAGGATCTCGGCACGGGCGATGTCACCAGCAGCGCGGTGATTCCGGCACACGCGCAGGCGACAGCGCGCCTAGAGGCCCGCGAAGGGCTGCGGCTCTGCGGCGCTCCGATCGTCGAAGAGGTTTTTGCCGGCGTCGACCCCGACCTCGAGTTCCATTCGGAGCAAGAGGAGGGAATCGATGTCGAAGCGGGCCCGCTGTTGCGTGTGCGCGGTTCGCTGCGCTCCATTCTCGCCGCCGAGCGCACCGCGCTGAACTTCCTGGGCCGTCTGTGCGGCATCGCAACGCTCACACGCCGCTACGTGCAGGCGGTGGGCGACCTCCCCTGCCGCGTTGTCGACACTCGCAAAACGCTCCCCGGGTGGCGCGCGCTCGACAAGTACGCCACGGCGGTCGGCGGCGCCGAAAATCACCGCTTCGGTCTCTTCGATGCGCTGCTGCTGAAAGACAACCACCTCGCCTTCGCCGGCGGTGCGGCCGCTGCGTTCCGGGCCGCCCGAGAGCGGGCGCCGTCGCACCTACGGATCCAGGTCGAAGTCGAGAGCGAGAAAGACGCCGCCGCGGCGGTGGCCGCGGGGGCCGATTGGCTGTTACTCGACAATTGTCCGCTCGAGGTGCTCCGCAGCATCGCGACGCGTTTTGGCAAAGAGGTGCTGCTCGAGGCTTCGGGAGGCGTCACCCTGGAGACCGTGCGCGAGGTCGCAGCCACGGGCGTGCACCGCGTCTCGATCGGCGCGCTCACCCACTCCGCCCCGGCCGCGGACGTGGCACTCGAGCTCGACGAGGTCGAAGCGTGACCGCGTCCGGAGACCGGCTCGATCCCCAAAGCCTGCTCCCCCTACTCGAGACCCGCTGGCTCGCGCGTCGCTACCGGTGGCTGGAGCGAACCGATTCGACCAACCGCGTCGCCGCGGAATGGGCGGCGGAGGGTGCGCCACACGGCGCGGTCGTCGTCGCCGAGGCCCAGGACGCGGGACGGGGGCGCCTGGGAAGAAGCTTCTTCTCCCCACCGTATCGAAACCTCTACACCTCGATCGTATTGCGCGATGGCCTGCGCCCGAGCGTCGTCTTTGCCGCGGCGATCGCGGTCGCGCGCACGGCGGCCGAGGTGGTGCAAGACCCCGACGCGGTCCAGATCAAATGGCCCAACGACGTGCTGGTCGGCGAGCGCAAAACGGCGGGGATCCTGGTGGAATCGTCGGGCGCCGGAGACCTGCGCGCGGCGGTGCTCGGCATCGGGGTGAACCTGAACGTCGCCCCGGACGAGTTTCCCGAGGAATTCCGCGAGCGAGCGACCAGCCTTGCCGCCTTCACCGGCTCCAAAATCGACCGCGCGGGTTTCACCGCGCGGCTTTACGGTACCCTCGAGGAGACCCTGGAGCGGCACGAGCGCGGCGGATTCGAGGCGATTCGCGGCGATTTCGAGGCTTTTTTTCGGATGTTGGGGCGCAGAGTGCGGGTGCAGGAGGTCGTCCCGGGCGCTTCGGGACGCGACACGCGGGACGCGGGATGCGAAGGACGGGTCCTCGGGGTGGCGACCGACGGCGCCCTGCGGATCGAGCGGGACGACGGCTTGGAGGAACGTGTGCTGGCCGGAGACGTGACCCTCTCCAAGGAGCACGCCCTGTGAAGCCCGTCTCGACCGCGCCCCGGGAGGAGCCCGCGTGAGCAGGGTGTTGCTGGCAATCGATATCGGCAACACCAACGTGTCGCTTGGCCTGTTTGGCAACGACGGCGAGCCACGAGAACTTCTAGAACACTGGCGTCTCGGAACGCATCGCGACCGCACCTCGGACGAACTCGTGATCTCCATGCGCTCCCTGTTCGAGAACGCCGAGATCGATCGCCACCGCGTCACCGACGTCATCATTTCGAGTGTCGTGCCCCCGCTCCTCCCGATCTGGGAACGCGTTTCCACAAAGCTCTTCGAGCGTCCGCCGATGATCGTGGGCCCCGGCATCCGCACCGGGATGCAGGTCCGCTACGAGAATCCGCGCGAGGTCGGCGCGGACCGCATTGTCAATGCGGTCGCCGCCTACGAAATCATGGGTGGGCCGGTGATCGCCGTCGACTTTGGCACGGCGACGACCTTCGATTGCGTCTCGAAGAACGGGGACTATCTGGGAGGCGCCATCTTTCCGGGGATCATGATTTCGATGGAGGCGCTGTTCGACCGCGCCGCGATGCTGCACCGGATCGAGATCCAGCGGCCCAAATCGGTGATCGGCAAAACTACGACGCAATCGCTTCAATCCGGTCTGCTCTACGGCTACGCCGGTATGGTAGACGCCATGGTGGAGCGGATCCGCGGCGAGCTGGGAGAGGCGCGGGTGATCGCCACCGGAGGCCTCGCCCACCGCATTGCCGGAGAGAGCGGAACCATCGAACGCGTCGAGCCCTTCCTCACCCTGGAAGGGCTTCGTCTTTTGTTCGAGAAGAACCGACCACAACGCGGAGCACGCCTGCAAGGGGAGGGAACCCGATGAGTGCCGTCGACAACACGCGCAACTTTGCCTTGATCGGACACGCCGGCGACGGAAAGACTTCCCTGGGCGAGGCGCTCCTGGTGAAGGCCGGTGCGCGCCCGCAGATCGGCGACGTGAGCAAGGGCGAGTCGGCATTGACGACGCTGCCCGAAGAAAAGGACCGCGCAGGCAGTTCGCTGGCGCCGGCGATCTACGAGTTCCAGACGGGTGACTCCACGCTCTTTATGGTCGATACGCCGGGGGACCCCAACTTCCAGGCCGGTGGCTTGGTGGCGCTGGGCGCTCTGGACGGCGCCATCCTCGCCGTGTCCTCCACCGACGGGGCCAAGGTCGGGACCGAGCGCATGTGGCGCGCGGCACGCGAGCTCGATGTCGCGGTCATCGCCTTTGTCGGCGGCATGGACCGCGAACGCGCCGACTTCGCGAGCGCGCTCGATTCGCTCGCGAAGGTGGAGATGGCCCCCGCGGTGGTCACCATCCCCATCGGCGCGGGCGAGAGCTTTGCGGGCGTAATCGATGTTCTCGCGATGAAGGCCGAGAACGCGTCGGGGCCCTGCGAGATTCCGGCCGATCAAAACGACGAGGTGCAGGCCGCGCGACAGCGCCTGGTCGAGGCGGTGGCCGAGTGTGACGACGCGCTCCTCGAGAAATATCTCGACGACGGCGACCTCAGCGACGAGGAGGTGCGGCTCGGGCTCGTGGCGGGCACGCGCCGCGGAGCGATTCTCCCGGTCTTCGCGGGTTCGGCCCTGTCGGGAATCGGTGTGGCGAGCGTGCTCGAAGCGATAACGACGCTGCTGCCCTCCCCCGCCGAGGCCCGCAGCTGGGCCGGGACCGCGATCGGCGGCGACGCCGAGACCCCGATCGAGGTGAGCGTCGACGCCCCGCTCGCGGCGACCGTGCTCAAGACCGCGATCGATCGCTATGCGGGGACGCTCTCGGTGATCCGGGTGGTGACCGGAACACTTCAGCCCGACAGCTCCGTGCTCGACGCCACACGCGGTGAAAAACACCGGGTCGGCAAATTAATGCGGCTGCGGGGCGCAGAGCACGACGAGCGCGGCGCCGCCGGACCCGGTGAAATCGTCGCGGTCGCCAAGCTCAAAGACGTCCACACCGGCGACGCCATCTCGGCCGAGAAAGGCGGCGTCGCGCTTCCCGCGATCCCGATCCCGACCGGCGTGCTCTCTTATGCAATTAGCGCCAAAGCCAAAGGGGATGAAGACAAACTCTTCTCTTCGCTCGCGCGGCTGGTCGAGGAAGACCCGACGCTCAAGATCGAGCGCGACCCGAGCACCGGGCAGTTCCTGCTCACCGGGATGGGCGAGCTCCACATCCGCTCGGTGGTCGACAAGCTCAAGCGCATGTTCCAGCTCGAGATCCAGCTCGAGCGGCCCAAGGTGCCCTATCGCGAGACGATCGCAGGCAAGGCGAAACACGTCGAAGGGAAGCTCAAAAAGCAGAGCGGCGGGAAGGGCATGTACGGCGTCTGCTACCTGTCGGTCGAGCCCATGCCCCGCGGGGCCGGAGTCGAGTTCGTCGATGAAATCGTCGGCGGGGCGATCCCGCGCAACCTGATTCCGGCGGTCGAGAAAGGGGTGCTGGAAGCGTGCGAACGCGGGCCACTGGCCGGCTATCCCGTGGTGGACGTGCGGATTCGCTGTGTGGACGGCAAGCACCACTCGGTCGATTCGAACGAGATGGCGTTCAAATTGGCCGGTTCAATGGGTTTCCGGGCCGCCACCAGCCAAGCCAGGCCCACGCTCCTCGAGCCCGTCATGACCGCCGAGATTGCCGCTCCGGACGACAGCATCGGCGACGTGATCGGAGACCTCAACAGCCGCCGGGGCCGCGTGCAATCCACCGATTCGCGCGGCAACACATCGGTCATCAAGGCGCAGGTCCCCATGGCCGAAATGCTGGAGTACGCGAGCGTGCTCACCAGCCTCACTGGGGGCAAGGGCGCGTTTCACATGGAGTTTTCTCACTACGACGAGCTTCCGGCCCAGATCCGGGACAAGGTCATCGGCGAATCGCAGACGGCGAGCGAGGAGCACTGAGGCTCCACCCGTCGTTCGCTTTTGGGGGGTGCGACCGACGTGAGCACAGACGAGGGACACGCCTCGGCGGGCGCAACTGGCCGAACGCGGCAACGCGTCCAGCTGGAGCTCTCCCGCGACGCCGAGCGTTACGTCCGGGCCGACGCCCCGCTTGAGGTGCGGCTGATGGCCGCGGGGGGCGCACTCCCGCTCCCGCCGGTCGAGCTCGCGACCGTGCTTTTCGTCCTCGCCCACGACGCGGCGGTCGAGGTCAAGGAGCGGGCGCAGAACAGCCTCCAAGAGCTTCCCGACAGCGTGTGCGAAACGGCGCTCGCGAGCCCCGCGCACCCCTCGATGCTCTCGTACTGCGCGCACCTCTACCGCGAGTCGGCCCAACGCCTCGAACGCATCGCGCTCAACCCGGCGGCGGACGACGCGACGATCGCTTTTCTCGCCACCCTGCCCTTCAAGCGGGTCGTCGAGATCGTCTCCAACAACCAGGAGCGGATGCTCCGTTGCCCCGAGATCGTGGAAGCGCTCGGCAACAACCCCTTGACGGGTCGCGCGGTCATCGACCGCATCCTGTCGTTTCTGGGTCTCGAACGCCCCGAAGGCGAGGTGCTCGACGAGCAGGAGCTCCCGCCCCTCAACCCGGTGAACGACGAAGAGGCGAGCGCGGTGCTCCGCGCGGTCTTGGGCACCGATACATCCAACTTTGCCCGCGAGCTCGTCGACGACGACGCGGAGCTCGATGAGGAGCAGGCGAGCTCGGTCTGGGCCCTGGTGCAGAACATGTCGGTGTTCGACAAGATCAAGCTGGCGCGGCTCGGCAACAAGGAAGCGCGCAGCTTGCTGGTGCGCGACCCCAACAAGCTCGTCGCCAGCGCCGCGGTGCGAAGCCCCAAGGTCAGCGACCTCGAGGTGGTGGCCTTCGCGAAGTCACGCAACGTCACCGACGAGGTCCTGCGGATCATTTCTTCGAGTCGAGAATGGACGCGGAACTACCAGGTCAAGCTGGCGCTCGCCGGCAACCCGAAGACACCGCAGCCGGCGGCCGTTAAGTTCCTCCTCTATCTACAGGACAAAGACCTGAAGAGCCTCATGAAGAGCAAGGAAGTCCCGTCCGTGATCTCCACCCAGTCTCGCAGGATCTTGCAGAAGAAGGGAAAGATCTGATGGCCGAAGGGGAGGTCAACGCCCGCATCGTGTACTGGGGCATCGCCGGAGCCGGAACCACCGCAAATCTGCGCACCATCCACTCGAAGCTCCGACCCGATCACCGGGGCCCGCTTGAAGAGGTGCCCACCCGCATCGACCCCTCGGTCTGTTACGAGCGACTCCTGATCGAGCTCGGCAAGATCGCGGGCCAGCGCACCCGAATCCAGATCACGACCGTTCCGGGATCGCCGGAGCACGTCGCGACGCGGAAACAGCTGATCGATCGAATCGACGGCGTGGTGCTGGTCCTCGACGGCCGCCCCGAATGCATCGACGCCAACCTCGCGTGCTTTGACGAACTCCGCCGCGCCCTCGCCGCCTATGGGCGACGCCTCGAGGACCTGCCGCTGGTCGTGCAGTACAACAAGCGCGACCTCTCAGACCCCTTCGTGCTGGAAGAGCTCCACCGCAAGCTCGAGCTTCCGCACGCAGCCGTCTTTGAAGCGGTGGCCACCAAAGGAGCCGGCGTCCTACAGACGCTCACGACGATCTCCAAACGCGTCGTGCGGGCCCTGCGCGACCCGGGACGCGCGAGCGCCCCCGCTGTCGTCCCGGAACCCGCCGCGCCCGCACCGCTCGAAGCACCGCAAGCCGCAGCGGCCCCGATGGAGCGGGCTCAACCGGTGTCCGATCTGCCGGAGATCGAGCCCCCGCAGGAGGCGCCCCCGCGCACTCCCGTCGCGGCTCCCGCCCTCGCACCCCACGAGCCCGTCCTCGAGGTCGACCCTCCGGAACTCGCGGCGCCCGCCCCACTCCCCGATTCGGACCAGGTCGCGGCTCGCGCGCAGTCGATGCTCGACACGGGATGGGACGAGATCGCGGAGGCCGAGCAGGTGGCCGACGATGCGGACGCCTGGTGCCTCACCGGCGTGGGTGACGCCGAGTTGACCGGCCCGCGTTCCCTCTCGCTCCCGGTGCGCGCCGTCGACGGGTTGGGGAAAGAGGTCCGTTTCCGCTTGAACGTTTCGCTCGAATCATTCGACGACGATCCCGACCCGGGGCTGTCGAACGACTGAGACACCTCAGGCGCCGTCGTGAGCGCTCGCGTACGCGTCGATGAGAATCGAAGCAATCTCGGGGCGCAGAATGCGCGGGTCGGGACGCTCCCCGCCCTGGAGCAGGGCGCGCACCTGCGTGCCGCTGATCGCGAAGGGTTTTTCGTCGGGGTGGCGATCCGTCAGCTCCACCCGACCTACCGACTCATAGAACGCGGCGAATCCGATGTTGCAGGGCCGGAGGTGCAGCGTCCCCGGCAGCGACTCAAAGATCGTTTGCGCGTCGAAGTCGCCCCAGATCGGTGAGCCGTCCTCAAAGGGCGCGTCCGCGTGTTTTCGGCCGATCACCAGGTCGGAGAATCCGTGGTTCTGCCGATACACGGCGTGCATCAACGCTTCGCGCGGCCCGGCGTAGAACATCTTGATGTCGAGGGGGATTACCTCGAACACGTCGCAGAGGTCGTAGCCGACCTCGGCCCACAGAGCCTCGTCTTTGTCGCCGTCGCCGAGGAGCCGCAGCCCGTGGAGAGCGCGGTAGCAGCGCATGCGGACCGAGGCGGGGACGTCGTCGCCCTTGAGTTCTCCCACTAAGGGGTTGAGCACCACGCCGGTGAAAGCGCCCTCGCGGGTGAGCCGCTCGGCTCCCGCGACGAGCGCGTACTCGTGTGCGCGATGCAACGGGTTGCGGGTCTGAAACGCGAGGGCGCGTTCCCACTGGCGTTCCCGGATCAGCGCGCGCGTCATGCGCGGCGAGAACAGCACCCCTCCCCACTCCGCACGCGCGGACTGCGGAAGCGCCCGGAGCCGTCCACCGACCAGACGCCCACGCGGGTCGCCTTCGACCATCCGTCCTCCGGGATGATCGAACCGCTCCGTGCCGTACACGCCGCGCACGTATTTGGCTTTGTCCCAGTCAAACACCTCGGGGTCGTCCAGCATGGCGACGAGCGCCCCGGCTTCGTCGCGCAGCGCTACCCCCGCGGAGGCGTTCGCCTCGATGGCCGCGGCTTCGGCATCGGTCGCCGGCAACGAAAGCGGAATCCCCCAGACGTAATGCCGGCCCTCGCGCTCGACGACCGCATCGTCGAGCACGCGGTGCCACGCGTCGTGCCCCATCGGCCCTTCGAGCGGAGAGAGGGTGCCATCGGAAATGCGGTATACGGTCGAAAGATCGGCGCGCTCCACGCGCAGGCTGGGGGAGGAGCCAGCCTCGGCGGCGAGGCTGCGCCGCTCGCGCAGGGGGACGCTCCGATCCACCGGCTCGCGGAGACCGCCGTGCACCGGGACGAGATCAACAGGAGACATAGCACCTCAACTTTCTTTGAGAACGGCGCGCGGTCGCTCAGGCCGGAATCGAGACCACGGCATGTCCGGCGAAACGCCCGAGTCTCTTGTCGAAGCGAAACAGGCCATGCTCTTTGACGTGGCCCCCGGCGATTCCAACGACGAGGTGGTCGGCGTCGGGGAAGGGGTAGAGCGGGCGCGTCG
>CAJIBI010000018.1_pt1 | contig 37560 bp, 38 predicted proteins | sample 9199321 | NCBI WGS metagenome assembly CAJIBI01 (sample SAMEA7708294, study PRJEB35096) | sediment metagenome | biome: marine neritic benthic zone biome [ENVO:01000025]; feature: sediment [ENVO:00002007]; material: shallow marine sediment [ENVO:03000034] sea grass bed [ENVO_01000059] ... | reverse complement strand
CGCCCCTGGAATTTCGGCTCGCGCTTCTCGAGGAAGGCGTCCATGCCTTCGTTGCGGTCGTGGGTCGAGGAGATGGCGCCAAAGCCCTGTTGCTCGAGGGCGTGGGCGACGCGCACGTCGGCGCCCTGCCCTTCCTGGATGAGGCGCTTCGCCAGCGCGACCGCGACCGGGCCCTTCTTCGCGATGGTCTCCCCCGCATCGAGCGCGGCGTCGAGCAGGGCGTCGGGCTCGAAGACCCGGTTCGCGAGACCGATGCGTTGCGCGGTCTCCGCGTCGATCGGTTCGCCACCACAGGAGAGCTCTTTGCCCCAGGCCACCCCGACGCGGCGGACGAGACGCGAGGTGCCGCCAAAGCCCGGGATGAGCCCGAGGTTTACCTCGGGCTGCCCAAAGAGCGCCTTCTCGGAGGCGTAGATCCAATCGCAGGCACAGGCCATCTCGCAGCCGCCGCCCAGGGCAAAGCCGTTCACCGCCGCGATGGTGGGAAAGGGGAGCGCCTCGAGGGAGGCAAAGGTCTCGTGGCCGAGACGGCTGAAGCGCACCGCGTCCTGGGGCGTGTGCTGACGCATCTCGGCGATGTCGGCGCCGGCGGCAAAGGCGCGGCCACTTCCGGTGAGCACCAGGGCGCGCACGTCGGGGTCTTTGGCCACGTCGGCGATCGCGTTGCCCAGCGCCTGCAGCACCGCCGAGCTCAGCGCGTTGAGCACTTTGGGCCGGTTCAGGGTGAGAAGCGCGACGGCGCCCCGCCGCTCGTTCAGGATCAGGTCTTCGTTAGTCACTCTTTGCCTCCAGCGCCGCGAGCGCGGTCTCTTTCGCCCATCGATAGTCGGCCTTGCCGCTCGGTGCGCGCACCAGCTCGTCGACAAAGACAAAGGCCTTGGGTGCCTTGTAGCGGGCGATGTGCTGCTGGGCGACCTCGAGGATGGAGGCCTCGTCGGCCCGCTGGCCCTCGCGCATCCGCACCAGCGCCGTGACCTGGTTTCCCCAGCGCTCGTGGGGCGTCCCGACCACCACCGCGTCGTAGACCGCCGGGTGGTGCTTGACCGCCTGCTCCACCTCCTCGGCAAAGATCTTCTCACCGCCGCTGTTGATCGTGACCGAGTCGCGGCCGAGCAAACGGATGCTGCCATCGGCTTCGATGGTCGCGCGGTCGCCGGGCACCGAGAAGCGGCGGTCGCCGATGCTCACAAAGGTGCGCTCGGATTTCTCGCGGTCTTTGTAGTAGCCGAGCGGTATGCGCCCCTCCTTGGCGAGCCAGCCGATCTCGCCGGAGCCGGGTTCGATCACGCCCGAGAGATCTTCTTTGAGCACGACGTTGCCGGGGATTACCGCGAAGTCGCCGGTGCTCGACTTCTTGCCCGCCTCGGAGAACTGCGCCGCCTGAGCGCCGCTCTCCGACGAGCCCAGCGCGTCGAGAATCTTCATCCCGGGGATGTGCTCCAGGAACTCGTCCTTCATCGAGGCGGTCAAAATGGCACCGCCCGAGGTCATCATTTGGAGCGACGAGAGGTCGTATTTCTTTTTCTGGAGCTGATCGAGGAGCGGGCGGGCAAACGCGTCGCCGACAATCGTCAGCGTGTTGACCCGTTCCTTTTCGACCATCGACCAGATGTCGTCCGGGTCGAGGGTCGCCGGCTTGTTCTGGACCACGACGGTGCCGCCGACGCCCCAGACGTTGAACGCCACCCAGTGCGCCGCGCCGTGCATAAAGGGCGGCGCAGCCATCGTGCGCAGGTCGCGTTTGCGCGCCTTCGCGACCACCTCTTCCAGGTTCTGGGGGGGCCGCGGCCCGCCCAGCGCCGAGAGAAAGATGTCCTCCTGGCGCCACAAGACCCCCTTCGGCATACCGGTCGTGCCGCCCGTGTAGAGGATGTAGAGGTCGTCGGGGGAGAGATCCTGCGGCGGCTCGGGCTTGGCCGCGGCGAGCGCCGCCTCGTATTCCACCGCGCCGGGGAGCAGGGCCTCTCCGGAGTCGTCCGCGACCTGGAGCCAGACCTTGACGTGTTCGAGGCGGTGGCGGATTCCCGCCAAGATCGGCGCGAAGCGGTCGTGGTAGATCACCGCCTCGGCGTCGGCGTTGTCGAAGAGGTACAGCAGCTCCTCCTCGACGTAGCGGTAATTGACGTTGAAGGGAGCGCAGCGCGCTTTGTACGCCCCGAGCATCCCTTCGAGATACTCGTTGCCGTTGTGCAGGTAGAGGGCGACGTGGCTCTGACCGCTTTCCCAGTTCTCGAGCTCGGAGCGCTCCGTTCGACAGCCGAGCCCGTGCTCGCGCAATACGGCACCGAGGCGTCGCGTGCGGTCGTTGACCTCGCCCCAGCGGTAGCGGCGGTCGCGGAAGATCAGACACTCGCGGTCCGGGACGACATCGGCGATCGCCTCGTGGATCGCGGCGAGGTTGAGCACGGCGTTCTCCTCTTGGGGACGGGGAACCTTGCCGCGCCTAGCGGCCGGCCGCAAACGGCTTTGCCGCGGGGAAGCGTCGCCACACCTCGAGGGCTACGAGGGTGGCCGCGACGCGCCACCGGGCCGAAAGGCTGGGAAACCAGCCCCCGTCTCGCGCCTGGTCCGCCGCGAGCGACTCTCGGAGCGCGCCCGCCGGCAGCCGGCAGCCGGGAAAAACCGGGGCGTCGCACAGGGCCAAGACGCGGAGCGCGAACAGAGCGGGAAAATGGCCGGCCCGCACCCCCCGCTCGAGCTCGCGGCCGCACCACTGGAGGATGGGGTCAGCCTGCTCGTGGGGGCTGTTGGCAAAGAAGGCGGCGTACGCGGCGAGCATGGCGAAGTCGCCGCCGCGCACGAGCTCCGGGGACCAACGCGCCGCCAACCAGTCGCCGGCCGCTTCGAGCAAGCTCGCGCGCGCGAACGGTGTCTGCGCCAAAAAGCCCGCCAGGAAGCCTATGGCGAGATGACGAGCGTGCTCCCCGCGCTGCGCGAGGGTCCACGCGCCGTCGCCCTCCTGCGCGCCCGCCAGCCACCCCGCCGCACGCTCGGCCGTTGCGCTGCTCAGCAAGCCGGCGGAGTGCAGGATCGCGAGCGCGTGCGCGGCGCCCGCAACGGGGTCGCCCGCGACGACATCGGAAAAGCAAAACGCACCGTCGGCACGCTGGAACGTCTCGAGGGACGCGAGCAACGCCTCGCTCTGCGCCTCGTTGAGCGTCACCGCCGCGCGCACGCGATCCAGCGGCGTCCCCGCCGACTCAACAAAACCCACGGCGGCTGTTTCGAGCGTGTCGCGCCCTTCGCTCACGCGCGGAGCCAAAGCCCGTTGAAGTAGCGACCTTCCGGGTGATCGAGCGACACGGGGTGATCACTCGGAGCCCCGAGCTCGGCCAACACCTGGAGGCTGCGACCCGCATCGAGCGAGGCCCCGAAGGCGATTTTCCGAAATAGCTCGGGGCCGACGTGGTGGGAGCACGAGAAGACCAGGAGCTCCGCGCCCGACGCCGCGCGCCGCAGAGTGTGCAGCAGCACATCCTTGTAGGCCCGCGCCGCGCGGGGGACGTCGGACTGGCGGCGCGCCAGCGGCGGCGGGTCGACGACCAGGAGGTCGTACTCGCCGCGATCCTCCCGGATCCACCGAAAGGCATCTCCACGCTCGAGACGCAGTGCGCACCCCGCGCGGTAGGGGGCGAAGTTGCGCTCGGCGAGCCCGAGCGCCGGCTCCGACGAGTCCACCAGCGTGACCTCGCGGGCGCCGCCCGCCGCGGCCGCCACCGAGAACCCACCGGTGTACCCAAAGAGGTCGAGGACACGAGAGCCCGTCGCGCGCGTTTCGGCCAGCGCGCGGGCTTCGCGGGCGTCGAGATAGAAACCCGTCTTTTGGCCCGCGTGCGGGTCGACGGCGTATTCCCGGCTTCCCTCGCGGATCGTCAGCGGAGCGTCTGGCGGTGCGCCCCAGAGCGTGCGCGGGCTCCCATCGATTCCCTCGCGCCGGGCCGCCGCCGGGTCGGGGCGCGCGATCGCAGCGGTCGCGCCGGTCTGCGCGCGGAGGCACCTTGCAACGCCCTCGCAGCGCAGCGCCATCCCGGCGGTGGAAACGCGCACCACGAGAAGGTCGGCGTAGCGGTCGACGACCAGACCCGGCAGTCCATCTCCCTCGGCGTTTACGAGGCGGACCGCATCCGTGTTCCCGAAGGCGGGATCGCGCACGCGCCGCGCGATGGCCGCCGCGACGCGCGTCTCGATCGCGTCGTCGCCGATCGCCTCTTTGCCAAACGCGAGAAGCCGCACCCGGATCTGCGAGCGGGGCGACCAGTCGCCCCAGCCCAATGTCTCCCCCGAAGCCGCGCGAACCTCGACGAGCGCGCCGGCGCGCGGGGCGCCGGCCGCCCCCGCCTCCAGCTCGCCCACGGCGGCGACCGCTCCCGAGAGCACCCAGGGGTGACGCCGCAACACGGAGCGCTCGCGGCCGGGATGAAGCCGAACCCATGCCATGACCCCACTGTGGATCATTCCCGCCGCGCCGTCGACGACCGCGCATCTCGCCTATCTTCCCGCGATGCATCACCCCATCGATCTGGCGTCCGTCGATCACGTGTTGCGGACGACCCGCTCGGTGCGCAAGGCGCTCGATCTGTCGCGCCCGGTCGACCCGGAAGTGCTCTACGCCTGCATCGACGTGGCGCTCCAAGCGCCCACCGGTGGAGAGCGCGAGGGGTGGCGCTTTGTCGTCGTCACCGAGGCGGCGCCCAAACGAGCGATCGCCGAGCTCTACCGGCGGGCCTTCGACGACTATGTCTCCCTCCAGCCCGATTCTCCGGCCACGCAGCGGCCCAACTATCGCCTCCTCGCCGACCAGCTCGACGCCATGCCTGCGCTGATCCTCGCGTGCATCGAGGGGCGTCCCGAGCCGGGCAACACGGCGCGTGCGGTCGCGCACTACGGCTCGATCCTGCCGGCCGCCTGGTCGCTGATGCTGGCGCTCCGCGCCCGCGGGCTCGGGTCGACCTGGACCACACTCCACTTGGCGTACGAGAGCGAGGCCGCGGCCATCTTGGGGATCCCGCCCGACGTCACCCAGACCGTGCTGCTTCCCGTCGCCCACATGCGGGGCGCCGTGCTGAAGCCCGCGGCGCGCCGTTCAGCCCGCGAACTGACCTTCTGGAACCGGTGGGGAGAAACGCGTGACAACGACGGGTGACGACACCGCGGGCGCGCCCGTCAACCGACTCGCCCGCGAGGGCAGTGCCTATCTCCGCCAGCACATGCGAAACCCCGTCGACTGGTACCCGTGGGGCGAGGAAGCGCTCACCCGCGCCCGCGAAGAAGACAAGCCGCTGCTGATCTCGATCGGGTACAGCGCGTGCCACTGGTGCCACGTGATGGAACGTGAGTCGTTTGAGAACGAAGCGACGGCAGCGCTGATGAACGCGTCCTTTGTCAACGTGAAGGTCGACCGCGAGGAGCGACCCGACGTCGACCGCGTCTATATGGATTTTGTCGTGCGGAGCCGGGGCCAGGGGGGGTGGCCGCTCACGGTCTTTTGCACACCCGCGGGCCGCCCCTTTTTTGGCGGCACCTACTTCCCACCGGAGCCCCGCCACGGGATGCCGGCGTTTGGCCAGGTGCTCCAATCGCTCGCCGAGGCCTTTCGGGCGCAACGCGCCGCCATCGAGACCAACGCGGCGGAAATCGCGACGCAGCTCGGTGCGCGGCCACGCGGGGTCGCGAGCGATCTGCCAAACGCCGCCACCCTCGGCGAGGCCGCGCGGCGCCTGCTGCGCGCGGCGGATGCCGAGCACGGCGGTTTTGGAGCGGCGCCAAAGTTTCCGACCCCGACCTGGCTCGATGCGCTCCTGGCGGCGGCCGACGTGCTGCCGCCGGAGGATGCCCGGGTCGCGCTCGAACACGTCGTGTTCACCTGCCGGGAGATGGCGCGGCGCGGTCTCTTCGATCACGTCGGTGGCGGCTTCCACCGCTACTGCGTCGATGCGGCCTGGACGATTCCCCATTTCGAAAAGATGCTCTACGACCAGGGCCAGCTGCTCGGCACCTACGCCGAAGCGTGGCGCCGCCGCGGCGACCCGGAGCTCGTGTGGCCGCTTCGAGAGACCGCCGCCTACCTCGCGCGCGAGATGACCGGCGCCGAGGGGGCCTTCTTCGCCAGCCAAGACGCCGACAGCGAGGGCGAGGAGGGGCGCTTCTATGTCTGGACGCCGAGCCAGCTGGAGGAGGTCCTCGGCGTCGAAGACGCGATCGCGGTGGCCCACGCCTATGAAGTGAGCGACGCCGGAAACTTCGAGGGCGGAACCTCGCATCTCAACGACCGCCGCCGCGCGCCGCGTGAAGAGTTCGCCGACGAACGGGCGCGGCTGCTCGCGGCGCGCGCGAAACGCGTCCCGCCCGCCACCGATACCAAGCGCGTCACGTCGTGGAACGCCTGGGCGGTCGCGGGGCTCGCCCGGGCCGGCGCTCTCTTGCAAGAGCCGGCGTGGCTGTCGATGGCCGAGCGCTGCGCGGGCTTCTTGCTCGAGACGATGCGCGACGCGTCCGGGCGCACGCTGCGGGTCTTCCACGGCGAGCGCGCCACTGGCACAGGGTTTCTGGAAGACGTCGCCGGGTTGCTCGACGCCTGCCTCACCCTCTACTCCGCCGGCGGCGACGAGCGCTACCTGCGCGCGGCGTTCGCGCTCGGCGAAGATCTGGTCGCGCGGTTTTGGGACGCAGCGGAGGGCGACTTTTTCCTGACGCCCGCCGACGGCGAACGACTCGTCCACCGCCCTCGCGCCGAAGGGGACGGCGCGACACCCCACGCCGCCGCTCTGGCCGGGCGCGGCTTGTACCGCCTGGCGATGCTCGCTGGCGACGACGCGTGGCGTGCGATTTGCGACGCGCTGCTCCGCAGCAACGCCTTCGCCCTCGAGCGGGCGCCGGAGGCGCTCCCCAGCCTCGCCCGCCTCGCGGCACTCGCAGAGCGCGGCTGCTGCATTGCGGTGGTGACCGAGGGCGAGGGGCACGATGCGCTTTGTGCCGGGGTGCTCGCGCGGCTCGGCCCCGACGACGTGCTCCTGCGCGCGCGGCCCGCCGCCCGCACGGCCGGCGTGGCGGAGAGCTGGTTCGCCGGCCGCGGCCCAGTGGGCGGGCGCGCCGCAGCCCACGTCTGCCGCGGTACGCGCTGCTCGCTGCCGGTCACCGACGCGGCCGCCCTCGATACAGTCGCCGAGTTCCGCGCCGATGCGGTACCCGCATCATCCGGCGACGCGGCGGGCTCTGCTAGCGTTCGTCCGCTGTGAGCCAGGGAAAACCGCGCCCGATCAGCAGCCTCGCCGACGGCCGCGAGGACGGTCTCGAGGCGCTCTCGCCCCTCGACCCGGCGCGCACCGACAGCGTCGACGCCCTGGTGCGCGCCATGGGGCAGACGGCGTTTGGCGGGCGCCGGCTCGGCGAAGCCGCCGACGTTCTCGAAGCGATGGTGCGCGACGAGCGCTGCTACCGGGTCATCACGCTCTCGGGTGCGATGACGATCGCAAAGCAGGGGCTCGTCCTCTGCGAGATGATCGATCGCGGCTGGGTCGACGCGATCGTCTCCACGGGCGCGTTGATGACCCACGGGCTGGTCGAAGGGGCCGGCCTGGTGCACTTCAAGCACCGCGCCGATATGGACGACGCGCTGCTCTACAAAAAGGGGTACAACCGCGTCTACGACACCATCGAGCTCGAGAAGAACCTCTACGACACCGAGGAGATCCTTCGACGCGCGCTCGAAGGCGCCGAGGGCGACGGCACGCTATCGAGCCGCCGGATCTGCGACCGGATCGGCGCCGAACTCACCCGGGAGGGCGAGGGGCGGGCGATCCTCAAGAGCGCCCACGCGCGCGGGGTCCCGATTTACGTCCCGGCGTTCAGCGACAGCGAGCTCGGCCTCGACTTCGCGCTCTGGAACCGCGCCCGCGAGCGGGACGGTCTGCCCCGGGTTCCCTTTGATCCTTTCCTCGATCTCGAACACTTCACCGAGCAGGTCGCGCAGCGCGAGCGCCTCGGCATCTTCACGATCGGGGGCGGCGTCCCGCGGAATTGGGCGCAGCAGGTCGCCCCCTACCTCGAGATCCTGAGCGCGCGGATGGAGCTCGATTTGCCGATCCACCGCTACCGCTACGCGGTTCGGATCTGCCCCGAGCCCGAGCATTGGGGAGGCCTCTCGGGCTGTACCTACTCGGAGGGCGTGTCGTGGGGGAAGTTTGTTCCGGAGGCCGAGGGCGGCCGCTACGCCGAGGTCCCCGCCGACGCCACAATCGCGTGGCCGCTGATCGTGCGCGCCGTGCTGGAACGCCTCGAGGCCGCGGGCGCTTAAGCCACGCGCTTGCCGGATCCTTGCGGGCGGGTTGCGGACGTCGCGCCGTCACATCCCGGCCGTCCGCCGCCACTCACCTTGGATCCAGAGAGGTGCCCCATGCCCATCGAAAGAAGCGACCCCGTCTCCAAGACGACCCCCGTCACCGAAGCGATCCACTCGGGGACCCTCGACATCGACAACCGTTCCTTCCAGTCGATCGTGGCCGCGATCCACAGCGAAGACCTGCGCGCCGCGTGCGCCGTGGGAAGCGCCAGCGCGGCGACCGCGCGCGCCGCGCGGCGTCTCTGCGATGTGCTCCGCGCAGGGGGGGTCTGGTTCAACATGGGCGCCGGGACCAGCGGGCGGATGGGCTGCCTCGACGCCGCCGAGCTCCCCCCGACCTTTGGGATCGAACCGGACTGCGTGCAGGGCGTGATCGCGGGCGGTCCGCGGGCGTTGCTGGGCGCGTTGGAGGGCGCCGAGGATGACGAGGAGGCCGCCGGGCGCGACCTCATGGAGCGCGATCTAGGGCCGGACGACGCGCTGCTCGCCATCTCGGCCAGTGGCCGCACGCCCTACACCGTCGCCGGGCTCCGCTACGCCAAGGAGCGTGGCGCCACGGCGCTAGCACTCACCTGCGACCCCGCCTCCCCGCTGGCCGAGGGAGCGGACCTCGCCATCGTGACCGAGGTCGGCCCGGAGGTCATCGCCGGCTCGACCCGGATGAAGGGAGGGCTCGCCCAGAAAATGGTGCTCCACCAGCTCTCCACCGCGGTGATGGTCCGGCTGGGGCGGGTCGACGGCAATCTGATGAGCCACCTCCGCCCCGGTTCGCAAAAGCTGCGTCGACGGGCCGATTGGATCCACCGCACCCTCGGCAACTAGACCGGCTCGAGCGTCTCCGCGACCTCGAGCGGCCGCGGGAAACCAAAGGTGCCCCCCTCGAAGGCGATCCAGAAGCCGTCGGCATTTGCGCTGAGTTTCGGAGCCTCGGCGTAGCTCCCGCGCAGCCACCCGCGCAGCGCCGCCATCACGCCCCCGTGGCTCACCACGACGATCTCTTCCCCAGCGTGTGCCGCCGCGATGCGCTCGACCGCCGGCCCGACGCGCTCCGCCACCTCGCGCAGCGTCTCGCCCGCCGGCGGGCGGTACTCCCAACGGGCGAGCCCGTGGGGCCGGGTCGCGTCGGCGAGCGCACTGTGGGGCTTGCCTCGCAGCGCGCCAAAGTGTTGCTCGCGAAGCTCCTCGACCACGCGCGCCTCGAGGCCGAGCAACGACCCGATCAACGCCGCGGTCTGCTGCGCGCGGACAAAGGGGCTGGTGTAGAGCGCCTGCGGTCGGGCGCGCTCCCGCAAGCGCCGCCCCCGCGCACCGGCCTCGCGGCGCCCGCGCTCCGAGAGCCCCTCGTGAGGCCCGCGGGTAAAGCGGCCTTCGGCGTTGGCGATGCTCTCGCCGTGGCGGACAAAGATGAGTCGACCCATGGGGCTCGAAGCCGCGGCGCGCTCAGGCGCGGATCGCGGCGGGGTTGTTGGCGAGTTCTTTCACCAAGTTCTTGTGGTGGGCCTCGAGGGTGCCCCCGCCGATCTCGATCAACTTGGCGTCGCGCCAGAGACGCGAAACCACGTACTCGCCCATATAGCCGTAGCCACCGAGCACCTGGATCGCCGAATCCGCCGCGCGCTTCGCCATCTGGGAGGCAAAGAGCTTGGTGGCGTCGGCGTCTATGCGCTGGCCCGCCTGGGTCAGATCGAGGCGCCGGGCGACGTCATAGACAAAACAGCGGGCCGCGCGGTACTCGGCGAACGCCTCGGCGATGTGGCGCTGCACCTGGCCAAAGCTGCGAATGGGCTGGCCAAACGCCTTGCGCTCCCCGGAGTACTCGACCATCACCTCGATGCAGCGCTGGGCGATGCCGAGCGATTGTCCCGCGAGCACGAGACGCTCGAGTTCGAGGTTCCGCATCATGTGGAGCGTCCCGTCGCCGGGCTTTCCCATCATGTTCGCGGCCGGCACCGGCACGTCGTCAAAGACCAGCTCCGCCGTAAACGAGGCGCGCATACCGAGCTTGTCGGTCCACTTCTGGCCGAGGCTGAAGCCGGGCATCCCCTTGCGCACGAGAAAGGAGCTGATCTCGCGCGGCGCCGTCGCTGCGTAGACGATGAAGGCATCGCCGGTCTCACTCTCGCCCACGCCGCCGTTGGTGATGAAGGTCTTGCGCCCTGTGATGCGATAGACGTCGCCGTCGCGCTTCGCGGTGGTGCTCATCGCGAGGACATCCGTGCCGACGCCGGGCTCGGTCATGCAGAGGCCACCGATCCACTCGCCGCTCGCCGCCGGCGGGAGGAACTCGGCCTTCTGGGCGTCGTTGCCGTTCACCGCCACGTTCTGTGCAAACAGATAAGCGTGGGCCAGGACGGCCATCCCGAAGGCCGGGTCGGAGGTAGAGAGGATTTCCGAGACCTGCACCGCCGCCGTCGCGTCGAGGCCCGCGCCCCCGTACTGCTCGGGGAGCGTCACCCCGAGCAGGCCCAACTGGCCGGCCTTCTCAAAGAGCGGGCGGTTGAAGAACTCGTCGCGGTCGGAGGCCAGCGCCTGGGGTTCCACCTCGCGCTCGACAAAGGTGCGCAGCGTCTCGGCGAGCATCGCGTGTTCGGGCGTGGGCGCGCAGAGGTCGAGTTGGCTCCAGTCGACGGCCTCGCTCTGCGGGGGTCTCACCTGTACTGCGCTCATGGCTCCTCCTCGTCGCGCCGGGGCCCTCAACTTACTAGCTTAGATCGCAGGGGGGAACACGATGGGGGGTGGTGCAAATCTTCACTGGGCGAGCTTTCTCGTCACACGGCGGGCTGCGATCGACCGAACGATGCTCGAGCGGACGCGTGGCGAGGGCCCCGGGATCGCCGAAGCCGAGGCGCTGCGGCGCTTCCGCTCTTTTGTCACCGCCTCGCTGCGGCGGGGCGACGGCGGGGAGCCCGCCCTGGACGGTCTGCGTGTCGAGCCCGATCGGGCGTTGCGCTGGGTCGGGCACTGGTGCCAGGCCGCGGTGGCGAACGCCAGCGAGGGCCCGGCTCTCGAGGCGCTGCTCGCGCCGCTACACGACCGCTTCGCGGCCGGCCTGCGCGGACAGCAGCTGTCACGCCGCGCCCGCAAGGCCAAGCCCGCCAAACGCCGCGCGGTGAGCGGCGCGATCGACCGGGTCGCCGACGCGTTCTTGGCAGTCGACCTCGATTCGGGCGAGATCGCCGATGCCAACCCCGCCGCGGTGGCGCTCCTCGGTGTCACCCGTGAGGCCCTGCTCGGGCGCCACGCCACGCGCCACATCGACCGCGATTCGAGGGAGCTCTGGAGCGAACGTCTCGAGAGCCTCGGAGAGAGCGGCGAGGGACAGCGCTTTCGCGTCGTGTGGCGGGACGAGTTTCTGTCGCCGGTGGCGGTGGATATCAACGCGGCGCCCCACCTCACCCGGCGCAGGCGCCTCGCCCTTCTGACCGCCCGGCCGGTGGCAGGCGTCGCCTAGCCGAGCGTCGAGGCCAGGAAGTCGACGGTCCGGCCCCAGGCTTTGGTCGCGATTTCCGGGCGAAAGGCCTCGGGTCGCGTATCGTTCATAAACGCGTGTCCGGCGCCCTCGTACAGCACCACCTCGCTCGCGTGGGGCGTGGCGGCGAGCTCCCGCTCGAGCTTGCGCACGTCCTCCTCGGGAACGAACTCGTCATCCGACCCGAAGAAGGCCAGCATCGGGCAGCCGAGCCGGGGCGCCGCCTGGAGCACATCGTGGGGACGCCGCGCGCGGTCTCGGGCGCCACCGTCGGGGTCGGCCAGCAGGCCGTGCTCGTACGACAGGAGCCCGTAGAAGGGAACCGCCCCCAACAGCCCCGTGCAGTCGCAGGCCGCGAGGAGTGTGTACATCCCGCCCATGCAGAAACCGGTGATCCCGACCTTCCCGGTGCCGTTCGGGTGCCCGGCGAGGAAATCGATCGCGTCCTGGAGATCGGCGCCGATCTGAACGTCGGAAAGCCCGCGCATCCAGGCGCCCGGATCCTCGATCTCGAACCGGCCCTCGCGGCGGTAGAGATCGACCGCGCGGACCAGGAAGCCCTCGCCCGCCAAGCGGGTCGCGTAGTCGCGGGTGTGGTCGGCGAGGCCCCAGACGTCGTGGACCATCACGACGCCCGGGTGGTCTCCGGTGTCGGGGCGCACCAGAAATCCCTGGGAGAGATCTTCGCTCTGCATGGCGGCCAGTATACTCCCGCGCGATGAGCTACCAGCGCGAACTCGACGTGGCCCGAACCCTCGGGAACGAAGCCGGCGCCATCCTGCTGCGCCACTACCGCGACGGCACCGAGCAATGGGAGAAATCGAAAGACAACCCCGTGACCCTGGCCGACCTGGAGTCGGACCGGCACATCCGCGCCGGCCTCGCCGCCGCCTTCCCCGACGACGCCATCCTCTCCGAGGAGACGGTGGACGACGCCTCCCGCCTCGCATGCTCCCGGGTGTGGATCGTCGATCCGATGGACGGCACCAAAGAGTTCACCCAGGGGATCCCGGAGTACGCGGTATCGATCGCGCTCGTGGAGAACGGCGAGCCCGTAGTCGGGGTGGTCGAGAACCCGGCCGCGCGAACCGTCGTGTGGGGCCAACGCGGGGGCGGCGCCTTCCGGGACGGCGAGCGGGTGCACGTCTCGAGCGCGACGAGCCTGGAAGAAGTGGTGGTGATCGCCAGCCGGTCGGAGATTCGGCGCGGCGAATTCGACCGTTTTGAAGGCTGGTTCAAGGAAATCCGCCCGGTCGGGTCGATTGCGTGGAAGTTGGCGTGTGTGGCGTCCGGCGAAGGCGACTTCAACCTCTCGGTGGCGCCAAAGAACGAATGGGACGTGTGCGCCGGCGACCTCCTCGTGCGGGAAGCCGGCGGCGCGTACCTGGACTTCGAACGCGCCACGCGCCGCTACAACCAGGAAAAAACGCTGATCGACGCCGGGATGGTGGCGGGCTCCGACGCGCTCATCGACGCCTTTCTCGCGCGCCAACGCGCGACCGCAGCCACCGAATAGGAGACTCGACGTTGTCCGAATCCCCCCGCGTCGTGCGCAAAACCATCGGGAACTTCCTCGAGGACTTCGTTCCCGGCGCGCTGCTCCGCCACAAAGGCGGCAAGACCGTGACCGAAGGGCTGTTCACCACCTTCACCGAATTCACCATGACGACCAACCCGTTCTCCAAGAACGCGCGCTACGCGCGCGCCTACGGATTCGACGGCCTGGTGTGCCCGCCCGGTCTCGTGATGCTGATCGCGTTCAGCCAGAGCGTGGAGGACGTCTCGGAGAACGCCCGCGCCAACCTCGAGTACATCGACATGCGCTTTGGCGCACCGGTGTACGTCGGTGACACCCTCGAAGTCGAGACCAAGGTGCTCGAGGTCACGGCGTCCCGCAGCCGACCCAACCTGGGCGTCGTGCACGTGCAGTCGACGGCGCGCAAGAACATCGGAGCGGCGGACGAAGCGGTGGTGCTCACTTGGCAGCGCAAGGTTCAGGTGTGGAAGCAAGACGACGACGCCGAGCTTCACCCGGGGTCGGCAGAGCCGGACGAGGTCGAATGTTCGCTCTGGCTACCACCCTACGACGCCGACACCGACTACGCCTCGCTGGCCCACCTCACCAACGGGGACACCTATTTCGAAGACTTCGAAGCGGGCACGCGTATCGAACACTCCCGCGGCCGCACCGTGACCCCGGAGCACATCCACCTGACGGCGATTCTCGACAACACGAGCCAGGTGCATTGCAACCAGTTCATGATCGACCTCAATCCCAAGCAGTACGTCGGGGGGGAGCTGATCATTTTTGGCGGGATCCCCTTTGTGCTGACCCTCGGGCTCTCCTGCCCGAACGTGGGCGACAACGCACTCGGCGACCTCGTGTACAAGACGGGTCGGCACACCGCCCCGCTGTTCGCGGGAGAAACCGTGTTTGCGGCGACCGAGATTCTCGGCACGCGCGACTACGAAGGCCGCGACGACCTCGGCGTCGTCGAGACCCGACTCCTGGGCCACAAGTTTGCCCGGCTGGGCGACGCCGAAGAGCGCGACGTCGACGCCCCCGACGGCTGGAAGAAGGTGCAGATCTTTGAGCTCGAGCGCGACGTGGTGGTCAAGCGCCGGTCGCAATACGCCTGAGCGAGCGGGGCGGCGGGCGCTACGCGAGCAGGCCGGCAACCGCATCGGGCATATCCTCGGCGACGCGGACGATGGGGATGCCGGTTTGGGTGTTGGCCTCGAGCTCGGCGAAGGCCCGGGGGAGATCCTCGAAGGGATAGATCTCGCGGTGGACGGTGGGCTTGAAGACGCTGCCGTAAAACTCGGTCGCCGCCCAGCAGCCGTCGACGTTCTCGTAGTGGGTGTGGTCGAGGGTGATCTGCTTCACCGAGCAGATCGTCGTGTTGTACTCGACGAGCTGTGAGAGCTGCCAGCCGGCCGACACGTTGACCCCCTGGCGCGCCAGGGCGCCCATGCCCGCCGGGAAGACCGGGCCGCGCAGCATGTCGCAGACGATGTGCATGCCCTCGCCGCCGGTGAGGTCCTTCACCGCGTCGGTGAACTTCTTGACGTCCGCCTTGGTGCGGAAGCGCTGGAACTCACGCTGGTCGATTCCGTGGATGCCGAGCGCCTCGAGCGCCGCGCGGCGTTCGGCGGTCCCCGAGCAAAAATACGCCCTGTGCCCCTCGGCGCGTGCCAACATCAAAAAGCACTCGCCCACACCTCCGCCAAAGCTCAGCACGTTGAGCTGCGCCTGCCGGTCGCGGGGTACCTTGAGGCGGTAGATCCCGAGCGCCCGACGCCACATGTGGTACGCCGTCGGCGCGCGCAGCGGCAGCGCCGCGATCTCCCAGAGGTTCAGCCCGCAGTCGAGCGGCGCCGGGACAATCTGCCAATCGGCGACCACCGCTTCCTCTCCGTACCAGCCGATGGAATCGGGCTGGTCGTAGGCCCAGATACGCTTGGGAAACCCGTAGAGATCGGGCTCCCCGTTGCAGTGCGTCACGACCACGTCGCCCAGCTTGAACTTCTCGACGCGCTCCCCGGCCGCGACGATGACGCCGACCGCCGAGTTGCCGGGAAAGATCTTTCCGCCCCGGACCTCGGCGATGTTGACGGTGTCCGCCAGCGCGGCGTGGTTGATGTTGTGCTCGCCGGAAACCGCCAGAATGCGCAGGTGTACGTCGCTCGGGCCCATCGGACGCAGCTCGAGCTCGTCCAGCTGGATCACCCGCGAAATGTCGAATTTCTCGGCCTCGCCGCCCACGCGTACGCGCTCGGCTTCGATCGATTCGGCGCTGATGGAATAAGCACGCGGCATGTGGCCCTTCGAAAACCGGGTGGCGCTCGTGGGTGCCACCACGAGGGCGAAAGGGTACGCGGGGAAGGGGCAGCTTAGCGATTTCTCAGCCGCCCCGAGCGGCAATTGAGAGGCAGCTTTGTCCCGCTCCGAAGACAGAGCCGCGCCGCTTGAAGGGCTTCGAGAAAGGGGGTAGCGTGCGCGGGCTTGGCCCCCCGCGCGCAACGCCGCGGCGGCCCAGAGGGTCCCCATGCGTTTTTACGAGTACGAATCGAAGGCGCTGTTCCGGCGTCACGGGATGCCGCTCGGACGCAGCGGCGTGGCCGAGAGCGCAGCGGACGCGCGCCGCATCGCAGCGGAGATCGGCGGGCCGACCGTGCTCAAGAGCCAGGTTCTCTCGGGCGGCCGGATGAAAGCGGGCGCGGTGAAATTCGCCGACGACGCCGGACAGGCCGCCGCGCACTTCGACGCGATCCTGCCGATCGTCGTGAACGGCCAAAAGGCGCGGTCGGTGCTGGTCGAGGAACGCAGCGAGATCGAGCAGGAGTATTTTGCGGCGATCACCTGGGACGGCCGCAAGAAATGCCCGGTTCTGGTGTTCAGCGACATGGGCGGGATCGACATCGAGGAGGTCGCCGAGACCCACCCCGCCCACGTCTCCCAGACGCACTTCTCCACGATCCTGCCGATCACCCCCCGCATCGCCAAGGAGGCGATCGGCGCCACGGGCGTGAGCGGGTCCGCCCTGAATCGGCTCACACCCATCGTCTTCGAGCTCATGAAGCTCTTCCTGACCTACGACCTCACCCTCGCGGAAATCAACCCGCTCGGGCGCCTCGCCGACGGGCGCTTTGTCGTGCTCGATGGACATATCGATATGGAGGCGGAGGCCCGGGGCCGGCACCGCGCGCTCTTGGAGGAGCTCGGGATCCGCCCGGAGGAGACTCGCCAAGCGCGGCCACCGACCGACTTCGAGATCCGGGGCGCCGAAGTGAACGCGGCCGACCACCGCGGTGTGGCGGGCAACGTCGTGGAGTTCGACGGCGACCTGGGCCTGGTGATCGGGGCCGGGGGCGGCTCACTCACCCTGTTTGACGCGGTCCGCAAGCATGGGGGCAAGCCGGCCAACTACTGCGAGATCGGCGGCAACCCCAGCGTCAACAAAGCCAAGAACCTGACCAAGCTGATCCTCAGCAAGCCCGGGGTCGAAAAGATCGCCGTGATGATGAACGTCGTCTCGAACACCCGCGTCGACATCGTTGCCCGCGGTGTCGTCAAGGGGTGCCTCGAGCTCGGCAAGGACCCGAGCGAAGTGATCGCCATCTTCCGCATCCCGGGCGCCTGGGAAGAAGAGGGCTTCAAGATCCTCGAAAAGTACGGCGTCGAATACTGCGACCGCTCCGTGTCGATGCACGAGGCGGCGGGCAAGGCCGTCGCGAAGATGCGGGCGTAGGAGGCGGAGACGATGCGATTCGATTCCAGCCCCACCCAGGCAGACGCGACGGCCGCGCAGCGAGCCGCAGGCGAGCGGAGCTCAGCCCGGTTGGCCGTCGCGAAGATGCGGGCGTAGGGACGCGCGATGCCGATTCTGATTACCCGTGAAACGCGCTTCATCATCCAGGGCATCACCGGCCGCGAGGCGGTGAACCTAACGCGCGAGAACCTCGACTACGGTGCCGTGATCGTGGGCGGCGTCACGCCGGGTCGCTCCGGGCGCGACGTCTACGGCGTCCCGGTCTACGACTGCGTGCGCGACGTCGTGCGCGACCACGGCGCAGTCGACGGTTCGATCGTGAGTGTGCCCCCGGCCTTTGTGCACGACGCCGTGTTCGAAGCTCTCGACCACGGGATCCGGTTGATCGTCGTGGTCACCGAGAACGTGCCGCGCAAAGACGTGGCCCAGATGGTCGAGTTCGCGCGGATGTGCGACGCCCGCATCATCGGGCCCAACTGCCTCGGCATCATCTCCCCCGGCGAAGCAAAAATGGGCGGAGTGGGAGGGCCCGCGGCCAACACGCGCCAGGCCTACACCAAGGGACACATCGGCATCATGTCGCGGTCGGGCGGCATGACCACCGAGATCGCGAGTACGCTCAGTGCGGCCGGGCTCGGCCAGTCGACGGCGGTCTCGATCGGCGGCGACGCGATCGTCGGGAGCACCTACGCCGAGCTGATGCCGCTCTTCGAAGCCGACCCGGAGACGCACGCCATCGCGATCTACTCCGAGCCCGGCGGGCGGATGGAGGCGGAGCTCGCCGACTGGGTGCGCGACAACGACTCGCGGCTGCCGATCGTGGCCTTTATGGCGGGCCGCTTCATGGACGAGATGCAGGGAATGCGTTTTGGCCACGCCGGCACCATCGTCGAGGGCAAAGAAGACACCACGGCGAGCAAGATCGAACGGATGGAGAAAGCCGGCATCTCCGTCGCCGAGCGGATCGAAGAGATTCCCGAGTTGATCCGCCAACGCCTCGGGGGGGCGGCCTGATGCCGGGCACCTTCATCGACGTAAAGGTCGACGACGCGGTGGCGGGCGACGCGGCCTTCGCGCAAAAGCTGGTCGAGGTATGCCCTGTCGACATCTTCGCCTTTGCCGACAACACTCTCGAGATCGTCGAGGACCACCTCGATGAGTGCGTGCTCTGCGACCTGTGCCTCGAGGTCGGGCCAAAGGGCAGCGTCCGCGTCCTCAAACTCTACGAGTAGGCGCGAACCCGCGACCCCCAGCAAGACAAGGGAGACCCACGATGCGCGGAGCCAGAGACTTTTTTCGCCCCAAGGCGATTGGCGCCCCCGACCCGCCGCGGGAGATTCCGTTCCGGCCTTCGCGCATGATCCACTTCTTTGACCCGAGCAACGAAAAGATGGTGTCGAAGGCGCCAGACCTCGCGCAGAAGTGCGACGTCATGCTCGGCAACCTCGAGGACGCCATCCAGATCGACAACAAGGTGGCGGCCCGCGAGGGCCTGATCAAAATTGCCCAGAACACCGACTTCGGATCCTGCCAGCTCTGGACCCGCGTGAACAGCCTCGACAGCCCCTGGATCCTCGACGACCTCACCCGCCTCGTCGGCGAGATCGGCGACCGCCTCGACGTCATCATGGTGCCGAAGGTCGAGGGCCCCTGGGATATCCACTACGTCGACCAGCTGCTCGCGCAGCTCGAGGCCAAGGCGGGGCTCGAGAAGCCCTTGTTGGTGCACGCCATCCTCGAAACCCACCAGGGCGTGATCAACGTCGAGGAAATCTGCGGGGCGAGCCCCCGCATGCAGGGCCTCTCCTTTGGCCCCGCCGACCTGGCAGCGAGCCGCCGCATGAAGACCACGCGGGTCGGCGGCGGGCACCCGGGCTACCTGGTGCGCACCGACCCCGACCCCGCCAACCCGGAGGCGGCGCGCGTCACTGCGCAGCAGGACCCCTGGCACTACACCCTCGCGCGCATGGTGGATGCGTGCACCGCCCACGGCCTGCTGCCCTACTACGGCCCCTTTGGCGACATCCGCGACCTCGTCGCGTGCGAAGACCAGTTCCGCGCCGCCTTTTTGCTGGGCTGCGTGGGCGCCTGGAGCCTCCACCCGGCGCAGATCGACGTCGCGCGCAAGGTGTTCAGCCCGGAGGTCGACGAGGTGCTCTGGGCCAAGCGCGTGATCGAAGAGATGGGCGACGGAAGCGGCTGCGTCATGATCGACGGCAAGATGCAGGACGACGCCACCGTGAAGCAGTGCCGCGTGATGGTGAGCTACGCCAAGCTGATCGCCCAGAACGACGCCGAATACGCCGCCGCCTACGGTTTTGGCGAAGCGGAGCTTGGCACTCCGTAGGAGAAGCTACGCCGCCTCTCTACGAGAGCTCCAGCATCCTCTCCAGGGGCGCGAGCGCCGCGATGCGGGTCTCTTCGTCGAGCTCGACCTCGGGCTTGAGGTCGCGGAGACACGCGTAGAGCTTCTCGAGGGTGTTGAGGCGCATGTAGGGACAGCGGTTGCACGCGCAGCTCTCGTCCATGCCCGGCACCTGGATCAGTTCTTTCTCGGGAACGCGCTTGCGGATCTGGTGAAAGACGCCGTCTTCGGTGCCGATAATCAGCGTCGTCGCGTCCGAGGCAATCGCGCGCTCGATGATCTTCTTGGTCGAGCCGACAAAGTCCGATTGTTCGAGCACCGCTTCTTCGCACTCGGGGTGGGACAGCACCTCGGCGTCCGGGTAGCGCAGACGGAGCTGCGTCAACGCCTTCGCGTTGAACTGCTCGTGCACGATGCAGGCACCCTGCCACACGATCAGGTCGTCGCGGCCGACTTGCTTCGCCACCCAACGCGCGAGGTGACGGTCGGGCGCAAAGATCACCGGACGATCGGCGTAGTGGCGAACGATCTCCACGGCGTTTGAGGAGGTGCAGATCACGTCGGAGAGCGCCTTCACCGCGGCCGAGGTGTTGATGTAGCTCACCACAGCGGCTCCGGGGTGGGCGTCGACAAAGGCCTTGAACTCCGCGGGCGGGCACCCGTCGGCGAGGGAGCAACCGGCCGCAAGGTCGGGCACGACGACCTTGCGGGTGGGATTCAGGATCTTCGCAGTCTCCGCCATGAAGTGGACGCCGCAGAACACGATGACATCGCTCTCGGCCCGCTGGGCGATGCGCGCGAGCGCCAGCGAGTCGCCGACGTGGTCGGCGAGGTCCTGGATCTCGGATTCCTGGTAGTAGTGCGCGAGGACGACGGCGTTTCGTTCTTTTTTGAGCCGCCGAATTTCTTCCTCGAGCTCCTCGGGAAGAAGGTCTTCGCCGGAAAACGGGTCCAAGAGGTCAGGCATCGTCGGAGCTCCTCTCGTGAGCGGGCCGCAAAGATAAGCACCGAGGAGCCTGCGACAAGCGGAAGCCTCGCCGGGCCCCTTGGGGACGACCTCGAGACGACTGGGGTCTAGGGTTCTGACTCGACGAGCACCCGCTGCTCCTCGAGGTCGCGGGTCTCGCGCTCCCAGAAGATCTCGGTGCCAAAGTGGGGAAAGGTCGAACGGAAGGTCGGCTCGTCCCAGCGGCGCGCGACCCAGCCCGTTTTTTCGACATAGCGAGTCGCCCGAAGCGGCTCGACCAGGCGCCACCAGGCGGTGTCGAAATCGTAGAACTCGCGGTAGCCCTCGAGCAGCTGGTTGCGCATCTCGACACCGACGGCACCGCGCTCGGGCACCAGCACCCACAGGTCGTGGACGGCGGGCCCCTCGACGAAGTCGTCGAAGTCCAGAAAGAAGTGGCGGTCGCGGCCGCGCAACAGATTGCCCCGGTGACAATCCCCGTGGATGCGGAGGAACGGAACGTCGATCGCGTCGAGACGCGTGTCGAGACAGTCGGCCAGCCTCAGGGCGGCGTCTCGAAAGCGCCCGGCGAAGACGGCGGGGATCGTCTCGCCAATGGCTTCGAGGTGCTGTCGAATCCCGTAGTCGCCGTCCAGCTCGGGGCGGTGCGGCGCTTCGCGGGTGGCACCCACCGCGTGTACGCGGGCCAACAGGCGCCCCACCACCACCAGCTCGTCGCGGTCGAACTCGTCGGGCTCGCGGCCGCCGGTTCGCTGCCAGACACCGAAGTAGACGCCGCGGTGCACGCCGAGCGTGCGGCCGCCCTCCGCCGCGAGGGGTGCGCAGACAGGAACCTCGGCGTGGGCGAGATCGTGCAGAAACTGATGCTCTTCGAGGAGCGCCTCCCGAGACCAACGACCGGGTCGGTAGAACTTGACGACGGCGTACCCGCCGCTCTCGAGCTCGAGGTCGTAGACCCGGTTTTCGAGACAGCGCAACACCGCGCAGCGGCCGGTGGGAACCAGCCCGTGCGACTCTGCCGCCTCGAGCGCCGCTTCGGGCCCCAGCCGAAAAAACCCGGCCTTTTGTGTGCCCTGCTCGTGCGGCGCGTCGTTCATCGTTTTGCACGTTAAGGCTCAGATCGGGGGCTCCGCTACCTTGATCGCGCTCTGGAGGAGGAGATCCACTGTGTCCCCCAAGGACGAACCCCGCCGCTCAAAGGACAACAAGGACCGCCCGTGGGTGTTCCGAACCTATTCGGGACACACCTCCGCCCGCGCCAGCAACGAGCTCTACCGTCTCAACCTCGCCAAGGGTCAGACCGGGCTCTCGGTCGCCTTCGACCTGCCGACCCAGACCGGGTACGACTCGGATCACGCCCTCTCCCGCGGCGAGGTGGGCAAGGTGGGGGTCCCGATTTGTCATATCGAGGACATGGAGGCCCTGTTCGACGGGATCCCCCTCGACCGCATGAACACCTCGATGACGATCAACGCGACCGCAGCGTGGCTGCTCGCGCTCTACGTCGCCGTCGCCGAACGGCAGAGGGTCGCGCCCGCGTCGCTTTCCGGGACCACCCAAAACGACATCATCAAGGAGTATCTCTCGCGCGGGACCTACGCGTTTCCGCCGGAGCCCTCGATGCGGCTCACGAGCGACGTGATCGCATACGCGGTCGACGAGATTCCCAAGTGGAACCCGATCAATATCTGCTCCTATCACCTGCAAGAGGCCGGGGCCTCGCCGGTGCAGGAGATCGCCTTTGCGATGGCGAACGCGATCTGCGTGCTCGACACGCTCCGGGAGCGCGACGACGTGGCGGACGAGACGCTGCCCCGCATCGTCGGCCGCATCTCCTTTTTTCTGAACGCCGGGATCCGCTTTGTCGAGGAGATGTGCAAGTGCCGCGCGATGGGCGCGCTGTGGGACGAGATCACCCGCGAGCGCTACGGCGTCTCCGACAAGAAATTGCGCCGCTTCCGCTACGGCGTCCAAGTGAACAGCCTCGGGCTCACCGAATCGCAGCCCGAGAACAACATCATCCGCATCGTCCTGGAGTCGCTGGGCGTGACGCTCTCGAAGAACGCCAGGTGCCGCGCCCTGCAGCTCCCGGCCTGGAACGAAGCCCTTGGGCTCCCGCGCCCCTGGGACCAGCAGTGGTCGCTGCGGGTGCAGCAGATCCTGGCCTACGAGAGCGACCTCCTGGAGTTCGGCGACCTCTTTGACGGCTCGCCGGTGGTCGCCGAGCGCGTGGACGCGTTGGTCCGCGAAGCGCGCGACGAGCTGGATCGCATCCTCGCGATGGGCGGCGCGGTCGCGGCGGTCGACAACGCCTACATGAAGCAGCGCTTGGTGGAATCCCACAGCGAGCGCGTGCGCGCGATCGAGGCCGGGAAGATCCCGGTGGTGGGTGTCAACCAGTTCCAAGAGCACGAGGCGTCGCCGCTGCTCCGCGAAGGCGCGGGTTCCGAGGCGATCCTCAAGGTCGACGAATCCGCCGAGCGTGAGCAGATCGAGCGCCTGGTCGCCTTTCGCGGCCGGCGCAGCGCGGGCGAGGTTGCGGACGCGCTGCGCGGCGTGCGCGACGCGCTCGCGAACGGCGACAACGTTATGCCCGCGTCGGTGCGCGCCGCGCGGGCGGGCGTCACCACCGGGGAGTGGGCGGGCGTGCTGCGGGAGCGCTACGGCGAGTACCGCGCACCGACCGGCGTGGTCGCAACGGGGCCCGTCGAGGCGGACGACGCCCTCGACCTGATGCGCAAGGAAGTCGCGGCGCTCAAAGCCACGCTCGGGCGTCCACCCAAGCTGCTGGTCGGCAAACCGGGCCTCGACGGCCACAGCAACGGTGCCGAACAGATCGCGGTACGCGCGCGGGACATCGGCTTGGAGGTCGTCTACGAAGGGATCCGTCTCACGCCGGAAGAGATCGCCCAGTCGGCGCGCGACGAGGGCGTCCATATCGTGGGGCTCTCCATCCTCTCGGGCTCCCACAGCGTGCTGGTGAAAGACGTCCTCGCGGCGCTCGGCGCGCTCGGCGCCGGCGAACTCCCGGTCGTCGTCGGTGGCATCATCCCCGAGGATGACGCGGACGAGCTGCTCGCCGCCGGGGTGAAGCGCGTGTACACCCCCAAGGATTTCGACCTCAACCGAATCATGGGCGAGATCGTGGAATTGATCGCGCTTGCCTGAGCTGGGCGAGCGGCTGCGGGCGGGGGAGCCGGCAGCCGTAGCGGAAGCGCTCAATTTGATCGACGACGGCCGTCCCGAGCGCCGCGCCGAGGCGCTCGCCTTGCTGCGGGGCCTCGAACGCGATGCGGATGCGGACAAAACCCGTCGCATCGGGATCACCGGCGCCCCGGGCGCGGGTAAATCGTCCGTGCTCGACGCCTTGGTGAGGGTGTGGCGGGCTCGGGGGGAACGGATCGGCATCCTCGCGGTGGATCCCTCGAGCCGCCGCAGCGGCGGAGCGCTTCTCGGGGACCGCGCGCGGGTGCGGTCCTCCTCCGGCGACCCCGGTGTGTTCTTTCGCTCGATGGCGGCGCGGTCGCGACTGGGCGGGCTCGCCGATGCGACCTGGGCGAGCGCCCAGGCGATGGCGGCGGCCTTTCCGCGCGTCGTGGTGGAAACGGTGGGCGTCGGACAGTCGGAGGCGGACGTCGTTGACCTGACCGACACGCTGCTTTTTGTGGCGCAACCGGGAGCGGGAGACACGCTCCAGTTCATGAAGGCAGGCGTGCTCGAGCTGCCGGACGTGTTCGCGGTCAACAAAAGCGATCTCGGCGCACTCGCCGAACGCACTGCCCGCGAGCTCGAGGCGGCGATCGCGCTGACGGCACGCGAGTCGGACGCCTGGCGCGCCCCCGTCGTGCTCTGCTCCGCCCGGGACGGCGTCGGAATCGAGGCCCTCGGGGAGCAAATCGACGCCCACTACGAGTACCAACAGCGGAGCGGCGCCCTCGCGCGGAGACGACGCGCCGGGGCGATCACGCTGATTCTGGACGCCCTCAATCGGCGCTACGGAAGCTACGGGCTCGAACGGATCGGGGGTGCAGACACGCTGCGCGCGCGGCTCGACGCGGAAGACGCGCCGCCGGGTTTCGCCCAGCTCGCGGCCCTCGAGCGCGAGATCGAGGCGGCCCTCGGATGAGCGTCTCGCAGATCCATCCGCAACGCGTCCGCGCACTCGCCGCCCGCACGATGGCGTGCCCGACCGCGCCCTACCGCGAGGGCGCGGTGATCGCCTGGGTTCGCGAGTTCGCCGCCGGTGCCCCGAGTCTTCTCGTGCGCGAAGACAACGACGGCAACCTCGAACTGCGCCGCCGCGGGGTGCCGCGCTCGCGCGCCCCCCTCGTCTTCAACGCGCATATGGACCACCCCGGATTTCGGGCGCTTCGCTCGACCCGGGGGCGGCGCGCGGTCCGGATCGACGCGCTGTTTTTGGGAGGGGTCCGACCCGAGTTCTTCCCCGGCGCGCACGCGCGCTTTTTCGCGAGTGACGGGGCGGATGCAGCGGCCGACACCGTCCGCGCACGGGTCGTCGAAGCGCGCCCCGACCGCCGCAGCGGGGAGCTTCGGGTTCGTCTCGAGGCGCGACACCCGGTCCGGCGCGGCGCGTTTGGCATGTGGGACCTACCGGCGTTTCGCGAAAACCGCGCAAAGCGCGGGCTCCGCCTCGAGGGACGGGTCGCCGACGACCTCGCGGGCGTGACCGCCATCCTCGCGCTCTTCGAGCGCCTTGAGCGGATCGACCCGGCACGCCGCATCGATGTGCGCGCAGTCCTCACCCGCGCGGAAGAGGTGGGATTTGTGGGCGCCCTCGCGATCGCCTCCGCCGGACGCCTGCCGCCCGGCGCCCGCGTGATCGCAGTCGAGGCCAGCAAGGCGCTGCCCAACGCACCGCGGGGCGCGGGCCCGATCGTCCGCGTGGGGGACCGCAGCAGCGTCTTTGATGACGGACTTACGCGCTGGGTCGATGCCGTTGCCCGGGATCTCGCGGCGTCCCGCGGGTCGGGGCGCTTCCGCTACCAGCGCCGTCTGATGGACGGGGGCACCTGTGAGTCGACCGCCTACCAGCAGTACGGCTACCGCACGACCGGCATCTGCCTGCCCCTCGCCAACTACCACAACATGAGCGAGCGCGGCACGATCGCCGCAGAAGCGATCGATTTCTCGGATCTGGTGGGTCTGGTCCGGCTCTTCGAGGGCATGGTTCGTCGCGACCGGGAGTGTCCACGACGCGGTAGCGCCGACCCACTGCGCAAGCGCCTCGACGCACTCTATCGCCGCTCCCGGGCCCAGCTGCGTCGAGACCCGTTCGCGTGAGCGCCAAAACCCGGGACGAACAACCGGGCCGCCGCGGCATCGCCGCGGTGCTGCGGGCCGCGCTGATGGCGCTCGCCTTTGCCTTCGCGATCGGCTTTGGGATCGGCACCTGGATCCGTTGCGAGATGGAGCGGCCGACGGGCTATCTCGCGGCGCGCCCGCCGCCCTCAGGAGCCGCGGCCGCGGCCCTCCCACTCGACGTCGGGTTGGCCGGCGCGGTGGTTGGCCACCCGCGCGAGCACAAAGAGTAAGTCCGACAGCCGGTTCAAATAGCGCAGCGCGAGCTCCTCGATGTCGCCCTCCGCGGCCAGCGCGACGGCGCGGCGCTCGGCCCGGCGGCACACGGTCCGCGCCAAATGAAACGCGCTCGCTTCCGCGGTGCCCCCCGGAAGCACAAAGCGTTGCAGGGGCGCGAGCTCGCTTTCGAGCTGGTCGATCGTCGTCTCGAGGGTGTCGATTTCCGCGGCGCTCGGCGGTCCCATCCCCATCGCCTCCTGATGGCGCGTTTCGGGGGTGGCGAGGTAGGCACCGAGCGAGAACAGCGAGCGCTGGATCACCTGCAAGAGCTCGACGAGGTCGGTGTGGGGCGTCGCCGTGGCGGCGTTGCCGACAAACGCGTTGAGTTCGTCGACCGCACCGTAGGCCTCGACCCGCAAGTGATCCTTCCCAACCCGCCCGCTGCCGATGAGGTCGGTTTCCCCGCGGTCGCCACGACGGGTGTAGATCTTCACGGTCGGAGTTCGTTCATCTCCGCGTCGATGCGGCGTTCCAGCTCGGGGTCGAGGGTGGGGCGCTTCGCCATCGGGCGTGCGGACGGCGGGGCGGCGCGCTGGCGCCGCAAAAAGGTGGCGACGACGGCGACCCCAGCGAGCCCGGCGGCGAGCGGGATGAGATAGGCAGCCCATCCAAAGCCCTGCGCGCGGGGCGCCTGCCAGATGATGTCGCCAAACTCCGCATAGAGCTCCGAAACGACCTCGTCCCGGGTTCGACCGGAGGCTTCCTCTTGAGCGATGCGCTCCCGGAGGGCGTCGGCCTGCCCGCTCGGACAGTCGATCAGGAGACGCCCCGGACAGTACGGGCTCATGAGCCCGGTCCAGAGCTCCATCGTATAGCCCTCAGTCGAAGCCTCGGGCGCGCCGGGCTCGGCAGCTGTCGACGCGAGCGCCAGCACGACCCCCGCCACCGCCCCGGCGAGGCCACGCACTAGATGTCCCAATGCAGTTGCTCCGATCGATCTTCGCATTGGCCGTCTCGCCGCAGCTGGAGGCGCGGAGGCTCGATCTGGACCTTTGAGCAGGGGGGGAGCGATTGGGTGAGCCAGACGTTCCCACCCACGACGCAGCCGTGCCCGATCACGGTCTCTCCGCCCAGAATCGTGGCGCCCGCGTAAATAGTGACGTCGTCCCCGATCGTCGGATGCCGCTTTACGCCGCGGAGCCTCTGTCCTTTGCGGGGCGCGAGAGCGCCGAGCGTGACGCCCTGATAGAGCACCACGCGGTCGCCGATCTCACAGGTCTCCCCGACGACCACCCCGGTACCGTGGTCGACAAAGAAGCGCCGCCCGATCGTGGCGCCCGGGTGAATGTCGATCCCGGTCCGCGCGTGGGCGTCCTCCGCCATGATGCGTGGAATCGAGGGCACCCCGGCCCGGTGGAGCTCGTGCGCCAGGCGATAGGTCGCGATCGCTCGAATCGCCGGGTACGCCGCGACGATCTCGGCATAGCTGCGCGCTGCCGGATCTCCCTCGAAGGCCGCCTCGACGTCTTCTGCGAGGCGCCCCCGGATCCCCGGGAGCGCCGAAATGAACCCTTGGGCGATGGCCGGCGCCCCGCGCCCCGCCGGAAGCTCGACGCTCTCGAGGAGCCGCAGCCCGCGCTGCGCCAGCGTCGGCACCTCAGACCGCAGGAGCCCCAAGTCGCGCGTGTGTAGCACCAAGCGGCGCAGCCGCTCGGCCCACTCGATCACCTCGCCACTGTCGGGTAGCCCTTCGATGCCGGCTTTGGCGAGGGCGTCGGCCCCCCCCTCGCCGAGCGCCGCCACGGTGGCGTCGATTACGTCGCCGTCAATCGCGGAGGAATCGGCTCCGCGGAGGCCGCCGCGAACGAGATTTCCCGAATCGTTTGCCATGGGTGACCTTCTCCTGCGGCTCCCCTGACTGGTGTCCAACACGCGCCCTGCGCGCTCAGAGTAGCGTGGCCGGGCCGCGCAGTCGGTTTGGCGCCTTTTGGCGGCCAGAGCGGTTGCAGAGACGTATACTCCATTGGCCAATCCCCGTTATCAGGCGACGGCACTCCTCCTGCCGCGCCGCGTGTCCGAATGGCCGCAACGCCGCGCCTTCCCGCGTGAAGGCCGGTGCAGAGCGGCAGGGAGACCCATGGCGGGGACCGTCTACAGCCACTCGCGGCTCTCGAGCTTTGAGCAGTGCCCGCGCAAGTTCCTGTTCCGCTACATCGAAAAGCGCCCGGTCGAGACAGAGTCCATCGAGGCCTTTGTGGGGAAACGCGTCCACGAGGTCCTGGAACGACTCTACCGCTTCGTGGACAGTGGACGCATTCCCTCGCTCCCCAAGGTCTTGCGCCGATTCTCGATCGAATGGAACCGTCACTTCGACCGCGAACGGATTCGCATCACCCGCGCCGATTCCGAAGAAGAGGACTACCGCCACAACGGGGAACGCTGTCTCTCCAACTACTACCGCCGCCGTTATCCCTTTGACAGCGAGCAGACGCTGGGCCTCGAAACCCGGGTGAGCTTCAGCTTGGATGGCGAAGACCGCTACCGGATCCAAGGCTTTGTCGACCGCGTATGCCGGGCGGCCGACGGCGCCCTCGAGATCCACGATTTCAAAACCGGCCGTTGGGTGCCAAAGCAAGAGGCGCTCGATCAGGACCGCCAGCTCGCCTTTTATCAGCTCGGCCTCGAGAGACGCTACCCCGAGGCGCGCGAGGTACGTCTGGTCTGGCACTATCTGCTGCGCAACCAGGTGCGGGTCTCGACGCGAACGGGGGACCAGCTGCAGACGCTGCGCCGCGACACCATGGAGCTCATCGACCAGATCGAATCGGCAAGCGAGTATCCGGCACGACCCGGCACGCTGTGCCCATGGTGCGAGTTTCGCGACCTCTGCCCCGAAGGCGCCTCCGTCGAGGCCCGGGCGACGCCGCCGCGGGGGCGCGGCTGGCCACGCGAACGCAACGCGCCACCCGCGCCCGAGCCGCGCGCACTTCCCACGCCGGACGAAACCGAAGCACCCCCGGCGGCGCGCGGGCAACTTCCGCTGATCTGATCCGAGTGGGTGCGCCCTCCTCGCGGCGCGCTGTCCGAGAGGAAACGCGGCGCTAGTGTGCGCTCGTGAGCGCTGGAGACGAGATCCGCAAGCCCCGTGTCAGCACCTATCGACACCGGGTGCCTTTCTTTGACACCGACGCCATGGGCATCGTCCACCACGCGAACTACGTGCGCTATTTCGAGTTGGCGCGTGTTGCCTGGATGGACGAACACGACCGCCCGTACCGCGAATACGTGGCGCAAGACCGGCATTTCGCGACGACCCAGGTGTCGCTGCACTACGCCCGCAGCGCCGCCTTCGACGAGGTGCTCGAGGTGGACTGCTGGCTCGAGTGGGTACGCGGCGCCTCGCTGTGCATGGCCTACGAGATCCGACGCGACGACGTCGTTCTCGTCACTGGCACGACGGAGCACGCCATGGTCGACGGGGCGGGACGCCCTACGCGCATCCCCAAGGAGCGGCGCCTCGCGATGCGCGCACTGGCGCGGCGCACGGAGCCGGGCGCCGCAACGCCGGCGAGTCCTTGAGCCCCTAGAAGCGGCGCCCCGGGGACTGTCCCCCGACCCATCGGGGCAGCAAGCGGCGGAGCCCGCGGCGCACCTGGGCCTCCGCCCAGTCGGCGGCTTGGCGGATCGCTTCGAGTGCGTCGCCGCGGCCCGGCCAGTGCGAACGCACCAGGTCGGGATGGACGTAGTTGAGCAGGCGTGAAAGCGCGGCCGCGACTACCAGGAGGTCATCGACAAAACCAATCGGACCAAAGACGAGCTCCGGGATCAGATCGATCGGAGAGAGCACGTAACCCAGCCCGAGCAGCGCGATCGCCTTGGCACCGGTGGGAACGCGCTTTTCCCGGAGCAAGCGCGCCAGCAGCACTGTGAGGTCCGGGAGGAGCAGCAGCACGTCGCCGATCACGCCACCTTCGTCGCGTTGGCCCGCCAGCTTGGCGCGCAGGCGATCGTAGAGGCTTTGGTCTGCGCGCTGCAGGTCGATGGTGATGCGGGGCTCGTCCACGGCGGCTCGAGCTTAGGAAAAGACACTCGGCCGGTCGCGCCGGCCCCGCTCGAGAAGCTCGCGGATCGCTTGACGCACCTGTTCGACGCCCGCGTCCACCGCGTGTTCGTTCTCGCTCTCTTCGAAGTGGATCGCTTCGCCGAAATAGATGCGATAGCGCACCGGCAGCGGCAGCAGCCCGAGCGGGCCGAGCCACGGAAAGGTCGGAGTAATGGGGAATGACGGAATGCCGAGCAGCTTGGCCGCGCCCCTCCAATTGGCGATGCCCGGCTGTTGCTCTTCGGATCCGACCACGCCCACCGGCACCACCGGCGCCCCGGTTTCGAGGGCGAGGGAGACAAAGCCCGTCCCAAAGCGTTGGAGCTCGTAGCGCTCGGAGTAGAGCTTGTTGATGCCCCGCACCCCTTCGGGAAACGCCAACACCGCCTCGCCGGCCTCGAGCATTTCGCGACAGGTGCGCCGCGTCCCCGCCACGGCCCCACCGCGCGCGATTGCGATGCTGAAGAAGGGGAGCTCCGACACCCAATACTCCGCCATCCCCCGTGCGATGCGGGGCGGCTCCGCTTCCATTAGGAGCGCGCACGCGATCATGGCCGCGTCAAAGGGAAGCTGGCCGGCGTGGTTCGCCACGAGGAGTAGGGGGCCCTCCGGGAGGCCGTCGATTCCGAAGGTTTCGACCCGGAAGTAGTGCTCGTAGAGCCAAAGGATCGGTGCGGCGTAGGTCGCGAGGCTCTTGGGATGGAAGCCCCAGGGGTCGTAGCCGTACTCGTTGAGCTGGGTCGGGACCCGCTGGAGCCGCGCTTCAATGCGCTCGACCGCGCGGGCCCGACCGCTCCCGCCGCGTGTCGCGACCCGTTGAAACAACGCGTCGAGCGCCCTCACCCGGCCACCCGCGTCGTCTCAAAGGTCTCTTTCAGGCTGTGCTTGGCCGTGAAGCCAGTCGCCGCCGCGAATCGATCGCCACTCAGCGTGACAGGGTATTTCATGTAGTCGAGGATCCCCTCTGGCCAGGGAGACAATCCGGCGCCGTGGAGGCGGCGAAAGAGCGGCCGAATCGCAAACTCGGGGATCGGCAGCGGGGCCCCGCCGCACGCCCGAATCGCGAGTGTAATCGGGACCGCAGCAGGCCCCACGACGTTGAACACACCTCGCGCCTCGCGTTCGAGGGAGAGCGCGATCGCCTCCCCAACGTCGGCCTCGTGGATGAATTGCATCATCGGGTTGAAGCCCAGCACGATCGGCACGCGCCGACGCGTGAGATACTCGCGAATGAGCGAGTGGACCTGTGCGCCGAGCGTGCTCACGGGGCGCAACACGGACGTCTTCACTTGCGGCTCTCGCCAGAGAAACGCGCTCGCCATCGCGTCGACCTCGACGAGGTCGCGAATCTCGGGATAGCTGCGGCTCGCCCCGAGTGGATGGTCTTCGTCTAGATAGAAGGGATTTTCGGGAAACGCCCCATAGACGTACCCGCTCGAGAGCACCACCAGCTGCTCGACCCCAAAACGCACACAACTGTCCAGCAACGCCTTGGTGCCCCGGATGTTGGTGTCGTGCCGGGCGGCGGCATCCCCCCGAAAATGTCGGACAAAGCCCAGGTGGACCACGGCTTTGGGCCGCTCTCGGCGCACCACCTCCTCGAAGGCGCGTTTTCGGAGGTCCACGCGAACGAGCCCGATGTCCTTGGGGCGGCCTTCCCAGGCGAGGCGATCCACGCCGACGACCCGGTACATGCTCCGCAACCGCAGCGCCACGAGCCTGCCCAGACCGCCCGCGATACCCGCGATGAGAACTTTTTCCATTGCTACTCCAGGGAGTTGGCGCATCGTAACGGGGCCGAAGGCGCGCGGCTAGCAGGGGTCGTGGTGCGGGAATGGTGTATAGTCCGCGCCCTCCGGGGGACCTGTGGAGCCTGGTGTTCGTTTCGAAAACATTCAAATACCGCTCGAAGAGCCGCTGCGAGACGCGGAGCACCTGAGTGGTGTCTTGGGAATTCCGGAGTGGTGGCCCACCGGCTCGCGAATCGGTGTGGTGCTCGCCCACGGCTCCGGGCGTGACCTGAACGACCCGTTGGTGGCGACCCTGCACCGCGGTCTCACCGAGCGGAAATATCTGACCCTGCGCTTCAACTTCCCGTTTGCCGAGGTGGCGCGAAAGCGACCCGACCCGTCGGAGGTGCTGGTCCGTGCGTTTCGGGCGGCGATTGCCGTGATGGGAAGCGACCCGACGTCTGCACCCGCGCACCTGTTTATCGGCGGCTTTGGGCTCGGCGGGCAGGCGGCGGCACTCGTCTCGACCCAGCGCCTGCGCGTCGAGGGCGTCTTCATGCTCGGCTACCCCCTGCACGGTCGCGATCAGCCCGAGCACCCCACCCACGCGGATCCCCTGTTCCGCGTGGTGTACCCGATGCTTTTTGTCCAGGGGACACGCGACCGCTACTGCAACATCGACGCCCTGCGCCAGACACTGGCGCGGGTGGGCGCACCCAAGACCCTCCAAATCGTGCAGCACGCCGACCACCAGTTCCAGGTGCCCAAGCGATCGGGGCGCAGCGACCAGCAGGTCGCGGGCGAGCTGCTGGAAGGGGTCGACCGCTGGTGCACCAAGGTGCTGAGCGCATAGGACTGCGATGAGCGAGACAAGCGATCTTTATTTTCGGCAAATCCAGGTCGGACAGATGGCCAACTTCGCCTACTTGGTCGGGAGCCGAGCGCTCGGCGAGGCCGTTCTGGTCGACCCCGCCTGGAACGTCGACACGCTCCTCGACACCGCCGAAGACGACGACATGCGCGTTACCGGCGCCTTGGTCACCCACTACCACCAAGACCATGTCGGCGGCGAGATCTTCGGGATGTCGATCGAAGGGTTGGACCGCCTGCTGAGCCGCGCGCCCGTGCCAATCCACGTGAACGAGCTCGAGGCCGACGGGCTCCGCAAGGTCACCGGCGTGTCGGAGGGCGACCTGGTGCGGCGCGCCGGAGGCGATGCGCTCGAGCTCGGCGGCATCCGCATCCGGTTCCTCCACACCCCGGGCCACACGCCGGGGTCACAGTGCTTCCTGGTGGAGGAGGCCGGGCGCGCGGGTACGCTGGTCTCGGGGGACACCCTGTTTCTGAACAGCTGCGGCCGCGTCGACCTCCCGGGAAGCAACGTCGAGGACATGTACCGGAGCCTGCACGAGGTGCTGAAGCAGCTCCCAGACGAAACCGCGCTCTACCCCGGGCACCTCTACGCGCCCGAGCCCCACTCGACCCTGGGCGAGCAAAAACGCACAAACCCGTACTTGCGGGTCGCGAGCCTCGAGCAGTTCCTGCTCTTTATGGGAGCGTAACTCCCTGATTATCTGTGGGTTTTTTGATTTTCGTTGGGTTGCGGAGCGGGAGGCCCTCGGTTAGGGTTCCGCGCTCCGGGCCCGCTCCGCCGGCCCGTTTCACACCTCGAGAACCGCTGGAGGCCCCCCTTCCATGAAGATCATGGTCTGCATCAAGCAGGTGCCCCACCAGGACGCCCGCCTCGATATCAATTCTGCGGGTGACTGGATTCAAGAAGACAACATCAAGTTCGAGATCAATCAGTACGACCAGCACGCGCTGGAGGCGGCCCTCGCGATCAAGGACGCGGGGGAGGCCGAAGTGGTGGTGGTGTCGATCGGCCCCGACCGCGTCACCCAGGCACTCCGCACCGCGCTCGGGATGGGCGCGGACCGAGCCGTTCACATCAACGACGAGGAAGCCCTCAAGAGCGACTCGCTCGGTGTGGCGAAAGTGCTTGCTGCAGTCGCCAAAGAGGAGTCGCCCGACATGGTGTTCCTCGGCTTGATGGCGGACGACGCCAACTTCGCGGCAGTGGGCCCCATGCTCGCCGAGCTCATGGGCGTGGCTCACACCACGACCGCCGTCAAGATCGAGCAGAACGGAACCGTCCTCTCCGTCGAGCGCGAGCTCGAGGGCGGCGCCGTCGAGGTCGTCGAGATCGCCGCGCCCTGCGTCGTGAGCGTCCAGACCGGGATCAATCAGGTTCGCTACGCGTCACTCAAGGGCATCATGGCGGCCAAGAAGAAGCCGATCGACGCAAAGACCGCCGGCGACTACGGCTTGGCCGGACAGCTTGCCGCCAAGACCCAAATCGAGAAGATCTACACCCCGCCCAAGGGCGAAGGGGCCGACATGATCGAGGGTTCGACCGACGAGGTCGCCTCGGCGCTGGTGGGAAAGATCAAAGAACTCGGACTCCTCTAACCCCCGACGAACCACTCCGGGCTCCCAAGAGCGCGGTGGAGACATCATGGCATCGATACTGATCGTTTCGGAGATCCAAAAGGGATCGCTGCGCGAGTCTTCCTACGAGCTCGCTTCCTTTGCGCAGAAACTCGCGTCGGCCTCGGGCCGCGACGTCAAAAGCCTCGTCCTCGGATCGGGAGCGCAGGCGGAGGCCGAGGCGCTGGCGGGCCGCGGCGGGGGGGAGGTTTTCTACGTCGACGGCGACCTCTTCGGGAACTACACCGCAGACGCGGTGAAGAAGGCGGCGCTGGCCGCGATCGAGAAGTGCGGGGCGGACGTGGTGCTCTTCTCCAATACGCCGACCGGATGGGACGTCGCGCCGCGTGTGGCGGCCGCCCTCGATGCGGCGTACGTGAGCGATGGCTTCGACCTCGACGCAGAGGGCGATCAGCTCGTCTTCTTGCGTCGCGTATTCAACGGGAAGCTCGACGCGCGCCTCCTGCCGAGCGCACCGGTCGTCGCGACGATGCAGCCCGGCGCGACGGCGCCCTTCGAGGGCAGCAGCGACGGTACGGTCACGCCGCTCGATGTCCCGGTCTCGGCGGAGGAGTGCGGAACCAAGTTCGTCGAGGTGAAAATCGCCGACGCGGGGGGGGTCGATCTCTCCAAGGCCGACATCATCGTGTCCGGCGGTCGATCGCTCGGGGGCCCGGAGAAATTCGAGGAGGTGATCCGCCCGCTCGCGGAGGCGCTGGGAGGCGCGGTCGGCGCCTCGCGACCGGTCGTCGACGCCGGCTGGATGCCCCACGAGTACCAGGTCGGCTCTTCGGGCCAGATCGTGGCGCCCAAGCTCTACCTCGCGTGTGGGATCTCGGGAGCGATCCAGCACCTGGTGGGCATGAAGGGCTCCAATTACATCATCGCGATCAACAAAGACGCGGACGCTCCGATCTTTGAGGTGGCCGATGTGGGGGTCGTCGGCGACCTCTTCGAGGTGTGCCCGGCCCTCACGGCGGCGGTGAAGGAAGCCAAGGGCTAGTCAAGAGAATCCGCTGTATCGCCGCTGAGCGAGACCGATGGAAACCGACCTCTCGCTCCGCGTGTACAGCTGGGTCTTTCTCGCGCTCTATCTGTCGCTGATGGTCGCCTTTGGGGTGGCCGGCAGGCGGCGGGTCCAGAGTGCCGACGATTTTGCCACCGCGCGCGGTGGCTACGGCCCGCTCTTTCTCGCGCTCGCCTTCGCCGCCACCACGGCGAGCGGAGCGACCTTTCTGGGCCTACCGGGAATTGGCTACAAGGCGGGGCTCTCCACGCTGTGGCTGATGTACGGCTACCCGATCGGTGTGTATGTCGGGGTGCTGATTTGTCTGCGGGTGGTCTCGCGCGCCGGCCAGAACTTCGGCAGCCGCTCGATCCCCGAATACCTCGGCGACCGCTACCGATCGGACGGCATCCGGGTCGCGGTCTCGCTCTTTTCGCTGCTGCTGCTGTTCTATCTGGCGGGGCAACTGGTGGCCGGCCTGGTGATGTTCCAGCAGATGCTCGGGCTCGGGAATCTCTCGGCCCTGCTCATCACGGCGAGCATCTTGTTGCTGTATGTCGGCTTGGGCGGCGCCCACGCCGACATCCTCACCGACGGCGTCCAGGGCGGCATGATGCTCGCGATCGCGATCCTGATCGGGGTGCTGGTGCTCCTCGGCTTTGGCGTGGACGGCGGCCTCGGCGGGCTGGTCGCGCGCCTCCACGAGCTCGACCCCGCGATGACGGCGCCCCTCCACGACAGCTATCCGCTGCTCAATTCGCGCTGGGACCTCTTTGCGCTGGTGGCCGCCCACGTGCCGCTGGGCCTCCTGCCGCACATCGGAAACAAGCTCTGGGCGCTCGACAGCGCTCGCAACCGCCGACGCTTTGTGGTGCTGGTGTTCGCCTTCGGGCTGTTGATCCCGACGATCGGCGCCGGAGGTATCCTCGCCCGCGGCATCCTCGGCGACGCGTTGGAGAGCGGCGCCGCCAACCAGGCCCTGCCGATGCTCTTCGCCGAGATTTTCCCGACCTGGCTCGCGGCGATGCTCGGCATGGGCATCTTGGCGGCCGTGATGTCCACTGCAGACGGGCTCGTGGTCTCGACCTCGCAGATCTTTGCCAACGACCTCTATCGAAGGACCTTCGCACCCCGTTGGGACCGCGCGCTCTCCGAGGCCGAGATCGACCGCAAGGTGCTTCGCATCAGCCGCTGGGGCACCGCCGCCGGGATGATCGGCGCCGTAACGCTGGCTTGGTTCCTGATCGACATCAACATCGCCATCCTGGTGTGGATCGGCGTGGGTGGCATGATGGCGGCCTTCGCCGGCCCGCTGCTCTTGGGCGTGCTCTGGAGGGGCGTGACCAAGGCGGGGGCCTACGCGGGGTTTGTGTCGGGAGCCTCGGTGTTCCTGCTCACCCACCCGCCCGCCTACCTCCCCGCGATCGCGGATTTCTACCGGGCGCTTGCGGCCGGCACGGCGCTGGCCGGGCCCGTCGAGTGGTTGCTCGGCGAAGCCAGCAACCCCTACTCCTGCGCGGCGATGGGCGAGATCGTCTCGCTCCTCGCGACCTGGGGCGTCTCGCGATTCACCCAAAAACTTCCGGCGGGCCACATCGACGAGGTGTTCGGTCGGCGGCAACAACATTGACGCCGGTTCGCGCATCGCAAGCGCTCTGGCTGGCCTCGTCGGTGTTTGCGGTCCTCCTTGCGGCCGTCTTCATCACCGCCACCCTCGGTGGGTGGAGTGTGGATTGCTTTGCCTCGACGCCTGCGGGGCGCTTCATCGACGTATTTGGGCACCTCTGGAGCGAGCTGCCTTGGCTCGCTCTCCATCTGCTGCCAGGGGCACTTCTTACGGTGTTGAGCTGGCCGTTTCTCGCTCGCCGCATCCCACGGATCGAGCAAACGCGCTTCGCGACCTTTGCGGTGGCGATCGCACTCCTCATCGGCTTTGACGCGTTGGGCGCAATCGCCGGCGTGGGTTGGTGGGCGCATTCGATCCCCAGCCAGCAAACCTTCTCGCTCGCCGCGTGTGGTCGCCACTATGCGGCCGGTGTGCTCACGCTCGGTGTTCTGGTCGCGGCACCAAGGCTCGTCCTTCCCCAGCTCCGCCCGGGCACTTTCATCGCGTCCGCGTGATCCGGCGACCGCGCCCGCCGGCGCGCAGCGCCAGCGATGCAACAACACAGGCAGCGACGGGGACGCCGCGCGGCTCTGGGACGAAGAGCGCGCCCGACACCACGATCAGGTTGCCGACGTCGACCGTACCGGGGGCGAGGCCGTTGCCCTCCATCTCGTTGATG
>CAJIBI010000368.1_pt1 | contig 37607 bp, 39 predicted proteins | sample 9199321 | NCBI WGS metagenome assembly CAJIBI01 (sample SAMEA7708294, study PRJEB35096) | sediment metagenome | biome: marine neritic benthic zone biome [ENVO:01000025]; feature: sediment [ENVO:00002007]; material: shallow marine sediment [ENVO:03000034] sea grass bed [ENVO_01000059] ... | reverse complement strand
GATACGGTCGAACGAATCCGGAACTCGTTCAATCCCGCGCTCGAGCTCGAGGGAATTCTGTTGACGATGTTTGACGCGCGCAACAACCTGGGCCACCAGGTCGCCGCCGAAGTCCGAACCCATTTCGGAAACCGAGTCTTCCGGACCGTAATCCCAAGGAACGTGAGACTTTCCGAGGCTCCGAGTTTCGGAAAGCCCGCGATCCTCTATGACGCAAAGTCGACCGGCGCCCAAGCGTACCTGCAAGCCGCGTCAGAAATTCTCGAAAAGTATGACGCAGCCCGGCGCCCGAGCCGTGACGCGGCGCCGCATAATCCAAAGGACGCGTCAATCGATGCGTTAGAAGATGCGTCACAAAGTGCGGCGCACTCCGATTCGCCGACTCGGCCGCCGGAGCCGTGGCGGTCGCCGCGGGCGTAAAGCAACAGGAAGGGATCGCTTCAAATGGCAACACGTCGCAGCGCCCTGGGTCGAGGCCTCGAGGCGCTCATCCCGGATCGTCCCAGCCAGACGCCGAGCACGTCTCGGCCTCCGGCGGACTCGCCGCTCATCGATCTTCCGGTCGACGAGATCCGGCCCAACCCGGACCAGCCACGTCGGCGCTTTGATGAGGCGGAGCTCGACCGCCTCGCCCAGTCCCTCCGGGAACACGGCCTGTTGCAGCCGGTTGTGGTGCGGCGAGGCGCCGCGGGGTACGAACTCGTCGTCGGCGAACGCCGCTGGCGGGCGGCGCGGGCCGCGAAGTTGCCGACGATCCGGGCCGTCGTCGCCGACGTGGCCGCCCCAGATCGCCTCGAACTCGCGCTGGTCGAGAACGTCCAGCGCCACGACCTCAACCCGGTCGAGCTCGCGCTCGCCTTCCGGTCTTTGGCAGACAACGGCTGGACGCAAGAGGAGATCGGCCGGCGGGTCGGGTTCGAACGGTCAAGCGTCGCCAACTATTTGCGCCTGCTCGACCTGTCGCCAGAACTCCAGCAAGACCTCGAAGCGGGCCGCTTCCAGATGGGTCACGCCAAGGCGCTGCTCTCGGTCTCCGACCCTGCCCGTCGCCGCTCGCTGCGCGACCGAGTCGTGAAAGACCAGATGACGGTGCGTCAAGCCGAGGCGGCCGCCCGAAACATCGAGGAAGGACGCAAGCCCAGGGCTCCCGCTGCGGTCTCGATCGCGGACGCCGACGAGCGCGCCTTGGTCGCGCGCTTGCGCAGCCACTTGAAGACCCAGGTTCGACTCCGCCCTGCGGCGGGCGGAACCGGTAGCGGAGGACGCATCGAGATCGACTACTCGAGCACCGCCGAGCTCAATCGACTGGTGGCTGTCCTTCTCGCGTGACCCATCCGTGCGTCATCGAACGCGGTAGGCGATTCGAGGGCCTCCTTGCCTTCGAAACCGCGGTGCGCATCGAGGGGGAGCTCGTCGGAGCCGTTAGCGGAGAGGGGCTTTTGGTCGTCGCCGCCGGCGCCCGCGTCGAGGCGGAGGTCGAGGTGGGGAGCCTGCTCGTCGAAGGCGAGCTCGAGGGGGCCGTGATGGCCCGTGAAAAAATCGTGGCGGGCCCGGGCGCGCGGATCCGCGGCCCGCTGGAAACCGCCGCTCTCGAGGTGAACGAGGGTGCTTCCATCGAAGGACCCGTCACGATGATCGGAATCGCCAAGAGCCCCTGAGGTACTCCGCCCGGCTCGGCGGATCGCCGATGCCAATGAGCTGGTGCCGTCCGCGCCGGAGACGGGACAAGAACCTGGATCTCAGCCGTCGCAGGATCCAGCTTGAATCTGGATCTCAGCCGTCGAGGGATCCAGCTTGAATCTGGATCCAACTTTGCAAAAATCCCGCCGGCGATGCGCGTGGCGCCCGGCACCACGAGTCTTCGATCCCGTGGCTCTTCACCACTCAAGAGATGGATCGACCCGGGGAGGCGGCCGCGCACCGAGCCGGTCCGCGCGTCGATCACGAGTGGCGCTATCAACCCAACTCGAACCGGAGCATGCCGCCGAGCGCGATGAGCACCCGACCCCGTTTTCACCACCAGCCCGGAGTCTGCCTCGCCCTCGCCGCAATCGCGCTGTGCTGGCCGATCGCGAGTAGTGCCGCGGAAGGCGGCCTCCAGATCGTCCCGAGCGGATTCGCCGAGAACTGGGCGCAGCACGGGTTTTTGGCGCTCTTCCGGATGACGAATTTCTGGATGCTGGTGGGCCTCTTCGCGGTCCTCGCGGTGGTGCTGAACCGCTACGCCTTCAAACCGCTGCTCGAAGTCATCGAGGAAAGAGACCGCCGCATCGGCGGAGCGCGCGAGCGAGCCAGTGAGCTGTCCGACCAGGCCGGAAGCCTCCTCGCCCGCCACGCGGAAGCCCTGGGCGAAGCGCGCGCTCGAGCCCAATCGGAACGTCAGACGGTGCTCGAACAGGCGCGCGCGACGGCACAAACACGAGTTGAGGCCGCGCGCGGTGAAGCCTCAGAGCAGACTCTCGCTGCGCGCCAGGAGGTCGATACCGCGCTTGTTTCGGCGCGCGCATCGCTTCAAGTGGAGGCGGATCAGATCGCCCAGACCATCGCGGAGCGATTGCTGGGGTCACCCGCGTCATGAGCACCGGCGCCCGTTTCACCACTGCGCTTGCGGCAGCGCTGCTCCTCCCGAGCACGGCCTTCGCGGCCGAGGGCGCAGCGCTTGGGGAGCTCCTATGGCAGAGCTTTAACCTCGCGCTCCTTGTCGGAATCGTGGTGTATTTCGCTCGCACGCCGCTTCGACAGCTGATGGAGACCCGCAGGACCCAGATCGAGGGTGAGCTCGAACAGGCGCGAGCGGATCTCGACCGTGCCGAATCGCAGCTGTCCGAGTGGCAGCAGCGAATGAACGCCCTCGACCGAGAATTGGATGAAATTCGGGTGGCCGTGCGCGCCCAGGCGGAAGGCGAACGCGATCGCATAATTGCCGATGCCGAAGCGGGCGCGGTGCGCATCCGGGCCAACGCGAGCGCCGCCGTCGAGCAGGAGACCCGCCGCGCCCGTGACTTGCTCCGGACCGAGGGCGCCGAGCTGGCGCTTTCACGCGCCGGGGATCTGATCCAAGAGCGAATCACGGAGCGCGATCGCGACCGCCTGTTCGACGAGTACCTGACCCGTCTCCGCGACCTCCCCGCACCCGACGCGGACTCCGCGTCTTCCCAGGGCTAGCCATGGCCTCCGCCAAAGCCGCCGCCACGCGCTACGCCAAAGCGCTTTTCGGCCTCGCCCAGGAGGCCGGCGAGGTATCGCAGATCGCAGAAGATCTCGATCGGCTTCTCGCCTTGGCCGACCAGAACCCCGAGCTCGCCGACGTGCTGCTGCGCCCCCTGTACCCGGCGGAGCAGCGGCGCGCCGTGCTTCGCTCCGTCTCGGAACAGCTCGGGCTGTCGACCACATTCTCGAATTTCTGTCAGTTTTTGATTGAGCAGCGCCGGAGCCACGGGCTCAAGACGATTCGCGACGAGTTCCAGCGGCTCGCCGAAGCGGCCGCGGGTCGCGTACGGGGCGAGGTGGTCAGCGCGGCGCCGCTTTCCAAAACGCAGGTGGACGCCCTGCGTGACGTCTTGTCCGCGCGGACGGGCCGGAGCGTCGAGCTCGACGTGACGGTGGATCCCGCGCTGCTGGGCGGGGTCGTCGCGCGGGTCGGCGATCTCATCTTTGACGGAACATTGCGCAGCCGCCTCGACGGGCTGCGAGCCGACCTCATCGGGAGACATTGAGATGGACCTTCGCCCTGGCGAAATTACCGACATTCTCAAGCGGGAGATCCGCGAGTACGGCCGCGACATCGACGTCGCGGAGACCGGCACCGTCCTCTCGGTGGGCGACGGCATCGCCCGGGTGTATGGGCTCGAGCAGGTAATGGCCGGCGAGCTGGTGGAGTTCCCGGGCTCGGTCCAGGGAATGGTGCTGAACCTCGAAGAGGACAACGTCGGCATCGCGATCATGGGCCACACGGAGCACCTGCGCGAGGGCGACGTGGTGCGCCGCACCGGTCGCATCGTCGAGGTCTCGGTCGGCGAGAGCTTGCTCGGCCGGGTGGTCGACGGGCTGGGCGAGCCCATCGACGGCAAGGGACCGATCGAGAATGCCGAGCGCCGCCGCGTGGAGCTCAAGGCGCCCGGCATCATCGCGCGCAAATCGGTGCACGAGCCGCTCCAGACGGGCATCAAAGCGATCGATGCCATGACCCCGATCGGCCGGGGCCAGCGCGAGCTCATCATTGGCGACCGCCAGACCGGCAAGACTGCGATCGCGATCGACACCATCATCAATCAAAAGAACACCGACGTGTTTTGCATCTACGTCGCCACCGGCCAAAAGCAATCGACCGTCGCGCAGGTGGTCGACAAGCTCAATCAATACGACGCGATGGACTACACCATCGTGGTGGCGGCTACGGCGAGCGATCCCGCCCCGCTCCAATTCCTCTCGCCCTACACCGGCTGCACCATGGGCGAGTGGTTCCGCGACAACGGTAAACACGCGCTCATCATCTACGACGATCTGTCCAAGCAGGCCGTTGCCTACCGCCAGCTTTCGCTGTTGTTGCGGCGGCCGCCGGGCCGCGAGGCGTATCCGGGCGACGTCTTTTACCTCCACTCGCGCCTGCTCGAGCGGGCAGCCAAGATGAACGACGAGCTCGGCGGTGGGAGCCTCACGGCGCTGCCGATCATCGAAACCCAGGCCGGCGACGTGTCCGCCTACATCCCTACCAACGTCATCTCGATTACCGACGGACAGATCTTTCTCGAGACCGATCTCTTCAACTCGGGCATCCGTCCGGCGGTCAACGTGGGCCTCTCGGTCTCGCGTGTCGGCGGTGCGGCGCAGACCAAGGCAACCAAGGCCGTCGCGGGGACCCTCAAGCTGAACCTCGCCCAGTACCGCGAGATGGCGGCGTTCGCGCAGTTCGGCAGCGACCTCGACAAGGCGACCCAGGAGCAGCTCGCGAACGGCGAGCGCCAGACCGAGATGTTGAAGCAGGCCCAGTATCAACCGATGTCCATGGAGGAGCAGGTGGTCTCGATCTTTGCCTCGACGCCACAATCCGGGCGGTCGTCGTGGTTGCGGAGCCTCCCGCTCGAGGACGTCTCTCGCTACGAGCAGGAGATGCTCGCGTATCTGCGTGAAAACCACGGGGAAGTGCTGGCCTCGATCGCCGCGAGCGAAAAGCTGGAAGACGACGTCGCGACAAAGCTCGGCGAAGCCCTCGATGCCTTTGCGTCGGTGTTTGCCCCTTCTGGGAGCGCCGACTAGGGTGCCCAACCTGAAGGACATCCGGCGGCGGATCGGCAGCGTCGAAAAAACGCAGCAGATCACACGCGCGATGCGGATGGTCGCCGCGGCAAAACTGCGCCGCGCGCAAGAGGCCATCGTCGCGGCGCGGCCGTACGCCGAGCGGATGCGAGAGACACTCCGCGACGTCGCCGCCGGGAGTGCCGGCGAGGCCTCGCAACCACTGCTCTCCGCGCGCGACAATCCGCGCCGCGCCGAGCTTGTGGTGATCACTTCCGATCGCGGCTTGTGCGGCGCTTTCAACGCCAATGTGCTGAAGGCGGTCGAGGCAATCCTCGCCGATCGCGGTGCCGAACTCGAGCGGGTGACGCTCACTTTGGTGGGCTCAAAGGCGCGCGACTATTTTCGCCGGCGCAAGGTCGAGGAGAGCAAGACGCTCACCGATCTGCAAAACGTCGAGTACAGCCACGCCGTCGAGATCGCGAATCACGTCTCCTCTCGCTTCGTCGAGGGCGAGGTCGACCGGGTGTGGCTCGTCCACAGCGAGTTCGTGTCGACGATGACGCAGACGCCCCGCGTCGTGGACCTCCTGCCGCTCGCCGCCGGGGATGAGGCGGCGGTCTCCGACGAGACGGAAACGCCCTACACGATCGAGCCGGACCCGGAGCAGTTGCTCCAGGTGCTCGCGCCCAAGGCGCTCCAGACCGAGGTGTTCCGCGCCCTGCTCGACAGCCAGGCCGGCGAGCACGCGGCGCGCATGACGGCGATGGAGAGCGCGACCCGGAATACCGAAGAGCTGATCAGTCGGCTGACCCTCGAATACAACCGCGCCCGGCAAGCGGCGATCACCAAAGAGCTAGTCGAAATTGTTTCGGGCGCGGAGGCCCTGTAGACGCTACGAACGGTGGCCGCGCGACGCCGCGGCCCGATACGAGCAGCGAACCTCGCGAGGAGCGGTAGAGATGGCACAAAACGGACGAGTCGTTCAGGTCTTGGGGCCCGTGGTGGATGTCGAGTTTCCGCCCGGAGAGCTCCCGGAGCTGATGACGGCGTTGCGCCTCACCAACCCCGGGATCAGTGACAGCGAGAACAACCTCGTGCTCGAGGTGGCCACCCACCTCGGCGAGAACACGGTCCGCTGCGTCGCCATGGATACTACGGAGGGCTTGACCCGGGGTCAGGACGTCGTGAATACCGGCGACGTGATCCGCATCCCCGTCGGTCCCAAGACCCTGGGCCGTATCATGAACGTGATCGGCGAACCCGTGGACGAGGCGGGTCCGATCGAAGCCGAGCAGACGCTGCCGATTCATCGGCCCGCGCCCGAGTTCGTCGACCAGTCGACCTCGGTCGAGGCGCTGGAAACCGGGATCAAGGTCGTCGATCTGATCGCCCCCTACCCCAAAGGCGGCAAGATCGGGCTCTTTGGCGGCGCCGGCGTCGGCAAGACCGTGGTCATCATGGAGCTCATCAACAACATCGCCAAGGAGCACGCGGGATACTCGGTGTTCGGCGGGGTGGGCGAGCGTACCCGAGAGGGCAACGACCTCTTTCACGAGATGGCGGACGCGAAGCTTTCGGACGGCACGACCGTCCTCGACAAGGCCGCGTTGGTGTACGGACAGATGAACGAGCCTCCCGGCGCCCGCGCGCGGGTCGGGCTCTCCGCACTCACCGCGGCGGAGTACTTCCGTGACGAAGAGGGCAAAGACGTCCTTCTCTTTATCGACAACATCTTCCGCTTCACCCAGGCGGGCTCCGAGGTGTCGGCGCTTCTGGGCCGGATCCCCTCGGCGGTGGGCTATCAGCCGACGCTCTCGACCGACATGGGCGAGTTGCAGGAGCGCATTACGTCTACCCGCAAGGGCTCGATCACATCGGTCCAGGCGATCTACGTTCCCGCCGATGACCTCACCGACCCGGCGCCGGCCACCGCCTTCACCCACCTCGACGCGACGACGGTGCTGAACCGCCAAATCGCCGAGCTCGGGATCTATCCGGCGGTCGACCCCCTCGATTCGACCAGCCGGATTCTCGACCCGCAGGTCGTGGGCGGTGGCCACTACGAAGTCGCCCGCGGCGTTCAGCAGGTGCTGCAGAAGTACAAAGACCTGCAGGACATCATCGCCATTCTCGGCATGGACGAGCTCTCCGAAGAGGATCGCCTCACCGTTTCCCGCGCACGCAAACTGCAGCGTTTTCTTTCGCAGCCCTTCCACGTGGCCGAGCAGTTCACCGGAACACCCGGTGTTTACGTTCGCCTCGACGACACCATCCGCGGTTTTCGAGAAGTGCTCGAGGGGAAGCACGACGAGTTGCCCGAGCAGGCGTTTTACATGGTGGGCACCATCGAAGAGGCCGTCGAGAAGGCCAAGCAGCTGGTCTAGACACGCAGATGGCCATTGAACTCACAATTGTGACACCCGAAGGCGAGGTGTTTTCGGGGCAGGTGGAACGCGTCGTTCTACCCGGCGAAAGCGGGGATTTCGGCGTTCTCGATGGGCACGAGCGCTTTCTTTCGGCCTTGCGGAGCGGCCCGTTCGAGATCGAGGACAACGGGACGCAGAAGGGGGAGTTGTCCGACGGCTTCGCCGAGGTGAACGCAGACCGCGTCACGGTCTTGGTCGACAGCTGCACGTTGAGCTAGCGGCGCCGCTCCAGCCGCCTTCGACTAGCGTGAGCGGACCGGCGTGGCCTTGAGCTTGGTCTTTCCGTTTTCGACGACCACGCGGAAGCGGACATCCTCGCAACCGTACTTTTCCTGAATCGCCGCGCGCTGCTTGGCGATCACCCCGTCGAGTCTTTTGCGGTCGATCCCCGTCGTGTCCTCGCCACACTGCTTGCGCGCCGACAGATAGTCGTCGAAGAGGTCACCGCCCGCTTTGGCATCCGCAGCGGCAGCCTTGCCCTCCGTGGGCTTGGATGACGCGCGTTCGCGATCTCGGAGATTCGCGCGAAAGACTTGGCGCTCGTAGGTGCCTTCCTCGATTCGTTTGAGGATCGCATCCCATTGGCGCCGAAATGCGTGGAAGCGCGAGACGAGGTTGTTGAAGCGGAATCGCAGCGCGGTGTTCTGGATCGGCGCGTTGGCGTAGCGCGCGAGAATTTTTTGGACCTCGCCCCGCGTCATGATGGGTTCGCGCGGTCGCGACCCCATAAAGTACTGCTCGTACTCCATCTTGAGCTGCTTGATTTTGATCTCGAGCAGCTGCAGTTCATCTTCGGCAGCCGGCGTCTGGTTGCTCACCCCCTATGAATCGGAGCGTCTCCGGGAGCGCTTGAGCGCGGTTTTCGCTTGCGTGGCAAGCGTTTCCGACCGTTCGCGCCTTTGGCGGTGCGTTTTGCCAAGAGCTAGGCTGCGAGCTCGATGCAGCCCCCCTTTCTCCGGTGTCTCGAGCGCATCGACGGCGCTTTGCACCAAGTCGAGCGCGAAATGCGCGAGCAACTCGACTCGCAAAGCGTCGTGATGCGGGCGATCGGCGAGCACGTGCTGGGCTCCGGCGGCAAGCGGCTTCGCCCGGCCCTCCTCCTGCTGGCGGCCGAGCTTTGCGGCTACACGGGGCCTCGGCGCATCCAGCTCGGCGCCGCGATCGAGTTGATCCACACGGCGACGCTCCTCCACGACGATGTCGTCGACCAATCACCGCTGCGCCGCGGTCAGGCCTCGGCGATGGCGCTCTGGGGGAACCGGCGCGCGGTGCTCGCGGGTGACTTTTTCTACGCACGGGCGTGCTCGATGATCACCGAGGACGGAGACACCGAAGTCCTGATGATTTTCGCCGAGTTCATCCGCCTCATGGCGGAGGGTGAGCTCTTGCAGCTCACCGGGAGCTTTGACCCGAGCGTCGTGGAGGCCGACTACTACGCGGTGATCCAGCGCAAGAGCGCGTCGTTGTTGTCGGGCGCCAGCGAAACCGGGGCGGTCCTGGGTGGCGTGACGCGGGCCGAGCGGCGCCGCCTCCAGGAGTTCGGAAGTGAGCTCGGCCTGGCGTTCCAGATCCGCGACGACGCCCTCGACTATGTGTCGGGCGAAGACATCCTCGGCAAACAGCGCTTCGCGGACCTCCGCGAAGGAAAGGTGACGCTTCCGCTGCTTCTCGCGTTGAAGCGCTGCACCGGCGCGGAGCGCGAGGCAGCCGCGGACATCTTGAAACGAGTGAGCCACGACCAGCTGCGCGGCGCCGCCGGAGAGGCCGCCGTGAGCGATGAGGATTTGGAACCGGCGCTCGAGGTGGTGCGCCGCTACCGCGGCGTGGAAGACTCCATTCGGCGTGCGGAAGAGCATGTCGGAAAAGCGCGCGCCGCGATCGCGCCCTTTCCCGACGGTCCTCCCAAGGAGGCGCTCCTCGCCGCCGCGGATTTTGCGGTCGAACGCGACCGCTAGCGTTTTCACCCCACGGTCCCGTGGGAGAGATCTGCATGCAATCGAAGCACACCAGCCGGGCGCTCCGCCTGTGGAGCGCAGCGCTCCTCGTCGTCGCCCTCGCACTGTTCTTGCACGGAGGGGCGGTGGCGGAAGACACCGCCGGGCCGATCGTCAACGTCAACACCGCCACCCTCGAAGAGCTCCAAGCGCTTCCGGGGGTCGGGGCCACTCGCGCCCACGCGATTCTCGAGACGCGTCAGGCGCGCGGCGGTTTTGCGAGTGTCGACGACCTCCTCGAGGTAAAAGGAATTGGCCCGACTGGGCTCGAGCGGCTTCGCCCGCACGCTCGAACGTCGGGCCCGACACGGCTCGGCGAGCTCTCCGAACCCTGATGAACGAAAGTAGGGCGCAGTGAGCTGCGGGGTGCCGGTGCCAGCGCCGGCACCCCGCAATCTTGCTAGCTTGGCCCGATGGCGCAGACGGCGATCGCAGCGGTCCACGGACGCGAGATTCTCGATTCGCGCGGCAACCCGACCGTCGAGGTCGAGATTCGGACCACCGACGGGGCCCGCGGCCGCGCGGCGGTTCCGTCGGGCGCGTCAACGGGGTCGCGTGAGGCGCTCGAGCTTCGCGACGGCGAGGCCGGTCGCTATCGCGGCAAGGGAGTGACCCGCGCGGTGGGCCACGTACGCGGGGAGATCGCGGAAGCGGTGCAGGGCTGTGCGCTTGGAGGTCTCGCCGAGCAGCAAGCGTTGGACCAGCGTTTGATCGCGCTGGACGGAACCGAGACGAAAGCACGGCTCGGCGCAAACGCGCTGCTCGGGGTCTCGTTGGCCGCCGCCCACGCGGCCGCCGCCTCGGCCGGCCAACCGCTCTATCGATTTCTCGGTGGTGACGCCGCGACCGTGCTGCCGGCGCCGATGATGAACGTAGTGAACGGAGGGGCCCACGCGGACAACAACGTCGACCTCCAGGAGTTCATGATCTTTCCCCTCGGCGCGCCGACCTTTTCCGAGGCGCTGCGCTGGGGCGCCGAGATCTTTCATGCCTTGGCCGGCGTGCTTCGCGATCGCGGCTACGCCACCGCGGTGGGCGATGAGGGCGGTTTTGCGCCGAATCTCTCGAGCAACCGCGAGGCCATCGAACTCGTGCTCTCCGCCATTGAAGCGGCGGGCTATCGGCCTGGCGACGACGTCGCGATCGCGCTCGATCCGGCATCGTCCGAGTTCTTTCGGAGCGGTCGCTACCAGCTCGAGGGGGAGGGCCGTAGCGAGGACAGCGCCGGGATGATCGAGTTCTGGAGGGACTGGATCGAAAGGTATCCGGTGGTCTCGATCGAAGATGGTCTCGACGAGGGAGACTGGGACGGTTGGCGTGAGCTCACGCGGGCCGTGGGAGAGAACTGCCAGTTGGTCGGTGACGACCTCTTCGTGACCAACGCGTCGATTCTGCGACGCGGGATCGAAGAACGGGTCGCAAACGCCATCTTGATCAAGGTCAACCAGATTGGAACGCTGAGCGAAACCCTCGAAGCCATCCGTGTGGCGAGGGAGGCGGGGTACGCGGCGGTGATTTCACACCGCTCCGGCGAGACCGAGGACACCACGATCGCTGACCTGGCCGTCGCGACGGGTGCCGGCCAAATCAAAACGGGGTCCCTTTCTCGCACCGATCGAATCTGCAAATACAACCAACTGCTCCGCATTGAAGAAGAGCTCGGAAGCGCGGCCCGCTACGCGGGTGCCAGGGCCCTTGCAGGCAAACCGCGTTGATGCGTCGGCGAAGCCGCCTTTGGCCGCTGCTCTGGATGGCCCTTTTTGCCGCCGGAAGCGCGCAGGGCTGGGTTCCACCCTCCGATCGTCTCGCAGAGCTTCTCGCGGAGCGAAATCGCACGGCCCAGCGCACCCAGGCGCTCCGCCTCGCCGTCGTGCTCAAAGAGGGCGACGGCACCGCGATCGCGCGCGGCGTGGCAACCGCAGAGCCGGGCGGCAGCGCGCGCCTCCAGCTCACCTACCGTGACGGGGAAGAGCAGCTACAAGAGCGGACCGGGTCTGGATACCGAATCGAACCCCGCCCGTTGTCCGGGGCGGCGTACCCGCTGATTCCCCCGCTCGCGTTCCTGCAGGCCGGAAGTCCGGAGCGGATCCTTGGCCTTCTGCGCGGCCTCGGCGGCGATGCCGAGCGCGTTGATCTCGGCATCGACGGAAACCGGGACTGCTGGGTACTCGGGGGACGCAGCGCAGGTCGCTTCGATACCAACGACTACCCTGCCCTCTGGATTTCCTTGCAGTCGCGCGAGCTCGTCCGCATCGACACCGGGGAACAGGTCGCTTACCGGGTCGGGCCGGCTGCGGCGTTTGGCGCGATTCGCCTCCCGAAGTGGATCGAGGTGCGGCCGCGAGACGCCGAGACGCTGCGGCTGGAGTTCGAAGCTCTCGCCACCTCCGAATAGACCACAAAAAGCCGAGCATCGTGAGGTAATCGAGACCCGGGACCGTCTTGACGGACTTACGGGTTTTGTTGCTCACGAAATTCAGTAGAAATACCGATTCACGTCTGCAGTGGAATTTGAATGCCGAGCCGAGCGCAGGAGCGAGAGCGCCGCTTGGCGCAGGAGGTTTCGAGGTGGGTGACGCACCGCGCCTGCAGATTTTACTCGCCGCGCCCGAGGACGCCGAGCACCGCGCGCTGGTGCCCCTGCTCGAGGACGCCGGATTTCCCGTGCACGCGAGTGGCGACCTCGACCGACTCGTTGCCACGCTGCGAGCCCACCGGCCGCAGATTCTGCTGCTCGCGCTTCCCGAGAAGGTGCGGCTGGCGGAAACGCTGCTCGCATCCGTCCGGGCCTACGACGATGACCTCACCATCATCGCGCTGGCGAAAGTGCCGAGCGTCGAGAGTGCTGTCGCGGCGATGAAGCATCGGGCCTTCGAGTATCTGTCCCCTCCATGGGAGCCCGAGCCACTCCGCAATGTGGTCGAGGCTGCCATCCAAGAGAAGGGGCTGATGGTCTCGCTCGAGCAACGTCTCAACCGCGAAATTGGCCACCAGATCCGCAACCGCCGCTCGCAGACGGGGCTGACGTTGCGTCAGGTCGCGAACCGCACCGGCCTCTCGGTGAGCCTGCTGTCCCAGATCGAGCTCGGCAAGAGCGCGGCGTCCGTCTCCACCCTCTACAAGCTCTCTCGCGCGCTGCAAGTTCGGATGGGTCACTTCTTCGAGGTCGTCTGAGCGTCCAACCTCCCACATCCGGCCCGGTTTGCCGCGCCACGAGGACGCGCGGTTGCGCAAACTCGGCGTTCGGGGCAGGCTCGCGGCCACGCTTACGAGCGGCGTATGCCGCAGGTCCGACGGGGACCTCCTAGCTGCGATCGTTGGGGGAGGAGGAAAGCGGCGTTGCAGAGCGTCGAGCACAAACGGCCGCGGCGCGGCCTCTCGATCCCCCTGATCACGGTGATCGACGAGCAGGGTCAGTTGCAGGAAGCCGATCAGCGCGCCCTGGTTCGGTATGTGACCCAGCAGGGTCGCGGGGCCGACGTCATCTTTGCGGCGGGGACGACCGGCGAGTGGGCGGGCATCTCGCAGCAGGTGCGCCAGCAGGTGGTACGTGTGTGCACCGAAGAGGTCCGCAAGCTCAACGTGGATCTGCAACGCCGCGATGCGCGGGGCGTCGAGGTGTGGGCCGGGGTGACCGCGCCCGATCCCGACGAGACCCTCGAGAATCTCGAAGCGGCGCTGGGCTGCGGTGCCGACGCGGCGGTCTTGGCGCCGCTGTCGATCCAAGGAGTGGAGGATCCGGTTCGCTTCGTGGCCCGCGACGTCGGCGATCTCCTCGATCAGAGCGAGCGACGCATTCCGGTGTACCTCTACGACAACGCAGATATCGCGCTCAACCCCAAGGCAGCCCATATCCGGACGCGCCAGGTGAAAGCGCTCTCAAGGCTCGATTTTGTGCGAGGGATCAAAGTCTCCGCCCCGCGCCGGGTGCTCGGGAACTACACCAAAGCGGCTGCCAGCTTCAACGAGCGCGGCGAGTTTGGCATCTACGTCGGCGACGCGATGCTGATCTTCGATCTCTTCCGGCCGCGGCGCGGTGTCCTGGGCGCCATCGCGGAGCATTGGCACCGCTACCGTTTGCGCGACACCCTTCCCTTCGGGGTCGTCGCCGGGCCCGCGAACGTGATGCCGCGCGAATGGGCGCGCGCTTGGCAGGTGTGTTGCGCCGGTGACGAGGAGCGGATGCGCGAGGTGCAAGAGGTGCTCGCGGAGTTCCGGGCGGGAACGCGCGCCGCCGCTGGAAAACGGACGATCGCCTGCTTGAAACGCGCGCTCCGCAACCTCGGGATCATCGGAAGCGCTTGCGTCGCTCCGGGGACACCGGAGCTCACGGAGCCGGACGGAGAGCGCTTCGACGAGCGTTTCGAGCAGGTGCGCCGGCACGCGCTCGAACGCCTCGGTGTCTCGGCGAGTGTGGTACCCGAGGGCCTCGACAGCTCGATGAGAAGGCGCGCTTGAGCGCGTCGAAGTCGCGTTGGGACGCCGCGTTGGCGAGCGCCCGGGACAGTCTCGCTGCAGCGCGTGAGGCACAGGAGGGCCTCGAGACGCGTTTTGACGGAGCCGCCTACGGCCGCGCGATCCGCGTCATCGACGAGGCCTGCACCGCCGGGGGCCGCGTACACGTCACCGGTGTCGGCAAGCCGGAGCACCTCGCGCGCTACGCCGCTTCGCTGCTCGCCTCGACGGGAACGCCCGCCTACTTTCTGCACGCGACCGAGGCGGTGCACGGCAGCGCCGGCCAGGTCGAGGCGGGCGACGTCGTGATTGCGATCAGCAACAGCGGCGCCACCGCAGAGCTGCTCCACGCCGCGGAGCTGGTGCGCGGACTCAAAGCGCGGGTGGTGGCCGTGGTCGGTGTGCTCGATTCGCCACTCGGCGAGCTCGCCGACACCTCGCTGGAGGCCGGGGTCGCGCGCGAGGGCGGGGGGCTGGGCCTTGCTCCGCGCGCGAGCGCGGGAGCCGAGCTCTCGGTCTTGGCGGCGCTCGCGGCGGGGCTCGAGTCGCTCCGGGGCTGGACCCGCGCCGACTATCACGCGCATCATCCCTCGGGAGCGCTCGGCGCCAAAAGCCGAGAGTCCGAGAGCGGTGGCCAGGGCGCGCGTTAGCGCCGGAGGCCCCCCAGCCTAGGGGCGCGCAGGAGCGCGAGGAGGCCCAGCACGGCGGTGGCCGCAACGGCCCCGTTCGCCGGTTCGGGCACGAAGTACTCCGTGGCTTTTTCGAACGCGGCGATTCCGATCCCTGAGCCCATGATCCGTCCCTGGAAATCATCGGCGGACACATGGATCCCGCCCCAGAGCCGCGAGATCCCGGCCTCGTCGGCGGCGTCGTAGTAGGTCGCCCACTGGAGCTCAATCGTCTCCGTGGGCCCGATCTCGAACGCGAGAAAATCATTCGCGGGGGCCAAAAAGGTCCCGACACCGCCGGGGAAGAACTCGCTTCCGGTGATCCTCCGGAGCACCTCCGCGGCCGCGCGGCTAAAGGTGCTGTGTCCGGAGGTGTACCCGGCGAACGGCGGCGTCACGAAGGTGTCCCGTTGGTAGGGCAGCCAGTCGACGGCGCGGATCCAATTCACCCCGCTGTACTCGGTTTCCGGGTTGTCGGGCTCGCCGGGCCAGGTATAGATGGCGATCTGACCGAGCGGCGGGCCGGGAATGAACCGGCCGAACTCGTCGGTGTTGTCGATATCGGCGTGGCGCCCACCAGGCGCGGCGGTCTCGGCGGTGATCAGCTCGATGAGGCCCGGCACCAGTGGCAAGCCCTCCGGATGGTACGAGGGGGCCATCGGATCCGACGACTGTCCCTTTCCTCCCATGTAGCGGACCATCGTGATCGGTCGGACGTAGTCGTAATACCGCTTTGCCCCCCAGGCGGCGATCGCCGCGTCCGAGAGCGCGCCGTTGATTGCGAAATAGAGCCTGACGTCCCATGCGAGCGGATCGAGGATCGGGCCCTGCCCACCGAAGCGGCGTTCGAAGTCGGGGTGGTCCGTCACGTAGTTGGCGATCGAGTTCCAGTGGCCTGGAGGGGTCTCCGAGTCGGGCCCGTCGGCCCAGAACTCGGCCAGGACGCGGCCCCAATCGCCGCGCTTGACGAGGTTGGGCGGATAGGGCTGGCCGGTTGCCGGATTCAGCGGGTGGCCATTCCCGTTCTGAGAACCGAGCGGATTGCTCCCCATGGAGCTCGGCGAGATGTCGACGAGCACGCCGTCATCGGGGGTGACCCAGCTTGCAAAGCGGATGACCTCAACCGCGGCGTCTTTGAACTCGACGTCCGACGCACAGGGCGGCGCGCTGCACCCGAGATAGGGCGGGTCACCCGGATCGTTGTAGATCGGTCCCACTCCGGCCTCCAGGGCGAAGGGGGTAACGCCACCCCAGTGTGAACCGAGAAAGGGCTGGATCTGTTCGCCCAGAACGATGCCGTTCTGGGTTACCGAGAAATCGAGTGCGAGCGGCTGCCAGCGATTTGGGTCGTCGAGCTCGGGTACCGGTGCGCCGAGAAACGGCGGCTGCGTCGCGTACGAGAGATCGACACGCATGATGACGTTTACCGGTTCGTAGGTGTCATCGGAGTAGGCCTCCACCGGGTCGTCTTCGTTGGCGCCGTCCATCGAGCCCGCGGCGATGACGGCCGCCGCGATGCGATTGCCGAGCTCCGCCGGCGGGTCGGCGCCCCCGGACGTGGCGGTGTAGGCCTTGTCGTAACCGAGCGCGTCCATCAATGCGTCGAAGGAGGGCGGGGCTTCCGCGGCCGCGTCGGGCGACGATTTCGGCGGCGTGAATCGGTGTAGGAGAACGCGGTACGCGGCGTAGCTGATCGCTTTTTCTCGCGCCGCCTCGATGTCGGGCGCGCTCGCGAACTCGTCGACGAAATAGCCGACGGCCGTCGGGTCATAGGCGGCCCAGGCGTCCCACATCGCGGCGGAGACGTGAAATAGATTGCGGGAGTGAACCGTCGGGGCCGGGTAGTCGATCCGGATCGCGTCAAACAGCGCTTCGTTTCACTGCCGCGCCACCGTCTGTTGAGCCTGCGAGACGGCGGGTCCCACGGCGATCAACAGCAGCAGGGCGAACCAGAGGAGGATCGAGCGAGGTCTGTCCCAAAGGGAGGGTCGAAGTGAGGGGTCGAGCACAGGAGCACCTACGGCAACAGGACAACAGCAGCAGGTGGACAGGATACCGGTTCCGCGCTGGCCGCGGCGACCTCTGGCCGAATCGGGGTGGTGGAGCCGAGCGGGATCGAACCGCCAACCTCCGCGTTGCGAACGCGGCGCTCTCCCAGTTGAGCTACGGCCCCTCGTGGCGAACCGGATCGGGGTACGGTCTTGCGGCCAGCCAACCCCAAGGAATCGAATCCCCGAAGGGGTGGACCTTAGACCCGGCACGAAAACGCGTCAACCGAGGCGTATCAATCCCTTGCGCCCCGGCGGGCCGCAGTGCAGGCTACTCGCATGGCCATAGAGGTCCGGACGATCCTGGTGCCGCTCGACTTCTCCCATCATGCCGAGAATGTGATCGAATGGGCGGTGCACCTCGCCGAGGAGCACAACAGCGGCCTGGTGCTGCTACACGCCTACCACCTTCCCGTCGATTTCCAACAGCTCGAGGGTGCCTATCTGCCGCCGGATTTCTGGACGCAGGTGCGACAGGAGGCCACGGAAAACCTCGAGCGTTACGCCGCCCCGCTGCGGAGCGCAGGGCTCCCCGTGGAGGTCGCCGTCCGGGAGGGGTATCCCGCGACGGTCATCGAGGCGGAAGCCGAAGAAAGACCGGCCGACCTGATCGTGATCGGAACGCGGGGACACGGCGGTTTGAAGCACATGCTCCTGGGGAGCGTCGCGGAGCGCGTCGTGCAGAAGTCGCCCTGTCCCGTGCTTACCGTCAAGACGCCGGACTGAGGGTTTCGGGGTCGCCCTAGTTCGCGATCTCCTCAGAAGCAAAGCCACAGCGGTTGTGGGTGCCGTCGCAAAAGGGCCGGTTGTCTGACTGCCCGCAGCGGCAGAGCGCGATGGCTTTGCCTTCGGGGTTGAACTCGTTGCCTTCGTGGTCGAGCACCTTGACCGCTCCCTTCACGATAAACGGCCCGTTCTTGAACGCTTGAATGGTCACATCCGACATGTTGGCACCTCGTCCTCCGCAGGGGTGTGAGCTCGGGAGTATATGCCGCGGGGAGGGAGTCAGTCAGCTACTCTCGCGCGATGTCCGCGCCTCAGGAGAATCCCGAGCGAAACCGCTTCGGTCGCGTCGGCCGCGTACCGACACCGACGCCCTTTGTGGGGCTGGGCGATATCAATACCTACCAGCTGCTACCGGCTTCTGGCAACGACACCCTCACCCTGATCGACACCGGCGTGAAGAGCGCCGCGTCCCTCGAGGCGTTCGAGCGCGGGCTCAAGGAATTCGGCTTCGCCATCGAACAGATCGAGCGAATCCTCATCACCCACGCTCACGTCGACCACTTTGGCCAGGCGCGTCGGATCCAGGACCGCTGCGGTGCCCCGATTTACGCGGCGGAGCTCGAGGCGCGCCGGATGGCCGGCCTGGTGCCCCCGAGTGGCGATCGGCGCGAACATGTCGTGGCGTACATGCGGCGCTGGGGAATCCCCGACGAACTCATCTTCCATGAGAATCCGATGGCAAAACGGGCCGCGTCGCTTCACGACGCCGTCGAGGTCGAGGGAACCTTGGGGGACGGGGACGTCGTGGTGGTGGACGACCTGCGCCTCGAGGTGATCGAGACGCCGGGCCACTGCCCACAACACATCGTGTTCTACGAGCCCAGGATGCAGTGGCTGTTCTCGGGGGACCACCTGCTCACGGACATCTCGCCGGTACCGCTGCTCGACCTCCCCGAAGATCCCGCGGTACCGCGGCCCAAGAGCTTGGTGCGCTTTATGGATTCGCTGGCAAAGGTGGAGGGGCTCGAGTGCCGCATGACGTTCCCCTCCCACGGCGACGTCATCTACGACCATCGAAAGCTCATCGACGGCTACCGGCTCCACCATCAGCGGCGGAAGCTCCAGATCGAAACCAAGCTCCGGGACGGAGCGCTCACCCCCTTCGAGCTGGCCGTGGACATCTTTCGCAAGTACTACGAGACGCAGATCTACCTGGTGATGTCCGAGGTGATCGGACACCTCGATCTTCTGGAGGACGAGGGCAGCGTTGTCGTCGAGCTCGACGGAGATGTGGAACGCGCCCGCATCGTCGACTGACCTGAGCCGAGATGTCTGTCAGCAAAGTCAACGAAGTCATCGGTTCCTCACCCGTCAGTTTTGAAGACGCCGCGCAGGGCGTCGCCAAACGTGCGCACGAGACGTTGCGCGGCGTGCGGGGTCTCCGGGTGCTCGAGAAGTCGGTGGAAATTGGCCCCAACGCTCGGCGCGAGTACCGGATTCGGGTGCAGCTGTCGTTCGACATGGCGCCCGAGACCGTGTTCCAGATGTAGGAGAGAGTGCGATGACGATCGCATCGGTTTCGACCATTACCGCGACTTCGCCGCTGGGTTGGCAGGACGCCATCGATCGAGGCTTCGAACGCGCTCAAAAAACGCTGCGCAATATCACGCGGCTCGAGGTGGTCGAAGAGCGGGCGCGCGTCGACGGAGGCAAAATTACGGAGTACCTCGTGACGATGAAGGTCGTGTTCACCCTGGACGGTGCGAGCGACTGAGATGGGCGTTCCCGCCGTCGTCGCGGCCGGAGATCGGCGTGCCGCGAAGCGGATCAACGGAGAGAGCAAGCCCTATCTGGTGATCGGCGGGCGCACGCTCGTGGCCCACGTCGTCTCGCTGTTGCAGGACGTGGCCGAGGTGAGCGAGGTTTGGGTGGTGGGCGACGCCGAACGCCTCGAGAGCGTTCTGCTCGGCGAGGCCCTGGGCTCGGAGCTGCGCAAGCCCCTTCATATCGTCGGCCAGTTTCGCAACCTCTACGAGAACGCGTGGGAGGGCTATCGGCGTCTGCTTCCCGGGGCGCCGCCCGAAGGTCGCGACCCTGAGAGTGAAGCCGATCGCGACCAGGCGGTGCTCTATCTCTCCGCGGACATTCCCTTTGCGACCCCCGAAGAAATCGGCGATTTCGTGCGCCAGGCGACGGCCTCGGGCGGCGACTACGCTCTCGGGCTGTGCACCGAGGAGTCGTTGCTCCCATTTCGGTCCGGTGCACCCGGCCAGCCCGGAATTCGCGTGGCCACCTTCAACCTGCGCGAAGGCCGCTTCCGCCAGAGCAACCTCCACTGGGTGCGGCCCGCACGTCTGCGAAAACGCCACTACATCGAGGACATGTACGAGCAGCGCCACCAACGCCGCGTGGGCCCGATCCTGCGGCTCGCGTGGCAGCTACTCTGGGCAGACGGGGGCGGTGTGGCGGTCTTGTACTACTACGCGCTCATGCACCTCGCGAGCTGGAGCGACCGCAAGGGCTTTCGGCGCATCTCCGACTGGCTGCGCTACCGCATTCCCAGGACGCGAATCGAGCGCGGCTGTGGAAAACTGATCGGTGCCGACTTCCGTTTGGTGGTCACCGATGTCGGCGGCTGCGCGGTCGACATCGACACCGAAGAGGAGTACCAAGCCGGCCGCGCCCGCTTCGAAGAGTGGAAGGAAATGCAGGCGAGCCGGGCACTGCAAGCGGAGCGGCGAAAGCCGCGGAGCGCGCAGTGAGCCAACGGCGAACGAAGTCCACCCAGCGAGAACGGCATGGCTGGGTGGCCCAGACAGGGGCGAGAAGTGAGCCGAAGCCGGGCAAAGTTCACAAAGCCGAGAACGCGTGACGCCGGGGTCTTGATCGAGGCCCCGGGCCCCGCAGGGTGAGAGACGTGATCGAGGTCGAAAGCGTGCGCAGCGGTGCCGGTTGGTTCCGGCTCTCCGAACGCGGTGTGGTCGCCGTGCGCGGGAGCGACCGCGTTCGTTTTCTCAACGGCCAGCTGACCCAGGACCTCGCGGCGCTCGAAGCCCTCGGCCCGGGGGGCGGGGGCTACTCGTTTTTGCTGACGCCGCAGGGGCGCATCGTGGCCGACCTGCACGTCGGGATCGGGGCCGACGAAATCTGGCTGGAGTGTGACCACGCTCGGGTGGCGGCCATACTCGCCCGTCTCGACCGCTACCTGGTAGCGGACGACGTCGAGCTGTCGGACGAAAGCGGGCTGTGGGAGCGCTTCGGGGTCGAGGGGCCGAATGCCTTTGACCTGGTGCCCGAGGCTGGCGAGCTCGCCGCCGAGCACAGTACCTGGATCGTGGTGGCGGGCGTCGGGGTCCGGGTGGTCGCGGCGGGCTGGAGTGGCTACCCCGCGCTCCAGCTCTGGGTGCGGAGGGACGGGGCCACCACTGTCGAGCGGGCCCTCCTCGACAAGGGACTGCGCCACGGGCTGGTGCCCGCCTCGCCCGCGACCTTGGAGATGCTCCGCATCGAGGCGGGGATCCCGGGCGCGCCGGAGCTCGACGAAGACGTCCTGCCGGCCGAAACCGGCGTGCTCGAGCGGGCCGTCTCTTTTGAAAAGGGCTGCTACACCGGCCAAGAAGTGGTGGCGCGAATGGAGTCACGCGGCCGAAGGGCCACCTGCTTGGTGGGGCTGGCGCCCGTCCGCGGCGGCGACCTGGTGCCGGTGGCCGCGCGGCTCTACGCCGGCGATCAAAAGGTCGGCGAGGTCACCAGTGCCACACAATCCTCTCGATTTGGCTCGATCGCGCTCGCCTTTGTGCGCACCGCGCACTCGGAACCGGGCATAACCCTCCGCGTCGAGGACGCCGCGGGCCTGCCTGTCACCGTCCGCGAACTCCCTTTTCGCGAACCCTCGGGCCCTGCACCAAAACCACGCGAACCCCAGGGCGGCGCCACCCACGAACGGGCAGCGCCGTGAGCGGCTGGCTCGTCGTATTCGCCAAGGTGCCCCGGCCCGGCGGCGTCAAGACTCGGATGTGTCCACCTCTCGATTGGGAGACGGCGGCCCGCCTTTACGAAGCGATGCTGGGGGATGTATTGGCGGAGAGCGAGCGCGCGGCCGCGCAGGCGGGCCTCGCGCTCGTCGTCGCCGCCGAATCGGCGGAAGGCGCCGCGCTGCTCAGCCGGCGCGGTCCACCGAGCGCACCCTTTATCGCACAGGTGGGCAGCGGGTTGGCGGCTCGGATGGCCCACGTCGCCGGGAGCGCGCGCTCCGCCGGTGCGGAGATCCTGCTGATCCGTGGCAGCGACAGTCCTTCCCTTTCGCGCCAGTTGATTTGTGACGCCGCCGATCGCGTGGCCTCCTCCACGCCGACCCGCCCCGAACCGCAGCCCGACCCTGGCGTCCAGGTCGCGCTCTCCCCTGACCCCGACGGGGGCTACAACCTGGTAGCGCTCTCCCAGAAGGCGCTTCGCGACGGTTTTTCGGGGGGGTTCGACCTCTTTGACCACGCCATGAGTACGGCTCGCGTGCTGGCCGAGACGCGCGCGCGGGCCGAGGCCGCAGGGCTCCGAACGGCACTGCTTGAGCCCAGCTGCGACGTCGATTGCGTCGAGGACCTGGGCTATTTGGCGCGTTGGCGCGGCGCCCCGAGCGAATCGCCGTGTCCCGCGACCCTGGCCTTCGTCGAGCAGCACGCGCTCTGGCCCGGGGCGCGGCCTGCCTCTTCCCCGAGCAACCCCTGATCGACCCTTAGGCGTTTCTCTCGCCCTCGCCCGCCCAGGACCAACCAGAGCCCTTCTGAGCCGTGTCGCACGCACCGCGTGAGCGGCACGCCCGTTGCAGTCCGGCACCCAGACGCTCCGGTCGGTCGCGCGGGTCCCCCCTTGGGTCCGACTGACGTGCGTAACGAACCTAATGAGAGGGGAAGATCCATGCGATCTCGTGGGACCGCTGCCCTGTGCAGCGCGCTCGCTTTCCTAGTCGTCAGCGCGACGGCGGGAGCTGCCGAGCCGGTAGAAGAACAGCTAAAGCGAATGGAAGAGCGGCTGCTCCAGATGGAGGACCGCCTGCAGGCGACCTCCGAGCAGCTCGAGGCGGCCGAGACCCAGGTCGAGGCTCAGAACGAGGTGCTCCATAGCGCGGGGCTCGCAGACGGGCGCGCCGAGGCCAACGGGCTCACCGATTTTGTCAACAGTATCAACTTCGGTGGCTGGGTGGCCGGAAGCTGGACCTGGAACTTCAACAACCCGGACGGTCAGGCCCTGAATGGTGCCAACCAGGGGAGTGTCACTGCCTACCCTTTCCATCCGGACGCGAACAGCTTCGCGCTCGACCAGTTCTGGCTTGAGATGGAGCGCCCCATCGACGAGGAGAACCGCTCCGGGTTCCGCGTCGATCTGAACTACGGAAAGTCGGCGGGGCTTCTCGGCGACGCGCCTGGAACGGTCGGCAACGGCGGTGACGGATTCTCCGGCAACGACTTCAACCTCTACCAGGCCTACATCCAGTACCTCGCACCGATCGGTAACGGCGTGAGCCTGCAGTTTGGGAAATTCGGCACCGTTATAGGCGTTGAGGTGATGCAGCAGCCGTACAACTTCAACATTAGCCGCGGCCATCTGTACCAGCTGTTCCAGCCGTTTACCCACACCGGGATCCTGGCTTCAACGGAAGTGGGTGGATTCTCGCTGGCGCTGGGTGGCGTCAACTCGACCCGTTCGTTTGACGCCGCCGACGTCGACCTCGGCAACGGCAAGGCCGCGCTGTGGAGCATCGGCTACGAGATCGGCAACGTCGGGCTCTCCTTCGCGGGCGCCTGGGGGAGCGCCGACGGCAGCCGCTCGCTGTGTTCCGTGGGGGTTCCCGGCTCTTGCAAATCCGGCGCGGACGAGCTGATCCTCGACTGGATCGTCTCCTGGGATCCCATGGAAAACCTCTCCACCTACGTCAACGTCGACTACATCACGACGGACGACGTGACGCTCGACCTCACCAACGGGCGCCAGAAAGACGTCGACGGCGTCGGGGTGGCCGCGGCCGCGCGCTACGGCATTACGGACCGCACGGGCTTCGCCTTCCGTGGTGAGTGGGCGCGGCTCAACAACTTCTATGGAACCGCGACATCGCCCGAGGACCTCAAGATCTGGGGTCTGACCGGCACCGTGGATCACCTGCTCACCGATGCGTTGATGCTCAAAACCGAGGTTCGCTACGACAACGGCGACGACGGCATGGGCAACAACGTCTTCCAGGGCGACGACGGTTTTGTGCTCGAGAACAAGAGCCAGGTCGTCCTGCTGGTCGAGGCGATCTACAAGTTCGACGGGTTCGGAGGCGAATAGCGACCGGAGGCGGCCCGGAGCCCTCCTCCGGTCACCGTCTCCAAACCGGGGCGCGGCGTTGCCGCGTCCCGGTTCTTTTTTTCTCGCGGCGGCGGGAGGTCGCCGGCCGAGGGGGCAACCAACAGTTTGCATGGGTGGCGGGCAGGGCTGCCGAGAATGTTTGCAGCCGCTGCGCATCGGTTGCGGAGGGGTAAGTGCAGGGCGCGCTCTCGGCCCGCCTCGGAGGGCTGAGGGCCCTCTACGGGGTCGCGGGTCTTGGCACACCACTTGCTCATCACCAAGAGGCTGGCCCCACACGCTTTGGGGGCCCGTCTAACGCGAGGTGAGCCCAATGCACAAAGTCGAAGCGATCATCAAGCCCTTCAAGCTGGATGAGGTCAAGGAAGCCCTGCAGGCCGCCGGCATCCAGGGGATGACGGTGTCGGAGGTCAAGGGATTTGGCCGCCAGAAAGGCCACACGGAGCTCTATCGCGGCGCGGAATACGTCGTAGACTTCCTCCCCAAGATCAAGCTCGAGATCGCTTGCAGCGACGAGATGACCGACAAGGTCGTCCAGGCAATCGTCTCCGCCGCCAACACCGGTCGAATCGGAGACGGCAAGATCTTTGTCAGTGCACTCGAGGAAGTGGTCCGCATTCGCACGGGCGAGAGCGGGTCCGAGGCGCTTTAGCCGGATGATGACCGAAAGGAAGAACCCCCAATGAATATGAAAGAAGCCCTGGAGCTCGCCAAGGCGAGCGACGCGGTGATGGCCGACCTGCGTTTCATCGACTGGCCCGGAACCTGGCAGCACTGCTCCTACCCGATCGACATGCTGGACGAAGGAGCATTCGAAGAGGGAATGGGCTTCGACGGCTCGTCGATCCGCGGATGGCAGGGTATCCACGAGAGCGACATGATGATGGTTCCGGACCCGTCTACGGCCTTCATCGACCCCTTCTTTGAGCACCCGACCCTGGTGATGATCTGCGACATCGTGGATCCAATCACGCGCCAGCCCTACTCGCGTGACCCGCGTTACATCGCCAAAAAGGCCGAGGCGTATCTGCGCCAACTCGGCGTCGGTGACACCGCCTACTTCGGACCCGAGGCCGAGTTCTTTGTGTTCGGCGACGCGCGCTTCAGCACGGGCTCCAACCACGGCTTCTATCAGATCGACTCCGCGGAAGGCGTGTGGAACTCGGGCTCCGAGGAAGAGGGTGGCAACCTCGCGTACAAGCCGCGCTCGAAGGAGGGCTACTTCCCGGTGCCGCCCACCGACTCGCTCCAGAACCTGCGCACCGAGATGGTACTGGTGATGCAGCAGCTCGGGATCACGATCGAGGCGCAGCACCACGAGGTCGCCACAGCGGGCCAGTGCGAGATCGACATGAAGTTCGACACGCTGGTCTCAATGGCGGATCAGCTCACAAAGTACAAGTACGTGGTGAAGAACGTGGCGCGGCTCAACGGTTTCACCGCCACCTTCATGCCCAAGCCCATCTACGAAGACAACGGATCGGGCATGCACACCCACCAGTCGATTTGGAAGGACGGCGCGCCGCTCTTTGCGGGCGACGGCTATGCGGGGCTCTCGGAGCTCGGCCTCTACTACATCGGTGGGATCTTGAAGCATTCGCGCGCGCTCGCAGCCTTTACCAACCCGACGACGAACTCGTACAAGCGGCTGACGCCCGGGTTCGAGGCGCCGGTGAATCTGGCGCTGTCGGCGCGCAACCGCTCGGCGTCCTGCCGGATTCCGATGTACTCGCCCAGCCCGAAGGCCAAGCGTGTCGAAGTGCGGTATCCCGACCCGACCTGCAACCCCTACCTGGCGTTCTCGGCGATGTTGATGGCGGGGCTGGACGGCATCGAGAACAAGATCGATCCCGGCGAGCCCCTCGACAAGAACATCTACTCGCTCTCGCCGCAAGAACTGGCGGGGATCCCGACGATGCCGGCCAGCCTCGAAGAAGCGCTCGAAGAGCTCCACAGCGACCACGCCTTCTTGCTGAAGGGTGACGTCTTCACCGACGACGCGGTCGAGCAGTGGATCGAGTACAAGCGGGAGAACGAGGTCGATGAGATCCGGGTGCGGCCCCACCCGCACGAGTTCGAGCTCTACTTCGACGCGTAGAGGAACTCGCCTTCGCTCGCAGCTAGAGCCGTTGCCCTCAAAGGGGCTCGGTGGGGACGCGATTTCGTCCTGGTCTGGACTTCGCGAAGGCTACGCCTTCGCTGCGCGCTCCGCGGCTAGCGCCGCTCCGCTTGCAGGCCGAGGACGTCTGCCATGCTGTAGAAGCCCGGAGGCTGCTCTACGGCCCAGAAGGCAGCGCGCAGTGCGCCGGCGGCAAAGTGGTCGCGGGTGGCAGCCCGGTGGATCAGCTCGATCCGCTCGCCACGGCCGATAAAGAGCACCGTGTGTTCGCCGGCGGCGTCGCCGCCGCGCAGCGTCTGGACGCCGATCGCGTCGGCCGGCCGGGGCCCGGTCTCCCCAGCGCGCTCGAGGACGAGATGCTCCGCGAGCTTGCGACCGCGAGCCGCCGCGATCTGCTCCGCCAGGACCAGCGCCGTCCCGCTCGGCGCGTCGCGTTTCGCGCTGTGGTGGAGCTCGACGATCTCCGCGTCGTATCCGCTCCCGAGCATCGCGCTGGCGCGGCCACTCAGGTGGATCAGGGCGTTCACTGCGACCGAGAAGTTCGCCGCCCACACGATCGGCACCGTCGCAGCTTGGGCCTCGAGGGCCGCGCGGCCGGCGTCGTCAAAGCCCGTCGTCCCGCAGACGTACGCAACCCCCGCCTCGGCGGCGGCGGCCAGCGCCGCAAGGCTCGCGGCGGGTGCCGAGAAGTCGATCGCCACCTGGGCGTCGGCCAGGGCGTCGCGGGGCTCGTCGCAGAGCGCCACAGGCCCCAAGAAGGTACCGGTGTCGGGGTGCCCGGCGGCCTCCAGCGCGCCGCAGAGGACCGCCTCGTCGCTCTCCGAAAGGGCGGCCCGCACGCGCTCTCCCATGCGTCCGAGCGCGCCAATACAGGCCACCCGAAGCGGCGCTCTGCTCAAAGCAACCCCAGCTCTTTCAGCGCTCCCTGCAGGCCCTCGCGGTAGTTGTCGGCGAGCGGGGTCAAGGGAAGCCGGAGCTCTTCGCGAATCAGGCCCATCATCGAGAGTGCCGCCTTCACCGGAATCGGATTGGTCTCGCAGAACAATGCCTGCACCAGGGGCACGAGCCGCAGGTGCGCCTCCCGGGCGCGTTCGTTGTCGCCGTCGCGATAGGCCTGCACCACTTCGACCATGTCGGCCGGCGCCACGTTGGAAAGCGTCGAGATCACTCCTTTGCCACCGATCGAGAGCAACGGGAGCGTCAGGAGATCGTCCCCGGCCAGCACCGAGAAATCGGGGGGTGCGAGCGCGATGAGCTGCGAGACCTGCCCGATGTCGCCGCTCGCCTCTTTCACGGCGACGATCTGCTCGATCTCCGCGAGCCGCGCCATGGTCGTGGCTTCGACGTTCGACGACGTGCGACCCGGGATGTTGTACACGATCAGCGGAAACGCCGTCCGCCGCGCCACCTCTGCAAAGTGCTCGGCGATTCCGCGCTGGGTCGGCTTGTTGTAATACGGCGAGATCAACAGCGCGCCGTCGGCACCGGCTTCCTTGGCGTGCAGTGTGAGCTCGACGGCCTCGCGCGTGCTGTTCGAGCCCGTTCCGGCGATCACCTGGATTCGGCCCCGGGCGGCCGCCACCGCCAGCTCGACCACGCGGCGATGTTCCGCGTGGGACAAAGTTGCGGATTCGCCGGTCGTTCCACAGGGGACGATCGCGTCGACGCCACCGCTCACCTGTCGTTCGACCAGCTCTTCGAACGCGCGCTCGTCGAGGGCACCGTCGCGCATCGGGGTTACCAGGGCAGTCAGCACGCCTTCGAACATCACGCACTCCTCTGTGGAACCGCGGTGAGATCTACGCGTCCGCGAAACACGTGTTGCGCGGGCCCGGTCATCGTCAGGTGGGCGTCAGAGCCCGGCCACTCGATTCGAAGCGCCCCGCCCCGCAGGGCGATCTCGACCACGCGTTCGCAATGCCCGAGCAGCATCGAGGCCACGCCGACCGCGCAGGCGCCGCTCCCGCAGGCCAGGGTCTCGCCTGTGCCGCGCTCCCAAGTGCGCTGCCGCAGTTGCGTCCGCGAGGTGATTTCCACGAATTCCACATTGGTGCGGTTGGGGAACACCGGGTGGTTTTCGAGCGCAGGCCCGAGGCGATCGATCGCAACGGCGTCGACGGAGTCGACGTAGAGGACGCAGTGGGGGTTTCCGATCGAGATTGCACTGACCCGCAGCGACTCGCCTGCGGCGTCAAGCGGAACGTCGAGCGCCGGCTCGTCGGGCGTCGCACCCCGCAGCGTGGTGGGAACTTTTTCGGGCTCGAGGATCGGGTGGCCCATGTCGACGGCTACCCGCCCCGGCCCGGCGAGCCGCGGTGTCACGACGCCTTTCAGGGTCTCGATCGGGACTTCGTCCGCATCGGTCAGGCCGGTCTCTCGGAGCCACAGGTAGAAGGCCCGAATTCCGTTCGCGCACATTTCCGCCCGCGAGCCGTCAGGGTTCCAGATCTCCATCCGGAACGCGGCGTCGGCTCCGGTCGCTGGACGAGCTACCAGCAGCTGGTCGCCGCCGATGCCGAGACGCCGGTCGAGGAGAAAAGAGGCGATCGGGTCGACCTCGGGGAGGGCGTCCCGTACGCCGTCCAAGATCACGACGTCGTTTCCGGCGCCGTGCATCTTGGTGAATTCCAGGTGCCGCTCACTCATCTTCTTCGCTCCCGGTGATCCCCGGCAGATTCAAGCGGAAATCGGGTTGGCCGAGGTCGGGCACCTGCTCCGACGCCTCGCCTGCGTCGCTCGGCGTCGACGACGGTGCCGGCTTGGGTTCCGGGCGGATCGGTGCGCCGTAGCGGCCACAGCCCAATGCTAGGCCCATCAGGGCTGCAATCCAGATCCACCTCATCCCCGGGCGCCCCCGAGCTCGGCGAGCTCCTGTTCGATTTCTCTGCGGGCGGCCTCGAGGGCCTCCGTGACCCGTGCCCTCGCCGTCTGTCCGACGCGGTCGCGGCGTTCGAGAGCCCCGTCGAGGCTCAGCAATTCTCCCGCACCGGCGGAGAACGCGGGGTGAAAATCGCGTAGCGACTCGCGAGAAAGTGTCCGTAGATCCAGGTCGCCCGCGACGCAGTGGGCCACGATGCGCCCCACCACTTCGTGAGCCTTTCGAAAGGGCACCCCTTCGCGCACCAAATCCTCGGCCAGGTCCGTCGCCAGCAGCATCGGGTCGGAGGCGGCCTCGCGCATTCGGTCTTGGCGGACCTCGAGCGTCGCGAGGGTGCCCGCGAGAACCTCGAGGCAATCCGCCATGGTGTTGGCGGCGTCGAAAACCGGCTCCTTGTCTTCCTGCAGATCGCGGTTGTAGGTGAGCGGTAGCCCTTTTACGACCGTGAGGAGCGTCATCAGGTCGCCGATGACGCGGGCGCTTTTGCCGCGGACCAGCTCCGGTACGTCCGGGTTCTTTTTCTGTGGCATCAGGCTCGAGCCCGTGGAGTACGCGTCGGCCATCTCGATAAATCCAAACTCGGTGGAGGCCCAGAGCACGAGTTCTTCCGCCAGCCGCGAGAGGTGCACCGCCGCGATCGCACAGACCGCCAGGAACTCGAGCGGCGCATCGCGGGACGCGACGGAATCCATACTGTTGCGGCTAGGCGCGTCAAAGCCCAGGGCGTCGGCGGTGAGGGCCCGGTCGAGCGGAAGGGTGCTCCCCGCGAGCGCGCCCGATCCGAGCGGGCATTGGGCCAAGCGCGTCTCAAAATCGCGCATGCGGGCCGCGTCGCGACCCAACATCTCGAAGAAGGCGAGCCAGTGGTGCGCGAGCCGCACCGGCTGAGCGCGCTGTAGATGGGTGTAGCCGGGGAGCACCGTGTCCAGGTGCTCGGTAGCGCGGTCGACCAAGACGCCGCGGAGTCCGCCGATGCCTCGGCGCACAGCGTGCGCCGCGTCCCGGAGAAAGAGAAACAAGTCGGTGGCCACCTGGTCGTTGCGGCTGCGACCGGTGTGGAGCTTGCCCGCGACCTCTCCCACCTTCTCGCGGAGCCGCCTCTCCAGATTCATGTGCACGTCTTCGTGGGCGGGGTCCCACTCGATCCGTCCGGCGTCGAGATCCGCCTCCAGGGCCTCGAGGCCCGCCACCAGCCGGGCGGCATCTTCCGCTGGGATCACGCCCGTTTTGCCGAGCATTTGCGCATGGGCGATGGAGCCGCGCAGGTCGAAACGGGCGAGTGCGTGGTCAAAGTGCACCGACGCACTGAAGCGTTCAACGACCGCATCGGTCGCTTCGCCGAAGCGTCCGCCCCATGCCTTGCCCTTTCCCATGGGCGCAAATCTCGGAAAGCTCTAAGGTTTTGGCAAGCTTGTCGAACCCCATGTCCCCAAAACCGAGCCCCCCAGGCCGGCCGATTGGCGCGTCGAAGCAAACGCAGCACCCGTGAAGCCCGCCGCCGCCCTGCGTCGCGGCGCAGCTCGCCCCAGACCCGACGCGTCCAGCCGGCGCGTTTAACGCTTTGGCGCGCGGCGCTGATCGCGCTCGCGCTGCTGGCGTTCGGGGCGGGAATGTTCAGCGGCCGGGCGCTGGGCCGCCTCGACCGGATCGTGACCGCTCGTTTCGAGGGCCGGCTGTTCCGGGTGCCCTCGCGTGTCTACACCGCTCCCACCATTCTCTACCCGGGTCTCGATATCGACCAAATTGGGCTTCCGGACACCCTCGAGCGTCTTGGCTATCGCCGCGAACCCAAGTCTCACCGGGAGGTGGAGCTACCCGGGGGATTTTTCTGGGAACGCGACCGACTCAAGCTCCACCTCCGCGCATTCGAACACCCGACCCGTCCCGAACCGGCACGCCGCATCTCGCTTGAGCTCTACGGACGCGAGATTGACCGCATCCTCGATCTCGACACCCGCCGCGAGCTCTCGGCGGTGCTGATCGAGCCCGAGACCGTTGGAGCCTACTTCGGCCCCGACCGCGAGCAGCGCGAGCTCGTGAGCCTCGAGCAGGTGCCCGAAAGTCTGGTCGCCGCCATCTTCGCCGTCGAAGACCAGCGCTTCGAGCGCCACCGCGGCATCGACTGGCGTCGGGTTGCCGGCGCCTTTTGGGCCAATCTTCGGGCCCGCGGGATCCGCCAGGGCGGAAGTACCCTGACGCAGCAGCTGGTAAAGAACTTCTTTCTCACCCCCGAGCGCACGCTTCGTCGCAAAGCCCAAGAGGCGGTGATGGCGGTGCTCGTGGAGTCGCGATACGACAAAGATGCGATCCTCGAGGCGTATCTCAACGAAATCTATCTCGGCCAGCGGGGCTCCACCTCCATCCACGGGGTCGGCGAGGCATCGCGCGCCTTTTTCGGAAAGGCCCCGCGTGATCTGGCGCTGCACGAATCGGCGCTGCTCGCCGCGATGATCCAGAGCCCGAATGGTGTCTCTCCGTATCGGAACCCCGAACGCGCGAAGGAGCGGCGGAACTTGGTGCTCCACCTGATGCGCCGCCAGGGGCGGATCTCGCCGAGTGAGCTCGCTGAGGCGCAGGCGGAACCGATCCTGCTGGCGGCGCAAGTGACCGAGCCACGCGAAACGCGCTACTTCCTCGACGCGTTGCGGCGGCAGCTCCCCCAGCACTTCGACGCCGATTCGCTGGCGAGCGACGGGATGCGAATCTATTCGACCCTCGATTTGCGCCTTCAACACCACGCCGTCGAAGCGATGCGCGTTGGCCTCGAGGAGCTCGAGAATCGTTTCAAGCACCTTGCGCCCGAGGGGCAGCCAACGCTGCAGGGGTGCCTGGTCGCACTCCGACCCCAGACCGGGGAGGTGCTCGCGATGGTGGGCGGTCGCGACTATTCCCGTTCCCAGTACAACCGCTGTACGCAGGCGCGGCGCCCTGCCGGGAGCGTCTTCAAGACCTTTGTGTATGTGGCCGCCCTCGAGCGGGCGGCGGGGCCGGTCGTGACGCTGGCGAGTAGTCTCGACGATTCCCCGCTGACGGTGGACACGCCGAACGGGCCTTGGTCACCCTCGAACTACGACCTCGAGTTCCACGGCGAGGTGGGTGTCCGCGAAGCGCTCGAGCGTTCCCTCAACGTCGCGACGGCGCGTTTGGGCCAGGCGGTCGGGATTGCGCGGGTGGCCTCCATGGCCGGGCGCCTGGGAATCGAGAGCGAGCTTCCCGAGGTTCCGAGCCTGGCTCTCGGGGCCGCCGATCTCTCCCCGGTCGAGGTCGCGCGCGCCTACGCCACGCTCGCAAACGGCGGCGTTCGACCCGAGATTCGTTTCTTCGAAGACGTCGTCGATGCCGACCAGCAGACGCTCGAACAACGGCCCCTTGAGTTCGAACGCGTTGTCGACCCGGCCACCGCGTATCTCGCGGTCACCCTGCTCGAGGGGGTCGTCGAGACGGGAACGGGAAGACGCGTGCGTAGCGAGCTGCGCGGCCCGGTGGCGGGCAAGACGGGTACGAGCGACGAATCCAAAGACGTCTGGTTCGTCGGCTTCACGCCGGAACTCGTCGCGGTCGTGTGGCTCGGTTACGACGAGCCGAAAAGTCTGAAGGGCTCGGCGAGCCATCTGGCGCTCCCGATCTGGCTGCGATTCATGCGCGCGGCCACCGGCGGAGAAATTCGCGGAGCCTTCCTGCCACCGCCGGGGATCCAGCGGGTTGAGATCGACCCACTCACAGGCGCCCGCGCCCTTCCCGGGTGCCCGCGTAGACGCGCCGAATATTTCTTGACGGGAACGCAACCCGAAGAGACGTGTCCGGCGGTGCCCTGGCAGCGACGGAGTCCGCGTGATTCATCTCCAGGTGTGATCGATCGATTCTTCGAGCGGTGGTTGTGGGGGCAGCGTTGAGTGGTACGCCCAGGCATTGGTGGGTGGTGCTGTCCGTGATTTTCGTCGCTGCCTGTCGGGGTGGAGCCCCCCCAATCGATGATCCCTTTCCCGATGGATTGACTTGGCGTTTCTCCGATGTCGCCGAGTTGGGAGACGCGCGCCGACGCGCCTCGAACCGACTCGTCGGTGAAGCCCTCAGTGAGTCGCACGCCGACACCCCGCGCGCTCCGGAGCGAATCCGCCGTGCGCTACAGGTCGACGCCACCAACCCGTGGGCTTATCTCGCCTTGGCGCGCGAGCAAGTCGGTCGGGGAGAGTACGAGGCGGCCTGGGCGGCACTCGATCAAGCGGAGGCGCGAATCAACGCCGAGGGGGAAATTCCCCTCGGCGTTCAGGCCCACCTCAGCGGTTTGCGCGGTCGGGTTCTCGTCTCGCGCGATCGATCGCAGGCCGCGTTCCCGCTTTTTGCTGAAGCGGAGCGTCTGGCGCCCGCGGTCTGGGACGATCAACATCTCAACGCGGCCGAGCTGCGGTGAGCTAGGTTGCTCCGCAATGGCGCCGCGCTTTCAGCCCAAAGCAAAACTCTTCCTCTTCGCTGCGCTCGTGGCGTTTGTCAGCGACTTCGCGACCAAAGCCTGGATCGTCGACAACGTCGAGCTGTTCGGCCGCATCGATGTGATCGAGGGGTTTTTTGCGATCACCCACGTCCGCAACCCCGCCGCGGCGTTTGGGCTGTTGCGAGATTTCCCCGAGGAGTTTCGTCTGCCCTTTTTCCTTGGGGTCAGCGTCCTGGCCGTCCTCTTGGTGTTGTCGTTCTACCGAAAGCTCGCCCCAGGGGATCGACTTTCGGCGGTGGCGCTGGGATTGATTCTCGGCGGTGCCGCGGGCAACACATACGACCGCGTGACACTGGGCGAGGTGGTCGACTTTCTCCACTTTCGCTTGTGGAGGAACTTTTCGTGGCCCGATTTTAATTTCGCAGATTCGTGGATCGTGATCGGCGTGGCCTTGCTCTTCATCGAACTCCTCGCAGCCGAGTCCGACCCCGAGGGTGGGCAAGCGTCGCCGAGCGACCCGCGCAGCACGGAGGAGCCGCGCGGAGTTCGCGAAGGGGGGTCGTAGACGGGCGAAGCCACCGCGCCGCGTTTTCGACCGGGACTTGCTCCGACGGACAAACGCGCTCCAACTGTTTCGCGCATGCATTTTCCCGACGAGAAATCGATTTCTCGTGTTGACAGTGAAATGCGCCCATGCGATTAAACCGACGTCCAACACGCAGTGAAAGCTCGCGGCGCCCCTCGGAACCCCAACCCGTCGGACGAGCATGCAACAACAAAAAGCTTGCCTCCTCTGTTCTGTCCCGGTCACGACGCTGAACCAAAGTTCGTCTTCGCCTCTTCGACGAAGCGGTCGAGCCCGCTAATGCGACGCGCAAAAAGCGACTACTCGATTCAAACCGTCGTAAACGCGTTGCGCGCACTCGAAGCCTTCGAAGGACAGCGCGACGTCGGCGTCTCCGAGCTTTCGCGAAAGCTCGGTCTTCACAAGAACAACGTGTTTCGCGTTCTCGCGACGCTGGAGCAACACGGCTACATCGAACAGGTCGCCGACAACGACCGCTATCGCCTCGGGCCGTCGTGCCAGCGCTTGGGCCGCGCGTTTCGAGAGACACGCGACATCGGCAGCGAGGCGCCCGCGTATGTCGCCGAGCTCGCCGAGCGGATCGGCGAGAGCGCCCACGTCGCCGTCCGCGAGGGCGGGTGGGTGCGGCACCTCTATGGAGTCGAGGGAGGTGCGCGTGTGCGCACGGGTCTCCGCGTCGGAGATTCGCTTCCGGTCCACTGCACCGCGCTCGGGAAGGTGCTGATCGGCTGCGCACCGATGCACGTGTTGGAGAGCTTCGATCGGGAGTCGCTCAGCCGCGGCGATCTCGACCGACGGACCGACGCCACCATCGTCGATCGGGAGAAGCTGATCGACCACCTGCGGGGTGTTGCGAGCCAGGGATGGGCGCTCGACCTGGGGGAGTGGGACGAGCAGATCACTTGCGCGGCGGTGCCCGTCTTCGACGGTGAGGGGACGCTCGCGGGTGCGCTTTCGATTTCGGGGCCGGCCTTCCGGTTGAGCCGGAGCGATCTCGAAACACGCGCGATTCCCGTGCTTCAGGACGTCGCCCAGCGGCTCTCGAAATCCCTCGGGGCTGCAAGCTAATCCGTAGCTGAGCTCCGCGGGCGAGAGCGGCGCCCGTGGCAACGCGCGGGGCGGTCTCGTCCTTGATGAACGTCGCGCCGGCTTCGCCGGCGCTGCGCGCTGCGGGGCTTTGCTCGCGACGGGGTGCGCGATCTCGTCCCTGATGGACTTCGCGCCGGCTTCGCCGGCGCTGCGCGCTGCGGGGCTTCGCCCCTTCGCTTGCTAGTCTTCCCGGCATGGATTTCAAACTCAGCGAAGAACAAGAGCTGCTCCGCGAGACCGCGCGAAGATTCGCGCGCGACGAGATGGCGCCGGTCGCCGGTCACTACGACCAGAGTGGCGAGTTCCCCCGCGAGATCATCCGCAAGGCGTGGGAGTTGGGTCTCGTCAGCACTTGCATCCCGCCCGAGAACGGCGGACTTGGCCTGCCGATCCTAGAGCAGTGTCTCGTGGTGGAGGAGTTGTCCTGGGGCTGTTCCGGCATGACCACGTCGATGATGGCCAACGACCTCGGGCTGATGCCGATCGTTATCGGTGGAGACGAGGATCAGAAAAAGCGCTGGCTGAATCGCGCCTCCGACGAGTTTGAGCTGGTGGCGTTTGCGCTCTCGGAGCCCGAGGCGGGAAGCGATGTCGCCGGAATGCAGCTACACGCCGAAAAACAGGGCGACCACTACGTGCTGAACGGCACCAAATGCTGGATCACCAACGGCGGGGAGGCCGACTTCTACACTGTCTTTGCCACCCTCGATCGCAGCAGCCGCCACAAGGGCATCTGCGCCTTTGTGGTCGATCGCCGGGCGCCAGGGCTCGAGCCCGGCAAAAAGGAAGACAAAATGGGTCAGCGGGCAAGCGACACCCGCGTGATCCATTTCGACAACGTGAAGGTGCCGGTGGCGGATCGTCTCGGGGAAGAGGGGCAGGGCTTCGCGATTGCGATGCAGACGCTCGACCGCACCCGACCGCCGATCGGGGCGTTGGCTACCGGGATCTCCCAGCGTGCGCTCGACGAAGCCCTCGACTACACCGGCCAGCGCAAGGCCTTTGGGGGCCCGATCAACAACTTTCAGGCGGTCCAGTTCATCCTGGCCGACATGGCGAAAGACCTCGAGGCCGGCAGGCTCCTTACGCTGCAGAGCGCCTGGATGGTCGATCAGGACGCGAACGCCTCGAAGTACTCGTCTTTCGCCAAGTGCTTCGCCACCGACACCGCGATGCGCATCACCACCGACGCGGTGCAGCTCTTTGGGGGCAACGGCTACACCAAGGAGTATCCGGTCGAGAAGCTGATGCGCGACGCCAAGCTGATGCAGATCTACGAGGGAACGAACCAGATCCAGCGCGTCGTGATCGCCCGGGAGCTCATGCGCCAGTAGTGTCTAAGCCTGCCGCGGAGACGGCCCCGGGGGCATTTCCGGCCCCGCCCGGGGGCCCAGGCGGGCCGCGTTGGGGGCCGCATAGCGGGCCTAACGGCCCGGATCTCTTGCACAAACGACGTTCGACACTGCCTCGGGGGGTCTGATAGACTGGCGCGTCTCGCACCCCCGCGAGATAGCCATCGGCCAGTTTGCGAGCGTTTTCCCGGCCACCCCGCCCGGCGGCGCCCGCACGAGGACCCCAGATCCGTGTACACCAAAGAAGAGGCGCTCGAATATCACGCGGCGGGGCGCCCTGGCAAAATCAAGGTGGTTCCGACCAAGCCCTGCGCGACGCAGGTGGACCTGTCGCTGGCCTATTCTCCGGGGGTCGCAGAGCCGTGCCTCGCCATTGCGGACGACCCGAGCGCGGTCTTTCAATACACCGCGCGGGCCAACCTCGTCGCCGTGATCAGCAACGGCACCGCGGTGCTGGGCCTCGGCAACATCGGCGCCGCCGCCAGCAAGCCGGTGATGGAGGGCAAAGGCGTCCTGTTCAAGCGCTTCGCCGACATCGATGTCTATGACATCGAGATCGACAGCACCGACCCCGACGAGATCATCCGGGTGTGTCAGCTGATCGCGCCCACCTTTGGGGGGATCAACCTCGAGGACATCAAGGCTCCCGAGTGTTTTGCGATCGAGCAGACCCTCAAGCGCACCACGGACATCCCCGTCTTTCACGACGACCAACACGGGACGGCGATCATCTCGGGCGCCGCCCTGCTCAACGCCCTGGAACTCGTCGGGAAAAAGATCGAAGACGTAAAGGTGGTGTTCTCGGGTGCCGGCGCGTCGGGGATCGCGTGCGCGAGGCTGTACCAAGACCTCGGGGTCCGGCCCGAGAACGTGCTCCTGGTCGACAGCCGGGGCGTCCTGTGGGATGGACGCACCGAGGGCCTCAACGAGTACAAAGAGCCCTTCGTCCGCGACACCGACCGGCGCACCTTGGGCGATGCGCTCGACGGCGCCGACGTCTTTGTGGGGCTCTCTTCCGCCGGCCTCGTCACCCAAGACATGGTGCGCACCATGGCCGCGGACCCCGTCGTGTTCGCCATGGCCAACCCCGACCCGGAGATATCCCCGCCGGACGTCGAGGCGGTGCGGAGTGATGCCATCACCGCGACCGGGCGCTCCGACTACCCGAACCAGGTGAACAACGTTCTTGGCTTCCCCTTCATCTTCCGCGGTGCCCTCGACGTGAGCGCACGGCGCATCACCGAGGAGATGAAG
>CAJIBI010000144.1_pt1 | contig 38226 bp, 39 predicted proteins | sample 9199321 | NCBI WGS metagenome assembly CAJIBI01 (sample SAMEA7708294, study PRJEB35096) | sediment metagenome | biome: marine neritic benthic zone biome [ENVO:01000025]; feature: sediment [ENVO:00002007]; material: shallow marine sediment [ENVO:03000034] sea grass bed [ENVO_01000059] ... | reverse complement strand
GTCTCGACGGGGTGCTGACCGAGCTTCTCGGCCGCCTGCCCGACGGCAGCCGCCGCGAGCTCGAGGAGATCCTGCACGCCGTTTACGCCCTCGATGACCAGCTCCGAGATCGGGCCGCCCAGAACGTCCTCGGCGAGCTTGCCGTCGTCGGAGTCCTGGATCAGCGCCTGGCGGATCTCCGCGTCACTGATGTTGGCGATGCGCTCTTCGACGTTGCCCTGAAGCGCCTGGTTCCAGGCCGGGGCCGTGTCGTAGAGGTTCCAGTCCTCGAGGGTGAAGGTGAAGGGCCCGCGCACGGTCACCGTCATCCCGTAGATCTGCTCGCCGCGGTCGTTCGACTCTTGCACCCAGTGCACAGCCTGGCGGTGCGCTTCGGGCACGGTGTCGAAGGGAATGATCACGTTGTGCAGAATCGGCCGGCCCGAGACGGCCGCGAGCTTCGACTCGAAGGCCTGGTCGGGGTTGACGTCGCCGTGACCCACCATCGTGTCCACGCCGCGCCCGATATCGCCGGTGAACTGCGTGATCTGGATGTTGCCCTCGCCGCGTTCGGCCAGCACTTCGCCCAGAGCCAATACGAGACGGTCGGTCATGGTGTCGGTCACCATCGGCGATCCATCGAAGTCGGCCTGGATTGAGTTCTCGCCGAGCCGCTGCACCGAGAAGCCGTGGGCACCGTGATCCATCGCCTCGTGGAGCAGGCGCTGCATCTCCTTGGTCTCGGCGTCGGTGGCGTCGCGCTTCTTGGCTTCCTCGAGCCCCATCACCCAGGTCATCAGCGGTGCCACCGGCATGTAGCTGATGCAGTTGACGCCCTTGGGCATGCGGTCGAGCGAGTCGAGCCATTCGGGGAAGGTGACCCAGTCCCAGAGCATCCCCGCCTTCATCGAGGCGTACGGAATCGCTTCGGTGCGGGTCATGGTCAGCATCGCCCTCTCGCGGAACTCGGGCTCCACCGGAGCAAAGCCAAACCCGCAGTTCCCGAGCACCACCGACGTCACGCCGTGCCAGCCGGAGATCGTGCAGTACGGGTCCCACTGGATCTGCGCGTCGTAGTGGGTGTGCAGGTCGACAAACCCCGGCGCGACGATCAATCCCTTCGCGTCGAGCACACGATCGGCGCTCGCCTTTTTGAGCGAGCCGATCTCGGCAATTACGCCGTTGCGGATACCGATATCGCCGACAAAGCGCGGCACCTGCGTGCCGTCGACTATGGTGCCCTGTCTGATGATGAGATCGTAGTCCGGCACGAGGCCCCCCTTGGCCGAGATCCGCAGCAGTGCGGATCGGAGTGTTTGCAAGGTGGGCGGGCGCACCGGCGGGCGTGCCCGCCCGGTATACGGCCCTTCTACGCCTGCCGCTGTGGGCTGTCAACCAAGAATTTTAAGAATATTAAAAGAATTCGCGCTGCTCGAACCCCGCGAAAAAAAAGCGAGAACCACGGGTCGGTCGGCGCCCGATCGGCGATCCACCTAGACGAGTTCGGGGGCCCGATCTGCACCTGCGAGCCACACGGCGGGCCCGCAGGGCTGTCCGTCGGGTCGCGCCCTCGCCGATCACGACGAGGGCGCATCCCCGCGCCCTACTTGTGCTGCCCTTCGACTTCGAGCCAGATCTCGATGTCGTCCCCAACACCCGGGAGAAAGGTCTTCATTCCGAATTCGGAACGCTTGACGGTGGTCTTGGCGGAGAAGCCGGCGACCTCGACACCCGCCATCTGCGGATTGGGATGGGGGCCGACCTTGTTGAAGGTCACATCGAGTGTGACCGGCTTGGTCACGCCGAGCAGCGTCAGGTTGCCCTTGAGCTTGCCTTTCTTGGATCCGTTTTTCTCCACGCCGGTGCTCACGAATTCGATGGTGGGGAACTCGGCCGCGTTGAAGAAGTCCGGCGAGCGCAGATGGTCGTCGCGCTTTGCCGCCGCGGTATCGATGCTCCCGGTCTGAATCGTCAGTTCGACCTTGCCGCCGGCCCAATCCCCGTCGAAATCGAGCGCCCCGTCGAACTCGTTGAAGCGCCCAAAGACGTACGAGAACCCGAGATGGTTCACGCGAAACACGATCGCGGTGTGGGCCGCATCGATGTTGTAGGTCTTGGCGGCGGCGGTCTGCGTCAGCCCTGACACCAAGAGCGCACTGACCGCGAGAGCGGTCGCAATCTTTCGAAACATTGGGTTCATCCTTTTCTGGTGGTTCATTCCAAAGGAGCGGATCGCGACGCCAGGAGGATCGCGATCGCAACGGGCACGCCGGCGAACAAGAGAACGACGGCGGGATCGATCAACGCACGGAGGCCCCCAGCCCTGGAGCCGGTCACGGCCGGGGGGAGCAAACGCGTCAGCAGGCCAGACCCGGGGGCGAGCGCGGCGACCCCGAGTGCCCAGAGGTCCACCTTGGGCGTGAACCAGAGCAGCGCCGCGCCGATCGCCGTAAGCGCCACGGTGAAGACGCTCGCGGCGGACGCCCCGAGCCGGAGGGGCTCCCCGCGGAGCAGCTCCGCCACCGCGGCAACCAGCGCCATGGCTCCTGCCGAGGCGGCGACCGCCGCGGCGAGGAGGCTCAGCGAGGCGGATGCTCCCTGGAGCGCGATCGCCGCAAAGCCGCCGCCGAGCGCAATCAGCGGCGCGGCGGCGCTGGACGCCCGGCGCCGGTCGAGCTGCTCGAGCGAAACCATCGCAAGGGCCGCGCCCGCGACCAGCAGGACCACTGCGAGGATCGTGGCGAGCTCCCCGAGGCGACGGACGCCGATCCAAGCCGCGGCGCAGGCGGCCCACAGCAGCGCGGCCGCCAGGGTGGTGCGCCGGCGGGCGATCGTGCCGACCAGCGCCGGCGCCGCGAAACCTCCCACGGCGATCGCAAAGAACTTTTGTTTCGAGGCCACCGCGACCAGGGGAGGCCATCCCTCGAGCGCGACGTAGCCGACGAGGAAGCCCGCCAGCGCACACAACCCGGCCCACGCTTGCCGCCAACGAAGCGCTGGAAGGCCGGCTCCCGCGGCGGCGAGCACCAGGGTCACCGTGAAAGGGAGCGCAACGGCGGCGACGAAGGGAGACATGACCTTCGGGGTACGTCGCGAGGGGCGGAACCGTTACCGAGTCGCGAGGAAAATCTTCAGGTGCTGGCAATTTCGTTGAGAATCGGAATCAAATAGCGTTTGAACGCGTCTGGGTTCTCACACATCGGGAAGTGACCCATTCCTTCCATACGTTGAAACTTCGCCCCGGGCACCTCGCGCACCAGCTCTTCGGTCCGCTCGGGCCACACCGACCAGTCGTATTCGCCGGTGAGCAGATAGAGCGGGGTGCGGTCGGTGTCGATCCCTCCGGCTTTGCCGGAGAGGTCGTACTCGACCGAGTAGTAGTTGAGATCGCCGTTGAAGACCGGCGGCGCTCCCTGACTGTAGTGCCAACAGGTCTCGCGTTTGTAGGCCTCGGGGCTGCTGGGCGCCATGATGGTGTACATCATCGCCTGTTTGGCTTCGTTGCTCACGCGCGGATGGTCAAACTGTGTGATCTCGTTGTGGTGGCTGTTGAGCGCCGATTCGAGACCGATGATCGCGCGGAACTCGTCGCCGTGTTCGAGTGCGAGGTCGATCGCCACCTGTCCACCCATCGAGCACCCCATGAACACAGGGTTCTCCAGCTCGAGGGTGCGCATGAACTCCAGAATGAAGCCCATGAACCAATCGCGGCTGAGCTTGTAGCGCGTCGACCACCAGTCGATTCCCGTCGGCGGCACCGACTTTCCGTGATAGGGCAGGTCGTAGGCGATTACTCGGTAGTGGTCGGTAATTGCCGGGTCCTCGTGGAGGTGGCGGTACTGCCGGCCGTCGGACCCGGCGGTGTGCTGCACGAGCAGCGGGATGCCGCTCCCGCTCTCCTCGAAGTAGACCCGATACTCGACCCCTTGATGTTCCACGAACACGTACCGACCCACCGCGTTTTCAAACCGAGCCATGCTGTCTCCTACGAGAGTTGGGTGTGGTGACGCATCACTTCGAAGACACGAATGAGGGCCTGCATATACGCCCATCCGTCGAGCAGGTCCCCGGTGATCTTGAAGTCGTGATGGAAGGTCACGGCGTAAAGCGAGTGGTACATGGGCGGCGGCACCGGCTGCAGGAACTTCTCCCAGTCGCTCGTGGGTGCGCTGATGTCGAGGCTGCACGAATCCTCGATGCGGTAGGGCCGCACGTCGCTGAGCGCGCCGTCCCGAATCACCAATAGAAAGGCCTGATCACCCATCCCGAGCCGGATCTTGCTGTCCCAATAGCGCCCGGCGTGGGCGAACTCCGGGTCCTTGTTCACGCCTTCGCGGAACCCCTCGAGGTCGATCTGCAGCACCGGCGAACCTCCGAGCGTCCGAGCCCTCCGGGGGCTCGAGGATCCGCATGGTAGCGGCGTGACTCCCTCTGCGATACTCGCCGCCCGACACGGCAAAGCGAGCACGGCGCCGGGGACAGGAGCAGATGAAACAGACCAAGCTTTTCGTGGCCAACCGCGGAGAGATCGCGATCCGGATCGAGCGCGCTGCCGCGCAGCTCGGCGTCCCGAGCGTCGCGGTGTTCGCCGAAGACGATGCCACCTCACTCCACGTGCGGGGCGCCGACGAGCACTGGGCCTTGCGGGGTTCCGGCGCCGGCGCCTACCTCGACGTCGAGCAGATCCTCGAGGCCGCTGTGGCCACCGGCTGCGGCGTCCTTCATCCGGGTTACGGATTTCTGAGCGAGGACGCTGAGTTTGCCCGCCAGTGCGAGGCCGCGGGCGTGCGCTTCGCCGGGCCGGACGCGGCGACGCTCGAGCTCCTCGGGGACAAACTGCGCGCTCGGAAGCAGGCGGTGAGCTGCGGGGTACCGGTCCTGGCCGGGTCCGACGCCGCCGAAAGCCCCGCGGTGGCGCGGGAGTTTCTGGCGTCGCTGGGTGCGGGTGCCGCGGTGATGGTGAAGGCCGTAGGGGGCGGCGGTGGGCGCGGCATGCGCGTCGCGCGGACACCCGAGGAACTCGACGCGGCACTCGAGCGCTGCCGCTCGGAGGCGGGGGCAGCCTTTGGCAACGACGCGCTTTATCTCGAGGAGTATTTACCTCACGCGAAGCACATCGAAATTCAGGTCGTGGGTGACGGCGACGCGGTGGTGCATCTGGGGGAGCGCGAGTGCAGCGTGCAGCGGAACCACCAGAAGATCGTCGAGGTGGCGCCAAGCCCGGGTCTCGACCCCGCCTTGCGGGAAGAGCTCTGCGAAGCCGCGCTGCGGATCGCCGCCTCGGTGCACTACCGCAGCCTCGGCACCTTTGAATTTCTGATCGACTGTGCGCCGGGGAGCGAACGGCGTTTTGCCTTTATCGAGGCCAACCCGCGGCTCCAGGTGGAGCACACGGTCACCGAGGAAGTGAGCGGAATCGACCTGGTCCGGCTGCAGCTCGAAATCGCCGCCGGCAAACACCTGGCCGAGCTCGGCCTCGCGACGCCGCCGCCGGTTCGGGGCCACGCGATCCAGCTGCGTGTCAACATGGAACGGATGCAGCCCGACGGGAGCGCCCGGCCCGCCGGTGGCACCCTGACCCACTACGCGCCGCCCTCGGGCCCCGGGGTGCGCTGCGATGGCTTTGGCTACGCCGGGTACACGCCGAGCCCGCGCTACGACTCGCTGCTCGCAAAGGTGATCTGCCACGCGCCGACCCCGCGCTACGAGGACGCCGTCGCGCTTGCCTACCGCGCGTTGTGCGAGTTTCAGATCGAGGGCGTCGAGACCAACCGGGCCTTTTTGCAGGCCCTCCTGCAGCACCCGGACTTCGTCGCCAACCGCGTCACGACCGCCTTTGTCGAGGACCACAGCGCGGAGCTGCTCGGGACCGAGCATCCGCGTCGCTACGTGGAGGCGGCCGCGCCGTCCGACTCCGCCGCCGGCGGACTCGCGGGTGCCCAGATCGACAGCGACGACCCCCTCGCGGTGCTGCACCACGGAAAGAGCGGACGACCGGCAACCGCGGCCCCGAGTGCGCCCGAGACGGCCGCTCCCGACGGCAACCGCGCGACGATCGCGCCGATGCAGGGCACCGTCGTGAGCCTCTCGGTCGCCGAAGGGGACGAGGTCTACGCCGGGCAGGCCCTGCTCGTGATGGAATCGATGAAGATGGAACACGTGATCGGCGCGGCGTGCAGCGGCGTCGTGCGGCGCGTCGCGGTAGCGGCGGGGGACGCGATCTTCGAAGGACACGCCCTCGTCTTTATCGAAGAGGCCGAGGTCGCGGTGCGGGGCGCCGAGAGCGAAGAACAGGTCGACCTCGACCGGATCCGCCCGGATCTGGCCGAGGTGGTGGAACGCCACGACCTCGGCCTCGACGACGCCCGCCCCGAAGCCGTCGCCCGCCGGCGACGCACGGGGCAACGCACCGCCCGCGAGAACGTGGACGACCTCTGTGATCCCGGCTCCTTCGTCGAATACGGCCCCTTGGTGATCGCCGCCCAGCGGCGCCGCCGCAGCCTCGAGGACCTGATCACACGCACCCCCGCCGACGGGATGATCGCGGGGATCGGCCGGGTAAACGGCGCGCACTTTGGCGAAGAGGCGTCGCGTTGCGCGGTGATGTCCTACGACTACACGGTGCTGGCCGGCACCCAGGGCCAGCAGAACCACCGCAAGAAAGACCGCATGTTCGAGCTCGCCGAGCGGTGGCGGCTGCCGATTGTGTTTCTGACCGAAGGCGGTGGCGGGCGCCCGGGGGATACCGACGGCCTGAGCCTCATCGGCCTGGACGTCCTCGCCTTCAACTACTTTGCGAAGCTGAGTGGCCTGGTTCCGCTGGTCGCGATCAACTCGGGCTATTGCTTTGCCGGCAACGCGGCGATTCTGGGCTGCTGCGACGTCGTGATCGCCACCGCCAATTCGAACATCGGCATGGGGGGGCCCGCGATGATCGAGGGCGGGGGTCTCGGCGTGTTCCGCCCCGAGGAAGTCGGGCCGATGGACGTGCAGCGCGCCAACGGGGTGGTCGACATCGCGGTCGCCGATGAGGCCGAGGCCGTGGCGACCGCCAAGAAGTATCTGTCGTACTTCCAAGGGACGGTCGAGGACTGGGGCTGTGCGGACCAGCGCCTGCTCCGCACGTTGATCCCGGAGAATCGGCTTCGGGTCTACGACGTGCGGCGGGTAATCGAGACGCTCGCCGATACCGATTCGGTGCTCGAGCTCCGGCGCGACTTCGGGCTCGGGATGGTGACCGCGCTGGCGCGGATCGAGGGCCGCCCCATCGGCATCGTCGCCAACAACCCGACGCATCTGGCGGGCGCCATCGACAGCGACGGCGCCGACAAAGCCGCGCGCTTCATGCAGCTCTGCGACGCCTTCGACCTCCCGCTGCTCTTTCTCTGCGACACCCCCGGCATGATGGTCGGCCCCGAGGTCGAGCGCACGGCACTGGTCCGACACTGCTGCCGGCTCTTTGTAAACGGCGCCAACGTGAGCGTGCCCTTCTTCACGATCGTGCTGCGAAAGTCCTACGGCCTCGGCGCCCAGGGGATGGCCGGGGGGAGTTTCAAGGCGCCTTTTTTCACCGTGTCGTGGCCCACCGGCGAGTTCGGCGGGATGGGACTCGAGGGCGCGGTGAAGCTCGGCTACCGCAACGAGCTCGCAGCGCTGGAAGACCCCGAGGAGCGCCGCGCCCTCTACGAAAAGATGGTCGCGAAGATGTACGAACAGGGGAAGGCCGTGAACACGGCGACCCACTTTGAGCTCGACGACGTCATCGACCCGATGGCGTCGCGGCACTGGATCACAACGGCGCTGCGCTCGGTGCCGCCCGCGCCTCCGCGCAGAGAGAAAAAGCGACCCTGTATTGACACGTGGTAGCAGCGAGCGACGCTTTGAAGCGGGAGGTCATATGGACATCAAAGGTCTACACCACAACGCGTATCGCTGTCGCGATTCCGAGGAGACCCGGCGCTTTTACGAGGATTTTCTCGGGCTCCCATTGGTCGGCGCCCTGGCGATTGGCGAAACCAAAACCGGTCGCGAGACCTCGGCGCTCCACACCTTCTTCCAAATGGACGACGGGTCCTGCTTGGCGTTCTTCGAGGTGCCAAACGAGCCCTTTGAGTTCCGCGAGCAGCGCGACTTCGACCTGCACATCGCCCTCGAGGTAGAACCCGCCGCGCTCCAGGAACGGCTCGAGGCAGGGCGTCGCGCGGGCCACGAGGTGCGCGGCCCCGCTGACCACGGCTTTGTCGACTCGATCTATTTTCGCGACCCCAACGGCTACGTGATCGAGCTGACCGCGAAGAAGGAAGGGCACGACAGTGCCCTCGACCCTACAAAGAACGAGGCGCGCGAGATCCTCGACCGCTGGCAAAAAGAGAAACCCACCCGCGCGACCGCCACGGGCTGAGCACCGGCTCGACGCGCAGCGCCGCGGGGACGCGACCCGGGCCGATCAGGCGGTCGAGCTCCTCGTGCCAGTGATAAATACGCCGCTCCTGATAACCCAGCGGCACGCTTTGAAAGCCACGCGACTCCATCGAGTCCTGGATTTCTTCGGCGAACTGGACGTCCTCGTCGACGATCCGCGCAAAATTGGCGATGCGTGTCTCCCAGAGCGGGTCGCGCGGCCCAGCTCCCCAGTCCGGGGCCATCCACAGGACGTCGAGCACGCTGGCGCGCGGGCCGGTGGGCCACATCGCCACCATCGGGATACCGGTCGGAGCCACCGGAGCGATCACGTTGGGAAAAATGTTGATCGAGGGGTTGTGGTCGCGCTCGATCGCGCTGCAGTGCGCCATCTCGGGCATGCCGACCGTCCCCGGGTCGACCCAGCCCTCGCGGCGGTTGGGCGTGAGCATGATCGAATGGCCGTGCTCCCAAAGCAGGATGTGGGTGCCGCGATTGTCGAGAAAACGCTCGGTCGTGTCTTTGTGCAGGAACTTGAAGTGGTAGGCCTCGAGGAAGTTTTCGAGCAGCACCTTGATGTTGCAGCGCACCTCGAAGCTGCGCTGGTCGACCAGCCGGAGCGTCTCGAGCGGGAACGATCGGAGATAGCCGTCGAGCGGCCCGAGGAACTCGGAAAGCGGTGCGGCGTCGCGGTCTTCGCTCACAAAGATCCAGTTCCCGAGGCGTTCACAGCGCAGCGAAATCAGGCCGCGCCGGCTGCGGTCGAGGCCGCGAAAGTCGCGCGGCTCGAGTACGCCCACCAGGTGGCCCTCGAGATCGTAGGTCCAACCGTGGTAGCCGCACACGAGGTTGCCCTGAACACAGCCGCTCGCTTCGCGCACGAGCGGCGCGCCGCGGTGCTGGCAGGTGTTGTAAAAGGCGCGGATTTCGCCATCGCGCCCGCGGACGAGGAGGATTCCCGAGCCCGCCCGCTTGACGACCAGCGTGGAACCGGGCCGCGGGAGCTGGTCGCTGTGGGCGGCGTAGAGCCAGCAACGCTGCCACAGCGCCCGGTCTTCCAGCGCGAGAAACTCCGGGTCGACGTAGCGGCCCGCGGGCAGATCTGGCAGCGTCGGAAAACCCGCCGGCGGCGACTTGCGCTGGCGTTCGTACGCGACGCCCGCGCACAACGCGGCGACCGTATCGGGAGCTAGGGACACGCGGAGCCTCGCTCGATCGATTCAACGCGGACCCTAGCGTATGGTCTCCCGCCACCGACCACCCGATCGGGATGGAGGAGCCGTCATGACCATTCGCGCCAACGGGATCGCTCACATCCAGCTCACCGTGAATGATCCCGAGCGATGCATCCCGTTTTGGGAGAAGCTCTGCCACTTTCTCGAAATGAAGACGCTGCTGCGCGCCGACGATCAGCTGTATTGCATCGGGAGCCGCACGGGCATCCTCGTGCGCGGCGCGCCGGCGGACAAACGCGACCGCCCCTTCGACCAGGACCGGCCCGGCCTGCACCACCTCTGTTTCCGCGCGCGGAGCAACGACGATGTGGACGCCGTCTATCGCTTTGCGGTGGACGAGCTCCGCGCGGAGATCGTGCACCCGCCCGAGGACGGCTCGCAATTCGCACCCGGATACTATTCGGTGCTTTTTGAGGATCCCGACGGCTTGCGGGTGGAGGTGAACCACGTGCCGGGCCAGGGCCACCTGGGCGCGGGCGGCCGCTTGGGGCCGGGTGGCGCAGGGCCGGCCAACGACTACGGAAGCGGCGGGCTCCGCAACGTCTAGGCGCCCGGCGAAGCGGTCTCCATCGGAAGCGCGGGATCCGCGCTCCACTCCGACAGCGAGCCGTCGTAGACCGCCACCTGCTCACAGCCGAGCCGGTGGAGCACAAAGGCGTCGGCGGTCGCGGCGATGCCCCCGCCGCAATAGGTGACGATCGGCCGGCCGCCCTCGAGCGCTCCCGCGAAGCGCTCGCGCAGCGCCGCCTCGGAGAGGAAGCGGCGCGATTCAGGGTCGACGATGCCAAAGGCCGGAACGTTGATCGCACCCGCGATGTGCCCGGGCCGGGCGTAGGGCGCCACTTCGCCTCGAAACATTTCGGGCGTGAGGGCGTCGATCAGGCACGCGGAACCGGTCTCCACGACGCGCCGTACCGCCTGCTTGTCTGCGAAGAGCTCCGGGCGCAGCGCGAGCGGGAGCTTCCCCTTGCGCGGTGTCGGCGCCTCGGTGCTGAGCGCCCCGCCGGCCGCCTCCCAGGCGGTCAAGCCGCCGTCGAGCACGGCCGCGTCATCGAAGCCGACCGCGCGCAGCATCCACCACACCCGTGTGGCCCACATCGTGAAGGAGCGGTCGTAGAGGACGACCCGGGTGCCCTCGCCCACCCCGAGCGCCTCCATGGCGGCAGCGAACGCCTCCGCGCTCGGCAGCGTGAAGTGGTGCTCACCCCGCGGGTCGGAGAGCGCCCCCATCAGGTCGGCAAACCCGGCGCCGGGGAGGTGCCCCCGCTCCCAGTCTTCGCGGCCGGAGAAAAAGCGGATCGCCCCGCCCTCCCCGATCTCGAACGCGACGCTGCACTCGAGAATGCGGAGATCGGGGTCCTCCAGGTGTTGGCGAAGCCAATCGACGTCGACGAGGGTGTCCATGGCGCAAGCCTGGCACATTTTTCGAGGGCGGGTCACCGGGAGGCGCGCGACGGCCCGCTCGCCATGCGACTTTGGAGCGCGCGTGCGTAGAGCGCTCCGGTGGAAACTCCGGCCACCGCGCCCGGGACTACCCACAACGACAGCGCGCCCGTGAGCACCCAGCCCCAGGCTTCGAGGCCAACGCTGACGGCGCAGAGGAACACCAGGCCGTGAATCAGGGGGCCCCGTGTCAGCAACGACAGCCAGCTTCCCCCGACCATCTGCAGCCCCGCACCGACGAGATGGGCGACGGCGTAGCGGCCGTAGGGGGTCCGGAGCAACTCGGCCACACCGACCGATGTTTCGGCCGACTCTGGGTCCGCGGCGGCCACCTCAAACAGCCCCGGGAAGAGACCCATGAATCCCGCGAAGAAGTTCACCATCCCGGCGGCCAGGAGCGAGAGTGCGGCGAGAACGGCCATCGTGTCTCCCTCGCGGGCGGACTATCCGAGGAAAGGTAGAACTTCGTCCGAAACGCACAGCGCCTGGTGCCGTGTGGGCGATCGCCGCGGCGCTCGTTCCTCCGAGGACCCCGGGGTCGCCAGACTACTCGTCAGGGCCCACGATCCGCTCTGACGCTTCGAGCATGAGGGTAGAGAGACGTTCGCGCTGCACGATGCTGAGCTTGCGCTTGGCGCCGAGCATCAGTGCGCGGGTACACACGGTCTCGACCGAGCGAGACGCGTTTTGGCCGCGCCCGATGACGACCCGCTCGAAGCTGTAGACGGGGCGGCCGTCGGGGAGCTTGCGGCTCGCCAGCGCGTCCGGCCGGATGGCCACCAATTGATAGCTGCCGGGGTCGGCGAGCACCGTTTCCATCGGCGGGGAAACGCGGCGCGGGCGCTGGACCCACATCGCGGCACGCAGCTTGGTGTAACCCGCGCCGACCTTGAGCTGGAGCAGCGCTTCCATGGTGGGCGCGTGGACCACCTCGAGGGCCGCGAACGCCGGCGCCAAGCGCGTGAGACCCTGCCAGGTGACTGCCGATCCGCTCTCCGCGTCACCGACCGAGACCTGTCCCCCGCTTTCGACGAGCGCGTCCGCGGTTTGCACGCCGGACCGTTTCGCAGCGATTACAAACGCGCATTCGCGTCCGACATCGCCGAGCACAAAGAAGGCGTCGGCGAACGCGGGGTTCGCCTCGAGGTACTGGTCGAGCGCGTCGGTCTGCGTGAGAGCGACGTTGACGGGGCCGGCCATGTCGTCCAGCGCGGCCAGGTTGGCGAGCGAGCCGTGGCTCGTTTTCACCTCGCTAGCTTGGTTGTGCTCCACCATCAGCTCGGTCCGCAGACGCGAGCCGATGTAGTAGTAGCTCCCGCGCTGTGGCCCGGTGCTGATCACGACGTCGTCGGCGCCGCGGGCCGGAGAGGACGCGGTGAGGAGGAGGAGTACGGTGAGCAGGGCCCAGCGCGGCGTATTCATCAGGCGACGCAGCGTAGCGCGGGGTCAGCCAAAGGGTCCGGCGCTCATCTCTCCTCCGTCCACGACGAGAGTCGTGGCGGTCAGGAACCGGCCCGCCGGGCTCGCCGCGACCAACGCCAACGCGGCGATATCGGGGGGCTCGCCGATTACCCCGAGTGGGTTGATCTTCACGTTTTGCTCCTCGACCGCCTTCACCAGTGCGGCCGCGAGCTCGGTGCGCACCAGCCCGGGCGCGATGGAGACGGCGCGGATGCCGTCCTTCGCCCATTCCTTCGCCAGCATCGTCGTAACGCTGATCAGCGCCGCCTTCGAGGGGGAGTAGATGCCGAGGCCGGGCATCGGACGGATGCCTTCGTTGGACACCACGTTGATGATGGCGCCACCGCCGCGCTCCTGCATCGCGGAGCGGCAGAGCTGACACAGGCGGATCGGCGCCCAGAGGTTTACGGCCAGCACGCGGTCGAATTCCGCGCGGGTGAGCTTGGACAGCGCGCCGCCCTCGTCCCCGGTGGCCGCGTTGTTGACGAGCACGTCGACCCCACCGAGCTCACCGCACACGCGCCTGACAAGACCCTCGAGCGCGGCCTCGTCGGCGACATCGGTGGGCACCGCCAGCGCCCGCACGCCGCGCCCTTCGATCTCCTTCGCGGTCTGCTCCAGCGCCTCGGTGCCCCGCGCGGCGATAGCCACTTGCGCGCCGTGTTCGGCAAAGGTCAACGCGATCGCGCGGCCGATCCCCTTCGAACCACCGGTGATGATCGCGGTCTTGCCCGCGAGCGATAGATCCACGGTCGGCACAGTCGTCCTCCTCGGAAGCCGGCCCATCCCCGCGATCCATCATGATCGGTTTTTCTACTTAAGGCCAGCCTGGCATACTGGACCGGCCCACCCAAGGAGATCCGGCATGGGAAACGACGTTCTCTACGAGGTCAAAGACGGCATCGCGACGATCACGTTGAACCGGCCGCGCTACTACAATGCCCAGAGCTGGAAGCTCCTCGAAGACCTCGACGCGGCGCTGGACCGCGCGGTCGCCGACCGCGACGCGCGCGTCGCGGTGGTGCGCGGCGCCGGCAAGCACTTCTCGTCGGGGCACGATCTCGGCACACCGGAGCAACTCGAGGATGAGGCGGGTCGACGCGAAATCACCGGGCGTGGCAAGGGTCTCGAGTTCTACGAGGTCTTTCGCAAGCTGAACCTCGACTTCACGCTCAAGTGGCGGAACCTCCCGCTGCCGACAATCGCGATGGTTCACGGCTACTGCATCTATGGCGGCTGGATGATCGCCGCCTCGATGGACGTGATCTTTGCGTCCCGCGACGCGAAGTTTCTCGCCGGGCTCTTTGAGTACTTCTCGGTTCCGTGGGACATTCCCGCCCGCAGGGCCAAGGAGCTGGTGCTGGAGAGCCGCTTTCTCGAGGCGGGCGAGGCCCGGGAGCTCGGGCTGGTGAACCGCGTCTACGGAGGCGACGAACTCGAGCGCGAGACCTATGGCTACGCCGCGCGGGTCGCCGAGAATTCGGCGACCGCGCTGCGGATGGGCAAACTCGCGATCAACAAGGCGCAAGACGCGCAGGGATTCAGCGCCAACATGGAGGCGGCCTTTGCCGATTTCATGCTGATGACCTTCACCGCCGGCGAATGGGCGCGCCCGGCCGAGCGACGTCTCGGCGGCGTCGACCTGGCGCTGCGGGGGCTCCGCGGCGAGCGCGCCGGGCTCACCCCCGGCGAAGGAAAAGAAGGGTCCTAGAGACTCGAGGCGCGGGGGCTCGGCGCGGCGGGTGCGCTGCTTTGATTGGCTGCGTCGCGCGCGCTCAAGAAATTCTCAAAGCCGTCCACTAACCCGACAAAGACGTTGACCCAGACCGCGATTTTCCGCGCGGTGAGCCCACCGTCGAAGAGCATGTCCGACTCGAGCACCGCGTCGCCGTCGCTGTCGAGATAGGCACGCGTGAGGCGCTTCTCGCGGTTCCAGGCGTTGAAGTCGCTCTCACGGAGGTGGTCATAGCCCGTGAGGCCGAAGTAGAGCACGAGATCGCCGTCTTCATAGCGGTTGAGATAAAAGATCTGCCCGCTGCGCTTGAAGTGGATCTGGTCGGCGCTTTCGGCCGCGATGTCGACGTACCCGGCCTGACGGAGGATCTTGACCAACTGTGTCGTGGTGTACGGCTTCGCGCCGGTGACGGCGGGAAGCTCCTGGGCTCCGGCATCGAGTGGCCCGACGGCCGCCCACAGGAGACCGACCAGCGCGAGCGCGAATCTTGTGTTCATGGATGCCTTTCCAAGCGGGGTGCCGCCCCTCCGCTCCCCTGAGACCGATCGGACCGCCCCCGGCGCCGCTTGAGCGACGCTCCGCAAAATCCTTCGCGGTGGGCAGGCGAAATTCCGTGACGTGGGCAGGCGCGAGGGAAAGCGACCACCCAACGGCCGCCACCCGCCCTGCGAAAAAGACCCGCAGGCCCGCCCACCAACCCCGCGCGGCGGGAGTACTTGTGCGAATCGCGGCCGGCGTGGCACAGGGCTTGCGATGGAAGCACCCCATCTTCCAGTCCAGCCCCGAGCGAGGACCCGCGAATGAAGCAATGGACCGCATACTTGGTTTCGACGTTCCTACTCATCACACCCGCTGCCTTCGCGAGCGACAGCGAGCTCACCCAGCCCGGGGATCAGCCCCGCTCGCTGGTGCAGCCCACGTGGCAAGCGGTCGACTCGGGCGGCGCGGTGATCGCGGAGGTGTTTTTTCTAAAGGCCCAAGCGCTCCGCCACCCGAGCCACTATTCCACCCCGTACGTCTTGGTCGACGTGAAGACCGGAATCGCCCCGCAGCGCGCCGGGCTCTACACCGTGCCGATCGGAGAAAAGGGGTACACGAACGTGGACGGCGTCGGGTCCCCGATCGGGAATGCCTTCGCCTACGCGACACCCGATTGCTCCGACACTCCCGTGGTCGACACCCGGGTGATCCCGATGTTGCGCAGCAAGCGCGCTGGGACACGCGCCGGCTTTGTGATACCGATCGCGACCCCGCCGGGCCAAGCGCGGCAGCACCAGCTGTGGAGCGTGGTCGGCGGCGACGTCGAACGGCCGCTCGTCGCGCAACGCTTCGAGATCGACGGGCCCTGCTTCGAATGGGCTCCGTTCGTGGGCCCCGAAGATCAGGACTATCTCTCCTACGCGCGCTTTGAGGCGGTGCTTCCGCCGCTCGACGATCCGATCCGCTTTGAATCGATTCCGCCGCCCGCGAGCGCGGTGGAATAAGGCGGCGGCCCCTACCTAGGGCCGGTAGCTAAACGCGCTACGCCCGGGGCGTCGTGCCCCGGCCACCAGGTTGGCCCAGCGGCACAGCACGCCCCGGGTATCGCGCGGATCGATCACATCATCGATCTCAAAGGCCTCGGCCGAGCGGAACGGCGAGCGAAAGTGGTCGAGGCGGGCCCGGATCCGGGCGAGCTCTGCGTCGTAGTCGGGCCCGCTTAGATCGGCGAGCTCGGTGCGGTACGCCACCTCGATGCCACCTTCGACGGGCAGGCTCCCCCAGTCTCCCGATGGCCAAGACCAGCGAAAGTGGTTCGAACCGGGCTTGTGGTTCGCCGCGCCGGCCACGCCAAACGCTTTGCGGATGACCACGCACGAGAAGGGGCTCGTGCACTGGCCCAGCGCGGCGAGCGCGCGCGACCCGTGCCGGATGGTGGCCTCCTCTTCCGATTGCTTTCCGATCAGGAACCCCGGACAGTCCTCGAGATGCACGACCGGGAGATGAAAGGTGGAGGCGAGGTCGAGCAAGCGCGTCACTTTTTGGCTCGCGTCGGCGGTCCAAGCCCCACCGTATACGTAGGGGTCTTCGGCGAAGAGCGCGACCGGCCAGCCGTCGAGGCGCACCAGCCCCCCGATGATCGAACGGCCCCAGCGGCGTCCGATCTCAAAAAAGGAGTCGCGGTCGACCACCGCGTCGATGATGTCGCGCATTTTGTAGACCTGGCGGGGGTTGCGCGGGACCAGACCCAGAAGCGCCTCCTCGCGGCGCGCGGGGTCGTCTTCGCGGGGCCCGCGCGGGGGGAGCTCGTCCGAGTTTCGGGGGAGGTAGGACAGAAACCGACGCGCCGCCGCAAAGGCTTCCGCCTCCGACGCTACGGCATCATCGATCGCGCCGTTGGCGGTGTGCACCCGGGCGTGCCCGAGATCCTCCTTGGTCACCTCGCGCTGACCGGCCTGCTCGACCAGCGCCGGCCCGGCGATCATCATCTGCGCGGTGTCCTCCACGATCACCGAATAGTGGCTCGTGACCACCCGCGCCGCCCCGATCCCCGCGACCGAGCCCAGAGCGAGCGCGACCGAGGGCGCCACCGCGAGGTGTTCGACCACGGTCTCCCACCCGGCGATCTGCGGAATCAAGGTGCGGCCCTTCATTTCGATGGTTTTGACCGAACCGCCGCCCCCCATTCCGTCGACGAGACGGACGTGGGGAAGCCCCAACTCGAGCGCCAGGCGCTCGGAGAAATCCCGCTTGGCCGGGATCGTCGCCTCGTTGGAGCCACCGCGGACGGTGAAGTCGTCGCCGGACACCACCACGGGCCGCCCGTCGATCTCGGCTACGCCGCACAGAAAGTTCGACGGTGAAAAGCGGACGAGCTCGCCGTTCTTGTCGTACTCGCCCAGCCCCGCCGTCCCGCCGACCTCCTCGAAGCTGCCCGGGTCCACCACTTCGGCCAGGCGCTCTCGGATCGTCAGCTTGCCCGCTTTGCGCTGGCGCTCGACCCGCTCCGGCCCCCCCAGCTCGGCGGCCATGGCCCGACGCCGCGCAAGCTCCTCGATTTCGGGGGCCCAGCCCCCGCTTTTCGCTGCCATGCACTCCGCTCCCACTGGGTGGCTTTGGGTTCGGCGATTCACACTACACTAGCTGGGAGGGATTTGGCGCCAGAGGAGTGGTTCATGCGCGAGGGCATCTTTTCGCTGGGCAATCTCGTGCTGCAATCGGGGGTGACGCTCCCCGACGCAAAGCTCGGCTACGCCACCCACGGCTCGCTCAACGCCGCGGGCGACAACGCGATCCTGCACCCGATGTGGTACACGGGCCTCCACAGCGAAGCGTGGCTGATCGGGGAAGGCCGCGCGCTCGACCCCGAGCGCTACTTCATTGTCGTGCCGGACCTCTTTGGCAACGGGGTGGCGTCCTCGCCGAGCAACACGCCGCCGCCCTGGGGCCGCGCACGGTTCCCACGGGTCAGCGTCTACGACAACGTGATGGCGCAACACCAGCTGGTAAAGGCACTCGGTGTGAAGAGCCTTCGTCTGGTAACCGGCTGGTCGATGGGCGCGCTGCAGACCTACCAATGGGCCTGCCTCTTCCCCGAAATGGTCGACGCGATCGCACCGACCTGTGGGGCCGCGCGCTGCGCACCGCACAATGCGGTCATGCTCGATGGCCTCAAGGCGGCGCTCACCGCGGATGCCGCCTTCCAGGAGGGCTGGTACGACGCGCCCCCCCAGAAAGGGCTCCGCGCGATGGCGCGGAACTACGCCGGCTGGGGTATGAGCCAGGCCTTCTACCGCGAGGCGGCCTACCGGGAGATGGGTTTCGCGTCGGCGGAGGACTTCGTCGTGGGGATGTGGGAGGGCTTTCTGATCGGAAAGGACGCCAACAATCTGATCGCAATGCTCGAGACCTGGAGACACGGAGACCTCAGCGACAACCCCGTGTTCGGGGGTGATTTCGAGGCCGCACTGGGCGCGATCACCGCCCGCGCCATCGTCATGCCCGGGCGCACCGACCTGTACTTCCCGCCCGAGGACGGCGAGAACGAGGTGAAGCACATGCCCAACGCCGAGCTCCGCCCCTTCGAGTCGATCTTTGGCCACTTCGCGGCCTCGTGGGTCAACCCGGGCGACGCGGCGTTCCAAGAAGCGGCGCTCCGCGAGCTCCTGGGCGACTGAGGCTCGCGGTGGCGGGACGTGACTACCGAAGACGCAAGGTCGGCGGGCGCGAGCTGCGCCCGGAAACCCAGATGATGTCCTACGGGTACGACCCCTTTCTGTCCGAGGGCGCGGTAAAGCCGCCGGTGTTCCTGACCTCTACCTTCGCCTTTCGAAGCGCCGAGGACGGCGCCTCCTTTTTTGACGCGATGCGTTCCGAGGGGGCCAGCGATTCGGGGCTGATCTACTCGCGCTTCAACCATCCCAACCTCGAGATCGCGGAGGATCGGCTCGCCCTCTTCGATGGGGGGGACAACGCCGCGGTGTTCTCGAGCGGAATGGCCGCGATCACATCCTCGCTGCTCGCGTTTGTGAAGCCCGGCGACGTCGTGCTCCACAGCCAACCGCTCTACGGGGGGACCGAGACCCTCTTTGCGTCGAGTCTCGCGACGCTGGGTCTCCAGTCCCTCGGCTTTTCCGACGGCATTTCGCGTGGGGCGGTCGACGACGCGGTAGAGCGCGCCTGCGAGCGGGGCCGCGTGCCCGTGGTCTTTGTGGAGACGCCGGCGAACCCGACCAATGCACTGGTGGATTTCGAGCTCATCGTCGCCGCGGCCGACGCGATCGCCCGCCGTCAGGGGCTGCGTCCCATCACCATCTGCGACAACACGCTGCTAGGCCCGGTGTTCCAAAAGCCCCTGCATCACGGCATCGACGTCACCGTCTACTCGCTCACGAAATACATCGGTGGCCACAGTGACCTGGTGGCCGGCGCGGCGATCGGCTCCGCGGAACCCATTCGGCAGATCCGCCGCACCCGCAGCGCGTTTGGCAGCCAGCTCGACCCCCATTCGTCGTGGATGATCGGGCGTTCGCTCGAGACCGTGACGCTCCGGATGGAACGCGCCGCCGAGAGCGCCGCGCGCATCGCCCGGTGGCTCGCCGCACACGAAGCGGTGGCGACGGTCTACCACCCGGACACCCTCGTCGGCGACGACTACCACGCCGTGTTCTCTCGCCAGTGCTCGGGCGGCGGATCGACGTTCTCGTTTGCCCTCCGCGGCGCCCGCGCCGAGGCGTTTCGCGTGCTCAACGCGCTCCAGCTCTTCAAGCTGGCCGTGAGCCTCGGCGGCACCGAATCGCTGGCCTGCCATCCGGCCTCGACGACCCACTCGGGCGTCCCCGCGGAAATACGCGACAGCGTCGGCGTGAGCGACGCCTTGATCCGCATCTCGATCGGCCTCGAAGACCCGGACGACCTGATGGCCGACCTGGCGGACGCATTGGCGAAGGCGTAAGCGGGCGCGAAGACTTAGGCGGTGAGGACGCTGATGCGGTTGGTACTACCGGCTTCGCGAGAGATGCCGGCGGTGAGGACGATGACGTCGCCGGGCTCGGCGCAGCACTCGCGGGCGCGGGAGAGACCGAATTCGGTCTTGTCTTCGTCGCCCCCTTGGCCCTCGTAGAGCAAACCGGTCACGCCCCAATTGAGCGCGAGACGCCGGACGGCGGTGGCCACGCTGCTCACCGCGAGGATCGGGCAGTGCGGGCGGTATTTCGAGATCGAACGCGAGGTGTACCCGCTCTCGGTGAGCGTGAGAATCGCGGCCGCTCCGAGGCGGTTGGCCATGGTGACCGCGGCCTGCGCGGTCGCCTCGGTGACGACGTTGGCCAGCTCGCTCCGGCTTTGCTGCAGGTGCCCGAACTCGGGCAGCGCGGACTCGGCGGCGAGGGCGAGGCTCGACATCGTCTGGAGCGATTCCACGGGGTAACGCCCCTTGGCCGTCTCCCCGGACAACATCACGGCGGAGGTGCCGTCAAAGATCGCGTTGGCCACGTCGCTGGCTTCGGCGCGGGTGGGACGCGGGTTGCGTTCCATCGAGTCGAGCATCTGGGTAGCCATGATGACGGGCTTGCCGCGCAGCACGGTGCTCTGGATGATCTTCTTTTGGACCACGGGCACGCGTTCCACCGGAAGCTCCACGCCGAGATCCCCGCGGGCCACCATGGTCCCGTCGGCTACCTCGATGATCTCGTCGAGCCGATCGACCCCCTGCTGGCTCTCGATCTTTGCGATCACAGGGATCTCGCAACCCCGGCTCCGCAGGACCTCGCGGATCACCAGCACATCCGCGCCGCTGCGCACAAAAGAGGCGGCGATGTAGTCCACCCCGAGCTCGGCGGCAAAAAGCAAGTCGTCGAGATCGGCCGGTCCCATCGAGCTCAAGCTCAGTGAAGCCCCGGGGATGTTCACGCCTTTGTGGGAACCGAGCTCGCCGCCGCGGATCACCCGACACCGAAGCGTGTTGGAGGACACCGCTTCTACCTGGAGCTCGATCCGGCCATCGTCCAGATAGATCCGACGGCCGACCTCGACCTCCTGGGGCAGGGTGCGGTGCGAGATCGACACACCCTCGGGGCCGCCCATACGCGGCTCGGTCCAGAGCGAGAATTCCGAGCGGCGCTCGAGCTCGACCCGCCCCGCGGCCACCTCGCCGGCGCGGATCTCGGCGCCCTTGGTGTCCACCATCAGCGCCACGTTCTCGCCGAGCTCGGCACCGGCGCGGCGCACGAGGCCGGCCAGACGTCGGTGCTCCTCGTGGCTGCCGTGGGAGAAATTCAGGCGCGCCACGTTTAGACCGGCTTTGATCAGGTCGCGGATCGTCTCGAGCGAATCGCAGGCGGGGCCGATCGTGGCGACGATCTTTGTGCTTCTCATTCGGGGTCGGGCCACCCGAACCCCTCCCTGTGGGTCTCGCTTGGTGGGCGTGATCGTTGGCGGACGCGATGGGCGCGTTCCAGCACTGCAATCGGCGTTTTGGTCGCAAGAGATTAGAGGATCCGCGGCAGCTATCCTTTGGCCGCGCGAAACCCACCCACGGGGGCCGGAATCGAACCCGGAGCCCCGCAACCGAGGAGCCCGCCTTTGAAACGCGTCGCGCTGTTCATCGTGACCAACATCGCTGTCCTGGTCGTCTTGTCGATCGTACTCCGTCTGCTCGGCGTCGAGCAGATCCTGGACGAACAGGGCGTCGGCCTGAACTACAACAACCTCCTGGTCTTCTGTGCCGTCTTTGGCATGGGCGGTTCGTTCATCTCGCTGCTCATCTCCAAGTGGATGGCAAAGCGGGCCACCGGCGCGGTGGTGATCACAGAGCCCCGCAACGAGATGGAGCAGCAGCTGTTCCAGACGGTGTCGCACCACGCCCAGGCCGCCGGGATCGGCATGCCGGAGGTCGCCATCTACGACTCGCCGGAGGTCAACGCGTTCGCGACCGGCGCGAGCCGCAACAACGCTCTCGTCGCGGTGAGCACCGGGCTGCTCCGTCAAATGGACCGGGATTCCGTCAACGCGGTGCTCGGCCACGAGATCAGCCACGTCGCCAACGGCGACATGATCACGCTGACGCTGATTCAAGGGGTGGTGAACACCTTTGTGCTCTTCCTGTCCCGGGTGGTCGGCCACTTCGTCGACCGCGTGGTGCTCAAGAACGAGCGCGGTCTCGGGATGGGCTACTTCATCACGGTGATCGTGTCCCAAATCGTTTTCGGGATCCTCGCGAGCGTAATCGTGAACTGGTTTTCGCGGCGTCGCGAATTCCACGCCGACGATGGCGGTGCTCAGCTCGCCGGCCGCGACAAGATGATCGGTGCCCTCGAGGCGCTCCAACGCGCCCATCCCGCCCCGCTCCCGGAGCAGATGGCGGCCTTTGGCATCGCGGGCGGCGGCGGGCACGGTCTGCGCCGTCTCTTCATGACCCACCCGCCGCTCGAGGAACGCATCGCGGCGCTGCAGCAACGCGGCGCCTAGCCGCCGCGTTCCCGTTGTTGGGCGCCTAGCCGCCGCGTTCCCGTTGTTTGGGGCGCCTAGCCGCCCCTCGTCAGCGGGCCGGCAAAAAAATGCTGTGCTGTCGAACGCAGGCGAGTTCGGCGCCATCCTCTCCAACGAGGACGCCATCGCTCACCGCGTGGCGCTTGCCCTTCCGGCAAAAGCTGTCGACCCAGTGCGCCGCGACCGTAATCGAGCCCCCCGCGCGCATCGGGCGCAGGTGCTGGATGCGCCCGGATGCGTGGATGCCGGCGATGTAGCGGTAGCTGTGGCGAACGAGCGGGGTGATCTGGCCTGCGATCCAGGACGGGTGAATCCGCGGTGCCTCGGTCTCGTGGTAGCGCGGGTGGGTATCGTAGGCGCGGCGCGCCGCCCAGGCGCGGGCGTGCTCGGCGCTCACCTCGACGCGCATCGGTCGATAGTCGCGGCCGAGCGGGAGCGCTTCGGCATCGATCACCGGCGGGTCCTCCAGGGCGGGAACCGGCTCGCGATCGCGCGGCAAGTCGAGCTCGGCGCGCCAGGGCGCATCCCCGAGGCCGATGCGGCCTTCCAGCACGGCGGCGCCGGCGTCGTTGCACTGGGAAAAATGGCCGATCCCGCCGTCGTCGAATTCCACCGTGGTGGTGAGCGCGTCGCCGCCGTACACGGGACGTCGAAAGGCAACCTCCGCCCACCCGTGGTCGAGCCAGCCCTCCCCCATCGCCTCGAGAAAAGCGACGCTCGCCCATCCATAGGTCACGATCCCGGACACGATTCCGTCGCGGTAGCCGTAGGCTTTGGCGCCCGCCCCGTGGATCGGATTCATCTCCCCGATCTCGGCGGCGTCGGCGATGGCGGTACACGTGGTGGTGACGTGCTGCATGGCGCAAAGATAGGGGCGACCGCATCCCGGCGCCGCACGCTTGGCGTCCGCCCGTCGAGCGCGCGAGAATCACAGGGGGCGTGCCGCTCCAGCTGAACTTCGCGAGGGCCAGTCCTCGCTGCGCGCGGCGCGACGTCGCCGCGACGCCTCCCGGGAGACAACGACCCATGGACAAAGTGCTCTTCGAAAAACGCGGCGGGATCGCGCTCGTCACGATCAATCGCCCCGAGCGGCTCAACGCGTGCGATTTCGAGACCTACGGACGCCTCGCCGAAATCTGGGCCGAGTTTCGCGACGACGCGGACTTACGTGTCGGCATCCTCACCGGCGCGGGAGACCGCGCCTTTTCCGCCGGAAGCGACGTCAAGTCGAACTACGTCTCGCGTCCGACCGGAGACGAGCCGCAAAGCGAGCTCTTCCCGTTGATGCACGAACTCGAGAAACCCCTCATCGCTGCCATCAACGGTCACGCCAACGGCGGAGGCCTCGAGCAGGCGCTCGCGTGCGACATCCGGGTCGCCGCCGAGCACTCGCAGTTCGGCCTGGGCGAAGTGCGTCTCGGCTGGCTTCCGGGTGCCGGCGGGACCCAGCGTCTCCCCCGACTCATTCCGCGAGGCCGCGCGCTTGAGATGTTGATTACGGGAAACCGCATCGGAGCCGAAGAAGCGCTGCGTCTCGGGTTGGTCGACCACCTCGTTCCCAAGGATCGACACCTCGACAAGGCGTTCGCGATCGCCGAGGAGATCGAGAAAAGTGCGCCCCTCGCCGTGCAAAAGATCAAACGCGCCGTGAAGCTCGGCCTCGACCTCCCGCTCCCGGAAGCGCTCAAGGTCGAGCGCGAGCTCTACCTGTGGCTCCAAAATACCGAGGACGCCCGCGAGGGTGCGCAAGCCTTCGCCGAAAAGCGCGCACCCCGCTGGAAGAGCCGCTAGTTGACGGAGCCTCCGCGCAACCCCTACGCGGCACCGACCGCCGCCACCGAAGAGCCCCGCCCGCCGCCCGGAGAGATCTCCCGCGACGACCGCAACATGGCGGTGCTGTCGCATCTCGGCGCCTTCGTCGGCTATGCGGTTCCCTTTGGCAACGTGGCGGTGCCGCTGATCCTGTGGCTGATGCGGCGGGAACACTCCGCCTTTGTCGGCGACAACGCGCGCGAGTCGCTCAACTTCCAGCTCACCGTCTGCGTCTATGCGGCGCTCTGTTTCGTCCTGATGTTCGTGTTGATCGGCTTTGTGCTGATCCTCGGGTTGGCGGTCTTCCAGATCGTCTACGTCGTTCTCGCGGCACTGGCCGCCCGACGGGGCGAGCTGTACCGCTACCCGTTGACGATCCGCTTTGTCTCCTGAACCCCGGTTCACAGCCCGAGCGAGCGACGCAGCGAACGATCGAGCTCGTCGGGGTCGAGCTTGGCGGCTCGCCGCAACGAGCGCTCGGCATCGCCGGAACGGAGCAGGCGCGCAACAAATTCGCGCAACGCGCGTTCGCCGCGCCGCTCGACCAGGTGTTCCACCAGGGCGTACGACTGCAGATACGCCGTTTGCGCCCGCGCGGGCCCAAAGCCACCAAAGGTCGGCGTCGACAGTTGGGCGAGGTCGAGCCAGCCTCCGCGACTGCCAGACGCGGCGAGCGCCCGGCGCTCGTAGGGGCCGAGGCCGCGTTTCCCGACGCGGCGCCCCTCAAACCACGTCGCGATCCCCTCGTTGACCCAGCCGGGTAGGCGGAGTGAGGGCGCCTCCTGATCGAAGGCCGCGTGCACCAGCTCGTGGGCGAGCGTCGCCTCGAGCCGGGGGCCCACCTGCGATGCGCCGCGCACGTGGATCCGCTCGCCGTAGAACCCCGCGCTCGGAAAGCGGAAGCGCCAGCCAAAGTCGCGGTCGAAGCGGCCCGCGTCGTGGATCACCACCTCGAATCGCCGCCGCGGTGTCAGCCCGAGGAGCTGGTCGAGGGCGCGGTGCGACGCCTCGAGGCTGAGGAGCACCTCGCGCTCGAAACGCCCCGCGCCGTCCAGGCCGGTGCGGTACTCGAAGTCGAGGTCGTAGAGAAGCAAAAAGTGGGTCGATCGTTCTCGCTCGAACTCCGCCTCGGTTACGGCGGGAGCTGCGAGGAGAGCGACCCCATGGAGCAGCAGGGCAAGGCGAGCGGGCGTCACCGGCCGAGGGTAGCCGGCGTCCCCGCCTACGTCGGAACGCCACAAGTCGGTATCCTTTTTGGATGGACTTGCCCCGGACCCTCGCTGTGCTGGCGATCGCGATCACGTGCTTTGCCACAGCGGGCGCGCGCGCGGAGGAGGAAATCCCCGAGTGCATCTCTTCCGAGCGCCTCGAGATCCTCAACGCCGTGATCGACGCCGAACTGGAGGCGCGCGGGTTTGCGCCGCTCATCGGCTGCGATGAGGGGCCCTGGCGCACCTTTGGCACCGAGGAGTGGCCGCTCTCGGACACCCATGCCGACTTCATCGCGGCGGTCGACTCCATCGCGGCGGTGCCGGAGCCGCGTGGCGCGACGTCGATCGGAGTCGCCCTCGCCGCGCTCGCTGTCGTCGCCCGTCGCCGCGGTCGCGTCCCCACCCATGCGGCAGGTGTCGCCGAGTGTCCCTCCCGCTAGGGGTCGAGACCCTTCTTCCCGGACACCGCCGTCGCTAGCTAGCAGGTGGGCCAGTACGAGAGCGGGCGCGCCTCGGGCGGCGGCACGCGCCGGTTCGCGAGCATCTCGAGGTCGTCCGCCAAGATGCGGCGCGTGTCGGCGGGGTCGATCATCTCGTCGATGCGCATGGTGCCCGCCGCCTCGTAGGGATTGGTGGCCTCGGCCACCTCGCGCACCAGGCGCGTGCGCTCCGCCTCACGCTCGTTGGCGTCTTCGATGCCGTCGAGCTTGGAGCCAAACGCGACGTTCACCCCCACCTCGGGGTCCATAAAGCCGATCTCGGAGCTCGGCCAGGCGTAGAGCCCCTTGTTGGCCATGCGCGACCCGTTCATCGCCTGCCAGGCGAGACCAAAGGCCTTGCGGATACACACCGTGAGCGTCGGCATCGACGCGTTTTGGAGCGCGTGCATCATGCGCATCCCCCAGTGCAGCATGAGATCGTGCTCCACGCGCTGCCCCACCATAAAGCCGGGGACGTCGACCAGGAAGATCACCGGGAGGTTGAAGGAATCGCAGACGGTCATCATGCGGACGATCTTGTGGCACGCCTCAGGGTCGAGCGCGCCCGCCTGGAACATCGGGTTGTTGGCCACCACCCCGATCGAAAAGCCGTTCAGCCGTGCGAGTGCGCAGGTGACGTTGCGGGCGTAGAGCGGTTGCAGCTCGAACACGCTGCCCGGGTCGCAGAGACGGGCGACGAGCTTCCGCATGTCGTAGCCGCGCGTGCGCCGTTCGGGCACGAGTTCGCGGATTGCCGGGTCCGAATCGAAGCTGCCCGCGGGCTCGAGCCGCGCCGCCGCCTCGTGGGCGTTGCTCGGCAGATACGACAACCAGCGGCGGATCGCCGCGTAGGCCTCCTCGTCGCTGTCGACCCCGAGGTCGATCTGCCCGGTCTTGCGCGCGTGGACGTCCACGCCGCCGACGTCCTCGAAGGAGATCACCTCGCCCGTCGCGATCTCGAACACCTTGGGCGAGGTCACCGCCAGACACGCGCCGCGCACCATCACGACGTAATCGGACAGCGCCGAGAGAAAGGACGAGCCCCCAAAAGAGCGCCCGACGATCGCGGTCGCCATCGGGATGCGATGCCGACGTTTGGCGATTTCAAAGACCCGGCCGGGTTCCGAAATTCCCTCGGATCCCATCAAGTCGGGGATCCGCCCGCCGCCGGTTTGGCCAAAGTGCACCACCGGGATGCCCATCGCCAGCGCGCGTTCGTAGAGCCGTTCCTCCTTTCGACCACCGACGACCGAGCTCGAGCCCCGCAGCACCGTGATATCGTCGCCAAAGACGGCGATCGGCCTTCCGTCGACCGTGCCGTGGCCGCCGATCTTCCCATCCCCGGGAGTGGTCTCCCGCACTTCGGGGCGCAGCGAGCGCGCAAAGGTGCCGACCTCTCGAAAGCTCCCCGGGTCGATCAATCCGTCGATATGCTCGCGGACCGTTTTCTCCCCGGCGGCGCGCATGCGAGCGACCTTGTCCGCGCCGCCCATCTCGCTGCGGATCTTCTGCGCGCGGGTGTGCAGGTCTTTGACGCTCTCGTCGTGCATCGTCGGGTCCCCTTTTTTGCGGGCCCGATCGTAGTCCAAGCTGAGCGTGGCCGTGCGCCGACCCGACGTGCCACCATGTCTGGATGCCCACCGCTCCCCTCGCCGGCATCCGCGTCCTCGACCTGACCCGCTATCTGGCGGGCCCCTTCTGCACGATGCTGCTCGGCGACTACGGCGCCGACATCGTGAAGGTCGAGTCGACGCGCGGGCGCGAATTTCGCGCCTCGAAAGACGGGCGCGACAACTACTTCTTCCTCTCGAGCAACCGCGGCAAACGCTCGCTCACGCTCGACCTCAAAAAAGCCGAGGCCCGCGCCCTGATCGAACGCGTGATCCCGCGCTTCGACGTTCTCGTAGAAAACTTCCGGCCGCGGGTGATGGAGGAAATGGGCCTCGGGGCGGAGCACTTGCTCGCGCTGAACCCGCGCCTGGTCTATTGCGGCATCTCCGGCTTTGGAGCCGATGGCCCGTACCGAGATCGGCCGGGCTTTGACCAGATCGCCCAGGGGATGAGCGGATTCATGAGCCTCACCGGCACCGACGAAAGCGGGCCGACCCGGGCGGGCATCGCGATCTGCGATCTCCTGGCGGGGATCTTTGCCGCCCACGGGATTCAGCTGGCGCTCTTTGAACGCGAGCGCAACGGGCGCGGGCAGGTCGTTCACACCTCACTGCTCGAGGCGATGATCGGAATCCTGTCCTGGGGAGCGGGCATGTTTTTTGAGCGCGGCGAGGCCCCGGGGCCCGCCGGCCAGCACCACCCGCTCTCGTCCCCCTATGGGCGGTTCCGGGCACGCGACGGGTTTCTCAACATCGCCGCCGGCAACGACGCCATGTGGGGCCGGTTGACCGAGGCGCTGGGGCGCCCCGAGTGGAGAGAGCAGGACCGCTTTCGCGGCCCGAGCGAGCGCATCCGCAATCGCGACGAACTCAGCGGGGAAATTGAGGCACTCCTCGCCGAGGCCGACGTCGACGATTGGGTCGAGCGGATCAACAAGGCCGGGGTGCCCTGCGGGCCCGTCCTCGACCTGGCCCAGGTTTTCAGCGACCCCCAGGTGCTCGCGCGGCAGATGCGCCTCGAGCTCCCGCACCCCGAGGTCGGCACCTTCGTCACCACCGGGCTCCCGGTCAAGCTCTCGGAGAGCCCGGGTTCCGTCGAGCGGCGCCCGCCGCTCCACGGCGAACACAGCGACGAAATCTTGGGCGAGCTCGGGGTCGACGCCGACGAGCGGGCGGCGCTACGCGCCTGCGGGGCGATCGGCCCGGCGCGCTGAGGCGGGCGTCGCGATGCCGGCGTCGCACCAGCCGATCGACAGCAACCGACCACCCGACAAGGGAGAACCCATGGACTTTTCCGAAGTTGCCCGCACCTGTTTTGCCGCCCGCGAGTTTCGCGACGAGGCTATTCCCGACGCGACGCTCTACCGGATTCTCGAGCAGGCGCGCTTTGCCCCGAGCGGCGGGAACCGCCAGGGCTGGCACGTCATCGCGGTGCGCGATCCGGTCGTACGGCGGCGGCTCGCCGACCTCGTGCACCCCACGTTTCAGCTCTACCTCGCCCAAATGCAGGCGGGCGAGAGCCCCTGGAATACGATCGTTCCCTCCAAGGTCACACCCGAAGACGCCGCCAAGGTCCGAGTCGATTTCCCGCTCCTCAACAAGATCGAGCAGATTCCGGCGCTCCTCGTGATCGCCGTCGATCTCCGCGTCGTCGCCTCCTTCGACCGAGACCTACCGCGCGTCGGCGTGATCAGCGGTGCTTCGATCTACCCGTTTGTATGGAGCCTTTTGTTGGCCGCGCGAAACGAAGGCTATGGCGGGGTCCTCACGACCTTTTTGGCCGCCGCCGAGGAGGAGGCGCGCGGAGTGCTCGGGCTTCCCGACCACTACGCCGTGGCGGCGATGGTGCCGCTCGGCAAGCCCGTAAAGCAGTTGACCAAGCTCAGCCGAAAGCCCGTGGAGGAGTTTGCGACCTGGGACCGTTTTGACGGCAAAGCGATCTCCGCTGAGGGCTAGCGAACCCGGCTAGGCGCGGCCGACGAGCTCGCGCGCCATGCGGTCGGCCACCGCCGCCGGGGCCGCGCCCTCTGCATCGGCGCGGGCAAAGATCGCCTCGAGGCGCCCGCGGATCCCGCGCACGCGATCGCGTAGCGCGGACTCGCTCCGAATCTCGTCTCCAAAGATCTCCGCGGACACCGCGAGCATCCCGCCTGCGTTCACCACATAGTCGGGCGCATACAGAATGCCGCGCTCCGCCAGCATCGCGGCGTGCTGCGGACCGCCGAGCTGGTTGTTCGCGAGACCCGCCACGATCGAGACGCGCAAGCGCGGGATGGTGTCGTCGTTCAGTACCCCGCCCAACGCGCAGGGCGCGAACACGTCGGCTTCGACGTCGAAGATCTCGTCTGGTTCGACCGCGGTCGCGCCGGTCGACGCGACCACCTTCGCCACCGCGTCGGGAACGACATCGGTCACGGTCAGCTCGGCGCCCGCTTCATGCAGCAGCGTACAGAGGTGGCTGCCGACGTTGCCCAGGCCCTGGATCGCGACGTGGATGCCCGCCAGCTCGTCGCTTTCGCGGCGATGGGCCAACGAGGCTTCGATCCCGATGCGGCCCCCGAGAGCGGTGTAGGGCGAGGGGTCACCGCTTTTGCGACCGAACACGTAGTCGCAACGCGCGGCGATCTCGCCGACTGCTTCGAACCCGACGCCGACGTCCTCCGCGGTCCAATAGCGGCCGCCGAGTTCTTGGACGAATTCGCCAAAGCGCCGGAAGAGGTCCGCTTTGGCCTGGCGCGCCTCACCGAGGAGGACGGCCTTGCCACCCCCGAGCGGAAGACCGGCCAGCGCGTTCTTCCAGGTCATCGCCTCCGACAAGCGGAGCGCGTCGCGGGCGGCCGCGTGGGCATTCGGGTAGGGCCACATCCGGCAACCTCCTGCCGCCGGGCCCAGCGTGGTGTCGTGGATCGCGATCACTGCGCGCAGACCCAGGCGCCGATCCTCGCGGAAGATCACCTGCTCGTGGCCGGCGTAGGACTCGTGCTCGAACATTGCGCCTCTCCGCCTTTGACGTGTTCGTAAGCGGCGAATTCGGGCGCCGCCTTAAGCCAACAGCGCCTCGCACGCCCCGATGGCGCCATCCGGATAGCGCTCCGCCGCGGCGCGCTGGTCCTCCGCGGCGAGCAGGTCGAGGGCGCACAACCACGCGGTGGTGAACGACCCTCGGTACCACGCGCCCACGGGGAGTTCCAGCAATCCGCCCGGGCCGACGCTGCGGCGTGCCGTCTCGGCGGCCATTCGAGTGCCTCTCGCATGGTGCGGCCGGGGAGCGGAACGGCGCCGCGACACGCGTTCCCAGCCCCCGGCGCGGGTGTCCAGCGAATCTGCCAGAATCTCGTCGTCGCCGCGAGGAGCGGTATGCTTGGCGAATGAGTTGCTCCTATGGCTGAGCTGCTTCGTCTCGACCGGGTGGGAATCGCGGTCACGAATCTCGAAGAAAGCGGAGAGCGCCTGGAGCGGATCGGTTTTGACCGCCGGCGCGAAGGTCAGGTCGGCCCCGAGCCAGACCAGGGATACCCGGGGCTCAACGCCCGCTGGGCAGCGTACGGCCTCGGCCAGAGCGAGCCCATTGTGCTGCTCGAACCCCTGGGGCCGGAAGGCCCGATCCATGAGTTTCTGGAGGAGCGCGGGCCCGGGGTACAGCACATCGCGTTCGCGGTCCAAGATATCAACGCGGCAGGCAAGGCGTTGACCGCGTTGGGGATCGACTTGGCGCGACAGGAGCCCTACCACGACACCGCCGGAAACTTGTGCCACTTCATCGCACCCAAGGACGTACCGGGCGTGCTCGTGGCCTTGCTGCAGTCTCCGGACACCCAGAGCAACCCCTTCGAGTAGGCGGCGCCCGCCGGTGTGACGCGGAGCCCGCGCCCCGGCCCCTCACAACCCCTCACCAGCCATTCCGGCCCGTGGTAAGGTCCGGGCCCCGGAGGTCGACTTGCAACTTTCGAAATCCGCCGCCGTCGCCGGCGTGCTCGGGGCCGTGATCCTCGGGTTCCTCCTCGCGGGCCCGCTGCTCTCCTGGAGTGGGATTGCGCCAGCGCTCGCCGGTTTTAGCGCCTTCTCGCTCGCCCTGTTGATCAGCCCGGTCGCACTCGGGCTCGGGATTGCCGCGCTCTGGAACACCCGTTCTCGGGCCGGGCTCGAGGGCAAAAAGCGCGCCTGGCTGGGAACCGTCGCGGGCCTGGTCGGCATCGCCGTGCTCGGGGTGGTCGTCGTGACCCGCGGGCTCAACAAGGTGGAGTTCGAGAAGAGCCTGACAGGCCTGATCTACCAGGTCGCCTACCACCCCGACGACTTCCTGGCCGAGCAGACCCGCGAGTTCTCGCCCCTCAACGACATCTCTTCGGATCCCGAAAACCCGCCGCGATTTCCGGCCGGCGAAAAGGCCCTCCCCGATCTCGACTGGACGCGCGGCCCCGACGACGCCGCGCTGCAAGAGGCGGTGTACCCGGGCGTCAAGACCCTTCACGTCGGCGTGGAGCCCCCGGAGGCGCTGGCCCTCGCGCTCAAGATCGCAGAGGACATGGGTTGGGAGATCCGCGAGGTTCGAGAGGACGAGACCGAGTTCGAGGCCACGTACACCTCCGCCTTGTTTGGCTTTGTCGACGACATCAGCGTGCGCATGCGCCGCAGCGACAAGTGCGTGATCCCCTCCCACTCCTACTGCTGGTCGACCGCCGTCGACATCCGCTCGCGCTCGCGCGACGGCGAGAGCGATCTCGGCGCGAACGCGGGACGGATCTGTACCTTCTACGACCGGCTCTGGCTCGACACCGGACTGCGACCCGACCAATCGCGTCACCGATGCCTCCAGATCGGACGCTTTACCGCGCGGCCCTAGAGCCATCGCCGCGCATACCCCCAGCGACGAGCCGAGCCGCGGCCTGCTCTCCGGGATTCGCGTCCTCGACCTGACCCGCGTGGTGGCCGGGCCCACCTGTACGCGCGCGCTGGCCGACCTTGGCGCCGACGTGTTCAAGATCGAGCCCCCCGACGGAGATCTGCTGCGTCGGGCAAACCCGCGCGTCGGCGGGGTGGCGGTTGTCTTCACCCAGCAAAACGCTGGAAAGTCGTTCTTGTGCGTCGACCTCACCCAGGACGGTGCGGTCGAGCTGGTGCTCCGCATGGCGGCGCAGTGCGACGTGGTCGTCGAGAACTTCCGAGGGGGGGTCGCCGACCGGCTCGGGGTGGGATACCAGGCGGTGCGGGCCCGGCGGCGCGACATCGTCTATTGCTCGATTTCGGGCTACGGGCAGGATGGGCCGGCGGCACATCGGCGCGCCTATGCCCCGGTGGTGCACGCCGAGCTCGGCCTGATCCACTACAAGGCGCAGCAGCGAGACACCGAGCCGCTGCCCGAACCGGTAAGCCACGCCGATCTCGCGGTCGGGATGCAGGCCGCTCAAGGGGTGCTGGCGGCGCTCTTTCACCGCGAGCGGACCGGGGAAGGCTGTCACATCGACGCCTCGATGGCGGAGGCGATGCTGGCCGCGAACGAGTGGACCGCGGCGGAAGTGAACGGGGGCGTCGATTGGGACCGGTCGATCTTTCGCCCGGGCAAGGCGGCGATCGTGCAGGTGGGCGACGGGACCTGGGTGCAGATCCCCGGGAGCCCGGCGGGCATCCTCCCGGTCCTCGCGCGACTCAGCGGGCGCGAGGACCTCCTCGAAGACGATCGCTTTACCAGCCTCGCGCGCCGCAACCGCAACCTCGAAGCCTGTCTCGCCACCGCCCGCGACATCGCCGCCGGCTATTCCGATTTTGAGAGCTTCGAGCGGACGCTATCTGAGGGCGCCCGGATCCCGCTCGGGCGCGTCACCCCGCTCGCCGAGGTACCCCAGGCCGACTGGGCGGTTGCACGGGGCGCCTTCACCCGGGTGCCATCGGGGGACGGCGGCGAACACGTCCTCGTGAACCGCGGAGCGCTGCGCTTCTCGAACGCCGCATCGGGTGCCCGGGGCGGCGGGCGCGCGCTCGGGGCGGACAACCGCCCCGTGCTGCGCGAGCTCTTGGGTCTCGAAGAGGCGGATCTCGAGCGGCTCGAGGCCGACGGCGTGCTGGTGCACAGGCGCGACGGCCCCGAGGCCAGCCCGTGGTAGCCCCACACGGCCGCGCCGTGGCCCGAGACCGGGCGCGGTATTCTGTGACGCCCAAGCCGCGACGTGGGCGCGTGCGGCTCGCGCGCGTGAGGTCAACAAGGAGGTCGCGATGAGCGTCCCGACCGAGGAAGTCAAAAACGCAACGGCGGAGCGGGTCGGTAACGACGAGCTGCGCGTCTTGCGCCGCGGAAGTGGCGAGCCGCTCCTCGTCCTCCACGATGAGCTCGGCTATCCGGGCTGGATGACTTGGAATCAGACGCTCAGCGATCTGCGGGAGCTGTGGATTCCGCTGCAACCCGGCTTTGGCGACACACCACGGGTCGACTGGGTGATGGACTTCCGCGATCTGGCGGCTCTGTACGCGCGTTGGCTGCGCGAGAGCCAGCCCGGGCCGATCGACGCGGTGGCGTTCTCGGCGGGGGGGTTCCTCGCGGCCGAGATGGCGGCCGCCGACCCGTCGCTCTTTCGCCGCCTCGTCCTGGTCGCGCCGCTCGGCATCAAACCCGAGCAGGGCGAGATCCTAGACTTCTTTGCGCTCACGCTGCGCACCCACGTGGCCGCGACCGTGGCGCGTCACCAGGCGCCCGAGTTCGGCGAGATCTACGGCGGCGAGATGACCCCGGACCAGTTCGAGCGCTTCGAGGACGCCCGCGCCGAGAGCGCACGGATCGGCTGGGAGCCCTTTATGTTCAGCCCCTCGCTGCCCCGACGGCTCGAGGCAGTGTACGGGCTGCCGGTGCTCGTGTTGTGGGGGGACGCCGACCTGGTGACGCCGCGCAGCTGCGCCACGCGCTATGCCGAAGCGCTTCCGGAGGCGAAGCTCGCCGAAATCCCGGGCGTCGGTCACCGCCCCGAGATTGAAGACCCCGACGCGTTTCTCGAACTCGTCACCAAGTTCTTGGGTCTCTAGGAGGCGGTCATGCCGCTCGCCTATTTCACCGAGCGTCCCAACCGCTGGGGCATGGGCGACGCGATGAACGTTGGCTAGCCACCGACCGACCACCCTGATCGTCGGCGCGAGTCGCGGAATCGGTCTGGGTCTGGTCCGCGCCTACGCAGGCGACGGCTGGCGCGTCCATGCCACGACGCGGGCACCCGACCAGCCGGGTGCGCTCGCGGAGGTCGGCGGCGAGGTCGTCCTCCACGGCTTTGATGTGCGCGAGGATCCGCGCGGCTTGCTCGTCGCCCTGGGTGACGAGGCGATCGATCTCCTGGTCCACAACGCCGGGGTCTACGGCGACGGGCTCTCCCGAGAGGAGGTCATGGAGATCAACGGCGCGGCGCCCATCCGCGTGGCGGAGGCGCTACTCGACCGCGTCGCGCACAGCGAGCAGCGCAAGCTCGTGCTGATGACCAGCCAGATGGGCGCTCGCCGCGGGCGCCGCGGCAGCCTCGGCCCCTACGGCGACTCGAAGGCGGTGCTGAACGACCGCTTTCGCGAGCGCGAGCGCGCCTGGGGGGCGCGCGGGGTCACGGCGATCGTCGTGCACCCGGGCTGGGTGCGCACCGACATGGGCGGTCGCGGTGCCACCCTCTCCGTGGCAGAAAGCGTCGCGGGGATGCGCCGTGTGTTCGAGCGCCTCGGGCCCGCTCAGCACGGCCACTTCCTCACCTGGGAAGGCCGCGAGCATCCCTGGTAAGCTGGTCGCGAGCCTTCAGAGGATTCGCCGGAATGGTCGAGTTGGTCACCACCCTCGCGGGCCGCTCCTGTACCCCGTGCCGGGGTGGCGTACCGCCACTCTCCGCAGGGGAGGTGGAGAGCCTGCTCCCCGAAGCGGCGGGCTGGGAAGCAATCGACGCGCACACAAAGCTCGAGGGGAAGTTCAGCTTCAAGAATTTCCGCAAGACCCTCGACTTCGTCATCGCGGTCGGGGAGCTCGCGGAGGCGGAGTTTCATCACCCGCTGAGTGTGCACTTCGGATGGGGCTTCGCGACGATCGTGTTGCAAACCAAGAAGATCAAAGGCCTCCACGAAAACGACCTGATCATGGCGGCCAAGATCGGTCAGATTGCGGAGCGGTTCGCGGACTGAGCCGCGGAACGGGTCGGCAGCGACCGCCGACTGGAAAGGATGCAGCGTGGACTTCAAAGACCTCCTGATCGAGCAGAGCGGGCCGGTGGCCACGCTGCGGCTCAATCGTCCCCAGGCACGCAACGCCTTCAACCAGTCGCTTGTCGACGAGCTCGCTGTGGCCGCGCAACAACTCGCCGCCGACCCCGGTGTGCGTGTCGTCGTGTTGACCGGCGAGGGCAAGGGGTTTTCCGCCGGCGCAGACCTCGTCGACCGCGAAGGGCGGTGGCGCGACGCCGAGGACGGGCTGATGCATGGTTTCCTCCCCATCCTCGAGACGTTGATGGAGATGCCCAAGCCGGTGATCGCAGCGGTCAACGGGGCGGCCGCCGGCGTGGGCGCGGCCTTCGCGCTCGCCGCAGATCTCGCGGTGATGGCCGACGACGCCTTCCTCCTGCTCGCCTTCAGCAACATCGGGCTCGTGCCCGACGGCGGCTGCCACTGGCTGCTCACGCGCACGCTCGGGCACAAGCTCGCCTACCAGATCGCCGTCGAAGGCGAGCGTATCCCCGCGGAGCGCTGCCTTGCGCTCGGGCTGTGCAACAAGGTCGTGCCGGCTGCGGAGCTCCGGGGCGAGGCACAGCGCTGGGCCGAGCGGCTCGCCGCCCGCGCCCCGATGGCGATGGCGTACACCAAAGAGATCATGCGGACCGCGGGGGAGTCGAGCTTTCGCGACGCGTATCGGCTCGAGGCGCGTCGTCAAAGCCAGTGCACCGCGACCGAAGACCACAAGGAGGGCGTCCTCGCCTTCCGCGAAAAGCGCACGCCGGTCTTCCGGGGTCGCTGAGCCAAAGGGAGGGCCCGATGTCCTTTGAGATCGCACCGCTACCCGAGCCCCTGGGCGCCGAGGTGCAGGGCTGGAAGCCCGAGACCCCGCTCGGCGACGATGAGCTCGCGCAGCTGCTGCGCGCTCTGCGGCGCCACCTCGTGCTCGTGTTCCGCGGCCAGCCTTCGCCCAGCGAGGAAGCACTCGTCGATTTCGCCGAGCGCTTTGGCGAGCTCGCTCCGGGTGCAACCATCTTTGGAGACCCCTCGACGCGTCCCGAGATCCTCCCCATCACTAACCTGCGGGACGAAGCCGGCGACCCGCTCGGGACCGCCGACTCGGCGGCGCTCAACTGGCACCACGACTATGCCTATCTGCCGCGGGTCGCCAAGGAGACCTTCCTCGAGGCGATGGAAATCCCCGAGACGCCCTGCCCGACCCACTTTTGCGACACCTACGCAGCACTCGAGACCCTGCCCCACAAGCGCGTCGACGAGCTCCGCGGCTTGACTGCCCACCACGACATCCGCGGGGCGGTGCCCGAGGAGGACCGACACCTGATGGAGGACACGGTGCGCCGCAAACGCGCGCGCAACAAGCGCGAGGGGCGAGCCCATGTGCGGATCCCCGAGAGCGATCACCCCGTCGTCCGACGCCACCCCGACTCGGGCCGCGAGATGCTCTACCTGAGCCCCGGCATGACGACCCATCTCGTGGGTGTCGAGGCGGCGGAGAGCGACGCGCTCCTCGCCGAGCTCCACGCCCATCAAACCCAGGCGGAATTCATCTACACCCATCGGTGGCGGGTCGGCGACCTCGTCCTCTTCGACGCGATGGGCGTGATGCACGCGCGCGACCGCTTTGATCCGCATACGCGCCGCTATATGCGCCAGATGAGCACCTGGGCCTAGCGATTCCCCGGTGGTGGCGGCGCCCTACAGCAGGTAGCGGCCGGCGCGTTCGCGGGCGAAATCGCGCAGCTTCGACTCGAGCCCTGTGGGGAGTGCGCTGAACAGCACGCCGATGCCGCAGGGCAAGATCGACCCGCGCGCCTTTTCGGGGCTCACGCGGTAGAGCACGCGGATCGGGGTGTCGACCGCGAGCCCCTCGAGATCAAACTCGATTTCCAACTCGGTGTCGACGGGCAGCGGCTGTGCCATCTCGACGTAGGCGCCGCGGGCCGAGATCGTATAGAGCACACCAAACGATCGTGTACCCGCGATCCGCAACCAACACAGCTGGTTGGCAGGCGCGCGGGGCTCCTTGCGCGGGGCGATTTCCGACGGCACCACCATGCAGGCGTTCAGCACAAAGCGCAGCTCGCCGTCGTCGTAGGGCTCAAAGAGCACGTTGGAGACGCCGGCTTTGCGCAATCGATCGCGCTGTTCCAGTTCGGGCTCGGGGCCGATCAAGAGGACCGGCGTCTCCCGCTCGCCGGAGGCCCGGCTGGCCGCTCGCTGCGCCCCTGCGATGACTCCGATCTCGACGCCGGGGGTCGCGACCACCGCCCCGACCCGTCCGTCCGCCTCGTGGGCGAGCAGGCGCGCCTCGTCTTCCCATTTCGTGTAGAGCACGTCGAGCCCCATCCGAATCAATCGCAGCGCGACCGGCGCCAGGATTTCGCGGTCGGGGTCGTCGACGAGCAAAGCGCACGGGGTTTCCGACATCGTTCTTTGCCTCTTGCGCGTCTACGGTGGAACCCGACGCATGCTTGAGGCGACGAAACAAGGGGATTTTGGATAGGGCCTGACCCCGACCCGCGGACCCGGTAAAGCCATCAAGACGCCAACGCCGCGGCGACGCGATCTCAGCTTGGTGGACTTCGCGAAGGCTTCGCCTTCGCTGCGCGCTCCGGGGCTACCGCCCCTTCGCTTGCCCCAAAGGAACTCCGCGGCGACGCGATCTCAGCTTGGTGGACTTCGCGAAGGCTGCGCCTTCGCTGCGCGCTCCGGGGC